>ERZ773214.1457-NODE-1457-length-13764-cov-15.151433_pt1 | contig 13764 bp, 11 predicted proteins | sample MGYA00511238_ERZ773214 | MGnify/ENA primary metagenome ERZ773214 (study PRJEB29015, sample SAMEA2738157) | human oral metagenome | biome: human oral; feature: human-associated habitat; material: saliva | place: China | collected 2259 ...
TTCGGGAATGCAGTTTTCGATTTGTGTCAGGTCGAAATCGGTGTCTTGGAAGTAGCTCCGCGTGAACAGACTTTTTTTGTATTGTTTTTGGATAAAGTCGGTGGTTTCGTCTGCGATCATGATTTTGGTGTCGAGCTTGGCAACGAGCAGCATTTCGTTGATGGCTTTTTGTTTTGTAACTGCTTGATTTCTTCTTCTGCCATTAAAATTTTTTCATCTATGTTTTTCATTTTCTGTTTTCCTTTCTTTCTGTTTTTTTGCAAAGAAAAAACAGTAACCCTTTTTTTGATTTACTGTTTCAGTGTTAGTCTTTTTCTAAACTTTAATTATTTATCTCATTTATAATTGTATGATTTTATTGACTACATTTTCCACAAATTGCCTATCATGTTCCACAAATATAAGTGTAGGCTTTGCTTCCCTTATGATTTCCTCAATCTGTATTCTTGATATTACATCTATATAATTTAAGGGTTCATCCCAAACAAATAAATGAGCCGGCTTTGACAAACTGACGGCAATTAAAACTTTCTTTTTTTGCCCATCACTATAATTCTTCATATCCATTTCAAATAATTCTCTTGAAAAATCTAATTTTCTAAGAATTGTTTTACACAATGTTTCATCAACATCTTGCTTATGAATATATTCATTTAGGCTGCCTGTTAAATCAGATGTATCTTGAGGAATATACGATATTTCCAAATTACTTGCTAATTTTACCTCGCCTGTATACTCGTGATTCAGACCTAATAAAATTTTAATCAAGGTCGATTTTCCACTTCCATTACTACCATATATAGCTACTATATCACCTTGTTTTATCTCAAAACTCACATTCCTTAATATCTGTTTTTCTCCATAGTATGATGATAAATTACTAACCGATATTAGAGGATTTTTGCGATGATGTAACGGATGCAATAATAGATTTTCCTTCGTTTCAATATCTTTTAGTAAATTCTGTTTTTCTTCTATTGCCTTATTTTGCCTATTCTCCAAATTCTTAGACCTTTTCATCATTTTGGCTGCTTTATGACCTATATATCCTTTGTCTGGTTTTACACCTGATATTTTCACACCATTTTTAGTCTTTTCAATTTTATCAGACCAAATTTGGCATTGCCTTGCAGCTTCTTTTAACCGTTTAATATCTCTTCTTAATTTCTCGTTTTTACTGATTTCAAATTGATCTTTCATCAATTTGTTTTCATACCATGATGTAAAATTTCCTGATTGAACATCAATAGAATTCCTGTTAATAGAGATAACATGATTGATGCAGCCGTCTAAAAAATCCCTATCATGAGATATGAGCAAAAACCCTTTTTTACTTTTCAGATATTCACTTACAATTTTTCTGCCGTGCATATCCAAATGGTTTGTTGGTTCATCAATAAGTAAAAAACCATCTTCTCTTGTAAACAAAATAGCTAAAAGGATTTTTGTTTGTTCTCCTTTAGAAAGTGTTTCAAATTCTCTATAAACAAGGTTCTCATCTACATTGAGCAAACTAAGTTCTCTAAATAATTTCCATTCTTCCCCATCTGGTATGAGTTCTTTATATAACTCAATCACTGATTTTGAAGTATCAGTTATATTTGGTGGAAATTTAATAAATTCAATATCCTTAATTATTTTACCTTGATAAGTTTCTTCATTTAAAAGTAACTTAAATAGCGTTGATTTGCCAATTCCATTTCTTCCTATCAACCCTATTTTCCAGTTTGTCTCAAAGGAAAACGATACATTTTCAAATATAGGTTTTACATATCCATGATATGAGAAACTGAGGTTTTCAATTTTAATTGTCGACATAAAAATACCTCCTTACATTCCTATTTTATTTAATATTATACAAATTTAAGCCATTTTCTATATCAGCTTTCTGTGACACTTGACAGTTGCCTATAAAATTAAAATGCGAATGTCGGTTTAACTTCGGCACACCGTCCCAACAGCTTAAAATCCTGCGGGATTGGTGTGAATTTAGGGCTAATCCACGTCAGCCTCTTTTATTTTTCAGACGACCTTTTCAGATTTCGAGGTTGTCTGAAAAAGCAACCTCAACGGCTTGTTTTAGACAGGTTTGCGGAAGGTGATGCAGTAAAAGCGGTTATTCCACAGCAGCCGTGTTTTCTTTTCCCGTACGGTTTCGGGAATGCAGTTTTCGATTTGTGTCAGGTCGAAATCGGTGTCTTGGAAGTAGTTCCGCGTGAATAGGCTTTTTTTGTATTGCTGTTGGATGAAGTCGGTGGTTTCGTCTGCAATCATGATTTTGGTGCCGGGCTTGGCGACGCGCAGCATTTCGTTGATGGCTTTTTGTTTGTCGCTGAAAAAATTGATGCCGCCCACATGGAATACGACGTCGAACGTATTGTCGGCAAAGGGTAAGTCTTCGGCGTTGCAGTGTACCAAGTCCAAGCCTGCCGCTTTTTTCCGCCATACGTCGCGGCAGCGTGCCAACATGCCGAGCGACAGGTCGGCGCCGGTCAAATCCAGCGCGGCGGGGTCGATGTTGGCGGGCAGGTGGTTTAAATCGGTACCTGTGCCGATGGAGACGTAGAGCGCGGTGCAGTCCTGCCGCCATTCCAGTTCGCCCATCAGGCTGCGCCGCATTTCGTTGATGCTGTTACCGTATTTGAGGCGGGCTATCCAGCGTTCGCCGAAATCGTACCAACGGGCGAGGCGGTTGTACATTTTCATGTATTTGGCGTTGTCGCCCGTTACGTTGTCGGAATCGAGGCACAACAGGATGCCGTCTTGTTCGGGCGGAAGCTGATTTTGCAGGGCGGGTTTGAGCTTTTGGATGAGCTTGGTGGAAGGCATGGTGTTACTCCTGTCGATGATTGAACTATGCGTATCTCGAGTCGGTTTCGGCAAAACCGTTAAAGCATTGGATTCATCTATAGTGGATTAAATTTAAATCAGGACAAGGCGACGAAGCCGCAGACAGTACAGATAGTACGGCAAGGCGAGGCAACGCCGTACTGGTTTAAAGTTAATCCACTATATCCAACTTATCCGGCGGGGTCGTCTGAAAGTTTGATTGGATGGGGAACAGGCGATTTTGGATGGCTGCGCTGCCTGAAATAAAGGCCGTCTGAAATCGTGTTTCAAACGGCCTTTTGACATAGTTTAAGACAAGGATGGATTAGAACTTGCTTTTGATGTCGTCAATCAGGTGCTCGGCTTTTTCTTTTGCTTCGCTAACAAGATGTTCCGCTTCTTCTTTGCCTTTTTTCAATACGTCGCTTGCTTTTTCCTCAATGTCGGCGGCAACTTCTTTGACTTTGCCGATGCCTTGTTGGATCACGCCTTCTGCTTGGAGTTTGGGATCGTCTAAGAGTTCTCCGGCTTTCTCTTTTACATTACCGCTGATTTGGTCTAATTTACCGCTCATGGCTTATTTCCTTGATGTTTGTGTTGATCGAGAACCCACTATAGTCTAATCGGTAGCTTGTTGCAACTTGGAGGTCGTCTGAAAACCCGTTTCAATAAAATGAAAACTGTTTTTCAGACGACCTGAATCATTTGCCCTTATCGTTAATCAAACCGTTTTTCTGCAAATAATCCCGCGCCACGTCCGCCGGTTTTTCTCCGCCCACTTTCACGCGGTAATTCATTTCAGTCATTTCGGCTTCGCTGATTTTGCCTGCCAGCTTGTTCAATGCGTTCACGATGTCGGGATGCTGTTCGGCAAACTCGGTTTTCATCAGCGGTGCGCCTTGGTAGGAGGGGAAAAGGGCGATGTCGTCTGAAAGGACGACGAGGCGGTATTGTTTGAGGTCGCTGTCGGTGGAATAGGCTTCAACGAGGTCGATTTTGCCGTTTAGCAGGGCGGTGTAGCGCAGGGCGGGTTCGAGCGTCGAGAGGTGGCTAAACTGTATGCCATGTTGTTGCAGACCTTTGTAGCCGTCGGCGCGGTCGGTAAATTCAAGGGTAAAACCGGCGCGGATTTGGTTTTGCACGCGTTTGAGGTCGGATATTTTGTGCAGGTCGTGCACGGCGGCGTAGTCTTGGCTGACGGCGAGGGCGTAGGTGTTTTGGTATGCCATCGGCGGCAGAAAGGTCAGCCGGTGTTGTCGGGCAAGCAGGTCTTTGGCGGTTAGGTAGGTCTGTTCGGGCGAAAGGCGGCGGTTTTGCTGTTCGGCAGGGACTTTGACCAGACTTTCCAGGACGGTGCCGGTAAATTCGGGGTAGATGTCGATTTCGCCGCTGTTTAAAGCGTTGAACAGAAATGAAGTTTTGCCGAAATTGGGTTTGAGTGCCACCTGCGTGCGCGGATTATTTTCTTCAATCAACTGTTTGTACATATTGATGAGGATGTCGGGTTCGCTGCCGAGCTTGCCTGCAATGGTGATTTTTTGTGCGGATGGGTTCGTTTGAAAAATCGGTACCAAGCCGATGGCGATAAGGATGGCAAGCAGGGCGGCGGTAATCGGCATTTTGTGTTTCGATTTTTGCAGTATGCCGATGCCGCCGCTGACCAGTACGGCAAGCAGGGCGGATAGCAACGCGCCGGTAAACGTCATCGCCATGTTGTTGCGGTCGATGCCGAGCAAAATCAGGTTGCCCAAACCGCCCGCGCCGATAAGCGCGGCGAGTGTCGCCGTGCCGATAATCAATACGGACGCGGTGCGGATGCCGGAAATCATGGCGGGCAGCGCCATCGGCAATTCAATGCGCCACAACGCCTGCCAACGGGACAAGCCGAACGCAGTGTGCGCTTCTTTGATAGCGGGGTCGATTTGGCTCAAACCGAGATAGGTGTTCTGAAAAATAGGCAATAGGGCGTAGAGCGTCAGCGCGATCAAAACCGGCGGCGAACCGATGCCGACAAAGGGAATCAGCAAGCCGAGCAGCGCGAGGGACGGAATGGTTTGCAGGATATTGGTTACCTGCAAAACGCCTTCCGCCCAACGCCGTTTATTTGCCAGCCACACGGCCAGCGGCACGGCAAGCGCGACGGCGCAAAGCAGGGCAATCAGGGAGAGGCGTAAGTGTTCAAGCGTCGCCTGCCATAATTCGGCAGGTGGTGCGGGAAGTAAATTTAACATAAGCCGCTATTCAAACAAAAAAGAACTTCAACTATATCAAAAGGTCGTCTGAAAATACTTTTCAGACGACCTCGGAAAGTTACAAAGCTGCGTCGTATCCGCCATCTTCGATAGCTTCAATCAACGCGTCGGGATTGGTTTTTGCAGGATCAAATTCAATGACTGCATTTTTGTTTTCCAAGCTGACTTCGGCTTTTACAACGCCTTGCGTGTTTTCCAAAATACGGGTAACGCTTTTCACGCAGCCGCCGCAGGTCATACCTTCGATATTGAGGATAAGGGTTTCCATAAGATTTCCTTTCTGTAAACGAATTGAGTCTAAAAGCCAATAAAATGTGACGGATTATCAAAAATCAGGATGAGACAGAGAAGCACGCCATAGTTCAAATCCAATCAACTATAACCCCAAATGTAGGGGTAAAGTCAAGCAGGTCGTCTGAAAACCTGCCATCGTTATATCTACATCATTTGAGTCATCACGCCACGTTTGATTTGTTCCATTGCTCATAAATAGTCAAATTGATATTGTTATTTATTATAAATGCTGTATTATTTTCGGGTAATTATAATAAATAAAATGATAAAATCATAAATTTCTAACTATCTCCTTTATCCGTCATTCAGACGACCTCATTCTACAGATTTTCGTTTTTTCAACACTTCAAGCCATTTTTATGGCTTGTTTGTTAAATTTTGCACGTTTCAAATTTGGAGAATCAATGTGAATTTCGACTATATAGCCCACGCCCGCCAGGACTCATCAAAAAAATGGCATTCCCATCCCCTGCAAAAACATCTACAAAAAGTCGCACAACTTGCCAAGCGTTTTGCAGGGCGTTATGGGCCGTTGTTTGCCGAATATGCGGGGCTTTTGCACGATTTGGGGAAATTTCAGGAAGCTTTTCAGAAATATATCCGTAATGCATCCGGCTTTGAAAAAGAAAATGCCCATTTGGAAGATGTCGAATCTACCAAGTTGCGCAAAATTCCGCATTCCACTGCCGGTGCCAAATATGCGGTAGAACGTCTAAATCCATTTTTCGGGCATTTGCTGGCATATCTGATTGCAGGACACCACGCGGGATTAGCGGATTGGTATGACAATGGGAGCTTAAAGCATCGTCTGCAACAGGCAGATAATGAATTGGAGGCCTCTTTGTCGGGCTTGGCGGAGAGCGGTTTGTCTGAAGATTCTTTCCTTTTATCCAATAATGATTTAACACAAAATTTTCTTACTTTTTGGGAAAAACCAGAACAGGAAAAACTGTTCAAGGAGCTACATATTTGGTTGCGTTTTCTCTTTTCCTGTTTGGTGGATGCCGATTTTTTGGATACCGAAGCCTTTATGAACGGCTATGCCGATGCGGATACTGCGCAGGCTGCCGGATTGCGCCCAAAATTTCCCGGTTTGGATGAGTTGCACCGACGATATGAGCAATATATGGCGCAACTTCATGAGAAATCAGATAAAGATTCATTCTTAAATCAAGAACGCCATGCCATTTTGCAGCAATGTTTTTCTGCCGCAGAAACCGACCGCACTTTGTTTTCTTTAACCGTGCCGACCGGTGGCGGTAAAACTTTAGCGAGCTTGGGGTTCGCTTTGAAACACGCACTGAAATTTGGCAAAAAACGTATTATCTATGCTATTCCTTTCACCAGTATTATTGAGCAGAACGCCAATGTTTTCCGCAAAGCATTAGGCGATGACGTGGTATTGGAACACCACAGCAATTTAGAAGTGAAAGAAGATAAGGAAACAGCGAAAACCCGTCTTGCTACGGAAAATTGGGATGCACCGCTGATTGTTACCACTAACGTGCAACTGTTTGAAAGCCTGTTTGCGGCGAAAACCAGCCGTTGCCGTAAGATTCACAATATTGCCGACAGCGTGGTGATTTTGGATGAAGCTCAGCAGCTTCCGCGCGATTTCCAAAAGCCGATTACCGACATGATGCGAGTGTTGGCGCGCGACTACGGTGTTACCTTTGTGCTGTGCACGGCAACTCAGCCTGAACTTGGCAAAAATATCGACGCATTCGGTCGCACCATTTTGGAAGGCCTGCCGGATGTCCGCGAAATTGTGGCAGACAAAATTGCCTTATCGGAAAAACTGCGCCGCGTCCGCATCAAAATGCCACCGCCAAACGGCGAAACGCAAAGCTGGCAGGAAATTGCCGATGAAATAGCCGCGCGTCCGTGTGTTTTGGCAGTGGTCAATACGCGAAAACACGCCCAAAAACTCTTTGCCGCCCTGCCTTCTAACGGAATCAAGCTACATTTATCCGCCAATATGTGCGCCACACACCGCAGCGAAGTTATTGCGTTGGTTCGCCGATATTTGGCACTGTATCGCGCAGGCAGCCTGCACAAGCCTTTATGGCTGGTCAGCACGCAGTTGATTGAAGCCGGCGTGGATTTGGATTTTCCTTGCGTTTATCGAGCGATGGCAGGGCTGGACAGCATTGCCCAAGCGGCGGGACGGTGCAACCGTGAAGGCAAACTGCCGCAGTTGGGCGAAGTGGTCGTGTTCCGTGCCGAGGAAGGCGCGCCCAGCGGCAGCCTGAAACAGGGGCAGGACATTACCGAAGAAATGCTGAAAGCAGGGCTGCTTTATGACCCGCTTTCCCCGTTGGCATTTGCCGAATATTTCCGCCGATTCAACGGCAAAGGTGATGTGGACAAACACGACATTACAAGACTTTTAACGGTAGAATCATCCAATGAAAATCCGCTGGCAATCAAATTCCGCACCGCTGCCGAACGTTTCCGCCTAATTGATAACCAAGGCGTGGCACTCGTTGTGCCATTTATCCCATTGGCTCATTGGGAAGAAGACGGCAGTCCGCAAATCGTCAAAGCAAACGAGCTGGACGATTTTTTCAGACGACATCTAGACGGTGTTGAAGTTTCAGAATGGCAGGACGTTTTGGACAAACAACGTTTTCCGCAGCCGCCAGACAACTCCTTTGGACAAACCGATCAACCACCGCTGCCCGAGCCGTTTGAACGCTGGTTCGGTCTGTTGGAAAGCGACCCGCTCAAACACAAATGGGTTTACCGCAAGCTGCAACGCTACACGATTACTGTGTACGAACACGAACTGAAAAAGTTACCTGAACATGCCGTTTTTTCAAGAGCGGGATTGCTCGTGTTAGATAAGGGCTATTACAAAGCCGTGCTTGGCGCGGATTTTGACGATGCAGCTTGGCTACCTGAAAATTCGGTTTTATGAAATGAAAGCAATAAGGAGATGATATGAGTTTTATCCTAGAAATCAGTGGAGATTTGGCATGCTTCACCAGGCCGGAGCTTAAGGTGGAACGGGTTAGTTATCCTGTAATTACACCATCAGCAGCACGAAATATCCTAATGGCAATCTTGTGGAAGCCCGCTATTCGATGGCGGATACAGAAGCTCGAGATTCTTAAACCGATTCAGTGGACAAATATCCGACGTAACGAAGTGGGAACCAAAATGAGTGAACGCAGCGGCTCGCTCTATATTGAAGACAACCGCCAGCAGCGCGCATCCATGCTGCTGAAAGACGTTGCCTACCGCATTCACGCCGATTTTGACATGACCAGTGAAGCGGGCGAGAGCGACAATTACGTCAAATTTGCCGAAATGTTTAAACGGCGCGCGAAAAAAGGGCAGTATTTCCACCAACCTTATTTGGGTTGTCGCGAGTTTCCCTGCCATTTCAGGCTGCTTGAAAAGGCCGAAGACGGTTTGCCATGCGAAGACATTACCCAAGATTTCGGCTTTATGTTGTACGACATGGATTTCAGCAAATCTGACCCGCGCGATTCCAATAACGCCGAGCCGATGTTTTACCAATGCAAAGCGGTAAACGGTGTGATTACTGTGCCGCCCGCCGACAGCGAGGAGGTGAAACGATGATTCTGCACGCGCTCACCCAATACTACCAACGCAAAGCCAAAAGCGATGGCGGTGTTGCCCCGGAAGGATTTGAAAACAAAGAAATCCCGTTCATTATTGTTATAGACAAACAGGGCAAATTTATTCAGCTTGAAGATACCCGCGAGCAAGAAGGTAAAAAGAAAATAGGGCGAAAATTCCTTATCCCTAAAGACCAGCATACAACTGGTAAGAATGCTTATAAAGTAAGCAATATTTTATGGGATCACTACGGTTATTTGCTGGCTTTTCCGAAGGAAGTGGAAGGGGTTGCTAAAAAAACACCAGAAAAGATTGAAGTTGAAAAGGAAAAAAATCGCCTTTTAGCCAATAATCAGCATGCCAGCTTTACTGCCAAAGTAAACGAATTGAAACAGGCACTGCCCGATGATGCAGGTGTTGCCGCCGTTGCCGCCTTTCTGGCTTCCGCGGAAGAAAAAAGCAAAGTTATGCAGGCCACAAATTGGGCGGAATGTGCCAAAGTCAAAGGCTGTAATCTCAGCTTCCGCTTGGTGGACGAAGCGGTGGATTTGGTTTGCCAGTCAAAATCAGTGCAAGATCATTTATTAAAGAGTGGGCAAGAATATGTTGATATAGAAAAAAGCAAAGATAAGTTTTATGGAACTTGTTTGGTAACAGGTAAGAAAACAAAAATTGCTAATTTACATACGGATATTAAAGGTATTAACAAAACACCAAAATCCCCTTTTGTTTCCGCAAATTTAGAAGCCTTTAAATCCTATGGAAAAGGTAATAATAAAGATAACGGGCTAATGTATCCGATTGGCGAACAAGCCATGTTCGAATACACCACCGCCTTAAACACTCTGCTTGCCGGTGAAAACCGCTTCCGTATCGGCGATGTAACAGCCATCTGTTGGAGTGCGAAACCAACTCCGTTGGAAGAGCATCTTGCTTCGCTGATTAACGGCGGCGGCAAGGACAATCCCGATGCCCATATTGATGCGGTCAAATCGCTTTATAAAAGCTTGTACAACGGCAAATACACAGAACCCGACGGCAAAGAAAAATTCTACCTTTTAGGTCTATCACCCAATTCCGCGCGCATTGTCGTCCGCTTTTGGCATGAAACCACTGTTGCCGCCTTATCCGAAAGCATTGCGGCGTGGTATGACGATTTGCAGATGGTGCGTGGCGAAAACTCACCATACCCCGAATATATGCCGTTGCCGCGCCTGCTGGGCAATTTGGTGTTGGACGGCAAAATGGAAAACCTGCCATCTGACCTGATTGCCCAAATAACCGATGCCGCACTTAACAACCGCGTTTTACCCGTCAGCCTGTTGCAGACTGCTTTGCGGCGCAACAAAGCGGAACAGAAAATTACCTATGGCAGGGCAAGTCTGCTTAAAGCCTATATCAATCGCGCAATCCGCGCGGGTCGTCTGAAAAACATGAAGGAGCTAACGATGAGCTTAGATAGAAACCGTCAAGACATCGGCTATGTGCTGGGGCGGCTGTTTGCCGTGCTGGAAAAAACACAGGCCGAAGCCAATCCCGGCTTGAACGCCACCATTGCTGACCGCTATTTCGGTTCGGCAAGCAGTACGCCGATTGCCGTATTCGGCACACTGATGCGCCTGCTGCCACACCATTTGAACAAGCTGGAATTTGAAGGACGCGCTGTGCAACTGCAATGGGAAATCCGCCAGATTTTGGAACATTGTCAGAGATTTCCTAACCATTTGAATTTGGAACAGCAAGGCCTATTCGCCATCGGTTACTACCATGAAACCCAATTCCTGTTTACCAAAGACGCATTGAAAAATCTGTTCAACGAAGCGAAAACTGCATAAGGAGCAAACGCTATGACTATTGAAAAACGCTACGACTTTGTCTTTTTATTTGACGTGCAAGACGGAAATCCCAACGGCGATCCCGACGCAGGCAACCTGCCACGTATCGACCCGCAAACCGGCGAAGGTTTGGTAACCGATGTTTGCCTGAAACGCAAAGTCCGCAACTTTATCCAAATGACTCAAAATGACGAACATCACGACATTTTCATCCGGGAAAAAATCATTCTTAATGATTTAATTGCTGAAGCCCATCAGCAAGATGAAGTAAAAGACAAACCAAAAGGGAGAGAAAGAACCGAAAGCGCCCGTCAATATATGTGCAAACGCTATTACGATATTCGTACTTTTGGCGCAGTTTTAACGACAGGTGAAAATGCAGGTCAAGTTCGAGGACCTGTGCAATTAACTTTTTCCCGTTCCATTGAGCCGATAGTAACGCTTGAACATAGCATTACTCGTTCTGCTCCAGCTAAAGAAGTTGAAATTCTGAACCCTGATGACAGTGAAGAAGAAAAAGCTAAAAAAGAGCGTGGTCGTATGGGGCGCAAATTCACCGTCCCCTACGGCCTATACCGCTGCCACGGCTTCATTTCTGCCCATTTCGCCAAACAAACCGGCTTTTCCGAAGATGATTTAGAGCTGTTTTGGCAAGCACTTGTCAATATGTTTGACCACGACCATTCCGCCGCACGCGGACAAATGAATGCACGCGGGCTTTATGTGTTTGAGCACGGCGGCAGCTTGGGCGACGTACCTGCTGATAGTCTGTTCAAACGCATCCAGATAGCCAAAAAAGATGGTGTGGAAGTAGCAAGGAGTTTTGACGATTACCTTGTCAGGGTAGACGATCAAAATCTTGGCGAAACCAAGCTGCTGCGTAAATTAGGCTGAAAATGACCGCACTTTTAACCAAAACCCAAGGGGACAATCAGGACATGCGCCTGATTCCCCTCTCCGCCCTGCAACACTATGCTTTCTGCCCGCGCCAATGTGCTTTGATTCATAACGAGCAGGCGTGGGCGGAGAATTATTTGACCGCGCAGGGCAAGGCGCTGCATGAGCGGGTGGATTCGGGCGAGCCGGAAACGCGCAAGGGCGTGCGTTTTGAGCGGACGGTGCATGTATCGGCGGAGAAACTGGGTATCAGTGGCGTATTGGATTTGGTGGAAGTGGAAACGAAAACAGGTCGTCTGAAACCCGTGGAATACAAACGCGGCAAGCCCAAACCCAACCCGATGGACGAAATTCAACTCTGCGCCCAAGGCTTGTGCTTGGAAGAAATGACGGGGCAAACCATCTTCGAGGGCGCGCTGTGGTATATGCAAACCCTCCACCGCGTCCCCGTCGTATTTTCAGGCGACCTACGCACCCAAACGCTCGCCACCATCGCCGCCGTGCGCGAATTACTGGAAAGCGGACAAACACCACCGCCCGATTACAGCAAACGCTGCAAAGCCTGCTCGTTAGTGGAGATTTGTCAGCCGGAGTTGTTGGGGAAACGGGATAGGAGTGTGGGGTATGTGGCGGGGTTTTTTGGGTAGTAAATATTAATTAAATGGTTATAGTGTTAACAAGGATTTAAAATGGCAATTTCATCAAATGATAAATATATTCATATCTTTGATAAATATTTAAATTTACTTTTTAATGGACAGGAGGTTTCTGATGAGATGAAAAGTGAAATAGACAAAATAGTAATTTTAAATAGGAAGATGATTTTTAATGATTTTGAAGAAAATGATGTTAATTACAGATTGGCTTTTTATATACAGAAATACATAGAATATAGGCGAGGTTTTTTGTCAATTTTGGATTTTGAATGGGCTATTCATTCATATAATCAGTCAGAGTATGAGGATAAAGCAATAATCTATTTGATAAGGAATATGCCAGCAGATAATGACTTTAATTATTCTGACATAACTCTTGATAAAGAAACTGAAATTATTTATCTAGATCAGAATGTCCTTTCAAATCTATATGATCAAAAATATTCGATTTCTTTAGAAGATTTCTTGATGCTCTGTTCTGATAAAGTTCTATTTTATAGCCCTAATCATTTAGAGGAGGTAAATAGATTTCCTAGTCAAGAAAAGAAAGATGACTACATTAATTTTATTTCAAAGCTAACTAAAAATATCGTAATGTTGCCGACTGTTGAGGGATATTGTTTAAAAGAGGAGAAGCCAATTAATTCGCTGGGGAGAGTAAATAAATCAATTGAAGCTTCAATTGCTTTACAAAAACAATATGCGTTACAAAGAGAAAATAGAAAATTTTTATTTCCTGAGTATGACACACAAGAACATAAAGCGAATATTAATGCCAAATCATTTAAATTAAATTTATTTGATGATCTAGATGATATTACTTTTGAAAGGTTGTCACAATCAGCTAGAGGAGTATTAGCTAACAAAACACCTAAACTTCCTAAATTTAGTAAGGAAGATTTTAAAAATATTAAATCTATAAAGAATAGAATTGAGTTTATTCATAAAGTGAAGACATTAATGATTATGATGGATTTATATGGATATAAGACTGATAAAAAGGTCAAAGATGGCGCTTTGTATGACCCAGAGCATCTATGTTATGCATTAAATAGTAATTATTTTATAACTGATGATAATAGATTAAATATAAGAGCAAAACAACTTATTAACTTCCTCAAAGTTGATACAAAAGTTTTTACCTATAATGAATTTATTTCATACCTTGATACAGGAGGCGTAGGTAGGGTGTAGCCTGCATCTCAACTAACCGCGCGCATGGCTGCGCCATACACCCTACTGTGAACGATGCAAAGATTTAAAACTAAAATGTAGGGTGTATGCGGTACGCACGCACGCGGTTTTTGCTGTTCAAATAATTGCCTCAAATTTCCAGATGACCTTATGTTTCAGTCTGTGTAGCAACTGTATTTTTTACCCCGTCGGGCAAAAATACCAAAACTCAAATCAAGC
>ERZ773214.1464-NODE-1464-length-13723-cov-5.381621_pt1 | contig 13723 bp, 14 predicted proteins | sample MGYA00511238_ERZ773214 | MGnify/ENA primary metagenome ERZ773214 (study PRJEB29015, sample SAMEA2738157) | human oral metagenome | biome: human oral; feature: human-associated habitat; material: saliva | place: China | collected 2259 ...
CTTTCTATAAAGATTAGTAAAGATTTGAAGAAAAGAGGATTTAGTTTTGTAGGTGGTACTATTATCTATAGCTATTTGCAAGCGATTGGAATGATAAATGATCATGAAAAAGGATGTTTTTGTTATGAAGAATGCTGTTAGTAAATAAACAATGTAGTCAATATCATAAGTTTATTTACTTAGCTGATAGATGAAATCCAGATATAGCTTTACTTTAAATAAAATAACGTCTATAATAGATTAGGATATTTAATTACAAGATTGGATTTTATAAATGGATAAGAGAATTGTTAAAATTGAAGAAATAAAAGACAATGAAGTCTTTGTTGACATATTTTTAGAAGAAATAAAAAAAATACAAGAAATCCCTAAAATGCCAAAATGTGAGTTTATACATATAGGAGCAACTAGTACTACACAGGTATTAGGAGAAGAAATTGTAGATATTCTTGTTGTTGTTGAGAATTTACATGAAATAACAACATTTGATGAAAAAAGATTAAATAATATAGGTTATCATAGAATTGCTCATAATGGTATAAAAGGAGTAATTAAGTACGCACGAATAACGGATTACTTAACTATGAGTTATGATGTATTACTAAATGTTGTTCAACGTGATACAGAAGTACATAAAGATTTTATAAAAGCTAGAGCAGTTTTTGGTGCTAATAACCTAAAAGATGACTATAATTCATTCAAAAATATGAACAAAGAACTTTCATTTAAAGATTATTTAGCACAAAAATTAATATTTATAAATGAAATTTTAAAAAGGATTGAAACTAATGATTAAAATAAAAAATATTGAAGATATTCTTCAAAGCAGTGAAGTATTATATAACGAGCCTTTAAGAAATTATAGTTTTACAAAAACAGGTGGTAATGCTGAGATTTTAGTGAAAATAAATAATGAAAAAGATTTACAAAATGTAATAGCATATAGCAATGAAAATAATATTGAATTGACTATACTAGGTAATGGTTCTAATGTATTAATTTCGGATAATGGAATTCAAGGAATAGTAGCTTTAACTAGTGATATGAATGATATAGACTTACTAGAAGGTGATGTTATTTCTTGTTATGCTGGATTAACATTAAAAGAACTTACTGATTTTTGTATCGAAAATAGCCTAACTAATCTTGAATTTTCATGTGGTATTCCAGGTAGTGTAGGTGGAGCAATCTTTATGAATGCTGGAGCTTATGGTGGTGAGATGAAAGAAGTTGTTCAAAAAGTTGAAGTTTTCACTAAAAACGGTGAAAAGAAAATATATACTAATGAACAAATGGAATTTTCATATAGACATTCTGTAATTCAAGAAACTAAGGAAATCATTTCTAAAGTTTATTTCCAAATGAAAAAAGGAAACAAAGAAGAAATTATCTCTAAAGTGGAAGAATTAAATAAAATGCGTTCAGATAAGCAACCTTTAGAATACCCTTCATGTGGTTCTGTATTTAAACGACCAGAAGGATACTTCGCAGGAAAATTAATCCAAGATGCAGGCTTACAAGGTTTAACTGTAGGTGGTGCTCAAGTGTCTAAAAAACATGCAGGATTTATGGTTAATATAAATTCAGCAACTTGTGAAGACTATAAAAACTTAATTAAAAAAGTTCAGAAAAAAGTTTTAGAAAATTCAGGTGTTGAACTTGAGTGTGAAGTTAAAATATTAGGCGAATAATAAGAAGAAAAGAAGTAACTCAAGGTTATATTGAGCTACTTCTTTTTCTATTTCACATTATCTATAAATTTTTTATATTGTGCTAGATTTTGTTCATTTTTATTATTTGTCTTTGGTGTGTAGAATGTTCTTCCTACTAAGTTATCAGGAAGATATTGCTGCTTAATATATCCTGTCGGATGGCTGTGTGGATATTGATATCCAACTCCACGATTTAGTTTATCAGCGCCGTAATAATGTGCATCTCTCAAGTGATCAGGAATTATGAATTTTGGATTTGTTTTAGTTTCGTGCAGTGCATTGTCAATCGCCACATAAGCACTATTAGATTTTAAAGAAAGTGCTAGTTGAATGACAGCATTGGCTAATGGTATTCTTGCTTCGGGTAATCCAAGCATCTTCGCACTTTCAATAGCAGCATGAACAAATGGTCCGATATTTGGATTAGCAAGACCGATATCTTCATAAGCTATAACACTCATTCTTCTATAAATTGTATCTAAATCGCCACTATCAATTAATAATGCTAAGTAATATAATGATGCATCTACATCACTACCGCGAATAGATTTTTGGAAGGCACTTATTATGTCATAAAAAGCATCTCCATCTTTGTCATAAGCTTTAAATTTTCCTAGAGATAAGTTTAACAGTTTATCCTTTGTGATAATTTCACCTTCGTTTGATAAATTATATAAAATTTCAAAAGTATTTAGTGAGAATCTTAAATCACCAGATGAGTTTAAAGCAATTGTTTTAAATACATCATCTTCGATTGTTAAATTTTTCGGGAATATTTCTTTATTATTTGATATTTTTTTAAGATATTCATGAATATCATCGTTTGAAACTTGTTGTAATTCGAAAATAATTAAACGTGACCTAATCGCTGGATTTACAGTATGATATGGGTTATTTGTTGTGCAGCCAATAACGTATATATTATCAAATTCGATTTCAGGAAGTAATATATCCTGCATGGGTTTAGTTAGTCTATGAAACTCATCAAGAAGTAATATTACTTTTTTAAATCTTTTTGATTCTTCAATTACCGCAGTTAAATCTTTTTTTGTACAATTTACAGCATTTAATATTTTAAATTTATAGTCTAGTTCATTAGCTAACGCATTAGCAATTGAAGTTTTTCCAGTTCCAGGGGGACCATAGAGAATAAAAGAGAACATTTTTTTGCTTTCAACTATTTTAGTGAGAACTTTTCCATCACCAATTAAATGATGTTGACCGATAATATCATCGATTTTACTTGGACGTAATTTATTAATAAGTGTTTCCATGGATCCTCCTTTAATTTAATTATATACAGTTTATTATATCATAAGAATGATTAATGTTGGTAAGAGTTGAATTTAAATCGTAGATTATATTAGAGATAATAAAATTTTACATATTTTGAAATTTATGATAAAATATAATAATCACATTTAGGGGATGTTTAGGATTCGACAGGGATGCTAGTCTTCTTGGTGGCATGTAGGAGGGTTGTCTCCTTTAACAACACATCAGTTAAATATAACTGGCGAAAAAACAAATTACGCTTTAGCAGCTTAATAAGCTAAAGGCTGATTACTTTGTTTGACTGTGACAAAGCTAATCGGTTCATTCTTAGCAGTCTACGATTTTTTTCTTCCGTTTGTAGAAAAAAATAAGAGATTAATCAAACTCGTTTTTCATTGCCTGTTTATCGGCTTAAGTGGAGAATTAAATTTAATAGGTAAACTAAACATGTAGAAGCTAAGGGGAGGCATTTTTGGACGCGGGTTCAAATCCCGCCATCTCCATATAGAATTTAAAGAAAGTAAACCTTTTTGGTATTGCTTTCTTTCTTTTTTTATTAGGAAAAGCTAAGTACATAAATGTTTAAATATAATAATACACTTTACAATTTTTGTATGTAGCCCTTACTTAATAAGTAGGGGATTATTTTTCATTCATTTATTTAAAAAGTTTTTTAATATCACTTGACTTTGCACCTTTCAGAAGGCGCAATTGATGATGTAAAGTAGCGGATGTAGTGAGTAACAGAAGAAATAAAAAACAGACTCTTACAAAGACAAGATATTGGTTCTAGCAACAGTGTTAGCTATCCTCGAAATAGTAAACACAATTCTTGAAATCTTTGTAAAAGTCTGCAAATAGACCATTAGGTAACGGAGCTTATAAAAGCTCCTAGTACCTAAATGTTTACTCACATTGTATCATAAAAATAGAAAAAATACAAACTATGATAATAGTACTAGTAATATTTGCCATGATAATTTCTATTATCTTAAAACTTATATAGGAGGTTTTACAATGATAGATCAAGTAATTAAGCAAATAGAAGAATTATTTAATAGTGATTTAACAGATTATAGAATTTCAAAAGACGCAGGATTGCCACTTAGTGTTATTCAAAATTACCGCAGTGGTATGTATGAGTTAGAAAATATGAGTTTTAAAGTGGCAAAGAAATAAATTAGATATTCGAAGAAATTAAAAAATGACAAATGATGGTTATTATTAATGGATTAGTGTTATAAGAAAGTTCAACAGTAAGATAAAAGAAAAAATAGAAGCTCTAATCAAAGACTAGAACTTCTAAAAAAACGAACGGTAATCAAGGTGAAGTCCTAAGCCACTTCACCTCGCTACTAAGATAATAATAACAAAAAAATGGTTTAAATTCAATAAAAAAGAAGGTTAGTATATGGAGGATAAACTAATTAAAGAAATAGAAGAACTTTTAAATAGTGAAATTAGTAGTTTTAAAATAGCTAAAGATTTTGGAGCTACTTATTCACTACTTTCTGATTACAGAAATGGCATAAGAAAAATAGAGAATATGACATTACAAGTAGCAAAGAAATTAATTAGATATTTGAAGGAATTAAAAAATTATAAATGAAGGTTGTTATTAATGGATTAGTGTTATAAGAAAGTTCAACAGTAAGATACTGGATAGAAGAAAATTAAAACGATTGTGCTTGTTGTCATTTAGTTGATGAATAAAAAGCGTTTCTAGGATATATGGAAGAAGATGAATACGAAAAATTAGTATTTCAAGCAGATTTTGAAGATGATCGAGAAAGATTATATCAATTTTACATTAGTAAATACAAAGCAGTGTTAGATGGAGAAAGGTTCGCTCTTGACTGTTTAAGAAATGAAAGATTAAGCCCCAAAATAAGTTTTTTTTGTGGGGGAAATTTAGGGGAAAAGTATCTAAATACTTGTTAAAATTTATTATTTTCCTGGATACTTCTGTTATATTTCGAAATGAACTAAATACACTCTGGTATGTTGATAAATACAACGTTTATACTTTCGTTATAATTCGTTATATTTCAAATTTAGAGGATGTATGATATAATATATCTATAATCAAAAGGAAGTAAAAAGGATGCTAATTAAATTTTCAGATAGATTTTATTATACAAAACAACGATATATGTATTTAGAGCCAACGCTTGGTTATGTAAGAGGTGAATACTTCTCAGTAATGTTAGATTCAGGAAATGGACCTGCACAAGTAGAAACATTTCTAAAAGAATTAAAAGAAAATGATTTACCGATGCCGAGTTATGTGATATTAACACATCATCACTGGGATCATAGTTTTGGAGCGGCGTATTTAGATATTCCAGTAATCGCTACTGATAGAGCTAGAGATTCTTTAATCGAATTATCTCAACTAGAATGGGATGATGAGAGTCTGTATCAAAGAGTCAAGGATGGAACGGAGATAAAATACAGTGCGGATGTTATAAAGAGAGTATATGAAAATCATGAGATAAAAATTAGAATTCCAGATATGCCTAAAATGGCTGATTTTAATTTAAATCTTGGAGGAGTTAAAATTAATTGTATATACAATGATAACTCGCATTCTAATGATGCATTTTTAATTTATATTCCAGAGGAGAAAGTCTTGTTTTTAGGTGATAGTCACGCTAAAAATTATTATACAAAACCGATGGCATATAATAAACAAAAGCTTCGTGATTATATAGATAGAATATCGATTCTTGACTTTGAACATGCTGTTCCCGGTCATGGGAATATTTTCACAAGGGAAGAATTATTAGACTATCTAGAAAAAGAATATGCAAAAATGAGGTGATTACATATGAATTTAATGATGTCTCTCGATTGGATTCTTTTAATTGCGATGTCCTTAACTTTTTGTCAACAATTGTTTTCAAAAAAAATTAATTTTTTGGGAATTTTGTCAGTACTTAGTTTAGCGACATATATAGCTCTACATTCATATTCTACAGGTATAAGTATTTTTGTTCTATTGTTATTTATTGGAGGTCTATCTCTAATAGGACTAGAGATGTTTGTTCCTGGTGGAATAGTTGGAACAGTAGGGATCATTACCGTGATTTATGCAATAATCTACATTAATAAGTCAACATATCATATTGCATTTATTTTAGTTGTTTCTTTAATACTTGCAGCTATTCAATTTTATGTTAATAGAAATGTTTTCCATAAAAGGTTAATGTTATTAAATAGACTTGTTCTTAACGATTCTATTTCAACAGAGGATGGATATGTGGCGAGTGAAAGTAGATTAGAATTAATAGGAAAAAAACTTCAAGCATATACAGATTTACGTCCAGCAGGAGTTGCTGTTTTAGGAAATGAAAAGTTGGATGTAGTAACTGATGGAGATTTTATAGAAAAGGGTAATGAAATAGAGATTATACGTGTAGAAGGAATGCGTATAGTGGTTAAAAAAATATAAAAATTTTAAGGAGGTAGTATTATGCCAGAATTAATATTCTCAGGTATTATCGTGGTAGTTGTATTGATTGTGCTATCGATATTCTTTACTTTCTTCCCTCTTGGACTTTGGATTAGTGCCATTGCCGCTGGAGTTAAGGTAAGTATCTTTACACTTGTTGGTATGCGACTAAGACGTGTTATTCCGAGTAGAGTAATTAATCCGATGATTAAAGCACATAAAGCTGGTTTAGCTGTTACTATTAATCAATTGGAAAGTCACTATTTAGCAGGGGGGAATGTTGATAGAGTAATTAATGCTCTTATCGCAGCTCACAGAGCTAACATAGTAAGTTTAACATTTGAACGTTGTGCTGCTATTGACTTAGCGGGACGTGATGTACTTCAAGCAGTTCAAATGAGCGTTAACCCTAAAGTTATTGAAACACCGTATATTGCAGGGGTTGCAATTAACGGTATTGAAGTAAAAGCAAAAGCAAGAATTACAGTTCGTGCAAACATTGAACGACTTGTAGGGGGAGCTGGAGAAGAAACTGTTATTGCCCGTGTAGGTGAAGGTATTGTTTCTACAATCGGTTCTTCTGAATCACACACAGTTGTTCTAGAAAATCCAGATAGAATTTCTAAAACAATTTTAGATAAGGGATTAGATGCAGGTACTGCATTTGAAATCTTATCGATTGATATTCTAGATGTCGACATCGGTCAAAACATTGGTGCGAACTTACAAACAGAACAAGCTATCGCAGATAAAAATATCGCTCAAGCAAAAGCTGAACAACGTCGTGCTATGGCGGTTGCGGCTGAACAAGAGATGAAAGCTAGAATTCAAGAAATGCGTGCGAAAGTTGTAGAAGCTGAAGCAGAATTACCGTTGGCTATGGCAAAAGCTTTCCAACAAGGTAATCTTGGTATTATGGATTATATGAATTATAAGAATTTAGAAGCTGATACAGGTATGAGAGATTCAATTAAACGTATGTCACAACCTGAAACAGGAGCAGGTAAATAATTAGATAAAAAGGAGGATGTGAAATGTCATTTTTAATTTTCGCAGCACCAATAACATTTATCATAATTTTTGCTATTTTTGCAATGGTTTTTGCTTCTGACAGTAAAAGATACAGAAAAAATTTAGATAATTCAAAACAAATGGAGCTAGACAACGCTAGAGCTCAAGCACTGAAGGCAGTTGAAGAGATGAAAAGAATCAAAGAAGCTGCCAATAGGGATTCTAATGAATTTAGAAATAGACAAAGTTCTTTATCTGATCAACAAGTTTATAAAGAAGATATATATGAACAACAAGTTGATAACTCTACTATGAACAAATATCAACAGTATTATAATGAAAAATACAATAAAGGTCGTAATAAGTTTTCGATGCAAAGAAATTTTGACCAGCCTAGTAATGCTAAAAACAATACTAAAAAATTAGAATTTTCTCAAGAAAATCTTGTTCGAGGATTGATTGCAAATGAGTATCTTAACAGAAACTCTAGGAGGGGAAGATGAGTAGTTTAGCGATTCCTATAATTTTCCTAATAGTTTCACTTATTATTGATAAAGCCAAGAACAATAAAAAAAATAATAAAGAAACTGTTAGGAAAGTTAAACAGAAGAAGATCCCTAAACAAGTTTATAAAGGGGATAATCAAAGGAATAATCATATTCAGAAACATGAATCTTCACAGCAACAATTTTTTGAAAGAAAAGCACGTGTTATAGTAGATAAAGAAAAAGAAATATTTTCAAATTCTTTAACTTTTGATAAAGAAAAAATTGTAAATGATATAATTTTTTCGGAGATTTTGTCTAAACCAAAAAGTAAAAGATAATAAATAGGAGGTATGAGATGAAAAAATCATTTAACTATATTAGTTATTGTATTTATTCATTTATGCCTCTTTATTTTGTTTTACTTATTTATAATTTTGTAAAACAAGATTTAGATGCACTCTTATTAACCACAATACTAACGATAATATCTATTTTTTCTTTAATAATTCAAAATGGAAGTAAACCTACAAATGTATTTGTTTGTAGTAAAAAAGAAATTTCTAGAAAAAACGGTATTGATTATTATTACTTAATTTTGATGATAATTATTACATTTTTGATTATAAATCAAAAACTTCAATTTTTATGGAAAATAGTTATACTATTAGTTCTGTTCCATATGTTATATGTGATTTTATTTAAATATAAAAACTATATGTTAATATTATTAGGCTACAAAATGTACATAATTCGTGATAAAATAGTATATAGCAAAAAAACTGAAAGCGAATTATATAAAATATTAAAAAGTAAAAAATATCTTCAAATTATTGAGATAAATGATAATATATATATAGAAAATGAAAAATATACAATTACTAACTTTTATTGTAAAGATTTTTAAGAAGATATATTTGTTTATCTTTCAATAAAGAAAATTTAAGGAGAATAACCTATGAGAGTTGTTGATATCATAGATAAAAAGAAAAAAAATAAAGAACTTACAAAAGCTGAAATTGGATTTTTACTAGAGGGCTACCTTAAAGGAACTGTACCTGATTACCAGATGAGTTCGTTTTTAATGTCTGTATATTTTAATAATATGACAAAAGATGAGCTTACAAATTTCACTTTAACTATGAGAGATTCAGGGGATACAATCTACTTTGACAATTTAGACCATTATCTTGTTGATAAACATTCAACAGGTGGAGTAGGTGATAAGGTTACTGTAGTTTTAGGACCGATTTTATCAGCAGTAGGAATGGCTACAACTAAACTATCTGGTAAAGGTTTAGGGCATACTGGAGGAACGATTGATAAATTTGAAGCAATTAGAAACTTTAAATTCAGTACTACAAAAGAAGAACTAGTAGAAGTAGCTAGTAAAACCGGAGTAGGACTAATGGGTTACAGCGACAATATTGTGCCATTAGATAAGAAAATATATGCATTACGCGATGTGACTGCAACAGTAGACAGTATTCCTTTAATAGCAAGTAGTATTATGAGTAAGAAATTGGCAATTCAATCTGATTTAATTATTTTAGATGTAAAAGTCGGTGACGGTGCTTTCATGAAAACTATTGAAGATGCGAGAGAATTGTCACGAAGAATGGTTGAAATTGGAAATAGTGTAGGTAGAAAAACCATTGCAGTACTGACTAATATGGAAGAGCCATTAGGGTATAATATTGGTAATGCTAATGAAATTATCGAAGGAATTGAAGCATTAAAAGGTAACTGGTCTGATGATCTTAAAGAGGTAGTTTATGAAATTGTCTATTTAGCTTTAAAACACAAAGGTGAAGTTAAGACATACGAAGAAGCTGCTAAAAAAATAGATGAAGTTATTGATAATGGTCATGCTTTGGAATTATTAAGACAGTTCATTGAATTAAGTGGAGGAGACGGCGAAGTAGTAAACAATTATGAACTGTTACCAACACCTAAATCAGTATTAGAGGTGTTCTCAGAAGAAGACGGTTATGTAACAAAAATCAAAGCGGAAGAAATAGGAAAAGCAGCTATGGTTATTGGGGCTGGGCGCGCTACTAAAGAAGATGAGGTTGATCACGCTGTAGGAATCGAGCTTAAGAAAAAAGTCGGAGATAAAGTGAAAAAAGGTGAAGTTATTGCTGAAATTTACTTTAACGATGAAAAAAATGTTCAATCTAGTAAAGAAATGGTCTTAGATGCTTATGTAATTGGAAAAGAAAAAATAGAAAATATTAAAAATATATTAGAAGTTATAGAATAGAGGTAAAAAAATGGGATTAAATAAATATATTGATCATACAATTTTAAAGGCGACAGCAAGTAGTGCTGATGTTCAAAAACTTTGCGAGGAAGCAATTGAACATGAATTTTATAGTGTTTGTGTTAATGGTTGTTATGTTGCAGATGCGAAACATCTTTTACAAGGAACAGATGTTAAAATTGCCGCTGTTGTAGGTTTTCCATTGGGTGCAATGACTACTGCTGCGAAAGTTTTTGAAGCAAAGGAAGCGGTAGAAAACGGAGCAAGCGAAATAGATATGGTTATCAATGTTGCTAAATTGAAAGATGGAGAGTTTGAATATGTTGAAAATGAAATCCGTCAAATAAAAGAGGCCATTGGAGATAATGTTTTGAAAGTTATTATCGAAACTTGTTATTTAACTGATGAAGAAAAAGTTAAAGTGTGTGAGTTATCACTAGTAGCTAAAGCAGATTTTGTCAAAACTTCTACTGGTTTTGGAACTGGCGGAGCAACGTATGAAGATGTAAAACTAATGAAATCAGTTGTGGGTGACAATGCAAAAGTTAAAGCAAGTGGTGGAGTTAGAGATAAAGAAACTGCGCAAAAATATATTAATCTTGGAGCAGAAAGATTAGGAACAAGTTCAGGAATCGATATTGTAAAATAATATAATTTAGTAGAGGTCTAAATGTTGAAATATTATTTTACTTATTGTAATTAAGAAATTTCTAGAGGTAAGATAAAAAGAATTAATTTAATGGTTTTTGTGATAAAATATATTTTGGAGAATAAAATGAAAAAAATACTTTTAATCGACGGTTCAAGTCTTATTTTTAGGGCTTTTTATGCGATAAGAAATTTAACAACTAAAGATGGAGTTTTTGTAAATGGAGTGTATGGTTTTTTAAATATGTACTACAAAGCATTGGAATTAATAAATCCTACTCATATTTTTGTAGCTTTTGATAAGGGGTCAAAAACTTTTAGACATAATGAGTTTGCAGATTATAAGGGAACTCGTGATAATGCTCCTAATGAAATAACTTATCAGTTTGGAATTTTAAAAGATTTACTATCTTCTATGAATGTAAATTATTTGGAGCTTGATGAATATGAAGCAGATGATATTATAGGAACAATTGCAAAACTTGCTCAAAAAGAAGGCTTTGAAGTAGATATTTTTACGGGAGATAGAGATTATTTACAATTAGTTGATGATAATATTCTTGTTTATTTGACAAAAAAGGGTATTAGTGAAATTAAACTTATGAATACAGAATCAATTTTAGAGGAATATGATATTTCTCCTAAACAACTGATTGATGTTAAAGCTCTTCAGGGAGATAGCTCCGATAATATACCCGGAGTTAATGGAGTTGGAGAAAAAACTGCATTAAAATTAATTCAAGAATATGGTAATCTTGAAAACTTATATGAAAATATAGATAATCTTAAAGGAAAATTAAAGGAAAATCTTGTTAATGAAAAAGATAAGGCTTATTTAAGTAGATATCTTGGAGAGATTTTTTTGAGAGTTCCTATTGAGAGAAATATTGAAGATTTTGAAATTAAAGATGTAAATTATAATGAATATCTTAAAAAGTTAGAAAAATTAGAATTTAATAGTATTATAAATAAGCATTTTAAAGATATAAAAAAAGAAAGTACAGTAAAATCAAATCAAAATATTGATTTTGAAGTAATTAATTTTTCAGAAATTTTTGAAAAGATAAAAAATGATGATGAGATATCAATTAAATTTTTCTCTGATAAAGGGTATATCTATAGGAAGAAATTTTATATCGGAATTTATTCGAATTTTAATAAGAAAGTTTATATTTGTAAAGATTTTAAGCTATCAGATTTTGAAAAGTTTTGTAATTTAGATATAAAGATAATTGGTTATGATATAAAGGAAGAATTGTTTTTTGCATTAAAAAACAATTTAGAATTTAAAAATTATGAAGATGTAATGATTTTAGAATATTTAATTGACTCTAATAAAGGAAATTATGATATTCTAAAAGTTAGTAATGAATTTTTAAATCTAGAAATTTTAGATTTAAAAGAAATGCTTGGAAAAGGTAAAAATAAGAAGACTTTTTTTGAATTGGAAGAGGACATTATTTTTAAATTTATTTCACAAAATGTATTTGCAATTTCAGCTTTATATGATATTTTTATAGAAAAAGCTAAAGAAAATAATCTGATTTCATTATATGAAAATGTTGAAAAACCTCTTGTTAAGGTTCTTGCAGATATGGAAAAAACAGGAGTTTTAGTAGATAGAAATAAGATTATTGAGTTAAATGAGGAATATTCAAAACTTGCATATTTGTATGAACAAAAAGTTTATGAACTTGCAGGAGAAGTTTTTAATTTGAATTCTCCAAAACAGCTTGGTGTAATTTTATTTGAAAAAATAGGATTACCTGTAGTAAAAAAGACAAAAACAGGATATTCAACAGATGTTGAAGTTTTGGAAAAATTATCTAAAAAGCATGAAATTGCAGATTATATCTTAAAATATAGGTCTTTGAATAAATTAATTTCAACTTATCTAGATGGTATATTGGAATATATTATGGATGATGGTAGAGTCAGAACGTCATTTAAACAGATGATTACCGCCACAGGAAGACTTAGTTCAGTAGACCCTAATTTACAAAATATTCCAATAAGGAGCGAAGAAGGAAAAAATATTAGAAAAGTATTCGTAGCAGATAAAAACAAAGTTTTTATTGATGCGGATTATTCACAAATTGAACTTAGAGTTTTAGCTCATTTATCTAAGGATTCGGTTATGATTGATTCTTTTAAAAATGATTTGGATATACATTATAAAACTGCAAGTGAAGTTTTTGGCGTTCCGATTAATGAAGTTACTGATAATCAAAGACGAAGTGCAAAAGCTGTAAATTTTGGAATAGTTTATGGTATAAGTGATTATGGTCTTTCAAAGGATTTGAATATTACCAGAAATGAAGCAAAGCAGTATATTGATGGATATTTGAATACTTATCCTAGTATAAAAAGTTATATGGAAGAAATAGTTAATAAAGCTAAGAAAGATGGTTTTGTAACAACGATTTTGGATAGAAAGAGATATATTCCGGAAATTAACTCCAAAAATTTTAATATTAGAAGTTTTGGAGAGAGGATTGCTTTGAATACTCCAATACAAGGCAGTGCAGCTGATATCATAAAACTTGCTATGATTAAAGTTTATGAAAGACTGAAAATTGAAAAAGTTAATGCGAAGTTGATTTTGCAAATTCACGATGAGCTTATAGTAGAATGCGAAGAAAGTGAAAAAGAAACTGTTAAGAAGATTTTAAAAAATTCTATGGAAAATGTATATAAATTGGATTTACCGTTGAAAAAGTAACGTATTCACCAATCACTGGTGGAAGTGGGAATATTGAATTTTTAGCGCATTTGAAAAAAACGGCTCCAAGTGAAGTTCGTTCGTTTGAAGAACTCGCTCGTGAGACGGTTAAAGAAGCGCAACGATTAAAAAAGTAAAGGGTGACGAACTTGA
>ERZ773214.1470-NODE-1470-length-13660-cov-2.971849_pt1 | contig 13660 bp, 9 predicted proteins | sample MGYA00511238_ERZ773214 | MGnify/ENA primary metagenome ERZ773214 (study PRJEB29015, sample SAMEA2738157) | human oral metagenome | biome: human oral; feature: human-associated habitat; material: saliva | place: China | collected 2259 ...
ACACCACTTGATCCTCCGGTTTATGAAAATCCAGAATTTAATGGTGGAGTACCAGGAATGCCAGAAGTACACGAAGTACCAGAATTCAATGGTGGAGTACCAGGAATGCCTGAAGTACATGAAGTACCAGAATTAGATCTTCCAGTAATGCCAACGCCTCCTGTACATGAAGTACCAGAGATGAACATTCCAACTCCAAGCGATAACGGTAATGTTCCTCCAGTTAATGAAGTACCTAGAGAAGGTAAAGTACCACCAACAAATGGTACAACACCTCCTCCAGCAGAAGTTTCTCGTGAAAAAGAAGTTCCAACAGAAAATACTACACCTGTAGTTCCTGAAAGAACTCCTGTACCAGAAACAGGTACTACAACTCCAAATAGTTACTTACCAGAAACTGGAACTCAATCAGATTATATCTATATCGTTTTAGCTAGTGGAATCTTAATGTCACTATATGTGGGAAAAAGACAAGAAGACTAAATTAAATAAAAAATCTCGTCAGTTATTCTGGCGAGATTTTTTTGGTTTCATTTCATATACATTTCATAAACGCTTCCTATAATAAGTTACAGATAAGAAATGAGAGAGAGGAGTAATTCCTTTGATAAAAAATGCAGCACTTTATATTTTTAGAAAAAGAAAGAAAAGTCTGATATTAATCACTATCTTTAGTGTAATTTTAGCTTGTATATTTGCTTGTATGAGGTTATTATCTACGACTTCCACAGTGCAACAACAACTAAAACAAACGACAACTTCTTCGTTTGAATTTAGAAAAAAAGATGGAACAAGTTTTTCATTTAAACAAGTGGAAGAAATAAAGAAAGTTGCAGATAATGAGTCTTTAGAAAAACATTATCAAACCATTGCAAAATTAGAAAATCACTCAGTGGTGACTGGGGAAGAAAAAATTCAACGAGATGATATTGATGAAGAATTGAAAAATGTTGTATCGTTCAATTCTAGTAGCCAAGTGAATCGAGAAAAATTATTTTCAAGTGGAGTTTTCTCATTGTTAAAGGGAAAAATGATAGAAGCAACGGATGTTCATAAAATTATGATTCATGAAGAATTAGCTTCTAAAAATCAATTAAATCTAGGAGATACGATAACTCTTGATGTAATCCAACAAGAAACTGGAGAGAAGAAAAAAGTAGACTATGAGATTGTTGGAATTTTTTCTGGGAAAAAGCAAGAAACGTATACAGGATTAACTTCTGATTTTAGTGAAAATACCGTTTTTACAGATTATGAATCATTTCGAAAAGCATTTACTAGTGGGTCAGAAGAAATTGTGACAGGATTAAATCTCTATGCTTCTTCTAGCGAAGAATTACTAAAAATGAAACAAGCTATAGAAGCTTTGCCATTCAATTGGGAAGAGTTTGTAATCGAGGATCAAAAGCAAGATTTCGATGATATATTAGAAAGTATTACAGGTCTTCAAAGTATGGTTCAGTGGATGACAGTAGGGATATTAATTGCTGGAGCAGTTGTTTTATCTCTAATGCTAATGTTAAGTGTGCGAGAAAGAATTTATGAAATTGGTATTTTATTATCGATTGGAACTGATAAAGCTTGGATTATTGGAAAATTCTTTGTTGAATTATTCTTATTGACGATTCCAGCTATTTTTGTTTCGCTTGGAGTAGGACCTATTATGGTGCATCAATTAATGAATGGATTTATATCGATGGATCAGGAACAATCTCCTTTAGGAAACATTATTTCAAAAGGAGCACAACAGGCAGTAATAAGCGTTTTTAGTCAAAGTTATGCATTATTAGCAATAGTGATTGTATTCTCACTTGCTGTAACATTAGGAATCTTTTTAATGAAAAAACCAAAAGAAATATTATCAAAAATGAGTTAGGAGAATGAACATGAGTGTATTATCAATGAATAAAGTAAGTTATCAATATAAGGAAGCACGTCAAAATGTGTTATCACAAATTGATCAAGAATTTGAAGCAGGAAAATTTTACGCGATTATTGGGAAATCAGGTTCTGGAAAATCAACATTATTATCTTTATTAGCAGCACTAGATAATCCAACAAGTGGAAAGATTTTATTTGAAGGAGAAGATATTCAAGAAAAAGGAGATAGTTATCATCGTAAACATCATATTTCCTTAGTATTCCAAAATTATAATTTAATTGATTATTTAACTCCGTTGGAAAATATTAGATTAGTCAATCCTATAGCTACAAAAGAAATTTTATTACAATTAGGATTGGAAGAAAGTCATGTAAATCGTAATGTTTTAAAATTATCAGGAGGACAACAACAAAGGGTAGCTATTGCTCGTGCGTTGGTTTCAGAGGCTCCAATTATTTTAGCGGATGAACCAACAGGAAATTTAGATGAACATACAGCTGGAGAAATTATTGATGTACTTAAAGCATTAGCGAAAGAAAGACAAAAATGTGTTATTGTTGTCACACATAGTAAAGAAGTAGCAAATGCTGCAGATACTATATTAGAATTACGTGAAACAAAACTTCACGAAGTGAAATAAGTAGAGGGAGATAGAATAGGATGAAAAATGCATTTGCTTATATTTCAAGAAAAATTTTCAAATCATTCGTATTATTTGCCGTTATACTATCTATGGCGACATTAAGTATGATTGGTTTGTCAATGAAAGATGCAACGAATCAAGCTTCAAAAGAAGTATTTAAAAATATTACAAATAGTTTTTCAATGGAAATTAATCGTCGTGTGAATCAAGGAACACCTCGAGGTGGAGGAAACATTAAAGGAGAAGATATTAAAAAAATCTCTGAATCTCCAGATATTGAAGGAACTGTTAAACGTATTAATAGTGTAGCTGATTTAGCAGACTACGATATTATTGAAACAAAAGAAACTCAAGGAGTGTTAACACCTGATCGTATTAAGAAGTTTAAACGTGCGGTTATGTTAACTGGGGTTAATGATTCTGCGAAAGAAAATAAATTTGTTTCTGGGGCTTATCAATTAGTGGAAGGAAGTCCATTAGTAGAATCAGATAAATATAAAATTTTAATGCATAAAGATTTAGCTGAAAAAAATAACTTAAAAGTAGGCGATAAAATTACATTAAAATCAAATATTTATGATGCTGATAATGAAAAAGGTGCAAATGAAACAGTAGAAGTTGAAATTAAAGGACTATTTGATGGTCATAATAAAACGAGAGTTACAGCAGCACAAGAATTATATGAAAATACTTTAGTAACCGATATTCATACAGCTGCTAAAGTATATGGAAATACTGAGGATACAGCAGTGTATCAAGATGCGACATTCTTTGTAAAAGGAAATAAAAATCTTGATACAGTGATTAAAGATTTAGGGAAATTAGCGATTAATTGGAAATCTTATAATTTAGTGAAAAGTTCTTCTAACTTCCCAGCCCTACAACAATCAATTTCTGGGATGTATTCAATCGCAAATAAATTATTTATTGGATCTATTGCATTTGCAGGAATTACAGTAGCATTATTACTATTCTTATGGATGAATGCACGTCAAAGAGAAATTGGTGTTCTATTATCGATTGGATTATCGAAAATGGAAATCTTTGGACAATTTGTATGGGAGTTATTGTTCATTAGTTTACCAGCCTTTGTAGGTGCGGCAGGAGTTGCTATTTTGACTGGAAAAACAGTTGGAAATCAATTGTTATCAAGTGTTACTTCAAGTATTACAAAACAAATGGGAAAACAAGCAGCCTCAACGGGTCTAGGTGGCGGAGCTGAAGTAGATGGATTTAATAAGACATTAACTTCGTTAGAAATGGTGATTCAACCAACAAATGTACTTTATGTTGTTGGATTTATGATTGTGGTATTAGGCATTGCGTTAACCATTGCAAGTGTGAAGACATTTAGTAAAAATCCTAAAGAATTATTAATGGATGTGGAATAGAAGTTCAAACAAAGGGAGAAAAGATGAACCTCTAAGATAAATAAACTGTAATTAAAAATGAAATAGATGGATAAAAGGAGCAGACAAAGAATAAAAAAGGTTCTAAGTCTGCTCATTTTTTATGAAATGACAAGGACAGAAATAAGAAAATCATTTATAATTGAATAGAGAGGAGATGAACCTATGAGAATTTTAATGGTTGAAGATGAAGCACCAATTCGTGAAGGAGTCTGTGATTATTTAAGTGAATGTGATTATGAGATGATTGCTGCAAGTGATGGACAAGAAGCCATGGAATTATTTGATACTAATGAAGTTCATTTAGTGCTATTAGATATTCAATTACCGAAAAAGAATGGATTAGAAGTTTTAGAACATATTCGAAGAAAAAGTTCAATCCCTGCATTAATGTTAACCGCTTTTAGTGATGAAGAATATCAATTAAAAGCTTTTAGTCAATTAGCGGACGGATATATTGAAAAACCATTTTCCTTACCTATTTTAAAAGCAAGAATTGATGCTTTAATGAAACGATATTATCCAGACACAGAAGTGTTTACGTATCAAAATACGAGTGTGAATTTCTCTAGTTATACAGCAACTCTTTCTGGTGAAAAAGTAGATATGAATGCTAAAGAAATTGAAATTTTAAAATGTTTAGTTGATCATGAAGGACAGGCATTAAGTAGGCAACAAATTATTGATCAAGTTTGGAAAGAAACAGACGAAATTCCTTTTGATCGAGTGATTGATGTCTATATGAAGGAATTACGTAAAAAATTAGCATTAGATTGTATTATTACAATTCGTAATGTGGGATATAAATTGGAGAGACTATGAAATCATTAAAAATATTTCCAAAAATTTTAGCGACGACTTTTTTTATTTTAAGTATGTTAGTCATCGGTATTCATGTTTCCATTTATTTTATTTTTCCAAAAACCTATCTAGAAACGAAACAACAGGAGTTAAGTATCAAAGCAGACCAAATTTCGTCCAATTTAAACTTAAAAGAAGAAAGTCAAATTATGGATTTTGTGGACTTGTATTCGAAAGGAAATGATATTACTTTGATGGCAGGAGTGGGAACTGCTTCAAATGAATTTGAAATTAGTCAAGGAATACCAGCTGATTTTTCAAGTCATACAAATTCTTTAGTTATTGAAGAGCGACAAATTCAAACGAAAAATGGAGAAAATTTAAACTTACAATTTATTACAACGACTGATTTACAAAAAGAAGCTATTTCTTTAAGTTGGAAATTTTTACCATATACTTTGTTCGTATCCTTCGTGATGTCACTGATGATAGCTTGGATTTATGCGAGAATTATAACGAAACAAGTTCAACAGATGAAAAAAATGATGAGAAAAATGAAACAATTGGATCGTCATGCTTTGTTAGAAGTTCAGACGACTGATGAGATTGGTGAATTAAAATCGCAAATTAATCAATTGTATATTAATTTATTACAAGTGATTGATGATGTAGAAGTAAAGAATGAAACGATTCTTCAATTAGAAAAAATCAAATATGAATTTTTCCGTGGACGTTCGCATGACTTAAAAACTCCTTTAGCGAGTTTAAAAATTATTTTAGAAAATATGAAATATCATGTTGGAAAATATAAAAATCGTGATTATTATATTGATGAATGTATTCAAATTGTTGATGGACTGACAGAAAAAGTAGTTGAATTATTAAGAGAATCTAAGGAAGCTCTAGGAGAAAAAGCAAAATGGATTTCTATAGAAGAAGAAATTCAAAAAGTGACTCAGGATCATCATTGGATTGCGATGAAGAGAAATTTAACGATTCATAGTCATATTGTTTCAAAGCAATTATTAATTGGGCAGGAAGCTTTTAAAATGGTACTATCTAATATTTTTACGAATGCGTATCAATATGCTAAAAAAGGTTCTGTCATTCGAATCGTTTCGGATGAAAATTGTTTCATAATTCAAAATGAAGTGAATGATGCCATAGAAGAAATGAATGACCTATTAGAAGAAAATCAAAAGAAAACAGGAATTGGTTTATTAGTCGTTCAAAATTTATTAGAGCATTATGGGTTTAGTTATCAGCTAGAAAAAGATGAAAAGCAAGTAACGGTTACAATAGAGTTTCCAAAAAATAATGAATGAAAGAAGAGGTACATTTCCAAATAGAAGGAAGTGTACTTCTTTTTATGAGAATAGTTGCGTTTCCCTAAAAGAGTTAGTAAACTATTTTTATGAGAAAAGTAGGTGAGAGAATGAAAACGAGTTATGCAGTAGTCGATTTAGAAACAACGGGTCCTAAATTTGAAGAAGGTGGAAGGATTTTCCAATTTGGCTGTTCTATTATTGAACAGGGAGAAATTGTTACTCAAGTAGATTTGTATATTAATCCAGAGACAACAATTCCTTATGAGATTCAACAATTAACAGGAGTCGATAAGAAAGAAGTGAAGCAAGCACCGTATTTTGATGAAATTGCCTCAACTATTTTTCAATTATTAGAAGGAAAAACATTTGTAGCGCATAATATTAGTTTTGATTATTCCTACTTAGTAGAAAGTTTTAGAGAATTAGCAGGAATTGAATGGAGTGCTCCTTGTGTAGATACTGTTCAATTAGCGCAAATTTGTTATCCGACGATTGAGAGTTATCGTCTGCAAGATTTAACGCAATTATTAGACATTCCACATCAACAAATTCATTCAGCAGGAAGCGATGCGTATGCAACTGCTCAATTGTTTTTAAACTGTTTAAAGGAATTAGAACAATTGCCTGCCTCTACTTTACAGCAAATGTCATTATTTGCGGATAGTTTAATGGCTGAAACAGGGCAAGTGATTCATGATTGTTGTCAAAATGCTTTATTATCTCCAAAAGAATTTATGTTTATAGAAGGATTTGCATTGAATCCGATTGTTGAAAAAGAGGAAGTTGAGAGTCAGCCACAAAGATGGAATGCATTGGAACTTTATCGTCAATTAGTAGAAAAACAGGTGATTGAATATCAACCTTTACAAGTTCAATTAATCGAATTTATGTTAGAACGATTGAATTATGGACTTTCGATTAGTTGGGTAGAAGCGGAACCTGGACTGGGAAAAACGTTAGCCTATTTACTAGTATCTTTACAAGTACAGTCACAAAATCATCCGATATGGATTGCAACTTCGACGATTTTACTACAACAACAATTAGTAGAGCAGGAAATCAAACCATTAGAAGAAAGTTTAGGAATCTCACTTCCAATTGCAACTGTCAAAGGACAAGAGCATTATCTTTCATTGTCTGGATTAGCAGAAGTGTTAGAAAAATATGAACAATATCAAAACCAGAAAAGTGCTTTGACAGTAATCGGGTTATTAAAATGGTTAGCACATACAACTTCAGGAGATTTATCGGAATGTAATTCTTTATTTTACCATCGTGAAATATGGGAGAAAATTACTAGAAAAGAAAGACAGTTTTCTAAAATGGATTTCTATCGTAGAGCAATACGACATGCGAGAAATTCTAAAATGGTTATTACGAACCAAGCATTTTTAGTGCAATATTTAAAACAAGCTCCTCAAAGAGACCATTTTGATAAACCAATTGTGATAATGGATGAAGTACAACAATTGGAGCATGTTTTAGAAAGCCAAGAACAAAAATTATTGGAATTTGATCTATTATGGCAAATACAAATGGAGTGGAATGAATATCATTTAGAAAGTTATTTAGAAATGTCGAGTGCTCAAGAACACCAATCCAGACAAATCAATAGGCGATTACTTGAGATTTGTGACTTATATGAAGAATGGATGCAAATGATTCGAAAAGAAAGTTATCCTACTTCAGTGATATTGCTTTCTGCAGAAGAATGGGAGAAGAGTATTCATCATCAAACATTAGCAGCGGTAAAATCAGCTTGTATAGATTTGTTAAAACTAACATTTGATTTTAAAGGTAATGATGAACTGGTTCAAAAAACTCATGCTTGTTTACAAAAAATTGTACAAGAAATGGTTCTTTTATTAAAACAAGAAGAGGGATATGTAGCAGTTTCATATGTATTGAAAAAAGGACAATATAGTTTACAGCTAGAAAGTATGAAATCTGCATTGAAAATGTGGAGAGAAATATATGGATATATGCATCAATTTATAGGTATTTCTGCAACTATTCCAATCTTCACCCCACTATTTCATTCAATCGTAAAACAAGAAGAAGGATTATTTTTACCAAAAACTTATCAAAATTTTGAACACCATATATTGATACCGACAGATTTACCGACTCCTTCCATCATTGTGACACCTGAAAGAGTGGAATTATTAGCGAGACAATTACTAGATATTTATCAAAGAAAACAAGGAAGATGTCTAGTATTGGTTCATTCCATTGAAATGCTAGAGGAATTGGAGCAAGTATTATTGGAACATCCAGATATTCCTTTATTAGTTCAACGAACCAATCAGTCGAGTAGAAAGGTTCAGCGGAAATTTCAACAACAAGAATCTGTCTTATTATTAGGCGTGTATAGTTTTTGGGAAGGCTTTGATAGTGGGGAGGTATCCATTGATCAATTAATTATTCCAAAATTACCTTTTCCAAATCCAACACAATTACAGCAAAGAGTCATTGCTGAGGAAATGAAATTACAAAATCGTCATTATTTCCAAGATTATGCTTTGGAAAAAATGTTGCAACAATTTTATCAAGGATTAGGAAGAATGAATCGTCCGCATCAAGCAAAGGCAGAAATATGGATTTTAGATACACGTTCTATCAATTCTCCATATGCGAATCGAGTGATGCAATGTATTCCAAATAGAGCAAAAATTCATTCTCAAACTTTTAGAAAATTAATTCAAAAAACAATTAAAAAATAGAAAAAATAAAAAACGGCAGTCGAAAGGCTGTCGTTTTTATCGTCCATGTAAAGTTCATTAAAAAGTTAAAAACAAAACAATATTATAGTTTAATTTGTGATAAATAAGAGTATAATAGGAAATAATCAGTGAATTTTATTTCAAACTGATTAGAAGCAAGTTCCTATTAACCTAAAAAGGAGAATGATAATGAAAGTTCTATTTATCGCTGCAGAAGCATCCCCTTTTGTAAAAATTGGCGGACTAGGAGATGTGATTGGATCACTTCCAAAAGCGTTACAAGCCGAAGGAGTAGAAGCAAGAGTAGTATTACCACTTTACTCAAGTATCAATCGTGAAAAATTTCCTTTAGTATATAAAAAACATATTTTTGTGCAATTAGGCTGGAGACATGCTTATTGTGGTATTTTTGAGTGTAATATTGATGGAATTACTTATTATTTCATTGATAATGAACAATATTTTAATCGCTCAACGGTTTATGGACAAGAAGATGATGGTGAACGTTTTGCATTCTTTTCAAAAGCTGCATTAGAAATTTTACCTTATATTGATTATCAACCGAATATTATTAATGCAAATGATTGGCATACAGCACTATCCATTATTTATTTAGATGATTTCAAATCACGAGGGATGGAATTTTATCAAGGAATACAAACAGTATTTTCAATTCATAATATTGAATTTCAAGGTAAATTTAATCCGTATATTATGGGAGATTTATTTGGATTAGATAATAAGTATTTTGACGCATTGATTTATAATGGTGATTTGAATTTATTAAAAGGAGCCATTCAATTAGCAAATCGTGTGAATACAGTCAGTCAAACTTATGCAAAAGAAATTTTAAATCCATATTTTTCATACGGTTTGGATAAAATTTTACAAGTGGAGCAAGGAAAATTAGTAGGAATTGTGAATGGATTAGATACAGATACATTTAATCCAGAAACTGATATTCATTTAGAAAAAAATTATTCTTTATCCTCTATTACTAAAAAAGTAGAAAATAAATTAGCTTTTCAAAGACAAATGGACTTAGAAGAAAATCCTCATAAGATGATGTTAGGAATGGTTACAAGATTAACGCATCAAAAAGGAATTGATTTAGTATTAGATGTAGCAGACCAATTGCTAGACTTAGGGATTCAATTGGTGGTTTTAGGAACAGGTGATGCACACTATGAATCAGCCTTACGCTCATTAGAATATCGTAGACATGATGTTGTTAGAAGTATAATCATGTTCTCAAGTGAAATGTCTTCAAAAGTATATGCTTCCTGTGATGCATTTTTAATGCCTTCTAAAACCGAACCATGTGGATTATCACAATTAATTTCTATGCGTTATGGAACAGTTCCAATTGTTCATCGTGTAGGAGGATTATATGATACAGTTCAACCATTTGATGGGGTTCATGGAACAGGATTTACATTTGAAAGTTTTAATTCTGGAGATTTATTAGATGCAGTAAGACGAACAAAAGATGTCTATGATTTCCAAAAAGAAAATTGGGCATCCATTGTATCTCAAGCAATGAGTAAAGATGTTAGTTGGAATCAATCTGCGAAACAATACGTTTCATTATATCAATCAATTTTATAAAAAGGGTTAAGGTGGTTTTTGTGAATTCATTAAATTTTCAACAACGTATGGAACAAACATTACAAATTCAATTTGGTGTAACCATAGATCATGCTAGTAAACGTCAAGTATACGAAGCAATGATGAGAAGTGTTCGTGAGATTTTATCTCAAAAGAAATTCGGATATGAACAAGAATTGAAAAAACGTAGAGTGAAACGTGCGTATTATATGTCTATGGAATTTCTAGTTGGAAGAACGTTAAGAAATAATTTATTTAATTTAGGAATTGAACATGAAATCGAAACATATTTAAGTAAACATCATATTTCTTTAGAGGAAATTTATCAAATTGAACCTGATCCAGGGCTTGGAAATGGTGGTTTAGGTCGTCTAGCTTCTTGTTATTTAGATGCACTAACAAGTCAAGATTATCCAGTAACAGGATTTTCAATTTTATATGAATATGGAATTTTCAAACAAGTGATTAATAATGGTTGGCAACAAGAATTTCCGGATCACTGGTTAGATTTAGGGAAATACGGCTTAGTTTATCGTAGTGATGAAGAAGTAGAAGTTCGTTTCTATGGAAATATTAAAGAAGAAATGACACCAGAAGGATTCCGTGTGACTCATGAAAATTATACGGCTATTCAAGCTGAACCATATGATTTATTAATTTCAGGGTATGATACTGATACAGTTAATACACTACGATTATGGGAAGCAAAAGCCAAAACAGGATTTAATATGAAATTGTTTGAACGTGGAGAATATTCTCGATCTTCAGAAGCAGAAGCGATTGCATCTTCTATTTCTAAATTATTATATCCAGCTGATAGCACAAGAGAAGGAAAAGAATTACGTATTAAACAACAATATTTCTTCATTAGTGCATCTCTACAACAATTAGTAAAAAATCATTATCATGAATTTGGAACATTAGAAAACTTCTATGAATATAATGCTCTACACATTAATGATACTCACCCAGCTATGGCAGTAGCAGAATTTATGAGATTATTAATTGATGAATATCATTACTCTTGGGAAAAATCCTGGGAAATTACAACGAAAACATTTGCTTATACGAATCATACTATTATGTCTGAAGCGTTAGAAAAATGGGCAGTGGATTTATTCCAACCAATTCTTCCAAGAATTTATTCTATTATAGAAGAAATTAATCGTCGCTTCTGTCAATGGGTGATTGATATGGGCTATGAAATGACATTACCAGAAACAGCTATTATTTATGATGGTATGATTAAGATGGCGAACTTATCTATTGTGGGTAGCCATTATGTCAATGGGGTATCGAAATTGCACAGTGATATTTTAGTGGACTATACTTTCCGTGCATTTTACTCTTTATATCCGGATAAATTTGGCAATGTGACAAATGGTATTGCACATAGAAGATGGTTAGGACAAGCCAATCCTGAGTTAACGAATTATTTAGAATCATTAATCGGTATTGATTTTGTAAAAGATTTATCTAAAATTTCTAAATTATTAGAGTATCAAGATGATGAGAAAGTTTTATATGCATTAAAAAATATTAAACATCAGAAGAAAGAGCAATTAGCAGCTTATATTCAAGATACATTAGGAATTACGGTAAATCCAAATTCTATTTTTGATGTACAAGTGAAGAGACTTCATGAATATAAACGTCAATTATTAAATGCTTTGCATATTGTTTATTTATATCAAGCCATTAAATATCAAGGATTAAGACCAACTCCAAGAACATTTATTTTTGCTGCTAAAGCTTCATCAGGTTATGATATGGCAAAAAATATTATTAAATTTATCCATTCAATCTCTCAATTAATTGAATGTGATGAATTAGTCAGAGAATATATTAAAGTAGTCTTTATTCCAGATTACAAAGTAAGTCTTGCAGAAATTATTTTACCTGCAGCGGACGTTAGTGAACAAATTTCTCAAGCGGGAAAAGAAGCAAGTGGTACTGGGAATATGAAATTGATGTTAAACGGAGCCATTACATTAGGTACATTAGACGGTGCCAATGTTGAAATTTTAGAAGCGGTTGGAGAAGAAAATATTGTTATTTTCGGATTAAAAACAGAAGAAGTAAATCAATTAGTTGCAGAAGGGTATAAACCTTGGGAATGGTATAATCGTTCTGAAAGAGTGAAACAAACACTTGATTTCATTCGTACGATGACTGTTGGAGGTATGAACTTTAATTTCTTAGTAGATTATTTATTAAATGATGATCCATTTATGTGTTTAGCAGATTTTGAATCTTATATTCATGCTCAACAACAAATTGAATTAGCTTATAATGATGAAAAACAATGGCAAAAGATGAGTTTAGTGAATACTGCAAAAGCTGGTATTTTCTCAGCAGATCGTGCTGTAAAAGAATATGCAGATAGAATTTGGCATATTCAACAAGTAAAATAGACAAAATGGACTTCTTTGAAGTAGCAATAGACGTCAGCAGATTCGAAAAGCGGTTCTATAATTTATAGGGTTGATGGAGAAAATCCACCAACCCTATTTTAGTGTATATAAAAAGGGGTTTATTCTTTATATTAAAAGTATTCAAACTATTTAAGATATGACTACTATACAAGAAGTTTTGCTACAAATAAAAGATAAAAATGTAAAATAGGAAAATACTGTGGAGGAAGTGGATTTAAAAAAGAATAAAATTAAAGTCAAAGGTTGCGAAACAGTTTATCATTAAAAAATGAATGTTTCCATTTATACTGTTCTTAGAGTTGTCAATGAAACGGCTGAATATTCTAGAATTAATCCTTTAAACAAGTTGCCTGAACATATGTGTTGGGATAAATTTAAATATGTAACTTCACTGAAGCTAGTATGATTTTTGCTTCTTGTGACGCTATTACTTATCAATTAGTTGATGTTGCCTAAGATAGAAAAATAAATCAAGTACGTGTTAAAGTTACTGGAAACTAATATTAAAAAATCGAGATGAATCCATTCTTATTACTATAACTATTACAGATTATTTGATTGATTAACACATTCTCAAGGTATTGTAGATTATTTTATTTTAAGAAGTATCTTGAATTAAGCTAGGATAAGAAATAGCACATAAATTAAGTGAAGCTTTTAAGAAGAGAAATTTCATTGAATTCAAAGAAGAATTAATGAGTGTACAACTAAAATATCTATCTGATGGATTAAATCGTGTTCTACAAACATTTAAGAAATTTTTACCGTATATTCAACATACATGTGAGTATCCATCACTTTCAAATGGACCTATAGAATGGATTAACAACA
>ERZ773214.1471-NODE-1471-length-13655-cov-17.594559_pt1 | contig 13655 bp, 15 predicted proteins | sample MGYA00511238_ERZ773214 | MGnify/ENA primary metagenome ERZ773214 (study PRJEB29015, sample SAMEA2738157) | human oral metagenome | biome: human oral; feature: human-associated habitat; material: saliva | place: China | collected 2259 ...
CGGCCGAAGGCGGTGCGGCTGCCGGGGCGGCCGAAGGTGGGGTCGGTGCAGGCGGTGCGGCTGCGGGAGCTGCTACTGGCGGCGCGGCTCTCATCGTGCAGGCTGTCGCGGAGGGTGCGTCGCAGGCACAACAGGGCATTAGCGACATGGTTGAAACTGAAGGGACAGAAGGATGAGTACCAGCGGAGCGACGGAAACGCAGATCCGCACGTATGGGAACTGGCGTCACCCACACCTAGCGGGCCTGGGAAAACTTAGCTTTTTCCAAACGATGGCGCTACTGGCGCTGCTCATCGTGTCAATTCTCGTTTACGGGTCTTTTGGCCTCGCGCACGCAGCGGTTCTGTTGCTGTCAGGCCTCTCTATTCTGGGGGCGATGGAAATCAGAGACGCCCATGGCGTGAGCGTGTGGGACAAGATGGTTGAGCGTGTGTCGTTTGCTCGGCGGCGGCGAGCTCGACGCACCGTGTACAGGTCCGGCCCGATCGGCGTTGTCCCGGGTGGTCGGGCGCGCCTTCCTGGCCTGCTCTCGGGATCGCGCATCAGTGAGCACGTTGATTCGTACGATCGCCCGTTTGGGCTCGTTCACCACGGCAACGCTTATGTAAGTGTCATCATGAGGGTCGCTCCGTCGGGTATCGCTCTGGTTGATCAGGAACGCATCGACCAACAGGTCGCTCACTGGGGCGGCTGGCTTGCTGACCTGGGAAGCGAAATCGGTATCGCACAGGCTAGTGTCTGTGTGGAGACGGTGCCCGATACGGGTGGGACCCTTGAGCGTCAAGTGACTGGTCAGCTGGATGTGAATGCTCCGGCGATCGCGCTGAGCGTGGTGCGCGACGCTGTCTCTCAGTATCGCGCGGGTGCAGCGCAGCTGCGCTGCACAGTGACGATCACCTTCGACACGAAGCGCATGAGCGTCAAAAAGCGGTCGACCGACCAGCTTGCCCGTGAGATCGGGACACGCCTGCCCCACTTGACGCACTCGCTGGCGACGGCAGGGACGGGGCCCGCCCACCTCCTCACGGCTGTCGACGTGACTCGCTTGGTGCGTGTGGCCTACGACCCGGCGTCCGAACCGCTCTTCGAAGAAGCAGCGGCATCTGGCCAGGAGATTGACCTAGATTGGGAGGACGCTGGCCCCGTTGGTACCCAGACCTCCTTCGATTCATTTCGTCATGATTCGGGCCTGTCACGCACATGGGTGCTGACTAAGGCGCCGACGGGAGTCGTGCAGTCGGGTGTCCTGTCGGATCTGTTGTCGATCTCGCGGGATGTTGAGCGCAAGCGCGTCACCCTGTTGCTGCGGCCCATTAATGCCGCCATGACGGGTGACATCGTTGAGCGCGACATGACGACGGCCAAGGCGGCGGCCCGTATGTCGAAGAAAGTCACGGAGCGTGCAGCGCGCGAGGTAGCAATCGCGAGGAAGAACGCGCAGGAGGAAGCCTCCGGTGCGGGTCTGGTGGACTTCACAGTCCTGGTGACAGCGACTGTGACGGGGGATGACCTTGACGACACAGCTGCGGCCGTTGCGTCTCTGGCCTCCGCGTCGAAGCTGCGCATGCGGCCTGCCTACGGAGCGCAGGATTCAGCGTTTGCACTCGCCCTCCCCCTGGGCGTTGTCCCTTCGTGGCAAAAGGTGTGGTCGATATGAGCACGAGGATAACGGTCGCGGATCTCAATCGACCTGGTGCTGGTGGTGTCACGCCGCTTCCCCGGATTCACGATTTTCGTGGGACGAGCGTCCAGGTGTGTGGCCTGTATCCGTTTGTTGCGGGTGGGACCCCGCCACCTGTTGGCGTTCCCCTTGGGCGGGCGACGGCCGGGACTGGCGCGGTGTGCGCCGACCCGATTAGTTGGTTCCAGAGGGGGCTTATTTCTGCTCCGTCTGCGATGGTTCTGGGCCTAAATGGGCTGGGAAAGTCTTCACTAATTAGGAGGATGGTGCTGGGAGGCGAGGCATTCGGTATCCACTCGATGGTCGTCGGGGACGTCAAGGGCGAATACGCCGACGTTATCGACGCGCTGGGCGGACAAATCATCGCGATTGGACACGGGAAGACAGGCCTGAACCCATTGGACGGTGGTAATGCTGATGAAGCGGCGGAGATGTTGCGGGCAGCCGGGTACACCCGCGAGGCACAGGAAGTGACGGAAGCAGCTCACGAGCGCAAGAAACAGCTCGTGTGCTCACTGATCCAGATTATTCGGCGGCAGGCGCCCACTGATCGTGAAGAGACGATCGTTGATGCCGCTATCCGTGTCCTCGAGGAGACATATGTGGGCACGCCGACTCTCGCCGATGTTCTGCGGGTCGTCCAAGAGGGTCCTGAGCCGCTCCATGCGGCCGCCCTCGATAAAGGAAAACCTGGGGAGTATGAGCGGTTGACCAATGACCTCGAGGCCTCACTCCAGGCCCTGTTGATGGGCCGCTTTGGCTCACTATTTGCAGCGAAGAAAAGCGTATCCATGCGCATGGATGCTTCCGTGGTCTTCGACGTCTCCTCGCTCATGTACGCCAACGAGGACCTGCAAGCAGCGGTCCTGCTGTCATGCTGGTCCTACGGTTTTGCCACCGTCGAGGTGACTCAGGTTCTCGCCGACACGGGGCTGATTACCCGGCAGCGCTATCAGCTCATCATGGATGAGCTCTGGCGTATCCTGCGGTCCTCTCCTGGCATGGTCGAGCGCGTCGATTCGCTCACCCGCCTCAACCGCACGGTGGGTGTCGGCCAAATTATGATCACCCACTCCGTGGCCGATTTTCAGGCTCTGCCGTCTGTGGCTGATCGCCAGAAGGCGCAGGGGTTCATTGAGCGCTCGAAAATGCTGTTCATCGGCGGTGTTCCCCCCAAAGAGGTGCGCGAGCTCAGATCTGTCATGGCGTTCTCGCGCCGTGAGGAAGCCCTCGTTTCATCGTGGAACGCACCTGGTGAATATGACCCAATTACGGGGGGAAGCGCTGCCCCTATCGGCCGCGGAAAGTTTCTCCTGAAAACCTCAGATGCACCGGCGTACCCATTCCAGGTTGACTTCACGGCAGCCGAGTATGAGCTGTCGAACACGAATAAGAGGTGGTGACACCATGTGGACTTCCATGAGTGATAGCGGACGAGGCATCTGGCTCCTGCTCATCACCCTAGGCGTTGGTGGCGCATGCCTGTACGGCGCGAGGACGCTGTACACCTGGTGGACGGGGATCGAGTTGCCCTCGAATCTTCTGGACCTAGCAGGGGGGATTATTCGGGGCCAGCAGCCGATCGCAGTGGCCGTTCTCGCTCTCCTCATTCTCCTGATCGGCTTCGCGTGCCTGGTTGTTATCACCCGGTGGCGCCACCGAGGCCCGCGTCGGCATAGGCGAGGAGATCAAGTTGCTCGCAAGGCTGCTGCACGGCGTGAGGTGGCTGTCCTGGGGGAACGGGCGGTGGCATCGCAGGCATCCCGGCTGGGTGTCGTGGCCGATTCTCCTGGTTTGCCGATCGGGCGCATGGTCCGAGGAAATGCGTGGTTGTTTTCGTCCTGGGAGTTCGTGTGTCTGATGATTGCAGGCCCGAGGACGGGTAAGACCACGGCGTGGCTGGTCCCGCGGATTTTCGCTGCACCCGGAGCAGTGTTGGCGACGTCAAACAAACGTGACATCGTTGATGCAACTCGTCTGGAACGAAGCAGATTTGGCCGAACCTGGGTATTTGATCCCCAAGGGATTGCGGGTGAAGACCAATCGTGGTGGTGGAATATCCTGGAAAGTGTTCAGACTCCCGTTGCTGCTGTTTCGTTGGCGGAGGTTTTCATCGATGCTCAGCGTGATCCAGGTGCCACCAAGGATGCGTTCTTTGATGGGGCGTCAAAAGACCTGGTCGCTGCGCTTTTGTTGGCGGCCGCCCTCGGTGGCCGAGACATTCGGATGGTGCACGAGTGGCTGACGCGGCCCCTCGATGATGAGCCGGTAGGGATCCTTGAGCGCGCCGGGCAGATGATGACCGCACAGTCGCTGCGCGGGATGATGAATCTGCCAGCCGAGACCCGAGGTGGCGTGTATGGCGGCGCCTCCCAAACGATGTCATTTCTGCTCAATGACGAGGCGCTGCGCTGGGTCCTGCCCCCGACGGCGAAGGACGGCGAGAACGTGAGGGAGTTTCACCCCACCGACTTTGTGGCATCAATCGATACACTGTATTGCCTGTCGCAGGAGGGACGTGGTAGTGCGTCCCCGATTGTGACGGCACTGACCGTCGCGGTGATTGAGGCCGCCCTTGAGCTCGCAAAATCCGAGTTCGGTGGTCGACTCGCTTTCCCGCTCTTTGTCGCTCTTGATGAGGCGGCGAACGTCTGTCGGTGGCGCGAACTCCCCGATTTGTACTCTCACTTCGGGTCTCGGGGTATCGTCGTCGACACGCTGTTACAGTCGTGGAGTCAGGGCGCCAGCGTCTGGGGCGACGCTGGTATGAACAAGCTCTGGAGTGCTGCCAATGTTAAAGCGTATGGAGGCGGTGTCTCAGAGGACAAATTCCTACAGTCTCTGTCGACCCTGATCGGTATGGAGTATGTCGATCAGGTACAGACGTCCTCAAGCCGGCAGGGCACCTCACGCAGTGTTTCCGTGGGGGCGGCACAACGTCCGATCGCCCCGGTGTCGGAACTTATGGCCATGCCACCCAACCGCGCGTGGGTGTTTGCCTCAGGGGCGCCCGCCGTCTACGTGCGCACCGTGCCCTACTGGGAAACCAAGAAACGATAGGAGAAACCCATGAGTGCCGACCACCAGATCGAGCAACACCTATCCGGGCAAGCAGCGCAACTGATGCGCGCAGCAATCATGATTGCTCGTGCGTTCGTTGTGCATGAGGCGGCCGCACGCCGCGCGGCTGCGCGCGCCTCCCTCGAGCACGCCCGCGCCCTCCGCGCAATCACCGAACAGCAGCGGCGTCTGGCAGCGCCGATCTATCGTGCGGCACTCCGCGACGGCTGGTGGGACGACCCCAAGATCAGCGCTGCGGAAAGAGCTCGAGCAGTCGGCTTAGCCGAGCGTTTCGCGCACGTCGACGAGGATGCTCGAGAAGTAGCGGCGGAGGCACATCGGCGCCTGGAAGCCGAGGCCCGTGCCCGACAGGCTGCTGAGGCACGAGCTCGCGAGGAATCTCGAAATCCACCATCATTCCGAGACAAGCGGAAGGATGAGTTCGTTGACATGACGTTGGTGTCCCTGCCCGCCCTGGCTGCAGCCATGCCTCTCGTCGATGGTGAACAGCAGTCCGCCGCGGAGCTCCTTGAGGAGCTCCGCGTGGATGCGCGAGCAATCAATACGAGATTCGCGGATCTGCAGCCGACCGACATTGCTGTGGTAGCACCGGAACCCGCCCCTGGTCGATGGGATGTGTATACGGCGACACAAATGCTGGCTACCGCCCCGGATAACCCAGTGCCTGCTCAGCTGCTGGATGCACCCGAGCTGACCGCCAACACCGCTACCGCGATAACGTGGGATACACCGCAGGCGCGTCAAGCCTGGGCACAGCATCTGCTCGATGCCGGTGTCGACGCCGATGGGGTGCGGGCCTTCACGGTCGCATCGCAGGCGCAGCCTGCGCCAGCACAGGACATGTTGTCGACGTCGGTGAGTGTGCCGACCGGCCGAGTGCCGGCCGCGCCCCTCGAGGACGTGCACACACTGCACCGATAGAGTGAACGCATGTGGGTGGGGTAGCCGATATGGCTACCCCACCCACATGTTTGTATCCGCTATTGGCGCTCGTCGACGAGTTCGGGCGGCGGTGGCGTCGTCGGTAGCACGCGCCCCGGATGGGGCGCAGACTCATCCTTGTGTTCGCCCTTGCGGTGTCGCTCATCGGGCTGGCACCCCTTGAAAGGTCCGTTTTCAGCCATGAGTCGATCCATGATCGGGTACAGGTATTGGACGCTCCAGGTGGCCATCGCTGTGAGCTCGCCCGATGCTCGCAGCCCCTCCCATGAGTGCCACAAAGCGGTCAGGTAGAAGACCGCCTCGGTGTGTTTCCACCACTCTGAGCACCAGTTGAGGCCGGTGCCCAGAGGCCGGTCGTAGATCTGCGTGAGAAACTTGTCGACGAACGCATGAACACTCGAGTAGTACAGCTTCGGTTCGTCCCTCGAGGGATCGGCGGGCGCCACGTCCTCGAGGTCGCTGGTTGGCTCGACGTCAATCGGAGGGACATCCTCGTATGGGTCATGCTCATTCACAGTGATCGCCCTTCAGTCTGATGAATGGTGGGCGTGGGGATCCATCGCATGGGTGTCGTCGTGAACGCCTGATTTCCGAGATGTGGAGCGCTCTTCCCGAGCATCTCAGGGGGAATAGACGAACGGCGACTAGCTACGGAAGAAGAATCTTGAGCTGCTTCAATAGGTTCACCAATGTGTCCGTTCTCCTGTCGGCCTGCATCAACGGTGGGTTCTGCTCTCTTGGCGGCTTCGATCGCTTGGGCGAGGGTGGGAACTCCCGGCGCATGCATGGCATCGTATTGGACCTTGTCCAGGTCGTCGGAGAGCGCAGTTAGAAACGCCGTGAGACTCTCACGCCGTATGCCCATCATGTGGGGGAGACGGGAGAAATCTGGACTGGCGATGATGTTGTCAAGTTCATCGAGTGCATGTCCGGGGAGGCATGCCCACCCACCCCCAGCGATGCTAGAGGTGTGCAGGTCGATGATGGGGTCGCCGTCGAGATCGGTGAGAGTGAGGGTGAGGTCGTCGGTGTCGATGTCGACGACGGGAGTTTGTGCGAGTGACCACGTATTGAGAGCGGGGTTGTCCTCGGCTAACTCGTTGATCCGCGCCATGATGTGCGCGTGCGCAGCGTCCTGGCGAATACGATGTGCGTCCTCGCTTGTCCAAGCAACAGCCTGGCGAACATACTCCTGACACGCTGCCTCACCGACGATGGAGATTGCCTGCTCCTCACCATCGGTTGCGGACGTGTATATGGTTGCTTCGAGGGGACGGCCGGTTTTGCCCGTCTTGATGACGGTTGGGTTGTTGAACGTCCAGTAGTCGTAAAAAATCGTCGAATCCTCGTCCTGGACCGGAGTTGAATCAACGACATTTGGATGCCGCGCCCCCGGGTGTAGACCAAGGCGCGCAAGCTCATTGCGGCCCGCGTCGATCGCGTTCATACGAGTCCCTCCAATTGTGCGGTACGGAGACACCCCGTGTTGGGCACCTCTCACCACTCATCGTGGACACGTGCGCGCACGACGGCGGACTACCTGGTTGGGCCGGTGTCCTTGTGTTGTGCCCGCCGGGCGGCCTCGGCTGCGCGGTGCTGGGCCTCATCCGTGCTTATTGCCGCGGGCTTGAACGTGCGCGGCTGTCCGCCCAGAACGTCGCGCGGAATACCCGGCCGAGCGGCGCGAGGCCGAGAAGACTCGAGCGGCATGCCGGCCGCGTCTAATACGGCGCGGACACGGTGAAGAGCATCATCAGCCGACGCGTTGGCGAGGGCCTGGGCGTCGCGGACGATCGCGCTGTCCTTCATGGGTGTCGGCGGCGGGGGAAGAGGCGGTACGGCCTCGCGCTGTGCGGGTGTGGAAGCTCGCTCAAGACGCTCATAGGCAGACGTGAGAGCGTCGACGTCAACGCGCGGGTACGTGTTCATTCGATCAAACACAGCTTGCGCGTCGCGCTCGATTGCGGCGGCGGTTGCTGCCTGGCCTGCAGCCTCATGAAGATCCGCGATCGCCTGTACGAGATCGACGGTCGCGTGTGCGAGGGCGACGGCTGCCATGTGCGGGTTTGACGTGGCGGCGATCGACAGTGCCAGGTCTGAGGCCATGCGTGCGCCCACGTCGACCAGGCGCTTGTCGGCCGGCCGAGCTTTGAGCTGCGCGCACCTGCCCACCTGGATGGCCGCGCGCTCGAGCATGTCCCGTCCGCCCGAGGTGCGCGCTGTGATCGCTTGGGCGTGTAGGAGTCCGGCGATGTCGGCGGAAGCGTTTGCGAGCCCCACGCGATCCGTGGGGGACAACTGCTCGAGGTGCGTGCGGAAGTGCTCGAGGGCGCGGATGCGGTCCTCCCATAGCGGCCCATCGTAGGGTGCCCGCTTCGGGTAGTGGCCTTTCCAGGCTTCCACGGCCTCGTGGGCACTCGAGGGAGTGTCCTGCCAGCGTGTGCGCAGCTGTGTGAGGGTGAGGTCGCGGGCGATTCTGCCGCCGCCCCACCATCGGGTCTGCTGTCCGTTTTCGGTGCGTAGCGCGGCGCTGTATCCGACTACGATGTCGGTGCGCCCGCTCGCGAACCGGGGGTGCAGGCGCACGCCGAGGCGGCGAGCTCGGCGCACGAAATCAGCTTCGCTCGCTGACGCCGTCGCAGCCGCTCGCAAACGCTCCTCAAGGACAGCGCGGTCCGTGCGCGAGGCGCCCGCGCGCTTCGCGGCGTTTTGTGCCGCTGCGCTATCGCACCTTGAGCCGCGACCGTGCTCGCGTGACTCTACAACGAGGAGGCCGTATCGGTGCTCGAGCACGTTGCACGCCTTCTGAGCTCGCCGCTGGTCGTACCACCCACTCCACTTCGTGCCATCCTCACGCACGATCGTGGCTGCAATGTGAATGTGGTCGCCGCCGTTTTTCGCGCTCCCATGATGGATCGCGACCCACCGGCACGGCGCCTTCCCGTCTGACCCCGTGAAGCCCATCTCGTCCATGAAGTCCGCGGCGATGCGCCCCCAGACCTCGTCCCCAAGCGCGGCTTCCTCTGGCGACAGTGACAGGGAGCAGTGCCAGACATGGGTGGCCTCGATCTCGCCAGTCCACTCCACCTGCCCGGTGGCCGGGTTGAAGCGGCGTGCCTTGCCTGTGGGGAAGGTGCCTGTTTCATGCATGTACGCGTCCAAGCGCGTCGCAATCTCACTAGCTTGCGAGACGCTGATCGTCTCCCAGTCACCCCACTTGCGCATGATGTCGCGCGAGCCTGCGATCACGTGCGGGTTCTCGTGCTCATTGGCGCGCCCTGGTCCCACCAGGTAGCGCATGAGTCCGCCGGTGTCGCCGCCGGTGACGATGTTAGGGATCATCGCCGTACCCCATCGAGGCGAGCGTTGATGTCTTCGATCGTATCGGCCACGCCCGCTACGACAGCCTCGAAATCATCGGGCACCTCGTGCACCGTGTTCGCATGGTGCGCGATCTGATTCAAGTTCGTCATCGCGCCCTCAAGCTGACGCCGATAGGCGCGAAGTAACTCAATCAATTCTTCCGCCTGAGCTGGCCCAGCAATCCCCTCAGAGGTGGTGACCGGGTGAAGTGCTGCCTCCACCATAAACCGAGACAATGACACGCCACGAAGACGAGCGCCCTCCTCAATGAGAGCGCGCTCCGACGACGTCAATGATACAAGCAGACGAGACCGCTGAACCCCTCGCACTGACCGCCGCGCCCGGCGAGTTATCCGAGACGCTTCACTACTCATCTGACCCGCCTCCCTCACACGTTTTTCAAGCCAGCGCAGCGATCCTTCGGACCACACTTCCAGTGTGCCACGTGACGCCATGTGCGTCGCGCCAAAAGCTTAATACCGATATCGGTATTATACAGCTTGCTACCGCGTATCTTACTTCGTGGGACACAGCGCAGACCGAGCATGACAACGCAAGGACACAACCTCAACGTTCGCCCCCGAAAACTCAGCCCAGTTTCTTCGTTCCGGGCGGACCGCGAATGCGGTTCGTCCGGGCCCTCGACGCTCACGCTCCACGCTCTTTCTGATCGATCTTTGCGTGCTTTCCGTGCCGCTTCGTGGGCTTTGCTGACGCGTTCACTGTCCTTGCATCGTGCAAGTGAACAAACAAGACGCTGGGAGATAACACTGGCCTGACGTGCTCATATGTCGTTTTGGTTTGGTTGGGGTAGGGCCGTGCCCCCCAATGGAGGGGGCACGGCTGCCACGTCGCCCCGCTCATTCGCCCGGCCCGCAGGAGCTTCCTTGCGTCCTTATCCTCCTTGTGCGCGCACACCGACACGGCACTAGTACCCGGTGCCACACCCGGTGGTGCCACTAATCGAAGGGACACACATGGATCCTCTACACAAGCTGCTCAAGAAAGACGAAGACCGGGAGGCAGCTGTTCGTGCACTCGGCGATGCTCACAGCACCCTCGACGACGCCATCGCAGCCTATCGCTGCGCATTCAAGGCAGCCACCTCAATCGGCTGGTCGAAAGCGGATTTGACTCGCGCAGGATTCCCCGACCCGACCCGTCTTCCCAAAGTGAGTACCCGAAGCGCCGACGCGGACGCCTGACGATACCTACTGGTCGCGGACGTCGAAAACACCCGAATGCATGCGGCGGGGGCAGCGCTTAGTCTGTCCCCGCCGCATCCGCGTCATCTGCCTCATCGCACGCTAAGCTTCGTCAAGCTCGCGTTCCTGCCTGCGTTTGGCGAGTGCTCGCGTCACCGTCGACCGATGTACCCCCAATGTTGATGCGATTTGCTTATGTGTCATTCCCGCCTGATGCATCGCTTCGGCCGCCTCCAGGCGGTCCCCAGCCACTCGCGGCCGTCGCCCACCAATACGCCCCTCAGCTCGCGCATGGGCCAGTCCCCTGCGCGTATTTTCCCGAATCGTCGACACCCGTAGTTGCGCCAACACGGCCATGATCCCAATAATCGCCTCACCCATCGGCGTGGACGCGTCGACGTCCAGGAACGGCTCGGTCAGGGATCGGAGCCGCACCCCACGCTTGCCCAGATCGCGGATCATGTCGATCGCGATTCGCTCCGATCCTGCCAACCGATCCAGCGCACGGACAACAAGAACATCACCCTCACGCAGATACTCCATACATGCATCCCACGCGGGACGGTGCTCGAGCCGCGAACTCACGCCGTGGTCGACGAACACCCGCTGCGCGCCGGCCGCCCGCAGCTCTGCTTCCTGCGCGTCCGTGGCCTGTTCGCGCGTCGATACGCGCGCATACCCAACTATCGCCACGCCAACCTCCTGCGACCCCAACCTGATTACCGCACGCCCTAACGTGTGTACCCGTCATGCTGCGTCGGCGTATACGGCCGTGACGACAGCTCATCCGCACGCTGAACATGCGCGCGGCCAGGTGGCCTCACCCCCGCCGGAAACGCGGCCGACGTGACGGCATGAGCTCTACGTGCCTCGACGGGCACAATCGGTCGATGCTGCTTCTCCGCCTCGGTGAGGGGACGAACAGCGTAGGACAACACCTCTGCCATAGGACCGGCATCGTGGCGGTCCTGGTAGTAGAAACGCGCGGCTACCAGCCCGTCGCGCAGTGGGTTGGTCACTCCCGCGCGGATCTGCGCCTGGGACACAGGAGCGAAAGCATCGGCATCCACGTAATAGCCTGCATGATGAGCGAGCTCTGAGAAGAACACGAACTGGCTGCGAGTGTTACCCTCGCGAAACGAATGAACCTGGTTGAGGGCAGCCCATCGCTGCGCGAGCGCGTCGACGAAATCATCGACGTCCAGGCCGCGCAGGTAGTCGGCATGACGAATTGCGTCGTATTCGCGCTCGGCCGCTCGCCTCAGCTCAGGGCCGGCACGGTAGTACTCATGCGCGACGGAGCGATCAGCCGGATCGTAGTCAGGGAATTGGGACACGTCGGGTCCATACTTGATCAACGGACCAAGCATCGGGGTTGTACGCTCAACGCCTGCCCACTCGTAGACGTCCTGGAAAATATGCCGATGAATGGCCTTCATGTGGTCGTAATCAAACAACCCTAGGATCGGATTGTCTCGGAGCTCGATAAGGCGCAAGCTTGCCCAGTATTCCTCCAACGCTTGCAACGCGCGTTCCGAATCAACCCCATATGGCAACTCACCGCCGCCGGTGAACTTGTTGCGCAGTACCTGAGTGCCTGGGATGAAATACTCATCCCAACTCGGATCCTCACTCATGCGAATACCCGAACTTCTCGTACAGGTACCTTTCTCCCGCACTACCTGCTTCTTCGACCGTGAGCTCGCCCGTGGCCGTCTTCCACTGAAGGTCACGAAGATGAGCGTCAGTAACAACGTGCCCAGCAAGATTGAGCGCAGCGTCAGCGAAAGCGATCGACGCTCGTGCTTCCTCATCGGTACGGATCTGATCGTCAGTCATAACGTTCTCCCTTGATTGATCGGCAACACCGCCGTGAGCCTCCAGTATATACCGAGGTGCATAAACGGTCAACCATCACCGTTTTGCACCATTGGATTCGCACCTGGTTTCTGCACCCGATCTCTGGCAACTTTTGGTTCATGTTAGAGCTGGTGCGTGGTGGGTGCACTATCGGCCGTTTACGCACCCGCCACGCCAAGATTCACGGCCGTCACGAATGCCCACACGCACACGAACGCCGCTACTGAGGACACCACGAAAGCGGCGATCGCCGCGCCGACATGAAAGCCGGCAGACGGATTCATGCGTCTGACGCACGAGACATACAGGGCATGGATCACGCAATTCCACCACAGAGTCCCCAGAAACAAGAACGGCATGATCAGCGACTTAGGATCACCACGGTCGACTGCGCCGCCATAGAGCCGAACGACGACGACGCTGATGGCAGCAAGGCACGCCAGGCTCGGTAGGGCCCACAAGCGCCACCATCTCCAACGCCACCGGTCCCTCGTCGGCACGGGCGTAGGACCAGGTGTACGCCACGGATTAACCCGAGTGCTCGAGTGTGGATAAACGATCGGTTCGAGGTAGCTCAGATCCTCCTGTGAGGGTGGCGGCGCTGCAATGGCTGTCTGCTCAGGCGCGTGTGTGCGGCCCCGTTCCTCCTCGAGGGCCATGATCGCCGCCCACTCCTCGTCAATCGACAAGGCTCGAGGTGCCACTGGGTCACCGCCAACCTGTTCGGATCTGGGTGGGCTCGGTTTGCGGTGAGACTCGTCGTTGATGCTCATACCGTGATCATTCCCCATCGCGTGCACATCTGCGTCCATCTCACACCGTCCGGCGAGTTGGCCACCACGTCATACCCTGCCAATACGGTGTATCGAGGCGTGTCTCTTCGACGACGCCTCCCACATCGGGTGCATGCACCATGATCGGGTGCCCGGCCGCGTCTGTGCCGGCATAGACGCCGATGTGATGCACATAGCCCCCCGGCGCGTGTGAGAATCCGATCATATCGCCAACGACGAGCTGATCGCGGGCGATTGGTGCCGCGTCAGAGTACTTGGTGATCTGATCGGCCGTGCGCACCGATGCTGGGAACGGGTGGCCGAGCTCGGCATAAGACAGAACGATGAGGCCCGAGCAGTCCACGCCAGCGCTTGTTTCCCCACCCCACACGTAGGGTGTACCCAGGTGGGTGCGGGCCTGCGCAAGGAGGGTTCCGTCACCCGAGGGCTCCGAGGTCACTGTCTCGACAAAACTAGCCTGCGCCTCGCGAATACTCTTCACATACCCCTGTGTCTCCTTAAACGGTGGAATCCCACCCCAGGACCTCACCGCGCCCGGCCCCGCGTTATATGCCGCGAGAGTCAGGTCGACGCGGTCCCCTGAGACGAGGTCGTAGGCAAGCCAGGAGTCAATGTTCTGAGCGAGCTCGCACATGTACAGGCCTTGCGAATAGATCGAATCAGCCCCGTTGGTGATGTCAGCTCGCCCATCTCCATCCCCATCGCGCCCATGGGTGGCCCACGTGGCCG
>ERZ773214.1473-NODE-1473-length-13651-cov-104.034201_pt1 | contig 13651 bp, 9 predicted proteins | sample MGYA00511238_ERZ773214 | MGnify/ENA primary metagenome ERZ773214 (study PRJEB29015, sample SAMEA2738157) | human oral metagenome | biome: human oral; feature: human-associated habitat; material: saliva | place: China | collected 2259 ...
CGAACTTGGTGACCACATTGGTCAGCCACTGAACGTAGCGGTCCCAGGGGTTCATTTCGGGATCAAGACCCAGGGACGCGAAGTTACGGTTCACCTGCTCGGGGCTAGGCTTCGGAACCTTTTCCTGCTCCAAGAGGGCAGGCTTCAGGGCAGTAACCGCAGCAAAGTAACCCATCGTGGTCGTAATAAAGACCATGACGAGGTACGTCAGCGATCGCTGGAGGATGTACCTAAACATGGGACGGTTCCCCTCCTCGTGTAGATGTCGGTGTTAAGGCATGTGTGTCATGCGCCCCTAGCGCACTGCTTCGTGATGACTGTCACTAGGAGCATATTTACTTTATCTTATATAGCCTGCACCACTTCCACCAAACCCACATTTAGCACTTTCACCCCTTAGAACAGCCTGTATGCAAGCTAAAAGGGAGCTGGGTAAAAAAATGCCCCGGAATACCGGGGAAAAGGAGCGGATTAACAATTTTTACGAAAATTTTACATCGGAAACAATTCCTTCGACATAGGGACGTAATAACCTTTTCGATACACAGGTTAACAGGGTAAAACACCACGTAAACCCACCATTTAAGGGACTAAACCAACACTTTCAACCTCTAAACCAAGCACTAAGGCACACCTCTTAAGCGCTATTTAAGGTAACGCAGCCAAAAGCGGCGCCCCGGTGCGAGCAAAATGCTCGCGCCGGGGCGCCGCTCATATAGGAAGGCAACGCCTCCGTCCCTCACCTTTTCGTTATCCCTCGTCCTAGGAACGCGAGGAGTCGCCATCCTCCGAAAAGCCCACCTCATGCGAAGCGTCCGAGCTCACCGACCCGGCAATCGTCCTACGGTTAGGGCCCTGCATGCTCTTCAGCGCCTGCGCATCCTTAGCCGCCATCTCCGGAGTAATCACCGGAATCGCACCGGTCGCCGCACGAGCAATATCAACAGCCGGCTCAGTCTCCAGGGTCGTCGCCAACGCATCCTCACGAATGAAGAACAGAAGCAGCGTAGACACCAGACCCAGCGGCACCAGGTACAGGAACAGCGGAATCAGCGCATCGTTATACGCATTCACAATGATGCCATGCACCGGCTCCGGCAAAGACGCCACCAGCTCAGGAGTCAGAGACGAAGACGCATGGCTACCCGAAGACTGCAGCGCCTGCTGCGGCATACGCTCAGAAATCAGCGAGGTCAGACGCGAGGTAAACAGACCACCCACCAGCGAGGCACCCACAGTAGCGCCCACCTGACGGAAGAAGTTATTCGACGCCGTCGCGGTACCAACCACGCTCACCGGGAACGCATTCTGAACAATCAGAGTCAAGAACTGCATGGACATACCCAGACCGGCACCCATCACCGCAAGGTACATACAGAACAGCCAGGTCGGAGTCTCAACATTCACGGTCGACAGCAGGAACAGGCCCAGCGCCACAATCGCGGTACCGGTCGTCACGTAACGCTTATAGCGACCGCTCTTCGACACCACGCGGCCCGTCACAATCGACACCACCAGCATGACACCCATCATCGGAATCATCAGCAGACCAGCCACCGTAGCGCTCACACCCAGCGCCATCTGCAGATAGGTCGGGATGTACTCCACCGCACCGAACATCGCCACACCCAGCGCCAGCGAAGCACCCAGAGTCAGCAGGAAGTTACGGTTCTTGAACAGGTACATGGGCATAACCGGCTCAGCCGCACGGTTCTCCACCGGGATGAACACCAGCGCAGCAACCACCGAGAAAATCAGCAGACCAATAATCTGCGGCGACGTCCACTCGTACTGGTTACCGCCCCAAATCGTAGCAAGCACGAGCGCACTCGTACCCGCCATCAGAATCAGCGAACCAAGGTAGTCGATGCTGTGCTTCTCACGCTCACGGAACGGGCGGTGCGGCAGCAAGAAAATCACCGCAAGAATCGACAGGATAGCCAGCGGCAGGTTCAGCCAAAACGCCCAACGCCAACCCGGGCCCTCAGTAATCCAGCCGCCAATCAGCGGACCAGCCACCGATGAGAACGCAAAAACACCACCGATAATACCCATGTAGCGGCCTCGGTCGCGGGGAGGAATCACGTCAGCAATCACCGCCTGAGAAAGAATCATCAGGCCACCGCCGCCCAGGCCCTGCAGGGCGCGAGCAAAAATCAGCCAGTTCATGTTCTGCGCGAGCGCGCCAACAATCGAACCCGCCATGAAAGCGACAATCGCAAAGGTCAGGAAGGGCTTGCGTCCGAACTGGTCAGAAAGCTTGCCGTAGACCGGCATCGTAATCGTCGACAGCAGGATGAAAATGGTAATCACCCAGCTCATGTGCTCCACGCCGTGAAGCTCACCGACGATCGTGGGCAGCGACGGCGCCAGAATCGTCTGATTCAGCGAGGACATGAGCATCACGATGACCAGGCCCAGGAACATGGCGCGGATGCGGTTTTTACTTTCCTGCTTAGCCTCACCGGCTGGCGGCTGAGGTAACTTCTTTTCCTCTGTACTCATCGTTTCATCCTTAGTTACGTTCAATATGTGTCTGTCGTGAGTGCCCGCCGGGTTCTTGATTCGGTCGCCCCGATTCGGTTGCCCCGATTTGGTTGCTCCGTTTCAGGTCCGGCGGGCTTTGTCGTTTGTAGTAGTGAACCGCCGCTAGATTGCGGGTCGACTCTGCTCAAAAAGCAGGAACTGAAAGGTCTTCACCGTCTGGCGGATACCGCGGGCGATATCCTCTTTGTCCTCCAGGTTGCGGGCGAACTCCAGCTGGCGAAGCACCGCGGAGGCAAGCTGGACCTTTGCGCGCGATCGCTCGCGGAAGTGATCGGTCAGCGGGTCAGCGGGGGTTCGGCGCGGGAAGGGGCCGCGGCGGCCGGCAGCATCAAAAGCCACCCAGTCGATGGTGTTCAGGTACTCGGTGAGCACCTGTTCGCACTTCATGTAGTGCATCTTCATTCGTTTCGCGGACTCGGGGAACTCCTGATAGGGAGCTCGGGGGTCCTTGCCCTTGGCGTAGTGGAAGCTCTGGAAAATGACCTCCCAGAGAAGGTGGGTTACACGAATGATCGTGTTGTCATCCTCGTGGGCGCGGTCTGTTTCGAGGATTTCCTCGCTGACCACCGGTTCGCGCAGACCCAGGACGGCATCCTCTTTGGAGGGGAAGTAGTTGAAGAAGGTACGCGGGGAGACGCCCGCCTCCTGGGCGATTTCTTCAACGGTGGTTCCGCGCATCCCGTGTTCGCGGACGCGTTTGAGGGCTGCTTCGTGGATTGCCTTCCAGGTTTGTTCGCGGCGGCGTTCACGAAGACTCTGTTCCTTTTTCTGCATAACTGCAATTATTTCACCACTGCACACAATGCTCAAGTGCATTTTTGGCGTTAAGGCCCACAGTATAACCAGCTAAGCTCCAGCCCCACCACGAAACATCGGCATAATAGAGAGGTGAACTCCTTTACCCCCACCTACCTTGACTTCCTACCCGACTGGCTGCGCCTCGCACTCGGCATCGCCGATATCCTCATCCGACTCGCAGCCCTCTGTTGGCTCCCCTACAACCGCAAACCCGTGGTTGCACTGGGCTGGCTCATGGCCATCTTCTTCATCCCCTTCGTAGGGTTCATCGTATTCCTCGTCTTCGGCTCCTCGCGCCTACCTGCCTACCGCCGCGCACGCCAACACGCCATGAACGACATGATCCGCGAAGCCAGCGAGAACAAGCCCTTCCTCACCCGCACCGACGACCTCTCCTACCCCGCCAAGGTAGCCAGCCAGCTCAACTACACCCTCGGCTCGCTGCCCCTGGTCGGCGGCAACCAGTTCACCCTCCACACCGACAACCACGAGGCGATGGTCGCCATGGCGGAAGAAGTCGACCGCGCCACCGAATACGTGCACTTCGAGTTCTACATCACCGCCTACGACGAGGCGAGCGCAGTCCTCTGGGACGCCCTCTTCGCCGCCCACAAACGCGGTGTGCAGGTGCGCGTACTCATCGACCATATCGGCTCCCGCAAATACCCGTCCTATAAGATGCTCGTGAAAATGCTCAACGAGTCGGGTATGCAGTGGCGCCTCATGCTGCCCCTCAAGCCGTGGAAGCTCAAGTGGCAGCGCCCCGACCTGCGTAACCACCGCAAGGTCCTCGTCGTGGACGGACGCGTCGCGTTCTCCGGCTCGCAGAACGCTATTCACCGCTCCTACGACATGCCCGAAAACATCAAGAAGGGCCTGGAGTGGAAGGATCTGACCTTCTCCTGCACCGGCCCGATTGTTGAAGAGCTCAACGCCGTTTTCGTCTCTGACTGGTACTCCGAAACGAACCAGCTGATCCTGGCAGAAATTAACACCACCATCCCCTACTACGAGGATGGGATGCGCGCCCAGGTTATTCCCTCCGGCCCCGGTTTTGAAACCGAAAACAACCTGCGCCTCATTAACTACTTGATTTATAATGCCGAGCGGCGTATCACCATCTGCTCGCCCTACTTCGTGCCCGAAGAGACCCTACTGCAGGCACTCACGAACGCCGCATACTCCGGTATTGAAACCACCGTGATTGTGTGTGAGAAGGGTGACCAGTTCCTGCCGAACATGGCGCAGCGTTCCTACTATGAGCAGTTGTTGCAGGCGGGCGTGCGTATTTTGCAGTACCCCAGCCCGACCGTGTTGCACTCCAAGTTCATGATGGTCGATGACGAAATCGCGTTCATTGGTTCGTCCAATATGGACCCGCGTTCTTTCTCGCTGAACATGGAAGTGTCAACGTTCGTCATTGACCGCGGCATGGTCGCGATGCTGGATGAAGTATGCGCCGAATACGAGCAGGTCTGCACCGAGCTGCTGTACACCCAGTGGGCGGAGCGCCCGCGCCGCATCAAGATAGCGGAGAACCTCTGCCGACTGTGGTCATCGCTCCTCTAAACTATTTTTCACGCACTAGCTTCACCCGCTAAGGCGCACAAGATAAAAGCTCCCCCTGAGTTCGATTGAATCAACACTCAGGGGGAGCTTTTGTATGCCTCGCGCCATCGCAGGATGCACCAGGCAACAAGCTAGAGTAGCGCCACACGCCAAAGCGGCGCTACACGCCAGCCGCACACAAGCGCAGGCAGAAACAGCAAAAAGGGCAAAAAGAAACACGCGACACCTCCGACATCGCATACCCTCGTATGCGGCGAATGTATCGCGCGTTCATTTCTACCCTGCACTAGTTTAGCGCCATAAACGGTTTCCCGTGTGGATTGAAGAAGGTTTAATCTGCAACCACTCCGGCGCAAGCAGGCGAACAGCCTTCGCACAACCCGACAAAGCAGTAATAATCGACTCGCAACGCTGATTAAACTCGCTCTGATGACGCTTATCCACAATCTGCCCCGGAAAATGGCGATGCATCTTCGACACAGAGTCACTACTCTCCTGCAAACCGTGGCCCGTATGGCCCGGAACATGCTTCACCAGCACACGCTTCTCGCGGATAGCCTCCGTCAAAGCACGCATCTGAGCCACAACACGCTCATCCTGAATACCCTCAGAAACCCAGGCTTCAAAAGCCCAACGGCTATGCGCCAAACGCAACACAAACGTCAACGCACCCAACGAATCCGTATGAATAATCAGGCGGCGCGAACCGCTGTGAAACACGGTATATGCGGCCAGCACGGCCGACAGCTCTCCGGTCATAATATTCACGCCATCATAGTGGACATGAAAATAGAAGCCGTCCTCACTCACGCCGGCGATACCCATACGGCCGCCACGCTGATACTTCTTATTGTGAGTCGAACGGAACGAACAATCCGTGAAAACGCTATAGTCCTGCAGCTGATCCAGCGGTCGAGGGGTCAGCGCCTCCTCCACCATCTCATTCACGGCGGTACGTGCCGCGCACACCTCAGCCTGCATCCGCTCATACGCGGGCGTGCCAGCAAGCTTCACATGCACTTCACCCAAAGAATGGTTATCGTACGGGTCCAGCACCTTCTCAAAGGCGCGGTACTCCATGATCCCCTTCAACTGGTCGCAATCACGGAAAAGCTGCTTCAAATTCTTACGGTCAGCAGCAATCGTGACCAGGTTCTGACGGTACTGCTCCGGAACCACATCCCACGCCGAAAGCACGGCACGACCCAGCAGGCAGGGATGCACCTCATCACATGGCTCCATGAGGGAATGAACATGCGTGAAAAGCATCGGCTCCTCATTCACCACGGTGCGGGTGCCGTCCTGCTTCGAAATAAAAACCACCGTCGACAAGGCTGAATAGCAAAAACCCTGCGCCGTACGATGCTCCTGAGCCACCGCAATCACAGCAACACCCTGATCCGTGTACCCGGCAGGGTACGAAGCGCTATAGTCGGGCGCCTCCCAGGTCAGGGTGCATCGTTTGATATGCGCCGGTGAAAATCCCATGAGTGTCACCCCCCATGCGTGCCATACCGCGTCTCCTTCCATTCATGCGGTGTATCATCCTCATTCTTTTATAGGTCGAAAAGAAAGGGGCACGCAAATATAAAACGCCTTTTTTACGGTGAGCGAATGGGCCAGCCGAAAATCCTCTCACCCGCCGCCACAGCGCAAGAAAACCACGACCATTGCCTCCCCGAACCGGGGGTGAAGGTGTACGGTAAAAGAGTCATATACAACGCGGCCTCACGCCGCCCACCCCATAAGGAGAGCCCCATGATTGGTGTTTACGCCGGAGTATCCGTCAAGCCCGAGCACGTCGAAGAATTCCTCAAGACCATCGAACCGCTCGTGACCGCAAGCCGCCAGGACGAAGGCAACGTCAGCTACGACTTCGGTGCCGTCTCCGACACCGACTTCGCATTCATCGAGCGATGGGAATCCCAGGAACTACTCGAAAAGCACATGGGCGCCGAGCACTTCCAGAAGGCTGTTGCCGCATGGGAGCCGCTGCTCTCCTCCGAGTTGGACGTTCGCATCGTCAACTTCCGCTAAGCGACGTTAAATACCGAAGGTGCCCGGCACCCCCTCTGTGAGGGGCGCCGGGCACCTTCGTATATCACCCTTGGAGACGAGCGCAGCTACTCGCGGCGCGCCTTTATGCTCGGTCTAGCGGCGTTCCAAACCGACCTCCACCGAATCAAGCGTGAAACCATTCGTCGCGCTCACGCAATGCACCTTACCGCTATTCACCGACTTGCAGGTGTAACCATACGCGGTCACCACCTGACCGGTCGGCAGTGCAGTAATACCCTCGGTATTCACCGGCTCCGGGGTGGCAGTCTGACCGACCAGGCTCACCTCAGGAGCCTGACCCTGCACCATGTGCACGCGCTGCTGCGCCTTACCGGAGGCGGCATCCCAACCCTCCAGGGGCACACCCACCAGCGCCTGACAATCCACACCCGACGGGGTCACCGAGCACGCGACCTTAGAGTCCGGGCTGGTAAAACGCAGCGCCTCAACAGTCTTCGCCGAATCGCCCTGGCCGAAAGTGCCGCCACCATAGGCTTCAGCGAAAGTCAGCGTACCCGAGAGCATGCGGGTCTGCGCCGGAATCAGCGCCAGACGAGGCTTCTCAGTGCTACCGCCCTGAGTGAAGCAGGCACCCGTAATGTAGTCGCGGCCCTGCACCTTCGTGGCGCACTGATACCACTCAACACTCGCCGAACCGTCCTGGTTCTTGCGGCTATTGAAGAGACGCACCGCCTCCTGAGCCTTCGCACAATCCGAACCGTCGTACACGTAAATACCGGCAGAACCACCCAGCAGACTCGTCACACCGCAGCGGGTGCCCGCATCAATAATGTTCGCGGAGCCACTCGCCGTAGCGTATGCCGCCTCGTACTCAGCGTCCGTGCTCGGCTCATCGGTCGGGGTTGCTACAGCATCAAAAGTTGCCGGCGCATCCAGACCGGCAGAAATCTGCACAGTATTCGGCTTCCAGGAGCCGTCCGCCGCCGTAAACAGGGTCTTCGCATCAACGGCCGCCGAGGAAGTCGCGACCTTCATCGGGGCGGTTTCAGAGTCATCAGCATGCGGCTGAGCAGAGCAAGAGCTCAAAGCGAGCGCGCCAATGCAGGCAAGAGCCGTCAGGGCACGACGAGTAAAGGCACGCTGTGCGCGTGCGGGCAGGGTAATCATGAGTGCGTCCTCGTGAGGGTTGCGAATTGCGTTGTGTTTGAGTGGTTGTGCTGAGTCGGTGAAGCGGGTACCTAAATACCTTCTTACACCCTACTGCACCGCAACTGACAAGGCAATACGCCGCACCGGGTATCCCACGACGGCAGACAAAGACGCGGACAAAGACGCGGACAAAGAACAGCGCCCCGCCCGCAGAAAAACCGCGGAACGGGGCGCCAGCCCATCAGGGCAAATATTAAATTCTCACACGATACGTGAGGGGCTTATGCGTCCTCGGGCAGGATGCGCACGCCGCCCTTATCAGCCGAAGCAGCCAGCATACCGTACACCTTCAGGGCGTTCGACACCTGACGCTCACGCGGCTTCGTCGGACGCCACGGTGCAGCGCCCTTCGCCTCGCGGCGAGCAGCCAGCTCTTCATCCGAAACGTTCACACGCAGGATGCGGTTGTTCACGTCAATCTCAATCTCGTCACCGGTCTGCACCAGGCCGATTGCGCCGCCAGCAGCCGCCTCCGGGGAAACGTGACCAATCGAAATACCGGACGTACCGCCGGAGAAACGACCGTCAGTAATCAGTGCACACTTCTTACCCAGGCCCAGACCCTTCAGGTAAGAGGTCGGGTACAGCATCTCCTGCATGCCGGGGCCACCCTTCGGGCCCTCGTACTGGATGACGACAACGTCGCCTTCCTTCACGTTCTTCGACAGGATCTCGTACACAGCCTCGTCCTGCGACTCGACCACGAACGCGCGACCCTTGAAGTGGAACAGCTCCTCATCAATACCTGCGGACTTGATGATCGCACCGTTCTGAGCAATGTTGCCGTACAGGACCGCCAGACCGCCGTCCTTGGTGTACGCGTGCTCCACGGAGCGGATGCAGCCGTTCTCAGCGTCAGTCTCGTGGGACTCGTACTTGTTCGCAGTGGAGAACGCCTGAGTGGTGCGCACGCCGCCGGGAGCCGCGAGGAACAGTTCCTTCGCCTTCTCGCTCGCCTTGCCGCTGCGGATATCCCACTCCTCCAGCCACTCGTCCAGCGAGTCAGCGTGAACAGAATGAACGTTCTTGTGCAGCAGGCCGGCACGGTTCAGCTCACCCAGCAGGGCGGGAATACCGCCGGCACGGTGCACGTGCTCAATGTGGTACTTAGTGGAGTTCGGGGCAACCTTCGCCAGGCAGGGAACCTGACGCGAAATACGGTCAATGTCATCCAGAGTGAAGTCAGCGCCTGCCTCATGAGCAATCGCCAGGGTGTGCAGCACGGTGTTGGTCGAACCGCCCATCGCCACATCCAGCGCCATAGCGTTCTCGAACGCCTCCTTGGTCGCAATGGAGCGGGGCAGAACCGACTCGTCATCCTGCTCGTAGTAGCGCTTAGCCAGCTCAACGATGCGGCGGCCAGCATCCAGGAACAGCTCCTTACGAGCAACCTGAGTAGCCAGGGTGGTGCCGTTACCGGGCAGCGCCAGACCAATCGCCTCATTCAGGCAGTTCATGGAGTTCGCGGTAAACATACCCGCGCACGAACCGCAGGTCGGGCACGCGTTCTTCTCAATCTGGGCGAGCGCAGCGTCGCTGACGCTGTCATCAACAGCCATCACCATGGCGTCCACCAGGTCGAGGCGGTGCTCAACAATGCCCTCAATGCCCTCGCCGGACTCCATAGGGCCACCGGACACAAAGATAGTGGGGATGTTCAGGCGCATAGCCGCCAGAAGCATACCGGGAGTGATCTTGTCACAGTTAGAGATGCAGACCAGCGCGTCAGCACGGTGCGCGTTGACCATGTACTCGACCGAATCAGCAATCAAATCGCGGGAAGGCAGCGAGTAGAGCATACCGTCGTGACCCATCGCGATACCGTCATCAACAGCGATGGTGTTAAATTCCTTGGCGACGCCGCCAGCCTCACGAATCGCGCCGGCGACCAGCTCACCCATGTCCTTCAGGTGCACGTGGCCGGGCACGAACTGGGTGAAAGAGTTCGCGATAGCAATAATGGGCTTGCCGAAATCGTCATCGCCCATGCCGGTAGCACGCCACAGGGCGCGGGCACCAGCCATGTTACGGCCGTGAGTTGAAGTACGTGAACGCAGTTCTGGCATTGTTTTACCTTCCGTAGTGATGCAAGTACTGATTTTACGCGCGGCGTCCAACGCTCTTCAGCTCAGGGTCACTTTGGTTTCATGCATCGAAACGCGCACGAGCCTGCAACCATCTATCGGTGGGAGAGTTGAGGCCACAGGGATTGTGCCGGATCTGCGGCAGAATTGCCCCCCTTTGGGGTAGATAGGGACATCACCCCATTATGCCCCCTAATCTGGAATGAGCCCAGGTTGCGGGCGGCGATATTCAGTCGGCGAACGCACCGGAGGCGGCGGGCTGCCGTGCCTGCCGCGTACGGGCCTCGCTGTGCACACGTAGCAGCACACGTAGCACCATAGATAGCACCAGCGCGGTTCGTTTCCAACACACTGATTTATACGCAGATTTATACGCACTGAACCCTGCTCACATTTCAGAAGGTTTCCATGACACAGGCACCCACCGCATCGCTCACCCTCACACCGGCAACCACGCCGGCAACCACCCCGGCAGGCGGTAAGGATTTCGCGTCCTCCGTCATCTACCAGGTGTACCCCAAGTCCTTCTACTCCTCGGCCGGTGGCACCTACGGCGATTTGCGCGGCATCATCGAGAAGGTGCCCTACATTGCCTCCCTGGGCGTGGACATGGTGTGGTTCAACCCGTTCTTCGCCTCCCCGCAGAACGACAACGGCTACGACATCTCCGACTACTACGCCATCAACCCCGACCTGGGCACCATGGAGGACGTCGAAGAGATGATTGCCGCCCTCGCCGAGCACGGTGTGGGCGTCATGTTCGACATGGTCCTCAACCATATTTCAACCGAGCACGAGTGGTTCCAGCGTGCGCTCGCCGGTGAGCGCGAGTACTGGGACTACTTCTACATTCGCCCCGGCAGGTACACCGAGGACGGTCAGCTGCGCGAGCCGACCAATTGGGAGTCGAAGTTCGGCGGCTCCTGCTGGTCCCGCTTTGATGAGTACACGGATGAGCGCGGTACTCCCCTGTTCTATATGCACCTGTACGACCGCACCCAGGCGGACGTGAACTGGTACAACCCGACTGTGCGCGACGAACTGTTTAAGGTGGTGAACTTCTGGTACGAGAAGGGCGTGCGCGGTTTCCGTTTTGACGTCATTAACGTCATCGGTAAGGGTGAAGAGCTACTCGACGCCCCCGAAGGCGCCGTGGACAAGGCACAATACACCGACACCCCGATTGTGCACACCCGCATTCAGCAGCTGAACCGCGCCTCCTTCGGTCAGCATGATGACACCGTGACCGTGGGCGAAATGTCCTCGACCAGCATCGAAAACTGCGTGGGCTACTCCAACCCGGCAAACCACGAGCTGGATATGGTGTTCAGCTTCCACCATCTGAAGGTGGACTACGAGAACGGCGAGAAGTGGTCAAAGGTGCCGTTCCGTTTTACCGAGCTGAAGCAGATTCTGAACGATTGGGCGCTGGGCATGCAGGCCGGCGGCGGCTGGAATGCACTGTTCTGGAATAACCACGATCAGCCGCGCGCACTGAACCGTTTTGGTGACGTTGAGCGTTACCGTGCCGAGTCAGCGACCATGCTGGCGACCGTGATTCACCTGCTGCGCGGCACCCCGTACGTGTACCAAGGCGAGGAAATCGGCATGATTGACCCGGTCTACTCCTCGATCGAGCAGTACGTGGATGTGGAGGCGCACAACGCCTACGCGATGCTGCGTGAGCGCGGCCTGAGCGAGCAGCAGGCTCTGGAGATTGTGGCGTCGAAGGCTCGCGATAATTCGCGTGTGCCGATGCAGTGGACCGCGGATCCGGCGACCGCCGGTTTTGGTTCCACTTCGCCGTGGCTGGCTCCCGCCCCGGTGCGTGATGCGGCGACCGGTGCCGGTATTTCGGTGGAGGACGAGGAACGCGACGGCGTGATTCTGCCCTACTACCGCAACCTGATTGCCCTGCGTAAGCAGTACCCGGTCATCTCTGTGGGTTCGTACGCGCCCTACGCGTTGGATCACGAGCGGGTGTTTGCGTACCTGCGTGAGCTGCCCGCTGAGGCTGGCTCTGAGAACGGTAGCCCGGCGCAGCGTCTGCTGGTGCTGACGAACTTCTACGGTGAGCCGACCGAGGTTGAGGTTCCGGCTGAGTTCATTCGTTCCGGTCGCGTGCTGGTGTGTAATTACAAGAATTCTGCGGTGGATCCTGCGGCAGCGAATTCTGCCGAAACGGTGACGCTGAGCCTGCGCCCCTACGAGGCTTTGGCTCTGCTGATTGAGGACTAAAAGCTACTGCATGCCTCTCCCATGACGTGTGGGACGAGGGTGGTATAAACCGACCTGGAAATATTCTACTTCTAGAATATTCCCAGGTCGGTTTTGTTTATACCCATTCCTGCAGAGGAATTTATAGGGATTGTTAGGCGGACTCTTAGAAGCCGCGCTCGTTCAACCAGGCAGCCGCCGCCTGCGCGGGTTCCTGCTTAGAGGTACCCGAAACACGGTCGTTGAGGGTACGCAGATCGGCGGTAGTCAGCTTCGCCGAGACACGGTTCAGAACCTCCGCCGCGGAGTCGGGAACTCGCGACGTATTGATAATGGGTAGCACCTGCTGAGCCAAAATCATATTCTTCGGATCCTCCAGCACCACCAGCTGATTCTCCTCAATCGCGGGGGTGGTCGAGTAGAGGTCAACCACCTGCACGGTGTCATCCAGCAGGGCCTTGACGGTCAGCGCACCACCGCCATCCGAGAGGGGCACGAACTCGGCGGGGACGCATCCGTACTTCTCTTTCAGACCCGGGATACCGTAGGCGCGCTCGGCAAACTCCGGGGCGGCGCCGAGCTTCAGATTCGTACAGCGGGAGGCGAGGTCTTCAAGGCTTCGCAGACCGTACTTCTGGGCGGTCTGCGCGGTAACGACCAGGGAGTCCTTATCCTCCGCCTCGGAGGCGTTGAGGACACGAATTTCAGCCCCGGAGGTGCCGGCTGTGAGGGTGCCGAGGGCGGCGGGTAGCGCCTGCAAGATCTCCTGTGCAGTGCTAGCTGTGGCCTTCGGGTCCAGGTAGAGCAGCAGGTTTCCGGAGTAGTCCGGGATAACGTCCACCGCACCGGAGGCGAGTGCCCCCAGGTACGCTTCGCGGGCGCCGATGCTCAGCTGGGTGCGGGCGTTGAATCCCGCCCGGGCGAGGGCTCCAGCGTAGATTTCAGCGAGAATCTGGGACTCGGCGAAGGCGGCTGAGCCAACGATGATTCCTTCGTGTTCGCCGCTGAATACTTTGTCGCCACTGAGCCCGCAGGCGCTGAGAATACCCGCCATGCCGAGCGCTCCGGCGGCGGTTAGGGCAGTGCGACGAGATAGGGTACGGCGCGCGAAGGTTTTAGGCGTCTGATTCATCGGGTTCATGCCTTCTTCCGGTTGATGGTGAGCCCCGCGGGAGTGAGCGCGCGCTGCACAAGACCCATGAGCGCAT
>ERZ773214.1477-NODE-1477-length-13627-cov-17.126510_pt1 | contig 13627 bp, 13 predicted proteins | sample MGYA00511238_ERZ773214 | MGnify/ENA primary metagenome ERZ773214 (study PRJEB29015, sample SAMEA2738157) | human oral metagenome | biome: human oral; feature: human-associated habitat; material: saliva | place: China | collected 2259 ...
AGTAATCAGCGAACTTCTGCGCCTCGTCGGTATCCTTCATCTTCTTGATGACCTTTGATGTGATGACAGCCCCACGCTGGTAAGCTGTGCGGACGGTATTGCGTGCCTGCTGGTTCTCGGAGACAAGCTCGGCGATGATGTCCAAAGCCAAAGCCCCCTCCGACTCCCCCGAAAGGGGGAGAGGAGCCCCACCCGACCTCCCCGAAAGGGGAGGAGTGCCTATGCGCACACGAGAGGATAAAGATTCTTTGGCTCTTCCTTGATATTTCTGCAGAATACTTGCAAGTTTGTCTCCTCCCCCTTCGGGGAGGTTGGGTGGGGCTTCTCTCCTCCCTTCGGGGGAGCTGGGTGGGGCTTTAGCTTCCTCCATTATCGCCAACGCTAACGGCTCCAATCCCTGTTCACGTGCAATCTGCGCACGTGTACGGCGTTTGGGTTTATATGGTAGGTAGATATCTTCCAGCTCTGTGGAATCCATACAAGCGAGAATCTTTGCTTCTAATTCTGGTGTGAGTTTCTCTTGCTCGCGGATTGTTTTGAGTATGGTCTCCTTACGTTTTCCGAGTTCCTTCAAACGGTCATAAAGTTCGCTGATATCAGTTATCTGAACCTCATCAAGCCCCCCTGTCCGCTCCTTACGATAGCGGGAGATGAAGGGAATCGTACAGCCCTCGTTTAGTAAGGTGAGAACTGCCGATACGCTTTGGAGGGGAAGGGAAAGCGAGTGAGAGATGAAGGAAGCACCAGAAGCCCCCTCTGGCTCCCCCGAACCAACGGTCACTGACCGAAGGGAAGTAATAGGGGGGAGAGCCCTATTTGCTGAGTGTTTGCTATTATTCTTATGCTCGTTTTCTTTGCTGTATGGTGGTTGTCTATTCATTTTCAGATATAGGTTTATGTTTTGTTTTAATCACGATGGTTGGGTGTTTTTCTTGTCGTGGATCGTTTATATAAGTAAGGATGTCGGCAGAGAGGATGTCGGTGGGCTTAATACCCCTTGGCAAAGCCTCCGTTATACGTTGGGGTGAGAGTTTGTAATCAATGATAGTCAACTTCTTTCGTGGTTTCCTTAGTTTACCGTTTATTACCCATTGTAGTTCTGCAAGCGAGTTGGTTCGCATGATGATGATATCTTTGGGTGGTTTACAGAATGTGATGTTCTTCCCTTGCTTTATCTGCTCTTCTACTGCGAATGTCTGTATGGATTCGATGGCGTAGGGCGCAATAAGTCCCAGTCTATGTGATACAATCTGTTTAGCCGAATCCGACCGTATCTCGTCAATGGTAACGTGCAGGAGGGAGTCGGGTAGAGGAATGCCGTCAATGACGCATAAGGTCTGGGCATGTGTGGTGAGAGTGGTGAGCACTATCAGGATTATACAAGTCAGGGTTCTTTTTAGGTTCAGTTCCATAAGAATCTTTTTGTTCATCAAGATTATTTATATGCATAAAGCAGGATGGGTTTCCTGCTCTTGTCACAAAGGGCTTCGATTTTCTTCAGCATAGCAGGGCTTGTAGTGAAGCATCCCCACGAAGCATCGGTGAGAGGAAGATAGGAGGTGAGATGGTGCATAATGCCCACGTATCGGGAACTATGGATGAGGATGTTTCTTCGGCGTGCATTGCTGTTCGAATCATCAAGACCATCAAGGGCAAAACGCAGTCCGACGGTAGTGGAATAGCCTTTCTCTGCAATCTTGAAAGCTCCGAGGCTCGAGCATCTGCTCCCCTCCTTATTTGAGAAAACAGGTTCCCACGCACTATTCCCCTTTCCTTTGCCGTGTGCGCAAGGACCAGTGTCGAGTACGGTCAATGTCTTCAGGTCGAGGATAGCCATTCGGTCCTCACCCGATGGGCGTGAGAAATCTACGAGGATGCAATAATCTTCATTATACCGCTTTTCGTGACAGATTTCCCATACATCTTTGAAATAGCTTTGGAATGAATAGGACTTTATCTTCCAATAGCCTTTTACCCCAAAGTTGAGGGTTAGAAGAGAGAGAAGAATGAAAAAGAAGAGGCGGACCCAACTGGCCCCTCCCCCGACCCTTCCCCCAAAGGGAGGGGAGTAGTATGTTCTGCTCATTGTAGTTTGCTATTAATTGGAGAAGTATTATCTGTAAATTACTGTTTACTTTCAGGCAAGTGACGGTAATCACTCCCCTCCCTATGGGGGAGGGGTAAGGGGGAGGGGCCAGTTGGTTGGTTCAGCTGGTTGAGGCTTCTTACATCCCCCTTGCCTTCAGCAATCCCTTTGTATCAGGCGCTTTGAGGCCAGTGAAGTCAGAGAAGATAGTCATAAGGTCGCGGGTGTTTCCACGTGAGAGAATCTTCTGGCGGAAGTCATCACCCACCTTACGTGTCAGTGCACCGTGAGCCTCGAAGTAATCAGCAATGTTTGCGGCTAATACCTCACTCCACAGATAGCTGTAATAACCAGCTGCATATCCACCACCCCAAATGTGGTTGAAGTAAGAAGTAGAGTAACGTGGAGGAATCTGATAGTTCAACAGACCCATATCCGCCAATACCTTCTTCTCGAAGGCTGGTGCCTCTTCAGCTGTTGGAACCTCAGAAGGTGAGAGGCAATGCCAAGCCAAGTCCACAGAGGTAGCAGCAAGGTTCTCGCCCAATGAATAAGCCGAAAGGAAGTTAAGCGAACCCAACATCTTCTCACGCAGGGCATCAGGCATTGGCTCATTGGTCTTGTAATGGCGTGCATAGTGGTTGAACACCTCTGGTATGCTTGCGAACGACTCATTAAACTGTGACGGCATCTCCACGAAATCACGTGATACGGCAGTACCACTCAACGTGTTATACTTACAGTTAGAAAGCATACCGTGCAGGGCGTGTCCGAACTCGTGGAACATCGTCTGAGTCTCATCCCACGTTAAAAGCGTTGGTTGACCCTCAGGTGCTTTCGCAAAGTTACATACATTATATATTAATGGTTTTTGATTCCTATCTGAGCTCTGCTTGAGGAAGGCACTCATCCACGCACCACCACGCTTTGTTGGACGACGGAAGTAATCGCAATAGAAGAGTGCCAACTGCTTACCGTCAGCATCTATTACGTCAAACACCTTCATATCCTTGTGGTAAGTAGGGATATCCTTACGCTCACGGAAGCTGAGTCCATAGACACGATGAGCCGCATAGAAGATACCATTCACGAGCACAGAGTCAAGATTGAAGTAAGGTTTCACGTCGTCATCAGAGAAGCTATACTGATCCTTCTTCATCTTTGCCGAATAATAGAAGCGATCGTAAGGCTGGAGTGGAGTGAACGAGTTGACAGGTTGACCAGTAGACGAGTTACTTGCGTTAACTTGTTCAGCCGTTAACTTGTCTACTTGTCCACTCGTTAACTTGTTCACTTGTTTATTCATATACTCCTCGATAGCCTTTGTCTGAGCCTCCGACTTAGGTTTGTAAGCCTCAATCATCTGACGCAAGAAGGCATAGACGTTATCCGTATTCTTCGCCATCGTCTTTGAAAGCGAGTAAGAAGCATAGTTCTTGTAACCCATCAGCTGAGCCTTCTCCGCACGCAAGCGAGCTATCTTCACGATGACAGGGAAGGTATTGTAAGCACCTGTGCCGTCTGTACGATGAATAGAAGCGTTGTAGACACGCTCACGTAATCCACGGTTTTCAAGACTTGCAAGGATAGGCTGCTGAGTGGTATTCGTAATCACGATGCAGTAAGGTGCCTTCCGACCACGGCTCTCAGCATCTTTCTTGCACTGAGCAATATCCGTCTCGCTAAGACCCGCCAATTCCTTTACATCATTGACCCATACTGTTGCCTCGTTAGCGGCTTTAGGAAGCATATTGCCAAAGTCCTGCTGAAGCTTTGCCAATTCCTTGTTAATCTCCTGCATACGAGCCATCTTCTCCTTTGGAAGGAGAGCACCAGCGTGAGTGAAGTCCTTGTAAACCACCTCTAACAGCTTCTTATCCTCGCCCTTGAGCGTCTTATATTCGTGGTCGTAAACATATTTGATGCGCTGGAAGAACTTCTGATTGAACTTCACCTCATTCTCAAACTCAGTCATCAGCGGAACAATACTTCCCTGTGCCTTCTCAATCTCAGGCGTCTTATCAGCCGAGACGAGTGCATAGAAGATATTTGAGATACGTTCCAAGTTCTTTCCGCTCCGCTCGTAAGCCAAGATAGTATTAGCGAAGGTAGGCTTCTGCTTGTTATCGGTAATCTTCTTTATCTCAGCTCTCTGCTCAGCGATAGCCGCTTTGATAGCAGGGAGATAGTCTTCACCCTTGATACGGCTGAAATCAGGGGCGTTGAAAGGTAGCATACTCTGTTTCATAAGCGAATTCGTGACCGTCTGTGTGGTCTTAGGTCTTGCTTTCTGTGCCTGACCTGTAAGTGCTGTGCAGGCAAGTCCTGCGGCAAGCACAACATTTTTTAGATTCTGTTTCATGTTCATAATATTGTTGGGTGATGGGTGATGGGTGTTGATGATGTGTAGATTATAGTAATCATCAACACCTATCACCTAACACCTCTCACCCCTTACCTATTTTACCGCAAACTTACATAAAAAAAACGAGATTATGAAATTAATGGGGTGGGAAATGATGGGTGATGGGTGTTGGGTGTTGGGTGTTGGGTGTTGGATGTTGGGTGTTGGATGTTGGGTGTTGGATGTTGGGTGATGAATGTTGAGTGTTGATGATATGAGGGATTGAATGTTGAGTGATGATGATGTGTGGATTTACAATGAACTTTATAGAAACCATTAACAGCCACCACCTAACAGCCACCACCCAACCCCCAACATCCACCACCCATCAAAATATATTGACAAAATATGCAAAGTAAACGTGGGGGATGGGTAAAAAACGATTTGTTTAAGAGCCTGCGTAAGTTCTTTGTTATCAAATAGTTGTAAAGATGGGCTCCAAAAGGTGCTTTGTAAGGGCTCAAAAGGGCGTTACTAAGGGGCTTAAAGGGCATCTTTTGTAAGTCAAAAGGGCGTTATTTGTAAGCTGTTTGGTGGTCTTTATAAACTCAAAATGTGAAAAATTAGGACAAAAAGCGTCTTCAAAAGTTAGAGAGTGATAAGCTTTGCCACTTGCGTTTAAGAGCTTAGAAATGTCAAACAGATCAACTTACATTTCTTGTTGCAAACTTAGCGTTGTCCTGTATGTCTTATTATATAATAGCATTAGTTTATTATTGATGTTTCGAGAGAACTAAAGTAATTTGAATATAACCATATCATTCAAAAAAGAGTTAAGCCAATAACCTCTAATATCGTAGCTTAAGTTGTACGACATAAAGGTTGTTGGCTTAACTCTTTTTATATTCTCAATTATAAAGCTTACTCGAATGGCTGAATAATCATACCATTAGAAGGAGAAGCGTCTTGTAAAGCAGCAAGACCTTTATTAATTGTTAGGGCATAGCTACCCGTTTGATTTGAAGATACAGCACTTGATGTCCAGTAATAACCTGTGACACCAGCAGCTTGGAACTTATAGTTATTACTACCCGTGCTATAATAGCCTAAGAAAGGAAGGTAGAAATATTGGTTCATCTCTGTGATAACAGGGAGTTGCTGCGAAGCCGCTTTTGCAACTCTCGTATAAGTGTCACGCAAATCAATCGAAGTGTTATCAGGATGATGACTGTCAGTGAATCCAGCAATATAGGCTTTCTTCTTAAACCACATACCACCCTTATAGAGATAGCCCATTGTTGACCAAAGCTCATCAGCATCATAATGCGGATCACCCTTCAGCACATACCATGCCATCTCATTGGCATTAGGGAGAGCTGCAAAATGAGCGGTTGTAGCATCAAAACGTCCTGTTGTTGTACGAGGACGATTATAACTATCGCTTCCTGATAGTGGATAATTTTGACTACTTGTAGTCAGGAATTTCGTTGGTTGCCATGGGTCAGCACTGTTCCATTCATGTCCATCCCAGAAGTTCTTCTTTGCATCCCAGAGATAATAGTTGGTACCGCCAAAGTCGTTGATGTTAAGATTTGCGGTAATGTCATGTATTGAACCCGGAACAAAAGTAAGTGTAACATACTTGGTTACAGTACCATCAATAGAGCCTTTAGGATTATCTGTTGTGTTACGGAGCCAATAACGAATGCGAAGGTTGTGTGTTCCTGGAGCTATTACGGCATAAGACGCGTTCTTACTCATGTCAGCAGCAGTATTGTCAATATCAAAACCACTTCCTGTTGTAAGTGTGATGGTCTTTGAACCGCCAGAAGCAAGTGAGAGTGTACCGTCTGTTGCAATATTGTAAACACCAGCAATGTTATCCTCTGATGATATTTCAATCTTTATAATCTTACTGCGATTCACATAAGCATTACTTGAACGAGGGATAAGACAGATGTAAGAAGCCTTATGTTCAAGGGTAAATTTATAATCATTACCCATCTTTGTAGCGGTTGCAATACCACAGTCACCCGACTCACCAGCGTGGTCGAAGTTGTTTGGAGCAGACTGTGTTTGTTTGTTCTTAATCTCCACTTGTGGCTGTGAACCTTTCAAAGCCTTGTTCGTATAAACTACATCATGGGTCGTTCTGGTATATCTACCAGCAAGTTTAAATAATGCATTCGACTTCTTTGATGCGATAGGGAAAGTAGCTGTAGCACTCTGGCGCCACTGCCCAGAATTATCTTTCACGAGAATGTTATCAGTTTCTTTCCAGATAACAGAAGCACCGCCCCCCTTCGTGTGGTCGTAAATAATTGTACGCGTTGCAGCACTCTCTTGAGAAATACCACTGAATGTTATAGAATCCTCAACATTGCTACGTGTTCCCTGTGAGCCTTGCAATATATCTTCATTTGAGCAACTGGTAATTAAGGCAGCACCTGTCAATGCACAACCTACCCATGACAACATCAAACGTATAGTTTTAATCTTCATATTTCTATTTATTTCTTACTCGTTAAGTGTGGTTAATCTTATATGTAAATAACTTATTCACTCCAATTATTACTTACACTCACTACCTCTTCATCTTCCCAGAAAAGTGATTGTTTTGCATCGCCAGCACCTTCACCAGGGTTAATACGACCAGCATTACCACTGGCGTTTTGCAAAATTGATTCTATATTTGTATTCAACAAATTACATTCTGGCTTAACGTACAGACTACGTTCTGATTTTTCCTTCTTGTTCATCTAATTTGAATGGCTTAATTTTCTACTATTATCCTACTACGAGTTACCAATCTTATATGCTTAATTGCACCTCTGATTATGATACGGTCGTGGCTATTACGCCACATCATATATCGCCGTAGTTTTAGTTTTTGGGTTAATTCGTGTGCAAAGTTAAGAAAAATAGTTGAAAGCAACAAATATGATAGTGGAATTAATACAAAGGAAAAGTAATAATAACTTTTTATTAATATCTGATAGGTTGACAATTACTTACGCTGAATAATCACGTAAATGATTACGGGCGCGCCGATGAGTGGGGTGACAGCATTAAGTGGGATTATACCTGACTCGCCAGGAAGATAACAAATAAAGTTGCAAAGTAAAGCGATTACAGCACCGCTCAACACTGTTCCTGGAAGAAGTATCTGATGATTCTCAGTACGGAATAAGAGGCGGGCTATATGTGGAATAGCTAACCCGATAAATGAAATAGGACCACAGAAAGCGGTTGTGATGGCTGTTAGCAGACCTACGACTACTAATAGTATATTGCGAATCTGGCGTGTGCTAATCCCTAAACTCTCTGCATATTGTGGTCCTAAGAGTAGGATGTTCAGTGGCTTTACCAATAAAAAAGAAGCTATAATACCTATTAAACAGAGAATAGAAAAAAGAGGGATATGATTCATTGATACAGCTCCAAAATTACCCATTCCCCATACCATATAGCTTTTCACGCCTTCTTCCGATGCAAAGAAATTCAAAAGAGAAACAGCTGAAGAGGAAACATATCCCACCATGATACCTACTATCAGTAATAAAACGCTGTTGCGTACTAAAGTGGAAAGGAACAAGATGAGTGCTGTTACAGCGATTGCTCCAACGAAAGCTGCGGTAAGAATGGCAAGAAAGCCTGAAACAGTAAAGATAGAAGTAGAGACAGTTCCACCCAATAGTAGCATCACCAAGGCAACACCTAAGCCTGCGCCAGAACTGATACCAAATACATCTGGACCTGCTAAAGGATTGCGAAAGGCTGTTTGAAGCATTAAACCACAAACTGACAACGATGCTCCACAAAGTATGGCAGTGAGTGTTTGAGGGAGTCGGTTCTCTAAAATAATATATTCCCAGCTTTCTTTTCCTGTAAAACGACCACACAGAATATCCAATACATCAGTAAAGGGGATCTGAACAGAACCAGTTGTAAGGTTCAGTCCAAATAGAAGTAGGATACTTGTTGCTAAGCATATAAAAAGAAGAATATTCCGTTTCATTATCTTATCGTTTCGGTTTTATCAATCTTCTAACTTCTGATAATAACGCAGTGGGGCAATCTTCAAGTCGGGATGGAAAAGTTGAATCAAGTCTGAGAGCAACCAATCGGGACGCCAACTGACCTCCTCAAAGTAGGGTTTACTATCTACCTTACAGCCATATATTTCCTTTGTTTGATAAGGTTTTAGCTTTGCGTAACCTTGATATTCTGACAATAAAACTCGGCGATTGAAATTACCATTATAACTTAATATCCAAAAATCACTTTGTGCGAACTTATCCAAGATCGTTTCAAAAGGCATCGCAAGACTTCCACTATGCTTATCATTTGAATAAGCATAGCGTCCATGTGCATCTTTATATAGTAAACCCACACTGCTCTCGCCACCCGGTAGATACCACACAGCACCCACTTTTCTGTCAGGTAAGACACTACGAGTAACCTTACTTTGACTTGCCTTTTGGCTTAAAGACTTATAGTTTTGTTTAACAACAGCAAATAAAGAGTCGGCTTCATGCTCCCGCCCAAAGAGAATACCATAAAACTTCATCCATTCAGCACGCCCTAAAGCAGAACGCTCCATGTAGTCGGCGCATTCAATGATGGGTACTCCTATCTGTTCTAAACGACCATAACCACCATTGTTTTCAAAGGGAGAAAGTAGTATTGCATCTGCGTTTAGATCTATAATTCGCTCTACATCAGGCTTCATTGCATCACCACAGTCTACAATGCCGCCCTTTATTCTTGCGCGTTTCTGAATATCTGGGATAATCATATACTTCAAATCAGCAACACCAGCAATCGCTTTCTGTGCATGAAGCATCTCAACAAGGTTTGCATGGGCTGTCGTGAAGATAACACTCTTGCGAAGGGGAATGACCACTTTTGTTCCGTCGTCAGGAACGTTTACATCCTTTCCGCGTTCAACAAGGTAGTAAGTATGTAGAACGGTTCCCGCTTTCCAAGGATTCAACAAACGTACAATTACATAATCTTTCGTACGTTCGATTGTAATATTTCGAGCATACTGTAGTTCTATTTTGTCTCCTTTCTCTTCTTTATCGCTTTTATCAACCACTTGCTTTTGATGATTACCACACGATAAAAACAATAAAACGGAGAGGGTAAATACTAATAATTGCCGCATAAACAAAGATTTATCATGCAAAAATACAAAAAAAGAAAGATTCTTTTGCTTGATAAGAATATTTTTTATACTTTAGCCCACAAATTTATTAAACAATCTAAATCTATTAAACTAAACAACTAAAACCATGGCAGAAGAAAAGACTAACGAACTTGGTAATCACATTGAGATGAAAAAAGTTTGGGAACTTTTAGGTATCCTCGTGGTTACAGCCATTATTTGGAATCTTCCCACAAGTAGCTTTGGCATTCATGGGTTGACCGTAGTACAGCAACGCATTATTGCAATCTTTGTGTTTGCCACCTTATCGTGGCTAACAGAGTGCATCCCTGCATGGGCAACGTCGCTGAGTATTATGTCTATCATGTGCGTCACCGTATCCAAAAACGCTTTTGGAGTCTTCAAAGGCGACGGTATAGGTGAGTTACTTGACTCAAAGGAAATCATGGCATCCTTTGCTGACCCTATCATCATGCTCTTCCTTGCAGGCTTTATCTTAGCGATAGCTGCATCGAAGTCGGGACTTGATACGCTCTTGGCACGTAATCTTATTAAGCCTTTTGGTAATAAGAGTGAGAATGTTCTTTTGGGATTCCTGCTTATTACAGGACTTTTCTCAATGTTCATCTCAAATACTGCAACAGCGGCATTGATGCTTACTTTCCTTACTCCAGTCTTTGCAGCGCTACCTGCTAATGGTAAGGGACGTATTGCCTTGACAATGTCTATTCCTATTGCAGCCAACCTCGGTGGTATGGGAACACCGATTGGAACTCCTCCGAACCTTATTGCTCTTAAATATCTCAATGACCCAGCTGGTCTTAATATGAATATTGAATTCATGCACTGGATGGCTTTCATGGCACCGCTTGTGATAGTTCTGCTTTTGTTGTCATGGAGAATTATTCTTTACTTCTTCCCATTCACACAGAAGACTATTCATCTGAAGATTGATGGTGAGGTACACCGTGGATGGCGTATGTGGGTTGTTATCATAACCTTTATTGTAACAATCCTTCTATGGGTAATTCCAAAGGATGTCACAGGTATTGACACTAACACCGTTTCAATGATTCCAATGGCAATCTTCGCTATCACTGGTGTTATCACTGCAAAGGATATGCAGGAGATTAATTGGAGTGTCATCTGGATGGTTGCTGGAGGTTTTGCTATTGGCTTGGGAATGAACGGTTCAGGCTTGGCAGATGCTGCTATCGAGAGTATTCCATTCGGCAAGTGGAGTCCTATCGTTATCCTTGCTATCTCTGGTTTGATTTGTTATTTCCTTTCTAACTTCATTTCAAACACAGCAACTGCTGCGCTGTTAGTACCTATCCTCGCTGTGGTATGCCGTGGTATGGGTGACAAACTCGGTGGTATTGGCGGTACAAGCACTGTTCTCATCGGTATTGCCATTGCTGCCTCTACTGCAATGTGTCTCCCTATCTCTACGCCACCGAATGCTATTGCTTACTCAACAGGACTTGTGAAGCAGAATGATATGCTTAAGGTGGGTCTGACCAGTGGTATTGTTTCTCTCATTTTGGGTTACATCCTACTCTATTTCATCGGTCAGGTACATTTCCTTGGATAATCTGTTAATTCTCTATAATCACAATTTTATCAAAATATTATGAGAAAGTTTTTCAACTGCTTAGCACTATTCTTGATTGCATTGCCTTTCATGAGTTGCCAAGAAAAGAAAGCGGAGGCAAATGTTCCGAAGTGGATTCTATCTATGGTAAGTGATAGTAAGAATACAAGTGTTGAGGCTGACTTCTCAAATATATTGTCTGACAAGAGCGTTCCTTACATTGGTTATATTGGAACGGACTATCAGAAGTTCTCGATAGATATCCAAAAAGTACAACGAACGGATGATAATCAATATGATGTCAGCGGCATTACCGTTGTCAAGAACAATCGTTGTGACTTCCGTGGAACCATTGATATTGTTGAAAATAGGGAATTTACACATCCCACGTATGGTGTGGACGACTCTATGAAGGGTCAGTTCAGGCGTCGTGGGTGTAGTATTGCGAAATATAATTTAGAAGAAGAAACCAGCCAAACGGGAAGCGGTGTCTTCACTGGTTATCTGTTGTTCTATTGGTACGAAACCAATGATGGTAAGTTCGTTTATGACGATATAGATAGTCATTCGGACTCCTATTGTAACAACCAATATGCAGGTACATGGAAAAGCAACAAGACTAAAAAGTCTAAACCATGTGCATGGGGACAATATCGAGTGCCGAACAGCGGAGATCTTGACGTAGGAGCAGGGGAGTTCTCTGTCAACCCTAAGTATGCTAAGAATGGCTGGGGAAAGTAAAATAAAATCGGTCAGAACGAGAAATCTTTCGTTCTGACTTTATCCCCTTAATTACTTATATACTTTTACTCAAACAAAAGAATGTTATCTCACTATGGCTAAAAAATACAAAATAGTATTTCAGCAATAACGTGATTCTTTTAACTATAGAAGCATATATTTTGACAATTGTTTTATATTAATACACATAACATAATAAGACATGAATATTTATTTAATAATTTCAATCCTTTCAATCCTTGTACAAGTTTTTGGCTGGATAGTACTCTATTTTCACACAATTCGTACAAATAAATTGTCAAAAAAGAAAGAAATTACAATAAAATACTTAAGTGATGCTTGGAGTAGTTTAGAAAAAGGAAGTAATAGAAGAGATAAAAAATATAATATAGATATAGAAGTTGCAATTGGGCAGATTCAGCTCTTTGGTACAGAGCGGCAGATAGAATTAGCGCAGAAATTGGCTTTTGAATTATCAAGCAATGGAGAATGTTCAACATTAGAATTATTAAACTTACTTCGGGATGATTTGAGAAAAGAATTGATGTTAAAGAAAAGTTTAAGAGGTATTAAGTTTCTTAGATTTACTTGATAAATGTATTTTGTGCAAACCACAAAGAATCTTTTGAATAAAGACAGGCATAAGATTTTTTAGTAATATATCGTATAGTCTCAAATTCCTTAACCGAATGTTTTTGGATTATATCATAACTATACCTTTATTGTTAATTAAATCGAAAATATAATGTAATTATTTTAATAGTAGTCAATACCGATATTGTAGGTGTTGTATGAGAATCTGTATTTCATAGAATAAATACTACATAAATATATCTAAAAAGTAGACGCTATGAGCGGTTCTTTCATTCCTCAGATACACATTATTTATTGGCTAATTCGTTGTTTTCAGAAAATAAATACGTATGTTTGCATCAGTTTTCTATAACATTTAGTAAATCCAAGAACATGATAATAGCAGATTTAAGCGCATGCCATCGCTACTACGGATTACATCCAAGAATGAAAGAAATGCTGGAGTATATCCTCCAACATGATTTCAGCCAACAAGTAGCAGGACGCATAACCCTCGATGCTGACGACCTCTTCATCAATTTAGACGAGGTAGAACTGAAGCGTAAAGAAGCGCAACGATTAGAGTTCCACAAGAACTATATTGATATTCAAGTACCTTTATTGCAGGATGAGACAATGGGTTGGACAGCTTTATCTGACTTAGATGAGCCTGATATTGCCTATAATCCTGAGCGAGATTGCGGCTTTTATACACAAGGAGCAAAGGAGTACTTCCGTGTTAAGCCAGGGCAATTCACCATCTTCTTCCCAGAGGATGCTCACGCACCCATCATTGGAAATGGGAAACAAAGGAAGTTAGTGGGGAAGATTAGGGTGTAGAGCCTCCCCCAACCCCTCCGAAAGGAGGGGAGTTCAGCTGGATACACGCTGCGCACATATGGTGCTAAGGCTCATCACACATGGTGTTAAGGCTTAACACGAGTAGTGTTGAGGCTTAATCACATTATTATATAATGTTTACAGTAGAGGATATTGGCGTTTGGAAGGGTTTATATCACCAATAAAAACAATTGACCTACAACTAAAGTGCGAAGATTCATGCGCTTTAATTGTAGGTCAATTACTTTTATATAAATGGGTTACGAGCTATTAATTTAT
>ERZ773214.1479-NODE-1479-length-13612-cov-17.471860_pt1 | contig 13612 bp, 11 predicted proteins | sample MGYA00511238_ERZ773214 | MGnify/ENA primary metagenome ERZ773214 (study PRJEB29015, sample SAMEA2738157) | human oral metagenome | biome: human oral; feature: human-associated habitat; material: saliva | place: China | collected 2259 ...
AACTGGGACGACCGCGCCGAGCTGCACATGGCTGGCAACTACTGCGACTACCAGCATCTTCTCGAGGACCCGACGGCCATCAGTGCCGAATTGGCCCAAGATATCGAAAAATTTGGCGATCTCACGGGCAAAGAGGTCATCCACCTGCAGTGCCACGTCGGAACCGACACGATCGGGTTTGCACGCCGCGGGGCCTCGCGCGTCATTGGCCTCGACCTGTCCGAGGCCTCACTTGCCCACGCACGCAGCATCGCCGAGCGCGCGGGCGCTGACGTCAACTTCGTTCACGCGAACGTGTACGACGCGCGCCAAGCAGTCTCCGGCGACTTCGATCTGGTATACACCTCGATCGGAGTCCTGTGCTGGCTCCCCGATATCGCCCAGTGGGCACAAGTCGTCGCATCCTTGCTCAAACCGGGCGGCACTTTCTTCATCCGTGATGACCACCCGATGTTCATGACAATCGGGGAGGATATTTCCGACGGGCTCAAGATCGAGCAGCCATACTTCGAGCAGGACGCTCCGATGACGTGGGATGACGATTCAAGCTACGTGGACTCCCCCGGTGCGCCGCGGATTACTCACACAACGAACCACCAGTGGAATCATTCCCTTGGCCAGATCGTCACAGCTCTTATCAACGCAGGCTTGGTGATCGATGAGCTCGAGGAGGCTCCGCGCGCGGCATGGTGTCCGTGGCCCGAGCTCATGGAACGAGATTCCACTGGAGGATGGCATCTTCGTGAGCATCCCGAGCGACTGCCTCTTCAGTTTGCGATCACCGCACATAAGAACTGAGGGCGCACAGAGCTGTATCCCGGAGGAGTTTCCCTACCGGGCGCACGCCCAACACCTCACCGATTCTCTTCGACAACCTCGCGGTAGCTAGCAGTATCGGTATAAACCTCGTCCTTCAGCGGGTTCAAGCGCTGAGCGCAAATCCGAGCAAACTGGTACAGAGCAAGCGCGACATTCGACGCCAAAGCCACCGCACTCACAACAAAGAATGCCGTCGGATTGCGAGTTGTCGGGATCTCCCCAAAGGTATAGAACTGAGGGCAAGCCATGGCGAACATCGCATACAACCCCAAGGTCTGCGCGCGATGCTGGAGCCACGCGCCTCGTTTCGTAAAGAAAGTCGGGACGGTACAGGCGATCAACAGAGCGAGTCCCGTGTACGTCGAGTGGTCCGACATGCAGTTGTAGGTGTAGGCAAAATTCCACAGATCGTAGGCGATGATCCACATCCACAACATGTCAGGCCAGATCATGTCGCGGGACTTGTCCTTTGAAATGAAGATGCCGAACCACCCGCAAATCGTCACAATATTCAAGACCCCGGCAACGGCGTTCATGATGTTCCACGGCCCAGATATCATCCACTGGTGCTCAACAACCGCACCATCCCACAGCCCATAGGTGTACATCTGCACGTCACGCACCACGGCCTCGGCAATGTTGATCGCAAGGATCAAGGGCGGAAAGCACAAGGCCCAACGCTTCTCGTAAAGGTGGTGCACTCCCCCATCACTACCGCGCCACGTGACGTATCGCAGTGCCATAAAACCGACACACCCGGCGAGCGCAGAATAGGTTTTCGCCCAGTTAAACCAGTTCCCAGTCCCATAGCTGTTACCGGGAGCGGCGGTATAGGGCCAGACAAAAACCGTCAATACGATGGGCGCGATGATGAAGAGCGCGACGCCGCCCCACGCGCTCGTGCGTCCCAATTCATTGAAGGCCATGAGGGCGAAAAGGACAAAAAGCCAGATTGCCCAAACTTTTAGATCACTTGCTTGGTACAAGATACCCATGGAATCCTCCTTGATTCCCGAGGCCGACGCTCACTTGGGCGTGACCATTGTGCAGACGCGGCCTTTCTCGTCCCATGCGGCCTCGTAACCGAATTCTTCAAGGTTCGACAGTGCCGCTTCGCGCACATCTTCAGGAACGTCAATGTTCTCGAGGTAGACGCTGCGGAAGCGCGGGCTGTCGATGTAAAGCTCGCCCTTGAAGGGGTTACGTTTCTTCACGATGATCGTGTAGGCCTGATAGGCGAAGACACCAATGTTGAACAGGAGCGAAATAACTGAAATCGCCATATGCGCTTCAGGACGGTTCGTTGAATGCACGATGAAGCTCGGGTGCAAGAAGAACCAGGGCACAGTCATCGTGACGATCATGTTGACCGCAAGAGTACGGACACGGTGTTGGGCGTAGGCACCGCGTTTGATGAAGAACGCGGGAATCGTGCACGCCGCAAGAAGAACAAGGCCGCAGTACATTGAGCGGTCGGAAACACTGTTGTAGGTGTAAGCGAAGTTCCACAGGTCATAGCCGATGATCCAGAACCACAGTTGGTCGGGCCAGATAAAATCTTTCTTCTTGCCACGGCTCACGATGATTCCGAAGAAACCACAGATGCAGACTGCGTTGAGAATGCCAGCGATGCCGTTGATGACGTTCCACGGGCCGCCGACAACCATGTAACCGTCGACGATTCCGTTGACACCGGTCAATTGAAAGTCGCGTACGCAGGCTTCGAGGATGTTGATGGCGAAGACTGCGGGCGGGATACAAACAATGTACTTCTTTTGAAAAGACGGGAAATAGACAATGAGCCATCCCAGGATTGCACCTGCAAGGCATGAGTAGGTTTTCACCCATTGGAACCACGTTCCTGCACCGGTGCCGGCGACGGCTGTGTGAGTCCAGACAAAGATCGTCAGGATGAGGGGCAGGGCAATGAACATCGCGCCGCCAATCCATTTGTTGAGGCGCGATAACTCGTTCATGCCGATGAGAAATACGAGGTAAAGCAAGACGCTTACCCATGCTGTTGCTGAAAGCGGCTCGTAAAAGAACACGACAAATCCTCTCTGCGCGTTTTCGCGAACACATCGAGGGAAGGTACACGATATGCGGTGACGCCTTCGTCGACATGGTTCGTGCTTTGAGGGTAATTTTAGCAAGGAGAACAGACTTAAGTGTGAGTTTCGACACTCACCCGCCCATTTGTGCCGACACGGCGCCTTTCTTCAGGGTTCCTCGCACCATGATGCAGTGGCCGAAGAACATTTGATCATCGTCGAAATAGGCGGTGAATGAGCCGCCTGCGCTCATCGATATGCTGCTGAGCTCAATTCGCTGAGCAAAGCTCTCTTCTGTAATTTCTGGAGCCTCGTCGTCACCAGATTCCTGCCAATCGCTAGCGCTCGCGGTCAACGAACGCGCCGCGCAGTCACGCATGTCGCGGTCCCATTGTTCTTGGCTTGCGAGCAGACTCTTCATCGCTTTTCTGGCTTTCGTCCAGCTCGCCTTTTGAGCCGGGTTAACCTCCAGCGAAATGTCGATTGACGCGCCGCACCACTGAGCTTTCCCCTCAAAGACCCCCAGGGTTTTATCCAGGGTTAGCTCTCCTAGGGCCTCGTCATTCAAGATGATTGGCCTGCAGTATTCAGCCAGAATCTCTTCCAACTCTGGACACGGAGGGTTCTCTTCACAAACCTCGACAACTCGAAACTGATTCTGCGAGGAAGCAGTAACAATCTCAGGTACTTCTTCGGGGATCTTCTTGCGTACCTTCACGCGATAAATCGTCCGCTCTTTAAAGCGAGAAAATATATCTCCCGCATCATGGTCCTCATCAGTGGCGGGATAGACTAAGCGCCCTTCATTTGGGAACAAAGTATCGGTCTCGCACTCCACGTGCGCGAGAAAATCAACGGAGACTTCCCAAAATCCGTTCCTCTTGTTGGCTCCTTGTCCCTCAGCAAGGACAACAAGAATCTCGCGTTCGTCATCCTCGAAAGTGCACTCCCATTCCGCTTGTGTCATGCGGTTTTTCGCACGCATGTACTCAAGTAAATTCATGAGGGTTCCTTCCCTAAAAAACACTTCCACCTGAAAGAGAATTCACGCGAGAACTCAGCGGACTGAGCCTACAACTTCAGCCCACACACAATCCACAGGTACCGTAATTTCACCGTTCAAACCACTACAGTCTGACTAGAATGGAGTCCCTAACTGAAAACCTGCAGGGAACGCCATCAAAGGAGATGGATGATGACGGGGACAGAAAATCACAAGAAGCAAAAACTTATTCCTATACAAGACCAGATATTTCGTCTTGAATCAGAAGGTATTCGTTTCGACCTTCACGGGAAAAGAGATGCTGAGCATTACCTCAGCACTAAGTGCAATTTCTTTAAAATTCTTTCATACCGCGCTATTTTCACGGGATCTGTCACAGAGGATTCGCAGTTCAACAAACCAGACTTCGCTCAACTTAGATTACTGGCCTCCATCGATCAACGTTTACGTCACGCTTTGCTCGGGATGACACTGGATCTTGAGCACATTTCCAAGGTCCTAACACTCCAGAAAATGGGGAAATATGAGGGAAACGAATATGCAATCGTTACTTCTTTTCTTGAGACGCTAGATCCCCACTTCTCCCCACGCATCAACCAAGAAATCCAGCGCAGCCTGAAGAGTCCGTATAACAGCTGGATTAACGATCAATATCACGACGTTCTCCCAGTCTGGGCATTCCTAGAACTCGTCTCTTTTGGAACACTCAGAAGCTTTGTGCATTTCTGCGCAAGTCGATGGGATGATAAACAGCTCAGAAATCTCCACTACGATCTTAAGCGTGTAAATTCACTGCGAAATGCCGCCGCTCACGGCTCATGCATTATTAACAGCATTGTGAGAAAGCAGAATGAATTCCAGCGGCGGCCATCTTCAACTATCAACCGGTTACTCGCAGAAACAGGAATTTCAAAAGCCCGACGGAGGCATTGGATGAAGAACCCCGTATTACAAGAGATCGTGACCGTGATTCTTCTCCATAATTTGCTCATTAGTGAAGGAAACTCTCGTTCCCGCGCAACCACCGAACTTAAAGCTGTATTTGATGACGTGAGTACCAACTCCGACTTAATCAACACGAAAGACGCTGCGCCTTCGTTTCTTGCCGCGTTGAGTTTTCTCAGGGAATTGACAGAGAGAGTCGGCCTGTTAGACTAGCAGACAGATAGCAAACCTTATGGTTTAGGGAGCGGGTCCGTGTTGACGGATTCGCTCCTATTTTTATCCCTAGCTCAAAGGCCCGGGAGCACTCATCAGAGCACCCCCACACAACGGCACCTCTCATAGGGCCTGATCCACCTCAAAGAACTAGGCTAATTACAACAGCCGCACCACCCGTCACAGGAGCAACCATGGAAACCATCGCGTTGAACAACGGCGTCGAAATTCCCCAGGTAGGCCTCGGGACATACCTGCTTGAACCTGATGACGCGCAAGCCTCGGTCACCTGCGCCCTCAACAATGGTTACATCCTGATCGACACGGCAAATGTTTACGTGAATGAGCGCGCGGTTGGGCGCGGAATGCGCGCATCTTCCAAGGCCCGAGAAGATATTTTCCTTGAGACCAAGCTATGGCCCTCTTTCTTCGAACGGGAGACAGAAGTTGACGAAACGCTAGAACGACTGGGCGTCGAGTACATCGACCTCATGATCTTGCACCAGCCCGCAGGGAACATCATTGCCGGTTACCGCCAGCTCGAGGCCGCATACAAGGCTGGCAAGATTCGCGCCATTGGCCTGTCGAACTTCGACGTGGCCCAGACGCAGCGCATCCTCGATGAATGCAAGGTTGTCCCCGCAATCAACCAGGTCGAGTGCCACCCCTACTTCCCTCAGACGGAACTCAAGGCACTCCTTAAGGAGCACGACATTGCGCTGCAGGCGTGGTACCCGCTGGGTGGGCGCGGAAACGATTCCATCATGGGTGAGGCCTTGATTCAGGCTATTGCTGAGAAGCACGGAAAGTCCCCGGCTCAGGTCATCTTGCGCTGGCACGTCCAGCAGGGACACATCGTGATCCCCTGTTCCAAGACTCCCTCCCACATCGCACAGAACATCGAGCTCTTCGACTTCGCTCTGACCGATCAAGAGATGGCACAGATCACCACCCTTGACCGCGGCAAGCCCATGTTCGAGCACACCGAGGAGCGGCTGGCACAGTTCGCAGCATTCGTACCCGACGTCGACGGCGAGAAGTAAAGACGCCCTCTACCTGCGAACTGCCGCTAGTTACATAAGCTGCCTCCTTTGGCACATAAACGACGTCGCCCTGTACGCAAGTGCCGGGCGGCGTCGTTTTCCTACTAAACACAGCGGGAACTGGCAGTATAGCGCCTAAAAGCTGCAGCCTGTGTGGGATATAATTTCTCTCGCAGGCCGCAGTTGGTTATGGCCCTGGCGGTGTCGCGTCTGGTTGGAGGAAAAATGCGCGCTTTCGAAGAGTCCCAGGCGGCGCCGTCGCCAATTACCTCGCAGCGTGCCGTCCCGCAGAGTGCCGCCCGCACCCAAAAACCCCAGACCATTGAGGTGCGCGGGGCTCGCGTGCACAATCTGAAGAACCTAGACGTTGATGTTCCGCTAAATAAAATCGTTGGTATTGCTGGCGTATCTGGCTCAGGTAAATCCTCCCTGGCCCTGGGGGTTCTCTATGCGGAAGGCTCGCGCCGCTACCTGGAGTCACTGTCCACCTACACGCGCCGGCGCATGAACCAAGCCCAACGCTCTGACGTGAGCGAAGTGCGTTACGTGCCGGCGTCGTTGGCGCTGCGGCAAAGGCCGGGCGTGCCCGGAATCCGCAGTACTTTCGGAACCATGACTGAGCTAGCCAACAGTCTGCGACTGATGTTTTCGCGCCTAGCCCACCACCGCTGCCCTAACGGGCACTACGTTGAGCCCTCATTCGACGTCGCCCGCATGGCTGAAATTACCTGCCCCACCTGCGGCGTAAAATTTTATGGCCCTGGCGCTGAGGACCTGGCGTTTAACTCGCGCGGAGCCTGCCAAACTTGCTCGGGCACAGGCCTGACCCGCAGCGTGAATGTTGCGGCGCTGGTGCCGGACCAGAACCTGAGCATTGATCAGGGCGCCGTCGTAGTGTGGGGCACGCTGATGTGGGCCCTGATGAAAGACGTGTGCCGCGAGATGGGTGTGCGCACCGATGTGCCATTCAAGGAGCTAACTGAGGCGGAGCAGGAGATTGTTTACCACGGCCCAGCGCTAAAAAAGCACATTATTTACGTAAATCCTAAAACTAACCAGTCGGCCGAAATGGATTTCACCTATTACAACGCCATTTATACGGTCGAAAATGCGCTTTCTAAAGTTAAAGATGAAAAGGGCATGAAGCGCCTGGAGCGTTTCTTAAAAGAGGACACTTGCCCTAAGTGTCACGGCACCCGTATGTCTGAAGCCACCCGGGCGCCCCGGTTGCGCGGTATTGGTCTGGACACGGCCTCGCAAATGACCCTGTCTGAGCTGATGGGGTGGGTTGAGGGGGTGCCCGACTCACTGCCGCAGATGCTGCGTCCCATGGCCCAAAATATTTGTGAGGCTTTCTTTGACACCGCCCAACGCTTGCTTGACCTGGGGCTGGGCTACTTGGCGTTGGATCGTGCGGCATCCACGCTTTCTACCGGTGAGCGCCAACGCGTGCAGCTAGCGCGGGCGGTGCGTAACCGTACCACGGGCGTACTGTATGTGCTTGATGAGCCTTCGATTGGCTTACACCCGCATAATCTCAAGGGTTTGACGGGGGTGATGGATGATCTGTTGGCGGATGGTAACTCGGTGATTTTGGTTGACCACGACACTCAGGTGCTCACCCACAGTGATTACCTCATTGAGATGGGGCCCGGCGCTGGTTCCGACGGCGGCACGGTGGTTTGCCAGGGTACGGTTGCGCAGGTCATGGACGATTCTGCGTCGATTATTGGGCCGTATCTGAGGCAGCAGAACCAGCCCAAGCCGGCACGGGCGGATCTTTTTGAGCGCGGCAGTATCCGCCTAGTCACGGACGCGATCCACACGGTGCAGCCACTTGAGGTGGATATTCCCCAGGGACGACTCACAGTGGTGACTGGGGTTTCGGGCTCAGGTAAAACCACCATGGTGCTTGAGAGCCTGATCCCGGCTTTGCAGGCGCGAATTGCTGGTCAGGAGCTGCCGGGGCATGTGCGCTGGTTGGAGGCACCGGGTATTGGCCGAGTTATGCTCATTGACGCCACCCCGATTGGTATTAATGTGCGCTCGACTGTGGCCACCTATGTGGGGGTGCATGATGAGTTGCGTAAGCATTTCGCCAGGTCCGAGGCGGCTAAGCAGTATGGAGCCAAACTTGCCGCTGAGGCCGGCTCGAAACCTGGCCGCCACCGTGGGCTTACGGCTGGCGCGTTTTCTTATAACACTGGTTCTTTGCGTTGCGACACTTGTGACGGCACTGGGCAGATCTCCCTTGACGTGCAGTTTCTTCCCGACGTCGAGATTTGCTGCCCCGATTGTCGCGGATCTCGTTATGGGCGTGCGGCTCACGAAATTAGGTGCTTTTTTGACGACGGCGCCGCTTACAGCCTGCCTGACCTGATGGCTATGAGTGTGGATGAGGCTTTGACTGTTTGCGCGGGCCTTAGCCGGGTGAGCAAGAAATTGCAGGTGCTGCACGATTTGGGTTTGGGCTATTTGACGCTTGGCGAGCAGACACCGGGGCTTTCTGGTGGCGAGGCGCAGCGGTTAAAGCTTGCCAGTGAGATGGGTCGGGGCCAGGGCGATTCGGTGTTTGTGTTTGATGAACCCACTATTGGCCTGCACCCAAAGGATGTGCAGACCCTAATGGGAGTGTTTGCTAGTTTGATTACTAAAGGCGCCACCGTGGTGGTTATTGAACATGATCTGGACGTAATCCGCAGCGCAGACTATGTGGTGGATATGGGCCCTGGCGGAGGTTTGGCCGGTGGCCAGGTGGTAGCCACCGGCTCCCCCGCTCAAATCAAAGCCTGCCCCACCAGCCTCACCGGCAAATTCATCTAGACACAGCTTCCATCAGCCCAACCACTATGCCTTTATGTGTTACTAGATTTAGCAAATATTGAATCACCAAGCTGTATCGCCGCGTTCACAACATCAATAAACGATATGGCAGATGCATATGGTGTTAATTTCGTATACTCACTCCACACAGACAACATAGTTTCAGAAGCTCTAATCTCTTCCAACCTATACTTGTAGTCGGCAACGCTAGACGAGGAACCTCGTTTTACCGCTGTCGCATCTAGAGCTTGCTTTACCTGAACAAAATCAATATCTTCGTTATAAAGTTTCAGGAATGCATAAATATCATAGAAATCCCTACCACGCGTATTGGCTACACCCCTGACAACAACGGTTTCAAATTTCTCAGCCAGTATCGTCGCCACAGGATAAGACAACACATTGATTGCTCCATCTTCAAACATCATCGGATATGGGTATTCGATTTGTTTTGGAACTATAGAGTCACCTGTTGTGATGTCTACTTTTACAGGCGCGTTCATTCTTCCGTATCTCACCCGAACATGGGCACGCCAGTTCGCATATTCATCATCGGTTCGAATAGGCTCGATACGTTCAAAAACATACTCCATCTCATCACCAACATCGACACCACAAATATCTTTTATCGCACGCTCAATATTTGCGCGATCCAGTGACATGCCAACTACAGTCGTATCCATATCCATCGTAGTACGTAGGGAAACACCAATCATCGACGCAATTAGCAGTCCACCTTTGAGAACAAATTTCTCAGCATAGAGACTTTTCTCAAGACGAAGCAACAAATGTTCAAATAGATACATTTGCAGTAGCTCCTGAGGTCTAAGCCCGGCTCTTTTTGCAACAGATCGAATCTTGCCTCTAAGGCTCGCATCATTGCGAATAGTTACCAATTACAACACCTCCAGGTATACCTGTAACTCGCGCCTTACTCCGAGCGCTTCACACATGCGCGCCAACTCATGAAGATCTTTCTCACGGCTATTGAAGTATCCACCAATAGCGTCACGCACAAGTTGCGCATCAACGCCAGCCAGCTTCCTTTGCCTAATCAGGTCAGCGATCGAACGCTCAGAGTTATAGCACCTGACCCTATTACCTGACGGCGTCATAATATCTGTTGCGCCAAGCTCGTAAATACCAGGGCGAACCCAGTGAATCTGAATGCCTGGGAACTCCTCAGTCAGCCTGACCGGGTTATACCCCCTAGGTACGGTCACGGACTGCACCACCGGAAGCCTGTCTGATAATCCATTTAGATACAACGCGCTGTTATGCGAAAAAATGCACTTGCGCCAACGTGCCCCAATCACGAGAAAGTCATCTTCGAAAACATCAGGCGTGCAGTAGATACCGCGTGAAATCCTATCAATAAGGCCTGCTTCACTCGCATAAGAGATAAGTCCCGCAGAAAATCCAGCACCCTTCAGCTGCGAAGAGTACGCCACCCCACCCTCGGCGTCGATGTAACTTACAAGCTCGTCAAGCATCAAAGTAGACACCTCCTCTACAACAGACGTTCATACAGCATTATACAGCTATTGATGTATAAACGTCTATCGAGGGGGCACCCCTCCCGCAAAGCGCGCACACGCGGCCCCAAACACACAAGTATGAGGTAGCTCTATGCATCCGCCATAGGAAGCAAATAGACCATCGAGCAGGTCAGGCCCGGAAACGGGCTCTTCGCATTTGAGGGTGTAGGTGTTGTAGGCGGAGTTGGGCGCGTCGTGGCCGGGTAGGGGTCGAGGTCTTCCGATGATGGAGATTCCTACACCGTCCATCTGAAAGACCTCGACATGCCCAATACTATCTTTAGCCGCCCTGATCTGACTGCGTTCACGTGCCTGGATGGTGTGGGCTGGAGGCGACGGGCCAGCGCATGTGGCCAGACCATGCGGTGTTGGCGTGCCGGATCGCTGGTGAGGATCGGTGGTGTCGACGCTGCGGGTGTCCAGGGCGAGGTGCGTGACACGGTGGTCAGGCGCCCCGCTCACGAGCCCTACGGGTGGCGCCCCACTATCGTGCATGTTTGCGTAGCGCCGCTACCGGTGTCAGGGGTGTGCTCATGCGTCGCGCCAGGATACGAGCCAAGCGGCCCAGCCGCGCGCCAAGCTCTCGCGGTCGGCGGTGCGCTGGGCGCTCACTGGGCTAGTCGTTCATCATGTGACGGTGGCGCGCATCGCCCAGGCCCTGGGCATGTCCCGGAAGAGCCGCCAACACCGCTGTCCTGGGTGAAGGCCAGCGTCTCCTGATCAATGATCCAACTCGGTTCGACGGCGTGCGCGTCATCGGCGTGGATGAACACGTGTGGCGCCACACCCCGCACCAGGACAGGTGCGTCACCGTTATCTTGGACGTGACGCCCATCCGCGATCGCAGCGGCCCCTCCCGGCTCTTGGACATGGTCCCAGGCCGCTCCAAGCAGGTCTTCAAAACCTGGCTAGCCTCCCAGCCCGACACGTGGCGCGAAAGTATTGAGATCGTCGCGATGGATGGATTCACCGGGTTCACAAGCGCAGCCGCTGAAAAGCTCCCAGACGCAACCGTGGTCATGGATCCCTTCCACGTCGTACACCTGGCTGGTAACGCCTTGGATGAGTGCCGCAGACGCATTCAGCAAGAACTCCACCACCGGCGCGGGCGGGCCACAGACCCCCTGTACAAGGCCCGCAGGATGCTTGCACACCAGATCTTGCCTGCTCACACCACGCCAGCAGCACCAACTACTCGACCTGTTTGCCATCGAGGAGCACGTCGCCCTCGAGGTCACCTGGAGCGCCTACCAGAACATCATTGATGCCTACCGCGCGCCCGACACGAGCGCGGGCAAGGCCATGATGGAAGCCGAAATCAATACACTGACCTCCACGCGCATACCGAGGGGCCTGACCGAGCTCATGACGCTGGGCAGGACACTCAAACGCCGAGCCAGGGAATTCTGGCCTACTTCGACCACCCCCACACCACAGGCGGCCCTACCGAAGCCATCAACGCACCCCTCGAACACCTACGCGGATCCGCACTCAGACTTGCGAAACCTCACAAACTACATCGCCCGCTGCCTCCTCGAAACAGGAGGATTCAGACCCCAACTACACCCTCAATTATGAAGAGCCCGATAAGCCTGCCGGCACATTCAGGTGAGAGCCCACACGAATGCTCAACCGTGCGTTCCGACGCAACCGACAGCGCACGCGGGTACGGTACGGCCTACCAGCCGGGAACCAATCCACAGCCCCAACCCTATAGAAAGACTACTTCGCGTGGTAACGCGGGCTCGTGCCCAGGTGCGTCGGATACACGTTCAGTGAGTCGTTCAGCTTCGACTCATCAACCCCGCGATACGTATACGAGTTGTCGTTCACGATACTCGCCGGATCCACGACACCGTCCGCGTACTGGCGCACCTCCTCCGGCGTCGGGCTGGACCCGCCCTGCTTCTGCGCCAACGGATTCTCATCAGGAAACTGCGATGGATCCGTATTCAAAATCGAGCCCGGATCAATACCACCGAAGCCGGTGTACTGGTTCCACCCGTGATCCGGATTCAACCCCGTCTTCACCAACAGCTGCAGCAGCTGATTACTGGTCGCCTCAGGCCAACGCTGCTTCGCCAGGGCAAGCACACCAGCCACGACAGGAGCAGAAAATGACGTCCCATACTCCTGACTTACCTGTCCCGACGCATAATCACGAACGGCAACTGGGCCACCAATCGCCGCCGTCGTCACTCCTTGGCCCCACGACGAGTAATCCTGCCGATTACCATCCGCGCCAATGGCCGCCACGCCTACAACACCCGACCATCCCGATAACGACTCAACATCATTGTCTTGACCATCGTTGCCGGCAGCAGCCACAAGGATAACGCCTCGTGACATCGCGCGGGCGATGGTCCACTTCATGCCGTCATCACCAGCCGTGCTAGAAGCAGATAGGTTAACAATCTGGGCACCATCATTCATAGCCTGATTTAGCACCCATAAGGGTTCCTTTTTACTAACTCCACCGCCATTACCAAAACAGTCATCCGTCGCCTGATCACCCTGATTGGAAAATGGAATCTGATACGCCAGAAGCGAGCTGCCAGGAGAGACTCCATAGCTATCCGAAACGAGAATCGACGCAACAGTTGTACCGTGTGTCTTCGACCCAGACGATGAAGTGATCGTACACGTTGATCGAAGCGAGATATCTGCGCCCTTGAGTTCAGCGGCTGACGTATCCACTTCACCGTCGATGATGGCGACCGTGACGCCCTTACCCGTGTAGCCCTTCGCTCGCGCCTGGTCCAGGCCGTAGTACGCGAAATATGCCTGATCGGTGGCGGTGATCGGGTCGGCCGCGTGAGCTGGGGCGACGGGTATCGACACAGCTCCCACCGCCAGCGCCCCGGCCACGGCTACCACGGCGCAGTTCTTCACACTCACTCGCGTGCGCCTCGTCCACCTCACCATTGGCGCGGATCCCATCCGTCATCCTTAGACGGGGCAGGCTCGATATCCTTGTCCGACCCGTACGTCTGCGACATCGGATTCACATAGCCCGGCGGCAGCTCGTCCTCGTCATCAACGCGGAAGGGAGTGTACTTGCGGCGCCTCGCCTTCTTGTCGTCCTTGGCCGTGCCCGACCCCGCGCCGGCACCACCCATGAAGCCACCGCCCTGGGCGCCGGTCCTCCCGGCAACCGTGGCCCCGGACCCCGTCCCT
>ERZ773214.1489-NODE-1489-length-13560-cov-6.546316_pt1 | contig 13560 bp, 8 predicted proteins | sample MGYA00511238_ERZ773214 | MGnify/ENA primary metagenome ERZ773214 (study PRJEB29015, sample SAMEA2738157) | human oral metagenome | biome: human oral; feature: human-associated habitat; material: saliva | place: China | collected 2259 ...
GAATATCCCGATGGGAGCAACAACAGTTTCCATGCCCGTCTCAACGACTGGGTGCCTTCGATGAGTCTGCAATACAAGATGACAGATACCCAGTCGATGAAAATCAGCTACAGCACCAGCATCAACCGTCCGGGCATCACTTACCTCAATCCCGCCGTCATCAGTTCGCCGAACACCCGTCAGTATGGAAATGCCAGCCTGGGAAGCAGCCGCAACCAGAAGCTGCAGATCAGCTACATGCTGAATGCCCGGAAGCTGACACTGAACCTGACTCCGTATTACGACTTCACCAACAACGGTATTACAGACATCCGTTACGTCGAAGGGCGGACAATCGTGTCAACCTACGGAAATGTGCAGAAGCGGAGGGAAGCCGGTCTTTTGACATACACCCGGTGGCAGCCTTTCAGAGGGACAACGCTGAGTATGAACGCTTCCGCAAAGTATGCAAGGATTGCAGTGCCTGCCCCCGAAGTGGAGAACAAGGGGTGGTCAGGCTCCGTCTTTCTGGACTATGGACAGAAACTCCCCTGGAAACTAAACTTCGATACCAGCCTTGCCCTGCAATGCGGTCGCCCCATCCATGACCCTTACGCCTATGAGGCAAGATGGCATAACTACAGATTCACGATCAACCGCAGCTTCCTCAACGACCGCCTGTCAGTGGCAGTCTACGCCAACATGCCCTTCACCACCCGTGAAAAATACAGGTATCGCACCGTACATGGAGATTACACCGGCTATAACCTCTCCTGGGACAAGACGAGAGTTTTCGGTATCCGTGCTTCATGGAGCTTCGGCAAACTGAAGGCAAGCGTGAAGAAAGCAGAACGGAGTATTCAGAACGACGACCTGGTGGGTGGCGTGAAGAAGTGAAAAACAGTTCGCAGAACAACCGAAACCTCTGCAGAACTCCATTAAAATGTCGAGATCATAACATAGACCATCGGTTATCAACAGTGGTTTTCGGATGTAAAAAGACTTTTGCAGAGGTCTCGTAATATCAAATAAAGTAACTATACTCGCACTTGTGCACTTTTATTTGACAACATACAGTCTATTATATTCTATTTCCTACGAATTTATTATTTTAATGAAATTAGAGAGTATTCCTATTGGTGGTTATTCTATTTTTCGATAATTTTACCGTCATCCCTAATTATATAAGTTTTAACTTTCTGCGAAGAATCTATAAATGTAGTTTTAACCTTAATAGAAAAGTTTTTGTCAATTCTAAAGGATGTAATCTCCTTAGACTCATCACTATCTGGTTCAAACCAAATTCCTTCAACATAGAGGTTTGATATGATGGTATTATTCTTGATAGATAGTAAAAAAAATCGATAGTCAAAATCCCCACAATCCATTGGAACCAAAATCAAATATATATCGCCTTTATTGGGCAACGGTAGGTACCTGAGTTTGTTCCCTGTATCACAAAGAAATTCAGAAACACCTTTCAGGTACTTACTTTCTATCAAATTGTATTTTACTGTCTTTATGTCAATACGCTTATCGTATGGCAATGTTTCGTTACTCTTTGCCAAGAGACTCTTATTCGTAATTGCCCTAAGGGATTTATTGTGCATATCCTCCGTATTGGAATAAAATCCACTTTGGGGATTCTTATAATGTAAGACAAATTCTCTTTTATATATCAAGAACAGATCTTTCCCATTACAAGGTATTGTTTGCCATAAAGTATAATCCTCCCAATCAAAAGCACCATTCTCTTCATCCAAATATTTTTCTATTTGTAAATATGGTATTGAATCTTTAATATTTAATGAAAACTCTTTATTGGCTTTAATGAAATAGTTATGTAAATCTTTTATGTAATATCGGGTATCATACATAAAATAGGATTTGGGTATCTCTTTATGTTGGCTAAAAAGAATCTTTTGTTTTCCATTAATAATAAGCGTGTCCTTGTTTGTCTCTACTTTTGGAGGAACTGAGAGTCTCGTTAATAAGGAGGAAGCTGCTTGTGAGTCTGAATTATATATATTATCTATTGATATAAACTGCCAGTTAATACGTTCTCCTACACAAGAAGACTTCACTTCTTGTTCTGAATAAATTTCTCTTTGCTCAGATACATACACTTTCTTTGAAGGCGCTTTACATGCACATAGAGCTGATAAAAGTAAAATAATAACACATCTCATATCTAATTGTTTATGTAGTTGCTGTTGTTAAAGATGTCAACTTCTTTAAGTTTTCTGTTTCTTAAACCTTTTTCTGATGCCGTTCCTCTATTGATGATGTCCTTGAACTCCTCTGCTGCTGCTTGGTATTCTTTGTTCTCCAAGTGTGTGAACAACTTGGGTGCTTTAAGATCTACTCCAGCATTATACAACAAGCTAACCAAGGCATCAAATTCACATTGGAATAAAGGGACTTTCACTCGCTTTCTTAACCCCTCTTCTGTTACACTAAGGTCAGATATGAATAAATCGTTTGCCTCTTGCTTAGTTATACCATTTCTATATTTCTTTGGCATAGAATTGTTTTTAACAAGTTTTTCAACACTTCTCGAACTAATAAGATGCGTGAATCCAACAAGCAAGTGCAAAGTTAGTTAATCTTTGGGAGACAGAGGTCTCCCTTTTTTATTTTTTATGCATTGCTTGTTGATTTTCCACTTATGGGAGCTGCTCGTCCCCTAAACTCCTCGGTGTTTTCTGGTATAGATTATTAAGCTAAACCTACACTTGGGATTGCAGTTCTATGTTGAACTTGCGCTCTAATAATTATCCAAAAACTATAAAACAGCAATAGCTTGTTATTTAAATAATTGCATTATTTCTTCTCTTCTTTTATTTTTCATTTATTCAATACCCTAATAGCCTTTTTAGCTTAAGTTAAACCGAAGCAACATAAAACAATTTGCTTTGAATGTTTGGAGGGTAGACTATACAAAACGTAAAAAAAACTTGCTACATATAAAAATTATTTATAATATTGCAACAAAATAAGAACATCAAAACAATAGAATAACAATACATGGGGCGGAGAACACTATTTGTAGTCTACTTATTGATAGCAATATTTGTAAGTGCACAAAACTTATTGGCGAATACAAAAAAGCAAGATAATTGCTTGAATGAGAAATACAATACAACCAACAAAAAAAGTGCACCTACTACCAAGAAGAATACTGCTAACAACCTAATAACAAATTTAAAAACATACTCTAATAGCAAATTGCTTAAAGAGGCATTGGCATATATTAGCCAAAAAAACAATATAGATAGTGCCTTAATTTGCTATAGCATTGTGTACAAAAGATATGCTGATGCAAAAGAAACTATAAACGACACAACATTAACAAAAACGCTCAGCGGTTTATGGTATATTTACTTCTTTCATTACTACGATTATATAAAGGCAAACGAAATTCTAAAAGAAAGTTTAAATGTTTGCAAAGAACGTAATCTGAACAGTTCGTGGGTTTACTTAGATTTTGGTTTTATGTATCAAATGATTGCTGAACAAAGTTCAGAAAAATCGCTCTACAATAAAGCTCTTAGCCATTATAAAGTAGCATATTACGGGGCACGCCGACATAACGATTGGGCGGTAATGTTAGATGCTTTTGGAAACATAGTTATGGTTTCTGCCGAACTACACAAACTATATGCTATGCAAAACGAAATGGCTTTGCTGAAACAAATTCCTAAAAATTTCAACATTGCAGAATATAATTACAATACTCTACTCTATTCTGGAATGGTTGCATTAGATAAAAAAGATGCACCAACAGCCATAAAATGTTTTAACAAACAATTGTTGCTGTTTAAACAGCTTTCTCACGAATATGCACGTTACATACATTTGGCACACATAAACCTTGCAAAAGCATATAGCTTACAAAAAAACTACAAAACTGCTCTGCAAGAATTGAAAAAAGGAGAATATATTAGCATTCAGTACGAAACAAAAGATACTAAACTGGAGGCATACAAACTGTTGTATAAAACATTTGCAAAAATTGGCGACAGTAAACAATCGGCAATTTATCAAAACAAATATATTCTGCTAAAAGACTCGTTATTGAACTATAGGCTTATTGCAAGTGTAAACGAAATGGAGTTTGAAAACAAAATGAAAGATGTAACCTTTCATCTTAAACAATTGGAACACGAAAAAGAAATGCAACGAATGGTTATTTGCCTATTTATGATTATAGGTTGCACCATAGTTGTTTCGCTTTTTGCTGTTGCATCGAAAAATAAAAAATTAAATCAATCTAATAAAGCATTATTCCAAAAGAATATAGAGCTTTTCCAATCGGAAGAAAAAGAACGAATGCGTAGAAAAGCTTTAGAAGAACATTTTGCAGAAGAGAAAGTAGAAAGAAAATATAAATCGAGCACACTAAGCGAAGAACGAAAAGAAGAGCTACTACAAAAAATTCTTTCGCTAATGGATAACGATGAATGTATATTTAGCTGCGACTTTTCTGCCAATCAACTGGCAAACCAAGTTGGAGTAAACTACAAATACATATCGCAAGTAATTAACGAACTTATGCAATGTAGTTTCTCAAACCTTCTTAATAAATACAGAATTAAAGAAGCTTGCAAACGAATAGAAGATAAAGAACACTACAGTGGCTATACATTAGAGGCTATTGGCAACAGTGTTGGCTTTAAATCGCGCTCATCGTTTATTGCAGCTTTCAAACAAATAACAGGACTTACACCGCTCGATTTCCAAAGAAATGCTAATGCTAAATAGCATTTTAAGTTTCTAATTTGTCTGAATTCACGAATTTAAACAATCAAACGTGCCCGATTAGTACACTTTTCTGGTAAGAACTACTATCTTTGCGAACAACAATCTAACAAACAAACACCGAAATATATACTATTTATGAAATATCAATTTTACTTTTCGTTAATTGGTGCAGCACTTTCTTTCCAACTATCTGCCCAAGCACAAACAGAAAACAATACAGAAATAATTTTTACGGGCACTTCTATTAACGTAAAAGGCATATCAAACAACGGAAGATATATATGCGGAGCACGTATGTACGAAGAAGCTTACCGCTTTGACCTAAAAGAAAAGAAACTTATAACAATTCCTGCTGCCGATTCATATTCGGATATGGCAGCTTTAGACGTTACAGACGATGGAACTTTGGTTGGAAAAAACGATAAGAAACAACCAGCCATCTATAGAGACGGAGAAATTGGCTGGGAAGCACTACCATGTCCGGAAGGAGAATGGAAAGATGGAACGTGCGCACAATGTACAGGCGATGGAAAATACATAACAGGATATTTAATTGGTAAAGGAAACTCTAATAGCCCATATAAAACAATTCCTGCATTATGGGAGAAACAAGACGACAACGAATATAAATACATTGCACTACCTAATCCAGAAACAGACTTTTTAGGTGGTAAAACACAATTTGTTTCCCCTCGTACCATCTCGCCAGACGGTAAAACCATTATTGGTGTAATGATGGAACAACACGGTTTCTACTCTCAACCCATAATTTTCCATAAAAAAGATAACGGAACATGGGACTTTGAAACTCCTTTTGTTGCTCTTTCTTATAATATGGACGTTTATAAAACATGGGCTGACAAAGAACCACAAACAAAAGACTTTATAACTGCGCATCCTGGAGAGACAGATTATAGCGAACAAGTAAAAGCATACCAAAGAGCACATTCTAAATGGCAATTCGAATTCTTTAAAGCCTGGAAAAAAGGCCCAGAATTTACATCGGTACCAGTTATAATGAGCGAAAACGGAAAGTATCTTGCCCCAACCGTTGTAATAAATCAGTATTCGTATACAGAAGGTGCTACCAGTATTGAACGAACAAAGCAATTAGTTTACCCATGTCACTACAATACTGTTACAAAAGAAGTTGAAATAATAAAGACAGTTCCCGATTTTGTGCCAATAGCAGTATCAAACGATGGTGATATGCTTTCGTCTGATGGAAATAAAATAATTCTACTATTACACGAAAACAACGAAAAGATAGAACTTTCTGAATATCTTAAACAAAAGTTCGGATTTAATTTATACGATAAGTTGCCAAGCAATACAGAATATTTAGATTGTCAAACAGTTGGTAGCAAGCTCGACTTAATTGTTGCCTCTTATCGTTCTGTAGATTCTAACGGAGAATTAGAGAAAAAAGAAGTTATTTGCATTAAAACTCCCATAGTAAACGAGATTATTCAGACACTTAATACACCATCGTTGGCTTCTATATATATAAACAACAATATGTTGGTATGCTCTCAAAAGGCTACAAAAGTAAGTATCTACGATTTAGTAGGAACAGAAGTGTTTAATTCTGCATTAAGTCAAACCAATTACAATATAGATGGTCTGGCTAAAGGTATTTATATTGTAAAAGCACAAATTAATGGGCAAACCATTAAAGCCAAAGTTTACAAGAAAAACTAAATGTAGAAATAGAATATACGACTATGAGAAAGCTGCTAACAATTCTTTTTACCTTTTCTGTGCTCTTATTATCGGCACAACCACAAGCAATGTTGAAAAACGAGAAAATAAAAACTCGCCGCATAAAATTTCAACAAGCTCCCGATGGTACATTAGTTAAAACAGAAGACGATAAAGTATTAGAACATTTCTTTTATAACAAACAGGGACTTTTAGCACAAAGCAGTAAATACAATTATACAAGAGACGGAAAATTACAAACTCCTGTAAATACTATTTATATATACGACGCACAATTGCGTTTGCTTTCTGATAGTACAGACAGAGTAAAATCGTGCTACTATTATAATAATGGTAGCGGACTTATGTCGTATTCAACACAATATAGCTATAAAACCAATGTACCTTATAGAATAGATTCTGTTGCGTATACATACAACCAACAAAACAAATTGGCTACAATTGTACACTATTCGCCAAAAAACGAAAAGAAAACAGAAGAACAATACACATATAATACCGAAGGAAATTGTGCTACCATTACTTATTTCTCGTATAGTAATGGGAAAACAGAAGCTAAAAAACAACGACAAACGCTTTTCTATTATAATGCAGACAAGCTATTAAGCGAAACAAAACTAATTGTATTTACCACTAAAAGCGAGGAAATACAAGAAAGAAAAGTGTTAGCTTACGATAATCAAAAACGTTTGGTTTGCGATACTTTATATAAAAAGGTGAATGAACCAAATGGAACTTCTGCTTTCCGCCTATATCAAAAACATAATTACACATATACTCTTTCGGATACTATCCCAACAGAAGTAGAAGAATTTAGGTTTAATACAACCTCGCAAGAGTTCTTACAAACCTACAAATTTGTTTATCAGAACCATCTTTATAGCGAAAAACAAACGCCAAAAGCAAGCATAACAACGCAAGCCGACGCACCAAGCGATGTTATTTTCCAAATAACACCACCTGAATATACCACAGGTTTAAAAGGTTATAAGGTTCTTGCTGATTACACTTTACAAGATGAATTATATACCGATACACATTTCACACTACACAATCAGCCTCGTGGTATTCATTTCTATAGCGTTGTGCCTGTATACGAAAAAGATAATATTGGCAATTGCAGCGATATTATTCAGCAGACAATAAAATTGAATTTACCAGCTCCAACAAATCCAGAATTAGTTTACAAGGAATATTACACAAAATGGAATGTGAAATTTAAGTTTGATGCACCAAAATATAAAAATCTTACACTAAAAGGTTATAGATGGGTTGCTTCTAATAAGAGCCATCAAGCAACAGGAAAAACTGATAATCCGGAACAACTCTTTGGTACATTCGCATATTACGATAAAGAAAAAGTAAAAGTAGAGCTTTATGCCATTTACGAAGAAGGAGAATCGGACCCACTTACATTCGAAATTGACTTAACTAATGTTGCCGAACAAGTTACTGCACATTGGCAAAACGAATATTCTACTGTAAAAAACGAAGATGGCGACATAAAACAAACCAACAAATATTATTATACAAGCACTTCAATGGGCGAAACTTTATCGTTCTATATTGCATACGATGCCTTCGGTCAGCCTAAAAAACGCACAAAAGTTACTATACGTAAGTATTCTACAAAGACTGAATTGGAAGAAGTTGATTTGTATAACCCTGCAAAGAAGAATTGGGAAAAACATCAAAAAACACAATATCTGTACAATTCGGCTGGTGCGTTATCGGCTAAACAAGTTTTTGTTTTCGATAAAGATAAGCAAATATTCGTAAAAGATAATGCTGAATACTACTTTACAGACCCTAGCATTTCTTACCAATATCCTATACAAACTGTTGCTTACAAGTTTAACGCACAAGGAGATTCTACTGTAACTGCACTTACAAACAGCTCATTAGAATTTAATGGTAAGTATCTTTCGCACCAGTTAGACAGTGTTTACGCCTCAACCGATATAACGGCGCCGCTAATTGCACGTATAGAAACAACTTTCGGCAATAAAGGAGAGATAAAAACACGCATAGAAGAATGTAGCAATAATGGAAAACTTGTGCCAAACAAACGCGAGAACTACAACTATTCTACAGAAACAGAATGTATAACACGCATTACACACGATGACTTCCGCAACAATAATTGGAAAAATGTATCTACAGAAGAGTTCGTTGCATCGAAAGAATATCACTTCACTCGTATGCCAAAATCGCTAACTCTTACGAAAGATACTCTACGATGGAAGGAACCTGAAAGAATTAAAGATTTAACGGGTTACAAAATATTAGTGAATGGCATAGAAACTGGCATTGCAGATACTTGTCGTTGGTCGGCAATGTCGCTACCTAATGGTATTTATACGTTCCAAATTGTGCCATTGTATAACGATAGAGAAGCGAGCATTTCAGAAGAACTTAAAGTTAGATACAAAAACAGCACTATTCTAAACGATATTGCTGCCTTGCGTAATGCAAAAACAAATGTAGATTATAACTATACTCTTATAAACGAAATGCTGGTTACTGGGCAAGCTGGCAACAATCCTAATTATACTTTCTTCGAAGATAATACTGCTGGCATTGCTATAGATACACACTCTCTTGCAGGCTACAATGTTAAAACAGGCGACAAGATTGGTAAACTAAAAGGAAAGTTAGTAAAAGAAGACAACGGAATGTTGCTTTTTATACCAACCTATCTCTCTATTCTCTCGTCTAACAATACGGTTACAGCACAAAATGTAGAACTAAAATCGCTTTTAGACAATGCAAAAACTCTCGAAGCACGTTTAGTTAGTCTAAAAGGCATTACCTTTAAACCTGCCAATACAAACGAAATGCTTATAACCGATAACGAAAACGAACTAAAGTTACTTGTTTCAGAAGGCGTTTCAGAACGTCCAACTAACGGAGCTACTGGAGATATTGACGGATATATTTGCCAGAAAGATAAAGAACTTATATTCTTACCTACCCGAATATATAATGTAACGCGCATTCAAACTGTGAATAACGACTCACAACCCATAATAAACAATGGAAAAATAGTGTTAAAGCTAACAAGCAAAGTTAGTATATTCTCTCTAAATGGAAGTTTAATAAACACGCTTTATACAGATTGTATCAACCTTTCGGCACTGCCAAAAGGCACAATCTTACTACAGATATACCACGAAGACGGCTCAAAAAACGCATTTAAAATCTCACATTAATCACTACTAATGACTGTGTAGCCCCCTCATTTTATGCTGTTCGAAGCATTTAATGAGGGGGCTTTCTTTTGGTTATTTATATGCAGAGAAACACAACACTACGAATAACTACTATTTCTCTCCCAATATTCTTACGCTTTTCATATAAATCCGCATCGCCTTTATGCTGAAATAAAGCTATTACTTACACGTAAATAAAGTTCTACTTACACGTAAATAAAGTTTTACTTACACGTAAGTAAAACTATTACAACAGGCTGTCGCTAATATAGGAAACGCATACAATAGTAGCAGAGACGCAAAGAAACAACATCAGAAACAACACATCAACGCAGATTATAAAGTGTCCGATTGTTATTCAACTACCTCTCATTAATTTTCAGATACTTTTATAAGGTGTCTCAAATACTTCTCTTACAGCCCAAAATATTGTTCTTAACTACCAAAAATGTGTTAAAACAAGGAGTTTAATAAGAACTTTTGAAATTATTTCATAACTTTGCAAAAAATATAACAAATAATTCTACAAACAGAGAATAAAGATTGAAAGATTCAGAGTAACGAAAACATGGTTTCCTTAACCGTGTTAATGGATATCAATATACATAACAGACTCATTTCTATCTTAACAGTCCGCCTGCAAGTTTGATTGTAGGTAGATTTAATTATGAAAAATAAAAATGAAAACAGACGTAACTAAACAAAAATATCTTAGACCAGCCATTGCTGTCTTTGATATGATGGAAGACAAATTTCTTTTAGCAGCAAGTCCTAATGTGAGACCTGGTGGAGATGGTAATCCCCCAGGAAATATTTCCATAGAACCGCCTAAGTCTGCAGTTGGAGATGATGGCGACGAGCTTGTTGGCTAATAGTTGGAAACAAAGAAAGTAAAAATAAAAAGGTAAAAAGATATAATGAAAAAGATTTCTTATTATACACTATCGGCATTATTTGTTGGTAGCATTGCATTATCAATGGTTTCTTGTGCTGACGATGACTTAGGTAATAACTTAAGTGATGGCGATAAAGAAGCTATTGTGCAATTTGAAATAACCGATGCGCAGGAAGAAGCACTTAGTAAATATAATGCATCAACTCGTGGTGCCATTACTGCCGGACTATCCGATAAGGACCTTGAAGGTAAAAAATTAGAAGCTCAAAGCAACAAGAATCTTAATGTCTGCTTAATTGAAACAACCGTTGAAGGTGTTAATCCAGTGGTAACCGATGCAAGAACACGTGCAAATATCATCGATTTGAATTCATTTGGCGACTTCTCTTCTACTGGTCTTCGTGGCACAACTCAATCAAATATAAAAGAAGAATGGTTTATTGATGCAAAGACGAAAAAGAATGGTGAACTCTATACTCAGATACCTTGGTCGTGGCAAAAACCTTATGGTTGTTTCTTTGCGGTATATCCAGAGCTTAACACTTATAAGAATAAGATGAAAATAAATAAGCCAGATGCTAATGGTTTTCCAAGTGTTGAATTTGAGATAGAAACTGACGTAAGAAAGCAAGTAGACCTTATGACTGCTTGTTCTGGTAATGTACAATATGCAACACGCTTTCAAGCACCAAGAACCAGTCTTAAATTCCGTCATGCATTGACAGCTATCCGCTTTGCAGTTGGTCAGAATCTGTCATTCGACAAAACAATTAAGAAGATTTCGCTTAAAAATGTATTGTTAAAAAGCAAGTATGTAGTTTCTAACCAATACAATGGTACAGGAGCAAAGTGGATATCTACTGGTTATACTTCTCGTGGCGATGCAACTCTCGATGGTCTTAATTACAAGACAAATGAAAATCCAAACAGCATTGTAAGAGATAGAAGTACATTTCCTAATGAAAATTCAAGAGATATCACTAAGTTGAACGACAACTACACCTTTTATATGATTCCGCAGGAACTCGATAATAAGGTTACTGCTGAAATTACTTTTACCGATAACACTACTATTTCTGTACCACTTAAAGGTTCATGGAAAGAAGGAACCACCCGTACTTATAAGTTGAGTAATCAGAATTCAAGCTGGGTTTACTCTATCACAAGTGATAGTCCAGCAGCCGTTGCTTACAACGCAACAAGTACAGGAAACTATGGTATTACAAGTTTTCGTCAAGCTCCTGATGGCACAAAGAAGCCAGTAGCATGGAAAGTTATTGGATATAGTGAAGATAATGGAATTACTTGGACTACAACCAAACCAGCATGGTTAAAGAGTTTAAGTAAAGAATCAGGAAATGGTGGTACAGCTGCAGAACAAGGAACAGCAACATTAGGAACAGATATAGTAGACCTTGTTGCTAAACGTAATAAAGAATTACAAGATGGTGAGCCTTTAGGTTCGGCAGCAAAGCCTTACAACTTATCGAATAGCATAGGTGAAGCACAAGTACAGAATACTGCCAACTGCTATGTTATCTCTGCTCCGGGATATTATATGATTCCATTGGTTTATGGTAATGCTATCAAGAATGGTGGTACGAATACAAGTGCATATATAAGTTCAGCAGCAAAACTTGAACTCATGTTTGGAAGTCCTGCTAAAAATACTGATGTTATTCTTCATAATTTTGTAGACCATGAAAGTAAAAAAATCGACAACCCATGGATTGAGAAAACAAGTAATAAGGCAAATAATGGCATAAATGGAGCGCAAATTGTTTGGTCTGACGAAGCAAATCTCGTTAATTTAGCTCCTAATCCTATATATCGTGATAGTAACGGAAATGCTTTTGTAAAGTTTGAAGTAACAAAGGCAAATATAAAAAGCGGTAATGCAGTTATAGCTGTTAAGAAAGGTAATACTATTGTTTGGTCATGGCACCTTTGGTTTGCGCCTAAGAATGCACTTGATAAGATTCCTGTTACCAATAAGCAAAACAAGGTTTATAACTTCACAAATGAAGCATTAGGTTGGAAACCCACAAAATGGACTGGTACATCTTATTCAACACCACGTACTGTAAAGGTAAAAGTTGAACAAACAATTGCAAATAATGGTATTAAGCAAGTATCAGTCTTCACAATTACACAGAATGCAGGTATTATGGAAAGAACTGGTACAACCACTTTCTATCAATGGGGACGTAACAATGCTTTCCCTGGCACAGATGCAACACTTCCTCAGGGTAGTATCGTAAAAGGAAATGACCAGATTCACGTAAACAATAAGGTTCAGTATCCAAACTTCTTTTTCACGACGGATATACTAAACAATGGAACTATTGCTCCAAACGATGGCTTAACAAAATTCCATTATTTCTATAATCTCTGGTCAATGAATAATAATAGGCGTGGTGATCAAAATGCTCCTAACAACATTGAAGTTGTTAAGACCATTTACGACCCATGTCCAGTAGGATTCAACGTTCCAACCAATGGTGCATTCTCTGGCTTCACTTCTAATGGTCAAAATGAAGGACCAATGAATGTGAATGGAACCAATAACAGAGCTACTTATAATCTAAATTCAGGACATCTTTTCTGGACGAATAGTAGCAAGACTGAAACCATTTACTTCCCGGCATCGGGTTTTAGACATGCAAAAGATACAAAGATAAATGAAGCAAATAACTTTGGTGATTATTGGTCTGCAGACCCACAAGATTACAACAATGGTTGTGTAATGGGCTTCTCTTACGATAAGGTCTATCCCCTTTTCGTCAACATCCGCACCTACGGTTTTGCCGTTCGCCCTGTTGCTGAATAATAAAATTAAGGCATTATAAATACCTAATATATTCTTTTTACTAAAAGAGGGTGTGTCAAAATTGATACATCCTCTTTTTTACTCTCCCTTTACCTTGTCTACCACATAATTCGTTATTTACTGCAGCTATGCTGCTAATTTCATATAAAATGATTTAT
>ERZ773214.1490-NODE-1490-length-13558-cov-3.805821_pt1 | contig 13558 bp, 15 predicted proteins | sample MGYA00511238_ERZ773214 | MGnify/ENA primary metagenome ERZ773214 (study PRJEB29015, sample SAMEA2738157) | human oral metagenome | biome: human oral; feature: human-associated habitat; material: saliva | place: China | collected 2259 ...
ATAAGTAAATAAAAAACTTTTTTATCTTTTCCCTAATTCCATTACGAGTAGTTGTGAAGGGGAACTCTCAAAATGGACGAATACATTACTCCCCCTTAAAAACACAAATCATATGAAAACAATAAAAATGCTCTGCCTTTTTAGTATGGCAACAATTTTGACCGTAAGTATCTGTTCTTGTAGCAATGAAATTAATTCTACTACCCAAGAATTAACATCTAAAGAATTGCAGGCTTTTAAAGATTTAAAATTACAACTGCAACAAGAAAATCGAGCTTTTTATGCGCAGAACGGGACAAGAAAAATGCCAAAATGGTTAAGGAAATTTGTTATTTTTCTAGCTGATGCTGCTAGTTTTCTTGAACATTGGGAGCTTTCTGCTTCTGCAGCAACATCTGAGCAAGTTAAAAAGGCTTTAGACCCAGACTCTAAAGCAAGTAATAGCCCTGCGACTATTATTGCAAATTCAGCTCCAAGAGTCTATTTAATAAAAGAGAAAGTTGATGAACTAGATACGGTGGAAATTGCAAATGACCCTGGTTATATCCATAATAAGATAATTATTAACGCATATAAGAATAACCAAGATTCACTTAATTTATTAACACCTGATGAGTTTGTAAATAAGGTTTTGGCAGAAGGAGAGAAAGAGACAAATATAAAATTAACAGAAGAACAAAAGAAACAAATAAAAGACTACTCTTCACAACTTGTCCAATTTGCAAAGAAATCAAAGAGTTCAGATGATTTTATTATTAATATCCAGAAGATTACAAAGAATCCAATAACGAGAGAAGAGTTGTCTATCATGGGGGAATTTGTACCAAATGGTTATATTATTGATTCTCAAACAGGAAAAGAAATGCAAACTTTAAAACTAATAAAGGACTCAAACATCCCTCAAAAATCAAAAGAGCAGCTTATAAATTCATATTCAATTCTTAAAGCAAGTTCTGCTTTATGGTTTGAAAATGAAAAGGTAATATTGCCAACAAATCCCTAAAAAGAATGACTCATGAATAGACAAACACATTATTTGGTACTAATACTATTGTTATTATTGCCTAGCTGTGGTATCTTTGCACAAGAGACTCCGCAAAATAGTGAAAAGAAAAACATTGGATTATTTCACCTCGACACCCAGTTTAATACCTTTCAGAAGAATCTTAAGATAGGAAACTATGGTGCAGGCTTTGATGTTTTCTTTGCAAAACGTTTCTATGGTGGTGTTAATCTTCGTAATGAACTTGATATACTAAAGCAAGATAACATAAAGCATAGCTTTAGAAATACTTTGATAGGAGTTGAATTAGGAAGTTATTTGTGCCAAGATAAAGAAGATGCTCTTGATTTAAGGTTAAGTGTAAGTGTTCCAATTGGTAGTCGTTCTTGGAAATATTTCTGTTATGAAGCAGGCATATATAAGCACTATGAACTTAAATTTATGGAATTAATTCTTGGCGCAGGTTGTAGATATTACGATTCATATAAAGCTAATTTTAAGAATCAATTTGCTGTATTTGGTAGTTTTGGAGTTGGATTTACAATAAAAGACCCTAAAACTAAACGCTAATTAGGAGCTTTATTATTTTCAAGTAAAATAAAAATTCTTGATACTTGTAAGGCTCTCACATCTTATTATATAAGGTGTAGAGAGCCATTTCCTTATTTCTTTTGCTTGTAAAGCAATGATTTTGCGATATAATATCACTCTTTTTGAAAAGATATTTCTAAATAACTCTATTTTAATAAGTTACAAACCTCGATATTTTCTCTATTTATCCGTTTTCGTATCTCAAGGTGGATTCGTGAGACTTTATGCACTTTGATATACGTCAAAATAACGTATTTAATCGAAAAAAAAGTGGAAATAGTTTTTGTTGTGTGCGCAAACATTTCTAACTTTGCATCATCAAAAGGTTAGTAATGTAAACCAATAGATGTTAAGTCTGGTAAGAAAGACTTGTATTTAGAGATTAACAACATGCCGTGAGGTATGACAATGATACATAAAATAGTTTCATTTAGTAATTAGGTTTAAAGTTTTAAGATTGTTTAGGTAGATTAATTTAGGTTAGGTTTCAATAAGTAAAATAGATTGCTTTTCAACGGATATAACAACATTGATTAGAGAGAAAGAAACGAAAAAAGAAAAAACTGAAACCAAAAAGGTAGAAGCTTGCAGTTAACATATCAATAGATTGTTACTGTTAGGATGAAGAGATAAAAAGGAAAAGGATAATATTAAAAGAAGGGTTTAACCTTCTCACTGTGTAAAAGCAGTGTTCGTTTGAAAATAAAGAATACCGCTGAGGTGTTAAAATAGAACTTATAACGAAAGACATTTCAATGTTCTAGAGACAAAAATAAATGTCGTAACAACCTTGAAAGGGTATTTAAGAAATAGTTGAGAGATGCGATATCCATAACAATGGGTATCGTTTTTTCTTGTATAGCTGTCTCATTTTAATTTATATACAGACTTAGCAGGTAATCATTCAAGATTGTTTAGATCTGCTTTGGTTATCATATCAAACAAAGCAACAATAAAGTTATAACAGCATAAAGTTATGTTTAATAGAGGAAAGAACGACGCTCTACTTGCTTCTATACGTGAAGGCAAAACGCTTTCGCAAGCCGATAAAATCAATTTGGTTATCAGTTTGAGTGTGCCCAGCATACTTGCACAGATAACTAACGTACTAATGTTCTATATCGATACTGCAATGGTGGGAGCATTAGGAGCTAAAGAGTCGGCAGCAGTGGGTCTTGTTCAAGCTCCAACATGGCTTTATAGCGGAATAACAACAGCCACTGCGTTGGGCTTTTCGGTGCAAGTTGCGCACTTTGTAGGCTCTGGCGACTTTGAAAAAGCACGCCAAGTGGCACGGCATGGTATTGTTGCTGCCTTTTTATTGAGCATTGTTGTCACCCTTATTGGGGTGGGCATATCGCCCTCTTTGCCCTTTTGGTTGCGTGGAGGCAGTGATATTGCAGCCGATGCAAGTACTTACTTCACTATCTATACTTTGGCTTTGCCCTTTCTTCAGTTAGGAGTTCTTTCTACTAACTTGTTGAAAAGTACGGGAAATATGGTTGTTCCGAGCGTAATTAGCGTGATGATGTGCGTGCTCGACGTAGTTTTTAACTACATATTTATCTTTATTTTCAACATGGGAGTAGCGGGTACGGCTCTTGGAACATTGCTTGCTATTGTCATTGCGGCAAGTAGTGAAACGTGGTTTGCCTTCTTTCGCTCTTCAATACTTGCAGCAAAGCACAGTAAGGAACGTTTTGTTTGGCGTTGGTTGTATATTAAACAAGCCTTGGAAATAGGTAGTCCAATGGCTGTACAATACATTCTTATGACCTCTGCACAGATCGTTAGTACAATGATTGTGGCGCCTTTAGGAAACTTTGCCATTGCAGGTCACACCTTTGCGATAGCTGCAGAGAGCCTATGTTATATGCCTGGAATTGGTATTGGCGAGGCGGCTACTACCTTAGTGGGGCAGAGTTATGGAGCAGGACAATATAAATTGTGTAGAAGTTTCGCACGAATTACCGTTTCATTGGGTATGATCGTGATGGCGTTTATGGGCTTAATTATGTTTATTTTCGCTCCCGAGATGATTGGTTTCATGTCTCCTGTTCCCGAAATTCGTGAACTTGGAGTGCAATCTCTTCGTATTGCATCTGTAGCCGAAGTGATGTTTGCTGCTTCTATCGTAGGAAATAGCGTGTGTGTAGGCGTTGGCGACACTTTGAAACCTGCCATAATGAACCTTTTAAGTATGTGGGGTCTTCGCTTAACACTGGCTGCTTGCTTGGCTCCTACCTATGGTTTGAAGGGTGTTTGGATAGCAATGTCTATCGAATTGACCGTTAGAGGATTGTTATTCTTGTTGCGTTTGAGCAAAGGAAAGTGGATGAAACTGGCTCCAGAAGGGGTGTAATGTATTTGTTACACAGTTCTGCTTTCATTTTCTAACTATTAAATTATCTCAAAAGAGGATCCTTTTGTTTGGTTTATTACGTTAAAAATTGTTCCTTTGTAGGCTGAAGACGTAGATGACTAATTATATTATTACGAGATGAGTTTTAAGAAAACACTTTCTTCTTTATATGTAAAGGTACTACTACTTGCGTTTCCTTTCATCGTATGTTTGGGCGTTTATATCTATAACGACCCTTTTATGGTGATTAAACACTATGATGATTACGATCACCCTGTGGTGATGATACAGAGTGAAGGGCCTATTGGTTGGTATAAATACAAGAACTATCGAGATACAATGCACTACGACTCGTTTATCATGGGTTCGTCGTGTACGATGGCTTTCCAAAGTTCTGAATGGAAAAAATATATCAAAGGAAGTCCCTTTCGCTTGTTTAGTAATAGCGAAGGATTGGGTGATATGCTCATTAAGTTAGAGGCTTTAGATCGTCAACCCAACCAACCCATTAAAAATCTCTTAATCATTACAGAGCCAGTGATGCTGAATCTCACCGTAGAACAACGTGGAGTGATGCATATTATGCCTCCCGAAGTGAGTGGAAAAAGCGTTGCTTATTATCAAACCACATTCTTGCAGGGATTTTTTCGCAAAGAATTTTTTAGCGCATATATGACCTATCTCTTTAAAAAGGAATATGATAGTAGTATGAATCGCATTATTAATAATGTGGGGCAAAGTCGCACTCGTTACACAAATGATGAGATCTTGCACATTCAAAACAAGATTGATTCGCTTGGAGAACGATTCTATGAGACCGAAGACTGGAAGAAGATACGTGCTAAAGCCAAACAGCCTACGGTGCGAAATCCTATTATTAAAGAGCCTCAAAAGGAGTGCTTGTTGCAAATTCAACGTATTTGTAAAAAGCATAACACCAATGTGAAGATTGCAATAGGCCCCGAGTTGAATGGCGATTATGTTAATCCTGCAGATATAAAGCTGTTGAAGCAGATTTTTGGAGCAAACAATGTGGTGAACTATAACGATCCTGCTTATAAAGAATATAGCAATTATTCGTATTTTTATGACCCCGCTCACTATAACACAAAGGTAGGTTCAAAGATATTATATGATTTGTATCGCAATGATACAGCCAACTAAGTAGGTCGTAATGGGAATAAAATACAAATGATAAAAAATGTAATTTATTTACGAATATTACACTGCTTAAAGGATAGTTAGTGTTAATAAAATTTATATTCATCGTATAATTATCTTTATTTGTGTTTTATTTCTAAATTTGCAGCGCGTTAAAATATTAAGAACAGAATACACTAAACCTCTAATAACTGAGGATTGAACCCATGAATTTTAATAGTATAGTTTTAGAACCATTACTTTTTTCTTTGACGCAAAGGCATCATTGCAATGCATATTGCATTAAAGAAGAGTTTTTTACCTATGAGCGTTTAGCACAAGAGGTAGCGAAAATAAGAACACTACTTGCCCATGTAAGCGATAAAAACGTAGGACTTGTGGCTAACGACGATATCTATACCTATGCATCTATTTATGCATTGTGGCTCGAAGGTAAAGCTTACGTACCCTTACATCCAGGTCAACCACTCGAAAGATGCTTGGATATTATTCAACAAGTGGGTATGACTGTGGTGTTAGATTCAAGTAAAAGCACTCGTTATAACGATATCCCTGTGGTGAATACTTCTTTAGAAGCACCCAAAGACTATGTTCTTGAGGCTCCAAAAGCAGCCGAAGAGAGCGATTTAGCCTACATTCTTTTTACCTCAGGAAGTACTGGTCGCCCTAAAGGTGTGCAGATCATGCGAAGCAATGTTGCTGCTTTCGTAGATGCTTTCCATAGCTTAGGCTTTATAGCAACACCCGAAGATCGTTGCTTACAGATGTTTGATTTAACCTTCGACATGTCTGTTCAATCTTATTTAATACCCATATTAGGTGGCGCTTGCACCTACACTGTGTCGTATGAGCGTATTAAATACCAAGCAGTATTTGAGCTTTTAGATGATCATAGATTAACAATGGCATCGTTAGTGCCTTCTGTTATCCACTATTTACGCCCTTATATGGACGAAATAGATCAACCTGAGATGTGTTATTGCTTCTTTGCAGGTGAGGCTTTGCCTACTGATGACACCCGAGAGTGGAGCAAATGTATCCCAAATGCACAGATATGGAACCTTTATGGACCAACAGAAAACACCATATACTGCACTGCTTATCTCTATAAACGTGATGAGCAGAACAAAGAAACAAACGGAACACTTAGCATTGGCTTTGCAATGAAGGGCACAGAGGTGATCTTTGTGGACGATGATACAAAGCTATTGCCAAACAATACCAAAGGAGAAATGTGCTTAGCAGGTCCTTGTTTGACCAAAGGATATTGGAATGATGAGGAAAAGAACAAGCAAGCGTTCTTTGAACATGATGGAAAACGATTCTATAGAACAGGAGATGTATGCGCAATTGATGATGAAGGCGACATCGGTTACTATGGAAGAAAGGATTCACAGATAAAGATTCAGGGCTTTAGAATAGAGCTTGGAGAAATCGAACACGTTGCTCGTAGCTTCTATAATGAAGAGTTTGCAGTGGTGGCACTGCCTCTTTACGATGGAGATAACAACTGTTTTATTCATCTTGTGATAGAAACTGCAACACTTAACAATGAAGAAGGATTGATGAATCACTTCAAAAAGCTTCTTCCTCACTACATGATACCAGCAAAAGTACATGCTGTTGCGAAGTTCCCTCTAAACATTAGCAATAAAATAGATCGCAAGCAGTTGCTCGAAAGAATTAAGAATGAGAAGTAATACCTCTTCCTTCTCATTTCAAAATATAGCATTAATTGAAATAATTATCAAACAAATAATATTAAAGAAATGACACAAAATGAGATAATGGATGCCTTGCATTCTATTTTTAGAACTGTATTAAAGAACGATTCTATTACATTAACAGCAGAAACAACAGCCAATGATGTAGATGGTTGGGACTCTGTTACAAACGTAATGATTATCGATGAAATCGAAAAACAATTCGGTTTAAGCTTTAAACTACGTGACATCATCAAGATGAAGAACGTAGGTGACCTTTGCAATAAAGTGCTAGAGAAAATTGGTTAATATCATAATGATTGATAATTAGATAGAAATTGAGTGCTAAAAGCATTCCTTTTTCTATCTAATTGCATTGTTATTGCAGGGTAAAAGCAGTCCTTTTATCACTCACTTTTAAAGCTATTCTTTTTAAAAAGCAAAAAGAGTGGTTTTTAAAAGACTCAAATGTACTGTCTGTAAACAATGAAACCTCCCAATATTAACCTGGCCTCTTATCACAAATAAATATTCAATAATATCATAAAATACAATGGAATTTTTATCCATACCATTCTCTTGTACCCTTATTCTTGCCTTCATTCTTTATTATATAAAAGAAAATAAAGACTGGCAACGATTTGTTTTGCTTGCAACGAGTGTTGTCTTCGTGGGCTTTTACCATTGGCAATATCTTGTATCTGCAATCGGAATAACACTTCTAACCTTCTATATGGGTAAGTGGATTCATAAGAGTTTAGGAACAAAAAAGGCTCCTTATCTACTTACTTTGGGTATTTCTATGCTTGTAGGAATATGGCTTTACGCTCGTTATTGTATAGACTTATTTCCTCTTGGCATTTCTTTTTATACCTTTCAAGCCATCTCTTACCTTATAGAAACATATTGGGAGGAAGAACCTGAAGATGACATTTTCGACTTTAGTGTGTATATGTTGCTCTTTATGAAGTTCCTTTCAGGACCTATTGAGCGTGGATACGACTTCTTACCACAGGTGAAACAAGCCCGAAAGTTTGATTATGAAAACGTGGTTCGGGGTATGTTGACTGTGGCTTGGGGTGCTTTCTTGAAACTAATGATTGCTGATAAGATCTCACCTTCTGTGGATAGCGTTATGAATGATGTGCATGCGGCTACTAATGTACAGCTGTTTGTGGGCACATTGCTATATCCTATTCAGCTATATGCAGACTTTGCGGGTTACACTCTCATGGCTTTAGGATTCGGAAGGATGTTTGGTTTCAAGTTATCTCCTAACTTCGATCGTCCTTTCTCATCGCTTACAACAGGCGAATTGTGGAGAAGATGGCACCAATCTCTATCTTTTTGGGTGAGAGACTATGTGTTTATGACGCTTTCAGCATCACTAAGACGACTAAAAGAGTGGGGTGTTTACATCTCATTGCTCGTTACTTTCGTGGTAATTGGTGTGTGGCATGGAGCTGGTTGGGCTTTTGCTATCTATGGATTGATACAAGGTTTGCTCATTATGTGGGAGCGTTTCACAGAGAAGCCTCGTGCTGCTATTCAGAAAAAGGTGCCAAGTGCTCTCTTTAAAACGGTGATGGTGGTGCGCACCTACTTCTTCTTTGCGCTTTCATTATTGTTCTTTCGCATTGTAGATGTAGATAAAGTGATGTATGTTTATACCCACGCTTTCAATCTTACTAATGCAAATATCAAAGATTTAAAACTTGGACTTGCCGACCAAGAGTGGCTTGTCTTTGCTGTGGCTGTCGTGATAATGTTTCTTCTCGATCATTTTAATGCAAAGAAAGACCTTATTACTTCGCTTCGAAACACATCTCCCATATGGCGTTGGGTCATTTATTTTGCAATTATAATCGCCATCTTTAGATTTGGTTCTTTTGGCGTTGAAAACTTTATTTACGTACAATTCTAATGAAACAACATCTCAAAATAGTATTACTTTGCAAAGTATTTGCTTTGGCATTGCCGTTCTTATTTCTACTAGGATCATTTGTTGTGGTAGATCCTTTCATGATTATTAAGGACTATAAGGACTATGATCACCCACGAGCTAACTTCGGTTTACAGAATCTTGGCTATATAAGTTGGTTGAAATTTAAGAAGAATAATCCTTCAAAACACTATGATTCGTTTATTTTAGGAGCTTCTTGTACGCTTACATATCAAAGCGAATATTGGAAAGAATACATAAATGGACGTGTTTTTAGATTGCCTTCTAATGATGAAAATCTATATGAAATTGTCAATCTTTTGGAAGCTTTAGAGAAGCAACCACATCAAAAAATACGCAATATTCTTATCGTTTCGGAACCTAGATTGCTAGCTATTGATGAAGAAACAAAGGGAATAATGCATACTTTCCCTCGTGAGGTTTCGGGTAGATCAATGTTCTCTTTGGGTACAGATTACGTCAAAGGATTCTTCTCTATGCCTTTTAATTATAATTATATGAAGTATGTTGTGTCGAGAATGATAGGCAGAAAGACTGGCGATTCAGCTGAAAATAACCAGGGGATTGCAGACACTAAAACAAATGATGACTTATCTATAAGTCAAAGAGAGGCTGATATTAACTCGAAAGGCTTACTTACTTATTACAATGAAAAGAAGGAAGTGTTTGCTGGTGTGGATACAATGCACCATGAAACTATGCCTGCTTTGTTTGGAGATTCACAGATAGCGCTGTTCAAACGTGTGAAAGCTGTGGCGCAACGCAATAACACTAATTTAAAAATTGCTATTGGTCCAAACCTCGAAACGGGTTATATGAATCCCAAAGATGATGCTATTTTGCGAGAAATATTTGGCGATAAGAATGTTGTGAACTATAATGTTCCAGCGTATAAAGACCTTGAAAAGAAAGAAAACTTTTATGATAAAGTGCATTATAGACCTTATATTGCGAAGCAGATATTGAGAGACTTATATGCAAATTAAATAGAAATAGAGGGACGTATGGTTAGAATTTGAAGCTAACTATGCGTCCTTTTTTGTTGATGTAGATTATTGTTTGTTATATTTTTAACGTTTAAAGTAATAAATAATAAGTCGCCTCTTGTGTATTTTGTTTGAGTGTAGTAACTTTGCGACTGCAACAACGGTGGATTAATTTAGATTTTAGCTTTTGATATATGTAAAAATAGAAGAAAAAGCCGTTGTATTAAGAGAAAAAGGATAATAAAAGTATTAACAAAGAAAACATTTAAGAAGATGACAAAAGAAAAGTTTTTCGGATTATTAGGTTGGGTTGGTATGGTAACATCAATACTAATGTATGTATTTTACTTTCCACAAATACAACAAAATCTAGCAGGAAACAAAGGAGGTTTTATTCAACCATTCATGGCAGGAATTAACTGTACACTTTGGGTAGGATATGGTTTCTTTAAAAAAGATCGTGACTGGCCTATCGTAATTGCTAATGCTCCAGGTCTAATTTTTGGATTTTTAGCTGCATTTACTGCTCTATAAAGAAAGAATAGATAAGCAATAATGATATAAGACCATTCGAGTTGTCGCTCGAGTGGCCTTTTTTTATGCCTAAACTGAAGGCATTTAGAGTGGAAAAAGACTTTCCCTTTAGGTAAAAAAGAAATTGAATTAGATTGAACTAGTGTCAGAAACATTTAAAAATTCACCAAGATAGTCGAAGGGAACTTATGTTTGTAAAAGCTCTTTTTAATGAGGTGAAATGCAAAAGCAATGTGTTTGCATTTAAATAACTGTGCTTTTACCTTGCAATAATATAGCTTTTTCAAGTTAAAAGCATTGTTATTTATTATCGTTTATGCGCTAAAAGAAAGAAAAAGAGAGCGGGGGAACAATAAAAAACGACCAGTTTTGCAATGCAAATACTGGTCGTTGTCTTTTAAATAGGATGAAATAAGTTGTTATAACTTATTAGATAGCATCTTTATTTCTTGAATTTTCGGTATAATTTCCAACCAAGAATAAGACCATCTACAATGCCTGTTCCTAACGAAATTGCGCTTTGAATACGTTGTGTTGGTGTTTTGGGTCCCGATTTCGCAGGCTTAAACAAATCATTCCACAAACGTTTAATTTCATCTTCGTCCGCTTTTAGCTTCTTGTTGAGCGCATCTTTATACTCCTTTAAATCTCTTAATGAGTTATATTGTTTTATTTCTATGTCCATTTTCGTTGCGTTTTAGATTTTATTAATCGATTAATAAATCAGCTAAAAACCTCACTAAGGGACGCTCTATCCATCTTTTTCTATTAAGAATACATAATAAGAATATCAATATATACACCCCTGTAACAGCTAAAAAGGCAAGGCTTAGTCCTATAAGTGTTGAAAGTGCATAAGCAATGGTAAACGAAAGATAGATAAGAACAAGCACTAAGATAAATGAAAGGATAAAGATCATCGCCATAGCAGTGAATAGTTTCACCACTTTTTCGGTGATGTCAATACGCCATAAGTCACTTTTTGTGGTGATATAGCGCTTTAGCACCTCAATAAGTTGTGCTATTGTTTCTATGTTTTGGTCGTTAGAGAACATGCTTTAATTATCCTATAAGATCTTCTGGAGCGGCATCTTTGATGTCGTCAACAAAGTCTTCTACTTGTTTACGTGTAAGTTTAATATTGTGTTTGTCTAAAAAGTCTTCTACAGCTCCTGTAAGTTTAGAACGAGTATCAGTTCCTTTTTCAGGTGCAACTAACAAACCTAACGCTGTACCTGCAATGGCTCCGCCAAGGAAAGCACATAAATAACCTAATGTTTTCATATCCTTTTTTTGTTTAAATTGAACTTTTCTTTGTTATGCTTATAACGCAAAGATACAAAAATAAAGCGTTTAATAGGTCTGAAAATGTAAGTTTTTTCATTAGAAACATAGCAATTTATTGTTGTTTAACAAACTTTATGCAGCTATCATTCAGTGTTTTATTATATATTTTGTACTTTCGCAAGAGAGTAAAAAACGACATTATTAATTTAAACGAGATAAAAAGATTATGAAGAAGAACATCCTCTTTTGCGCTGGGTTATGCGCTGTTTTAGCTTTCTCGAGTTGTAAATCAAGCGAGAGCGCATATAAAAAGGCTTATGAAAAGGCAAAAGCGCAAGAACAAGCACAAAATAATAGCTCATATAACAACGAAACCCCAGTGGTAACTCCAGTGGTAGATCAACCTGCTACACAAACAACTGTAGTGGATAATACCGACAATGTGCCTGTAAGATCAGAACGTGTAACTATTGTTAATGGTGCAGGACTAAAGAGCTTTAGCGTTGTTGTGGGTTCTTTCTCATTGAAGGCTAATGCAGAAGGCTTGTTAAGTAGACTTCGTTCTTCAGGTTATGATGCTCAATTAGGCTTCAACCAAGATCGCAATATGTATCGTGTTATCTCTTCAACATTCGATAACAAGGCAGATGCAGTGCGTTCAAGAGACCAATTCCGTGCAACTTATCCAGATGCATGGTTGTTGTTTAAGCACTAAGAAATAAGTAGTTTAAAGAATATATATGGCGGTTTGGCGTGTTGCTTTGTGATGTGTCGAACCGCTCTATTTTACTTATTATGTCGAAGTTCTTTAACGCTTTCATTTTAAGTTACGACATACACCCGCATAATTAAAAAGAAATACATTGTCACGAATACTCGCAATAGACTATGGTCAGAAACGAACTGGCTTGGCAGTCACCGACTCTTTGCAGCTTATTGCTAATGGATTAGATACCATTCCCACGCATACGCTGTATGAGTTTTTATGTGCTTATATCGAAAAAGAGCCTGTTGAAAGAATAATAATAGGTCTTCCTCGACAAACAAACGGTCTTCCTAGCGAAAATATGAAGCGCATTGAGCCTTTTGTTGCACGTTGGAAAAAGCATCAACCTAATGTCCCTATTGAGTATTACGATGAGCGTTTTACCTCAGTATTGGCGCATCGTGCAATGATTGATGGCGGTTTAAAAAAGAAAGCAAGGCAAGATAAAGCTCTTGTAGATAAGATTAGCGCAACAATTATATTGCAAGACTATCTTGAACACCGCCGATAAACAAATTAAAACAAATAGAATATGATATTACCCATATATGTTTATGGACAACCTGTGCTAAGAAAAGTTGCCCAAGACATCACTCCTGACTATCCAGAGTTAAAAGAATTGATACAGAATATGTTTGAAACTATGGATAATGCAGATGGTATTGGCCTTGCAGCTCCACAGATTGGACGTAGCATTCGCTTAGCAGTTATCGACCTAGATGTGCTTAGTGAGCACTATCCTGAATACAAAGGATTCCGCAAAGCCTTTATCAATCCACATATATTAGAGGTAGATGAAGAGAGCGAAATGTTGACTTCAGAAGAAGGATGCTTATCTATTCCAGGCATACACGAGAACGTTGACCGCCGAACAAGAATACATGTGAAGTGGATGGACGAAGATTTTAACGAGCACGACGAATGGATTGAAGGTTATCTTGCACGTGTAATGCAGCACGAGTTCGATCATCTTGATGGAGTTTTGTTTACAGATAGAATATCACCTTTACGCAAACAACTTGTAAAAAACAAACTAACAGCAATGAGTAAAGGTAAATATCGTGCCGCATATCGCACCAAAGCAGCACAACGATAAATAGCTATTCAATGGCAATACGCAAAGTCTTTTTCCTTATTTTATTGTGTGTTACAACCTTAAAAACCTATGCACAATTCAATATCAATCGCCTAATAACAAGTGG
>ERZ773214.1494-NODE-1494-length-13544-cov-7.556305_pt1 | contig 13544 bp, 3 predicted proteins | sample MGYA00511238_ERZ773214 | MGnify/ENA primary metagenome ERZ773214 (study PRJEB29015, sample SAMEA2738157) | human oral metagenome | biome: human oral; feature: human-associated habitat; material: saliva | place: China | collected 2259 ...
GTTAAAAAAGAAGTATATACAACTGTAAAAGATTGGTGTATAGTTGGTAATATGACCGTTATAAAAAAATGTGAGGTTGCGATAGAGGCGTTTAGATGTATACCTGATAGTACACTTACAATCTATGGTAATTTACCTAAAGGATATACCAAGGATAACTTACCTGATAATGTTAAATTTGCAGGGTTTGTAAAACAAGTATCTTATGAAAAACACGAAGGGTATATTTCTTGTTCGTTAAGTGAATGCTTTGCTAATTCAGCGGTGGAAGCATCTTCGAAAGGGTTAGTCTGTCTGCTTTCTAATGTAGACTTAGGTCATAGATATTATGCAAGTATCTGCGAAAGCACGAAAACCTTCAGTTCTTTTGATGAATTATTAAAACTTCTTGTGAAATATCAGCAGGTAGGTGAATATAAGTCTTCAACTTTCGCTAGAGAATATGTGAAGAGTAAAGCGATAGAATACTATAAGAAAGTATTGAAACTATAGTAAATAGATACTTGTTGTATCAAAAAGATAAATGAATATATGTTAATTTAATATCTTCTTGGCGAAAATCCAGGAAGATATTTTTATATTTTCAAGAGTTTATATATAAAACATACAAATTTAGATTAACATAAAGCCACCCCTCTTTATGTGTTATTTTATGAAATAGGATTTTTCAGAAAAGTTTATGATAATATAGTTGATTATGATTTTTAATAGATAAAAAATGTGTTAAATATATTGATAAAAAGGTAACGGAATAATTGACTAATTTTTCTGAAAATGATAAAATTTAAAGGATAGATTATTAATGTATAAGCAAGTTTTCATATAGTTATTTTGAAAAAATAACTAGGAGATTTAATAAAAATTATAGATAAGTGAGTTACTTATGAAAAATAAGTAATTTTTATTAAAATTTCTAGTATTTATAGAGAGAAAATAAAGTATTTATAGAATTAGAAAGAATGGAGAGGAAAGGTTATGTTTAAAAATAATAAAAAAGAAAAATTTTCTTTAAGAAAATATAAAGATGGACGTACCGATTCGAAACTAATAGGTGCAACACTATTAGTAGGTATGGGATTACTAGCTAGTGGTGGGACTGCATTAGCTAACGTAACGTCAAATGGTGGAACAGAAGCTACTTTAGTTAGCGATACATCTAAAGTTGAATCTGCAAAGGCTACGACTTTTACAGATGATAAAGATGCAACAAAAACTGTAAAAGTTGATGCAGTTTTACAAAAAGGAACTGCTGAACCGACAAAAGCAAATAACAATACAGGCGATGCTGATGGGACTGATACTTTAACTGTTAAATCAGAAGCAACTGTAAATTACAAACTTGATTCTGATAAATCACTATTAAAAACAGATGTAGTAGAAGCAGGAAAAGGTACGGTATCAACTCCTTATGATAAAAAAGGCATTGCTTATGATACAGATGGTAAAGACTATCGTGAATCAACTGTGACTCAACCAGGAACAGTCGTTACTAAAGATACTGGTAAAAAAGACACAGTAGAAGCCAATGGTAAAGTATATGAGTATGCTGGGAAATCTGAAGTAGAAGGTGCTGATAAACTTACTTATGATAAAACACGTTTCAATGATATCGAAGCTCCAGTTTCTCCAGAAGGAATGCACAATAAACTAGGAGAAATCGACTATACAAAAACAACAGGTAAAGTGTATTTAGTTGAAGAAACAGCCGATGGACAATATGGAAAATTCGTAGAAGCTAACGGAGTAACTAGCGATGAAGATGCAATAACAAAATGGAAAGCTGGTCAAGCTGCAGCTAAAGATTTCACAAAAGCTAATGTAACTCTTCAAAAAGGTGATACAGTTCTTGTTCTTGATAAGGATACTTATGCAGTAGGTGAAGGGAAATCTGTTACGAAAACTAAAAAAGGAACGATTTCTTTCTCAATAGAAGGTAAAATAGAAGTAGAAAAGAAAAACAGAGACCCTTTCTCAACTTATATTACCAATGACTATACTTTTGATGATTATAGAGCTAATCACTACTTCTTACCTGGTCCAGATGGAATCTATGGGACTGCTGATGATGTAGAAAAAACACCTAGCGAAGATCCCACTTACGCATTATTAGGTTTTGGAAGTGGGTATGCTGGGTCTGAAGTAAAAAACTTAGCAACAGGTGATGAATATAGTTATGATTATAGACTAAATAAATCTCAATCATCATTAAAAGATATTTTAAAAAATTATACGATTGCCAATTATAAAGCTTTAGAGTTTTTAGAAGGAAAAGCTACAGATGCAACTGAAAGAGAGCAAGTTCAGGCGGCTAAAACACGTTTAGATACATATCTAAAAACTCTAGAAGATGATATCCAGTCAGGGAGACTGGAACTAGGATTGATAAAAACTGGGAACCATGCTGGGAAATTCGTAATGCATGCTCCTATAGACGTTAATACTGGATATATTTCAGATGCTTCTGTTGATAAATTTAAAAAACTTTTAGCAGGCTTTCCAAAAATTATTGGAGAAGTATCGGTTACTGCAGCTAAAACAGATACTACAGAACTGCAAGATGGTAGGTATCGAGAAATTCACACGACTACAGTATATAAATATTCTCCTGATGATTATACGCCACATGCTTATATCGATGTAGAAACGACTAAAAATATTAAAGAGTACACCGTCTATACTGGTAAGCCAGATGTCGATATTCCATTAGGGGAAACTGAACCTGATAAGGAAACGACTGTAACTACTTTAGTTAACAAAGGTAAAGTTGAAATTGCTGCGGATGGTACAGTAACAGTTACAGGAGATGCTAAAGTAACAGATGAGAAGTATATTCCAACAGAAACTGTTGATGAAAATAAATACATCATAAGTGGTGATAATGGAACAAGAACACGTACAGAAACAACTGAATCAGCAACGTTCACTAAAAAAGAAATTATCACACCAATTCGTGCTTATAAAGTAATGGGTGAAGAAAAACCAGTTGTAACTCATTACTATAACTTGAAGATTACAAAAGAAGAAGCGGGTGCTGCAACAGCTACTAAACAAGGTAGTGTCGTTATCAAGTATGTCACTACTGATGGAAAACAATTAAAATCAGAAACTGATAAAGATAATGTTACACTTGAAACAAAAACTATCGTAAGTCTATATTCAGGTGAAACAAAAGTTGATGAGCGTACTGATATCGCAACAGTAGAACAAAACTACGATACAACTCCAAAACAATATCCAACATTAGTAGATGCTGATACTGGATTTACATACGAGTATGTAGGTCTAAAACAAGGATCTCCAGCTGCTAGTGGGAAAGTAGTAGAAGGGACAACAGAAGTTGTTTACGAATACCGTCTAGTAAGCGAAGAAGAGAAAACACCTTCTAAATCAGTTGCGACTAAGACAGGTTCTGTTGACGTGAAACATGTTGTTATCAACGAAGATGGAACGTTAAAAACATTAAAAGAAACAGAAGTGGTGAAAAACAATGTTCCTTTAGAGTATGAAGATACTTATGTAACTTACTCAAAAGGTGTAAAAGTATCTGAACGTAAAGAAAAACGTGTGGTTACTGAAAAATACGACACTACAGATAAACAATACCCAACATTAAAAGATGAAGCTACAGGTTTAGTTTATAAATATGTAGGGCAAACATCTGATTCAGCTCCAGCAACAGGGGATGTAACAGAAGGTGAAAAACACGTTATCTACAGTTATACTCTAAATAAACAAGAAGAAACAATACCATCTAAAACAGTTGATACTAAAGGATCAGTAGTCGTTAAGTATGTAGATGCTGATGGTAATGAAATCAAAGATACTGAAAATGTAATAACAGATGCAGTTGTTAAAACAACTAAAACATATGCTACTAAATCAGGTGATGTTGTTCTATCAACGCGTGATGAAGTAACGGAAAATGATGTAAACTATAATGCTGTTGACAAGAAAGTTGATACAATCAATAAAGATGGTAAGAAATATGTCTTCCGTGGAGTATATGAAGTTTCTGATAAATACAACAACGTAGTAGAAGAAACTGGTAAGGTGAAAGAAGGAATTACAACAGTAGTATACCAATACGATTATGTTATTCCAGTAGATCCAACTAAGCCTAACGAAGGAGAAAATACACCTCCTAAACCAGAGGACAAAATTCCTAATGATCCACAAAATCGTTCATACAAAGATCTAGGTCTATTAAAAGAAGTTAAACGTAACATCACTTATGTTTATGAAAATGGACCAAAAGCAGGACAAGAAGCAAGTGCACCTATTAACCAAAATGCAAGATTCACAAGAACTGCCGAAATCAACAGTAGAACAGGTGAAGTAGTGTATACTACAGATTGGACTCCAACGCAAAAACTTGCTGAAGTAGTATCGCCGAAGATCGATAAATATGCAGTAGATAGGGAAAAAGTAGCGGAATTACCGGTAACACATGAATCTACTGATAGTAGTGAAGTTGTTAAATACCGTGAAAATCCTGAAATTATCGAACATGATGCAGCGAAAGACAAAAAAGGTTCTGTAGTTGTTAAGTATGTGGATGGCCAAGGAAATGAAATTGGTGAAGCGGTAACTGTTAAAGACGATGTAGTAGTAGAAAAAGCCACGACAAAAGTTTACGCAGATCGCGAAGAAACTACTTATACACCAACGAATGAAGAATACAGCACCGTAGCGAGTCGTAAAGATGTTATCGAAGTTAATGGTAAGAAATATAAATACAGTGGTGTATACGAAGTTTCTGATAAATACAATAACGTATTAGAAGAAACAGGTAAGGTAAAAGAAGGAACTACGACAGTAGTATACCAATACGACTACTTAATTCCAGTAGATCCAACTAAACCTAACGACGGAGAACAAACTCCTCCAAAACCAGAGGATAAAATCCCTAACGATCCAAAAGGTCGTACATACAAAGACCTAGGTCTTCTAACAGAAGTTAAGCGTAACATCACTTATGTTTATGAAAATGGACCAAAAGCAGGACAGGAAGCAAGTGCACCTGTTAACCAAACTGCTCGCTTTACAAGAACTGCAGAGATCAATAGTAGAACAGGTGAAGTAGTCTACACAACAAGCTGGACTCCAGAACAAAAATTACCTCAAGTAGTATCACCAGAAATCAAAGATTACACTGTAGATAAAGCTAAGGTAGATGAATTAGCTGTAACACATGAATCAAAAGATTCAGCGGTTGTAGTTAAATACTCTCAAAATAAACCAAACAGTGTACGTGATTACGCAAAAGACAAAAAAGGAACAGTTGTTGTTAAATTCGTAGATATTAATGAAAACTTCCTTGCAGATGATGTAGTAGCTAAAAATAATGTAATTGTAGCTGAAGCGACAACTACAACTACTGGTGATAAAGAAGAAACTACATATAAAGCTACAGGAGAAGAGTACGCTATAACACCTCCTGAAACTATCGTAGTGGATGGAGTAACGTTCAAACTTAGACGTGTTCTTCCTGCAGGAGAAAAATTCCAAAATACTGTAGAGGAAAAAGGTTTAGTTAAAGAAGGAGTTACTACTATTGTTTACCAATATGTGATGCAAATCACAGCTCCGACAGTTGATAAACCAGAGTTTGAAGGAGGAGTAGTTCCGCTAGATCCACCAATAGTGGACAAACCGGAACTTAAAGTTCCAGACGAACCAACTCCAGCACCTAAACCGGAACCAATGCCTGAATCAAAACCAACTCCAAAAGCTCCTGAAAAAGAAGTTGAACTAGTGAAACCTGTAGCAGTTGCACAGGTGAAACGTTTAGCGAATACAGGTAACGAAACATCTAATGCAGCAGCATTAGGATTTGGAGCATTAATCGCAGGAATAGCGTTAGCTGTAAGAAAAAGACAAAAAGAAAAATAATAAGTTTAAAAGATGACTGATTTCATCACATAAACTAAAGAACGTCCTTGGATGAAAATTCAGGGGCGTTTTTACATTTTATATTTCAAAATAACATTCGTGAATATTTGATAAAAATTATTTAATGTGCTAAAATTGAAAGCGTATTATATAGTTATTCATAATATGTCTAAATTAGATTTTAGTGATTTTATGCAACTGGAATTAATGGATTAAACGAGAAAAGGGGAAAATTATGTTTAAAAACGCCAAGAAAGAAAAATTCTCATTAAGAAAATATAAAGATGGAAGAACAGATTCAAAATTAATTGGAGCAATAACGATTTTAGGTATAGCGATGTTAGCTGGAGGTGGAACTGCATCTGCCAATGTAAGTTCTGGCGAACAGAATGAAACAACGCTTGTAAGAGAATTTGAAAAAGTTACATCAAGTGCGAAAACGACTTTCACAGACGATCAAAATCCTGAGAAAAAAGTAACTGTTGATGCGGTGGCTGACATAAGATATAACCAACCGACAAAAGCGAATCAAAATACAGGAGATGCGGATGGAACAGACTCTGTAAAATTCAAATCTAATGCAACTGTTAATTACTTATTAAAAGATGATAATTCAAAATTAAAAGATTCAAAAAAAGTAGCTGGAGAAGAAGGAACAGTATGGACTCCATACGATAAAAAAGGAATTTCATATGATACAGATGGTAAAGATTACCGAGAATCAACTGTAGAAAAAACATCCTCTGTTGATATAGCTACAGGAAGTGAAGAAAGGCTACTGGTTAATAATAAAGAGTATCGATTAGTTCGTTCAGAAGTAGTGGATGAAAACAAAGCAACTTATGAAAAAACTCATTTTAACGATATAGAAGCACCTGTTTCTCCAGAAGGAATGCACAATAATCTTGGTGAAATTAATTACGGAAAAATAACAGGGAAAGTCTATCTAGTAGAAGAAACTTCAGATGGACATTATGGGAAATATGTGGAAACATCAAATATAAATAGTGATGAAGAAGCGGTAGCGGCATGGAAAAATGGACAAGCGGCTGCAAAAGACTTTACAAAAGAAAATGTAACTCTTCAAGAAGGGGATACTATCCTTGTGATGGATAGAGATACTTATGCTCATGGTAGTGGGACAGGAACCGTTAATAGAGTAGAGTATAGCAGAGAAAAAGTTCCTGCATCGCCAGAGTATAATGAGGTAGTATCATCCGAGGAAATAAAGGATGTTAATGGATATCCAACATATGCGTTTGGTGATGAAATCTTAAATGATAGTTTCTTAACAATAGGAAAAGATGGTGTATTCGGAACAAGTGATGACGGAGAAGTTACTTTTAAAAATGAAGAACATTTGAGGTATGAAAGAAACTGGAAAATAGGAAATCGAATTGCAGAAATGACAGATGTCCCAGATATTGATTTCAGAAAAACGTCTATAAATGAAATTCTCAGATATATGCAATCAGAAGTATATGGGGTATTGGAATACTTCGATCATTATGCTAAAACAGATGAACAAAGACAAGAAATTCAAGAAAGAAGAACTAGACTAGATCAAAATATAGCTGCTGCTGCTGAAATGATAAAAAATGAAAATATCGAAATAGCAGCTCAATCATGGAGAATTGCGTTTTTATCTCCTGATAAAGAAAAACTAACAGCATTAAGAAAACATATTGAATCAGGAGAAAAAGTACTAGACGAACTACTCCTTACGTTAAAAACAGAGGAAGAAAATGTAGCTCAATATGGAAATCACAAAAATGTAAAAAAAATCACCAAAGAGGTATTATATTATGAACTAAACCACAAGGATATTTATGGTCATCGTTATGATTATCCTAGATTCTCTTTTAGAAGTGTTGTTTCTTATCACAAAGATGCAGAACCAGAGCACTATAGCGAGTGGAAAAAAGATTATCCTGAAGTAGAAACGAGAGAAAATCCTATATATGCGAATAAAGGGGTCGTCACTATCTCTGATGATTTAAGCAAAATAAAAGTTGTCAATGCAGAAACAACGACAAGAGAAACAGAGTTCACTAAACAAGACGTGGCGACAAAAGAAGAAACAGACTATGTAGTTAAAGAGATTATTACGCCTGTCCGTGCTTATAAAGTAATGGGTGATGGTAGCCCGGTTGTAAATCATTATTATGAAATGCTAACAAGCCGTGATATAATTCCATCATCCACACAGAACGAAAAAGTAGGAACGGTGACGGTTCAATATGTGTCGAATACTGGTGAAAAACTAAGAAGTGATGAAATAGTAGCCGAAGAAGTACCTTATGAAATTTCGAAAACATATGATTTAATTTCGGGAACTACAAAAGTAGGAGAGGAAAAAGTTGTTGAAACTCTAACGTCGATTTATGATGCAACTCCGAAAAGACACGATACAATAATAGCTGATAAAACAGGGTTTACATATAGATTTGACGCGATTGCTTTTGACTCTGCACCTGAAAGAAGTGTTATTGATAAAGCTCAAACTATTGTTAAATATGTTTATCGCTTAGTGAGTAAAGAAGATCCGACTCCTGTTAAAAAAGAGGTTAAAGGTTCGATAATTGTTAAATATGTAGATGTTGAAGGAAATGAAATCAAACCAGCAGAAACTCTAATCAATAATGCAGTTTTAAGAACAACTTACACGTATATTACGAAATCGGGAGATAAAGTAGTCTCAACTCGAGATGAAGTAGGAGATTGGCACATACCAGATTACAATGCAAAAGATAAGTGGGTTGAGAGAATAACGACAGAAGACGGTAAAGATTATGAGTATCAAGGAGTTTACGCTGTTTCTGAAAAATTAAATAACACAACAGCGGAAACAGGAAAAGTAGCAGAAGGTATAACTACTGTTGTTTACCAATATAATCTTGCAAAACCGAGATGGGAAGTACCGACAGACTCTCCAAAAGAGGAAGTTCCAGAATTTAAAGGAGAAGTAGAAAATCCAGAACTAGATAAAAAAGGAACGGTAATAGTAAAATACGTCGATGCTAATGGAAATAAAATAGCGGATGATGTAGTAGTAAAAGATAATGTAGTAGTAGCGAAAGCGAAAACTAACTTTAAAGAAGCGGTAAATGAAACTACATATACGCCTACGGATGAAGTATATTCTATAACTCCAAAACAAACAATAGAAGTAGATGGTGTAACATATAAACTAAAAGGATTACTTCCAGTTTCAAAAGGATTGAAGAATTCAATAGAGGAAAAAGGTTTGATCCGAGAAGGGGTAACAACGATAATTTATCGTTATGTATTGCAAGTGGAAGCTCCGGTATTAGAGGTGCCAGAATATGAGGGAGGAGTATCATCGACAGAGCCCCCAGTGCTAGAAGTACCTGAATACGAAGGAGGAGTAGTTCCGGTGAATCCTCCAATCGTGGACAAACCAGAGTATGAGGGAGGAGCGACGCCATTAGATCCTCCAATAGTCGATATTCCTGAGTATGAAGGAGGAGTAGTACCACTAGATCCTCCAATCGTGGACAAACCGGAACTTAAAGTTCCAGACGAATCAACTCCAGTACCTAAACCGGAACCAATGACTGAACCAAAACCGGCTCCAAAAGCTCCTGAAAAAGAAGTTGAACCAGTGAAACCAGTAGTAACTGCACAGGTGAAACGTTTAGCGAACACAGGTAGTGAAACATCTAATGAGGCAGCATTAGGGTTTGGAGCGTTAATCGCAGGAATAGTGTTAGCAGTAAGAAAACGCCAAAAAGAAAAATAATAAGTTTAAAAGATGATTGATTTCATCGTATAAACTACAGAACGTCCTTGGATGAAAATCTGGGGGCGTTTTTACATCTTATGTTTCAAAATAACATTCGTGAATATTTGATAAAAATTATTTAATGTGTTAAAATTGAAAACGTATTATATAGTTATTCACAAAGTGATTAAAATTTAACTTTAGTTATTTTGTGTAATAGAAATAAATGGATTGAACGAAAAAGGGGAAAATTATGTTTAAAAACATCAGAAAAGAGAAATTTTCACTAAGAAAATACAAAGATGGAAGAACAGATTCGAAATTAATAGGAGCAATAACGATCCTAGGTATAGCAATGTTAGCTGGAGGTGGAACTGCATCTGCCAATGTAAGTTCTGGCGGACAGAATGAAACAACGCTTGTAAGAGAATTTGAAAAAGTTTCATCGAGTGCAAAAACGACTTTCACAGATGATCAAAATCCTGCGAAGAAAGTAACTGTTGATGCGGTGGCTGACATAAGATATAACCAACCGACAAAAGCGAATCAAAATACAGGAGATGTGGATGGTACAGATTCTGTAAAATTCAAATCTAGCGCAACGGTTAACTACCTATTAGAAGATGATAATTCGAAACTACAAGATTCGAAAAAAGTAGCTGGAGAAGAAGGTACGGTAGCGACACCTTATGATAAAAAAGGAATTGCCTATGATATGGATGGGAAAGATTATCGTGAATCAACTGTAGAAAAAACAGGTACCGCTATAGATGAAGATACAGGTAAAGAAGCGGTAATTAAGGCTAATAATAAAGAATACAAATGGATTCGTTCTGAAGTACTAGGTGCGAATAAAGAGACTTATGAAAAAACGAAATTCAATGATATAGAAGCTCCAGTGTCTCCAGAAGGGATGCACAATAATCTAGGAGAAATCAACTACGGAAAAATTACAGGAAAAGTGTATTTAGTAGAAGAAACTTCAGATGGACATTACGGAAAATTCGTGGAAGCTAACGGAGTGACTAGTGATGAAGATGCTGTTGCGAAATGGAAAAATGGTCAAGCAACTGCTAAAGATTTTACTAAAGAAAATGTAACTCTTAAAGAAGGTGATACAGTTCTTGTGATGGATCGTGATACATATGCTCACGGTAGTGGTACAAGAACTGTTAATAAAGTGGAATATAGAAGAGAAAAAATCGCCGCAAAGCCAGAGTACAATAAAAATGAAACGTATGTCAGAGGTGAAGGTGTTCAGGGGTATCCTTCTTATGCATTTTGGGATCAACCGCTAACTGGGGAGTATACAACGATAGGAGAGGATAAAATCTTCGGAACAGCAGATGATGGTAAGGTTACATTTAATAATGAGACTACTTTATTTTACTCAAATAGTTCAAAAAGTTATCCTCCTGGTATAACTGATCCGAAAGTTCATGATTTTAGAAAAGAATCTTTAAGAGAAATTCTAGAGGTTATGCATTCTGAGGTGTACAGCATATTAGACTATTTCAGTCAAAATTCAAAAAGTGATGCTGAAAAACAAGCTATTCAAGCGAAAAAAGCTAAGCTCGATGAGAATATCGCTAGTACAATAGAGATGATTAAGCGAAATAACATCGATATAGCGGTGGAGTCAGACCGTGGAATTATGTTTTTCCAACAAAATAAAGAAGCTCTTAAAAACTTAAGAACGCATATTGAAGAAGGGCAAAATGTATTAAACGATTTATCGGTTCTAGTGAACTCTACTCAAAGAATTGTTGATATGTATGACAATCATGAAAATGTGACAGAAACGAAGAATGATTATTTAAAATTCAGCTTTGACAGAGGGATACGAGAAGGTTATATACTTTCTTACCATAAAGATGCAGAACCAGAACACTACAGTAATTGGGAAAAAGTGTATCCTGAAGTAGAAACAAGAGAAGACTCTGTTTATGCAAATAAAGGTGCTGTGACAATCTCTGATGACTTGAGTAATATTAATGTCGTTAATAATAATTCAACTACTAATGAGACTGAATTTACTAAGAGGGATATAACAACTAAAGAAGAAACGAATTACAAAGTTAAAGAGATTGTTACTCCGATTCGTGCTTATAAAGTAGTGGGTGAAGGAGAATCTGTAGTTAATCATTATTACAGATTATCTACAAAACTATCTGATGCACCTGTGAAAATTGAAAATACAAAAGTAGGATCTGTTGATGTAAACTATGAATCTGAATCAGGAGAAATCTTAAAAGAATCGGAAGTTGTTGCGTCAAATGTACCTTATGAAAAAGTGAAAACATATGATGTTCTTTCAGGTTCTACAAAAGTAGATGAAGAGAAAGTTACAGAAAAATTAGAGCCTACGTATGATGCGACTGAAAAAAGATATAAAACAATCTTAGGTGATAAAACAGGGTTTACTTATGAATATGTAGGAATAAAAGAAGGATCTGCACCTAAAGAAGGAATAATCAACAAAGAAAAAACACAAGTAACTTACATTTATCGTTTAGTGAGCAAAGAAGATCCTAAGCCTACAGAAAAAGAAGTAGTAGGTTCTGTAGTAGTTAAGTATGTTGATGTAGAAGGAAATGAAATCAAACCAGCAGAAACATTGGTGAAGGATGCAATTTTAAGAACAACTTACACATATACTACAAAATCAGGAGATAAGGTAGTATCGACTAGAGAAGTAGTTAAAGATTGGCCTGTACAAGACTACAATACAAAAGAAAAATTAGTTGAAAAAGTAACTACTACAGATGGAAAAACTTATAGATATCATGGGGTTTATCCAACTTCGGCTAAATTTAACAATGTAACTGCAGAAACAGGAAAAGTAGTAGAAGGTGTGACGACAATAGTCTATCAATATGATCACGATGTTCCTGTAAAACCAAGTTGGAAAGTTCCATCAGATGCACCGACATTAGAGGTTCCAGAGTATGAAGGAGGAGTCTCACCAGTAGAGCCACCAGTATTAGAAGTACCAGAATATGAAGGAGGGGTGTCACCAGTAGAACCGCCTGTATTAGAGGTGCCGAAATATGAAGGAGGGGTGTTACCGATAGAACCACCAGTATTAGAAGTACCAAAATTTGAAGGAGGAGTCTCACCGATAGAACCTCCGGTGTTAGAGGTGCCGGAATACAAAGGAGGAATGTCATCAGCTAAACCTCCGATATTGGAAGTGCCAGAATATGAAGGAGGAGCTGCATCAGATAGACCCGCGATATTAGAAGTACCTGAGTACAAGGGGGCAGTTATCGAACCTATACCGAATCCTAAAGATCAACTTCAAAAACTACCAACTGTAAAAGATCTTGAAGAGCGTATTGTTACAATAAGTGCTGTGAATAGAAAAAAATCAGAAAAACTACCGAATACTGGAGTTGATTCGTCAAATGTTGCAACATTAGGATTTATGACGATGTTAGCTGCTTTAGGATTGAGTGTAGGTAAACGCCGAAAAGAAAAATAAGTTTAAACTATATTGTGTAGTTTGAAAATATGAAAATAACTCAAAATCAAATTTCAAAAGAGGTTTGTTTTGGGTTATTTTTCTACGTTAAACCATTGTTATAGCTGTAAAACTAGGAGGCATAAAATTATCGATTTAATAAATAATTAGATATTTTCTCATGACATAAGTGTCAATGTGTATTTTTTTTTTTTTTTTTATCGCGATAAAACGCGTAATGGTGGGGTTTTCTGCTGATTTTCTATTTTAGATTTACATAAATTTCATTGCTAGTAAATTTTCAAGAAATATAAAAGTATAAGTATTATTTTATTTTTTTTATTTATTCAAAATAAGGGAGAAAAACTCCCTTAAATCATTTTATATTTTATAAATGTCAACATATTTTTACCCAAATCATATTATTTCTATATTGTATATAGA
>ERZ773214.1496-NODE-1496-length-13542-cov-7.827093_pt1 | contig 13542 bp, 8 predicted proteins | sample MGYA00511238_ERZ773214 | MGnify/ENA primary metagenome ERZ773214 (study PRJEB29015, sample SAMEA2738157) | human oral metagenome | biome: human oral; feature: human-associated habitat; material: saliva | place: China | collected 2259 ...
TTAAACCAGTTAATACTTTGGCAAGTTTAATATTTAATGTGCCAGATGTTGTATCGCCTACTACTGCGATGTTACCAGATGTAAGATCTGTTGCAGTTGTAGAAGCACCGCCTTTGATGTTAAGTTGTTCACCATGTTTACGGCTAATTACTGTACTATCATCACCTGCAAAATCATGTTTTGCATCAGCTAAGGCTTGAGTTGTTTTATCAATAGCTGCATTTACAACAGATGCTACGTTTTGAGTTGTTGCAACACCATCTTTACCAGCTGTTGTACCTTGTGTAGAACCAGCAGCGCCCACTTTACCAGTAGTATCATCAATAACCAGTTTACCTTCATCTACATTTACGGTGTATGTTTTAACACCAGCTGCTGTAGCATCGCTTACAGTAGCAAGACCTGTACCAGCTACCTTAACAGCATCTTGTGCAGCAGTAGCAGCTACTGCTTTAACAGCATTTTCAGAAACAGAGACTTCGTATGTTTCACCTTTAGCTGTACCAGTTTGACCTGCTACAGTAGCAAGGTTATTATCACCAGTCAATGTTTTAGCTACTACCTTTTCAGTAGATAAGGAACCACCAGCGGCAGCAGTGATAGCCGCATCCATTTGTGCCTTATTAACCGCCGAATCAGCAGCAGTTCCAGTAGCAACGCCTTTAATTTCCTTACCACCAGCATTGATACCATCTGTTTTATCGAGAACAATACCACCAACAGTAACCTTATCGAAGGATACGTTCTTAGCAGTACCAATAGTAATGGATCGACCTGTATTGGTAATAGCGATGTTATCGCCATTGATGAAGTTGACTGTTTCGCCACCAGCTACAGCAGTTGTACCAGCACCATTCGTTTCTACATTCCAAGAAGCAGCCGTTTTTGCAAGGTTCTTGATGTAGGTATCGCCAGCAGCAGACAAGTTAGACAAGTCTTTATCAGCAGATTTTTCTGCAGCCGTTACAGCGGCTGTTAATTTAGCGGTTGGCGCAACAGTTACATCATCTCCTGTAGCAGATGTAGTAATGAGTGCATTCGCACCAGTTTCACCTTTAATGTTGAACTTAATACCACCAGTTGTGCTCAATTTCTTAGCTGTTGTAGAGCCAGATTCGCTACCTAATGAAACAGTATTATCTGTTGCACCTTTCAATGCATCATCCATTTGTTTCTTATTCACAGCAGCATCATCGGTAGTACCCTTAGCAACATTCTTAATTTCTTTGTTACTAGCACTAATACCACTAGTTGTTACAGAAATTGGTATGGCACCAGCACCAGCTGGTGTTACGGTTACACCTGTAGGTGCTATCGTAGTAGTATTACCAGCTGCGTCAGTTGTTGTTACACCACCTTTAGATACAACGGTAGAATTACCAGCTGCATCAGAAATCGTAGAGGAACCACCTGTTACAGTTTGTGTATTGCCAGCACCATCTGTATAGGTTGCAGAGGTTAAACCAGTTAATACTTTGGCAAGTTTAATATTTAATGTGCCAGATGTTGTATCACCTACGACTGCGATGTTACCAGATGTAAGATCGGATGCTGTAGTGGACGCACCGCCCTTGATGTTAAGTTGTTCGCCATGTTTACGGCTAATAACGGTCGCATCATCACCAGCAAAGTTATGTTTAGCATCATCTAACGCTTGTTTTGTCTTATCGATGGCAGAATTTACAACAGATGCTACATTTTGTGTAGTGGCAACGCCATCTTTACCTTGCACCGTACCTTGTGAAGCACCAGCAGCACCAAGTTTACCTGTTGTATCATCGATAACAAGTTTGCCTTCGTCTACATTGACTGTATATGTTTTAACACCAGCAGCTGTAGCATCGCTAACAGTAGCAAGGCCTGTACCAGCTACTTTCACAGCATCTTGGGCAAGTGTTTTCACTGTACCAGAACCAGTGGCAGACAAGTTAGACAAGTCTTTGTCAGCAGATTTTTCTGCAGCGGTTACAGCGTTTTGTAATTTTGTGCTTGTACCAACGGAAATAGTATCGCCAGATACAGTAGTTGTAACAAGCGCATTTGTACCGCTTTCACCAACGACCTTGAGTTTACCAGTTTTAAGGTTTACAGAACCATCTGTTGTGCCATCATTGATTGTCAATGTGGAGGAGATACCAGCCAATGCATCGTCCATTTGTTTCTTGTTAACGGCTGCATCGTCGGTTGTGCCCTTCTTAACGCCTTTGATTTCTTGATTGCCAGCGTTGATGCCGCTAGTGGTAATAGAAATTGGTGTAGCACCAGTACCAGTAGGTGTGACTGTCACGCCAGCACCGTTGATAACCGTTTGGTTACCACTAGCGTCTGTGAAAGTACCACTTGTTAAGCCTGTAAGGTTTTTAGCCATTTTAAGACTCAATGTACTAGTTGCTTTATCTCCTACAACAGCGATGTTACCATCGGTTACATCGGCGCCAGAGGCAACAGAACCTTTAATATTTACCGTTTTACCAAGTTTTAGACCAACGGTATCTCCTGAGTCACCAGCCATGTTAATTGGCATTTTTAAAATGGTTTCAGCTGTTTTATACAATTGAGAACCATTAACTGCATCTGTAGAGGTGGCTGTGACCGCACCCGCTGCAACGTTCTTAATTTGACGTTCTGCACCATTGGCACCAACAGATACAATAGAACCATTGTTAAGACCTGTATTACCAGCATAGCCAGCAGCTGCGAAAGTAACGCCATTAATGGTGGAATCGGTAGCTGCTGCATATTGATCAGCAGAGCTTGCATGACCAAGAACTACGGCACCATCGAGGCCTGTACCTACGGTTACGCCATTGCCCATCACCATAACATTCGAGGAATCTACGGAGTTATTATTACCTACTACATGGATCCCTGTTGTACCAGCTGTGCCGGCAAGGTTTGTATTACCCATGAACGTAGATTCAGAGGCCTTAATAGGATTTGTTGCCGTACCATTATCGTTACCTTGTACATGTGTACCGGTTGCTGTGGTATCGATATATGATGGATCACCGATGGCACTGGATTTAGCACCTTTTACCTCATTACCAAAACCAATGGAAATGGATTGTAAAGCAGATGCTTTGGCACTGGTGCCAATAGCGATAGCTCCATAAGCAGAAGCCCCACTACCATCACCAATTGCAATACCAGTAGCACCATTTTTGACTGAAGCACTACTCCCAATCGCAACCCCATGAAGACTATTATCAATAGTAGCATTAGTACCAATACCTACTCCACCTTCAGAAGCTGATATATTGAGAACAGCACCAATTGCAATTGCAGCACGGCTATCATTAATAGTGCTACCAGTCCCTATATTAATACTGCTACTACTGTCGTTACTGGTTCCTTTTATTGTGTTTTGAGAACCTAATATTATAGATTTAGCTGAATTACTCGTACTACTACCTGCTCCGATAACCGTAGACATAGTACTAATAGTATCAGAGGATGCACTATTGCCTATCGAAATTGAAGAATCGCTTCCAGCTTTTGCTGCATATCCAACTGAAACAGAATGCTCTCCTTTTGACTCAGTTAGTGCACCTAATGCTACACTACTTAATTTAATCGTTTTTGCATCTTTACCAATTGCAATTGATTCAATAGCTTGGGTATTTGCGTTATGCCCTATAGCAATAGACTCCTGTGAAGTAAGACTTGAATTAGCATTCACACCAACTGCAATTGAATACTGACCTAGTGCTCCACCAATTGATCCAGAGTACCCATAGTTAGTAGTCGCATTACCTGCTGTTTGTGTGCCTGTACCATCATTTATATGCATATAGCTAGACATATTCTTAGATAATGTATTAGCTACGGCATATAATTGAGAACCGTTGATACCATCAGTAGAGGTAGCAGATACTTCACCAGCAGCAACGTTTTGGATACGACGTTCATAATCGCCAGCACCGATTGTTACGGCACCAACGGATTGAGCACCCGCAAAGCCAGTGATTTCATCACCATTAATAGTGGCTTTGCTTACCTTACCGAATGCACCGCCTGTTGTGTTGTTGCTTACAACGATGTTGCCGGTGGAATCGTATTTTTTAGTGTGAATACTTTGTTCACCTGTCAAATGACTTTCATCATCTACTAATGCGTCTGGTGTGAAAGCATATGATTCATGACCGAGGTAAATGGAATTGTTAAGCGTACCTTCATAATACTGTTTATCTACGGCACCTAAAGTATAATACGCAGTATGCAATGCAGGCGTAATTACTTTATTTTTATCAGTATTAGCTTTAGCTGTATACTCTTTATCATACGTACCAACCATAACTGTATTTTTCTGTGTCACCAGAGTATTATTACCAATTGCTATACTATTTTCTGATGGAGTACTAAAATTGCTTCCAGAAACTAGATAACTATCACCTACCTTACTATATCCAACACTACCACCAATAGCAATATTGTTATTACCTTTCGCAACGCCATTAATAGCAACAGCATTATTGGAAGTAAACTGATTAATTCCTTGGAATCTCCCTGCCTTACCATTAATTGCTACAGAATTTGTACCATTTACAGATGCATTATTAATAGCTACACTTGATGTTCCTAAAACACTAGAATTCGCACCAAACACGCTAGAGAAACCAGAATTATCACTAATAACAGAGTTGTAGCCAATTAATGTAGCCCCCATAGAATTAGTTCCAATAGCAGACCAACTTGCTGCAGGATTACCGATTGCAACTATATTAGCAGATGTACTTTTTACTTCACTACCTATTACGACTGAGTTCTGCCCACTAGCTTGTGATCCTACACCAATGGCAATTGACCTATTCCCCGTAGCACCGCCTTTTTCATTGGCTTTACCAAGGTTTGTTGTAGCATTACCCGCACCTTGAGTTAATGTACCATCATTAACGTGCATATACACATCAGGACTAGCACCAGCTGATACCGCTCTAACGGCTTCATATAATTGGCTACCGTTGATAGCATCTGTGGAAGTTGCGGAAATTACACCGGCAGCGACGTTTTTGATTTGGCGTTCTTTGCCAGCAGAGCCTATTGATACAAAATGACCAGAAGTTATGTTGCCTGCTGTACCTGCAAAATTACTAGAGTCAATATTAATTCCGTTAATATTGACACTAGTACTTGTTTGATAAGGCTGGTTACCGTCACTCCCCTGACCAATAACAACTGAGTTTTTATAAGAAGTCCCTGCTTGTGAACCTAAAACAACTGCGTTGTCCACAGAAGCACCCGCATATCGACCAATTACAATTGTATCTTTACCATTACCTACACTATTATTACCTACCACTACAGAGCCTTCTTTTGTTGAATAAGCTGAACTCCCTAATATTACTGAGTTATTCCCTGTAGCCTCTGTACCATAACCTACTGCTAATGAATATTCACCCTTAGCCTGGCTGTTATAACCTACTGCTGTTGCACTCTTATTATCAGCTATAGACCTATCACCTATAGCAGTAGTATTAGTTGATGATGATTTAGCGTAAGCACCTATTGCAACCGATTCATCACCTGATGAAGAAGCCGTACTACCAATCGCAATAGAACCGTGAAAGCTAGTATTTGCACCCGCACCAATAGCAATTGATGGCATTTGAATAGTTAATGCATGTGCTGCACTACCTATTGCAATACTTCCCTCAGTACCCATTACTTGTGAATTATAACCCACTGCTACTACTTTATTAGCTTGTGCAGTTGCATTTTCACCTATAGCAGTCACATTTTGGGCTGTTCCGACAGCACTAGCCCCAGTCCCATATACTGTATTCGCCGACGCCACTCCCCCGCACATCACCATAGCTACCATCACAGCTGCCGCACTTTTACCAGCCAGTGAGGTAACTACAGATTTAACACTAGATTTGCCGTCTCGTTTTGCAATTTCCGACACTACAACCCAGGCGTTTTTGGTTTTTGACCATATAACTTTGTATATATGATTCAGACCCATATCTATACACTCCTTTTGTCCCTATATTATATGTACACACTCTATAGACATAATGCTACCAAATGCCCCCCCCCCGTCAACATTTTTATTCATCTTTGCTTCATTATTTACATAAGTTTGCAGATTAGTTTAATATTTAGATAATATATGATAAGTTTATCTTATCTTTTAACATTTCATTAATTTCTATATTCTACAGGAATTTATTGGTTGCTTATAAGTATTCTCAATCTACAATTCAAGCTTTCACAAAAAAATATCGCCATAGAGATAGAAACATGTCTATCATCTATGACGATATAGGTCATATCATTATTTAGTTATCATGAAAATGACAAGCAATATAGAGTTCTGCTAGTACATCTGGATTACCACACATCCGCATATACTCTAGTATACGCCTCACGTAGCGCCGATGTTCCATCAGGGCTGCATCTAATTTTCTCCGCACATAGGTCGGTGGATGTAGTAACAAAATCGGTTCCGTGTGACCACCATGAATATAACATTGCTGTTCTGTAGGCCCAGCGGACACCATATAGGTAAAGGGTACCACAATATTAAAGTATCCATAAGCGCCATCCTTGCCTACAGGTTTCCTCGTTTTAAAGGGTATCCAAGTCATATTCACAGACAAGGTACGAGGCTGATTATACGATGCTCGTTGCCCCATCGTATTATGCAAAGCCCGTAAATCGACGGCTAAATATTTTGCTAGATCATAAAACAGGCGTAACATCGGACGATGTACTAATTCATCTGTGCCATCCGCGTAGTAACACTTTGTCACATTACCACCAGATTTATAGTCTGGAATCATACACCATAGATGGCGGACCATACACTCTTGTAGTACATATTCTCTCTCGTCGTCTACTACATAGGGTGACACATTAGTATGCTCATCATACACTGTTTCCATACAATAGTCTCCTCTTAAATAATACGAACAAACTATATAAGGAATATTCCCACTCTATACATGAACGCGCATTCATTTCGCATTCATTGTATACCTATGTGCTTTTACCTGTAAATATGTAATTTTAAAATATATACCCATAAATTTATCACATTTTTTAATATATGAAGTATGCAACTATATGCAGCTACGTATGCTATCTATATCATTTGATTATCTATTATCATCTCCTAACTCTATCTCTAATTTGAATATTACATTACATATCTATACATGTATTCCCGTAATACATCCAAGACACGTTTATGTCGTTGTTGTACCGATTGACGTGAACAATTTTGCTGTCTTGCAAGGTCCGATAATTTACAACCTCGTCCATATACATCGGTAATTAGCTGTTGTTGATCTACCTTTAATAAACGCAAAGCCCTTCGCAACAAATGATATTGTTGTGCTTGTTCCTCACGATGTACAATCTGGCTAGCTAAATCTATGGTATCTGGTATTTGATCCATCGCCAATTGCTCATCCCCATCCGCCGTATCTGGAATATGGAATTCATGATTCCATCGTTGTTTAATCCGTTTATAGTGATTGAGATGTTTAAAATGAATGGCCGATTTCACATATCCCGCAAAAGGTACTGTACCAGCTAGATTGTAGGTATAAATCGATTCAATAAAGGTGAGCCACAGCATAGCCTCTACATCATCTTCTACTGTACGATTCACTAATAACCGTTCATATTTTACGATGAGTGGGCGATAGCGCCGACACAATTCCATCTTAGCCGCCGTGCTATCTATAGGTTCACTGGGCACGTCACAGATAGGTACTCTCGTTTGGCATACCTCTACCAATGCTTCATCGCGAATCTGTTCAAATCGTGTTACATTTGTTACGTAGTATTGTTCAAAATCTTGTGCAGAATAGAATGTCATTGTAAATCCTTTCCTGCCCGGGCACAGTTGTACTATACCGCAGGAGGAAAGAATTGCAAAAACAGGAATAGGCTAGAAAATACAAACATAGCGCTGTTATGTTTGCGACTTTCACATTCTTGCAAAAGATACATTAATGCATAAAAAGATGCTAACAATAATCATTAGCATCTTTTCATCGCAGCCTAAATTTTCGTTATCTAGGACTCTATTAACTTATTAATCTCATCAATCCAGTTAGTGTCAGGTTGCTCCAATTGTGCAAAAAACACATGTAAATTAGTACTATTAATTAATGCTGCATCCATTCCCAATTGCTTTGCACCATTCATCATAGTTCTATAACTATGTTTTGTAATATTAGAAACCAATTGTGTTCGCTGAGATTCCTTAGCTGAATAATTTTGAATACCTGTATATGCTTCAATATAAGAAGCACTACGCCGCTTTGATGGTGTCTGCAATCTAACAGAAGTATCCCAATGTAATAAAATGACCTGCATAGTACATGGGTTGGTAAACATTACCACATGTTGACTTGCCAATTCACACGCATGGAGCGAATTCACTTTACAACAAATATCATTAAATTGTTCATGTGGTTTCTTTTCTGTATCACAAACAATAACAACTAAATCATAATTTCCTTTTTGATATACGTTTTGGTATATAGGATATAAATTCCCATTACCTTTTGCATCTCTAAGCGTTATATCATATACATCCGACCACACATTCAATATTTTTAGTCGATTAAGATAATCATACTCTTCTGACCCTTCACATATAATATAAATCTTCTTATTATCTTTCAGAGGCGGTAATAATGGAACCATATAAACCTCCTAGTATTTCGATTTAATGTCTAACAAGGAATCAAAAAATGATGGATCAGGTAAGGCCCCTAGTACACCTTTTTTATATTTATCAAGAAGATTGGTACTATCTCGAATACCAGTGTTAGCAGTTGTAAAATCAGCCAATGAATATAGATATACTTGTTCTTCATCCTTATGAACAAACCAGATTTGTTCTTTTCTAAATAGCCTTTTGCAATCCAACAAAGTTACATCATGAACTGTAAATATAAGCTGCGCCATATCATTTAACTCATTATTAAAAAGAGCTACGATAGCACGTGTTAAAGAAAAGTGTAAACTACTATCCAATTCATCAACAATTAAAGTTCTTCCTTTTTCTAAAGCTTCAATAATATAACTAGCTAAAGCAGCAATTTTTTTCGTTCCCGTAGAATCAAATACCATACTTGGTACTGGATGGCCTTTGTACACAGAAATTAACTTTAATTGATCTAACAATTGTTCTGGCAATGCTAAGGCGCGTTCGTCTGCAATAGCTTTACCATTCTTTTTTAATTTTATATCCATATCTGCTTCAGCATATTTAAAATCATCTAAATATACATCAGCTTGTTTAATAAAATTAACAACCTTTTTCTGAATATTATTTTCATTCTTTAATAATTTGATAGTTTGATCAATGGGAATATTATTCATATTAATAATATCTATTGAACGAGCAAATTCAGTAATAATTTGTTTAATCTCTGCCAATTTACTAAACTTAGATGTATCGATAGCATGACATAATAAGGCTTTATTTGCAACCACTTCCATCAAAGGTTCTACATTAGGATCGATACATTTAAATTCCTGTTTTTTTATATCCTTTAAAATTAATGTATCTGACTTCTCATTACCATATTCATCATAAAATTTGTGTACAAAATGTTCGTATATGATTTCTTCTAATTGAGCATCATACGTTATAGTATAATCATACTTTTTTTTATCATATAAAAAAGCAATACCTAATTCACAAATAGAATTATGTGTAAATAAATTAGGTAATAAATGGGGCTCATTATTTAATAAAATATCAATAATACTGGCTATACCTTTAATTAAACAAGTCTTTCCCGTATTATTAGGTCCATATATAGCAGTGCTTTTTACAATATTATGTCCATCCTCTTGATGTACATTTGATATAAATTTTTTAGTACGCATATCTGCATTCGTAGAAAACACAACAGGTTTATTAAATGCTAATACATTATTTAATCTCACTTCCATTAACATATTAACACCTCCTCAAATGTATTATACCACAGTCTTATATTTTATGCTAATTATAAGCACAAAAAATAAGCAACAAACAAAGGATGACTTTCACAAAAAAGAGCCTAGATGACGTTCATAGCAAATCTATAAACGACCATCTAGGCTTCCTTTCATTTTTTTATGCGACTCACCGCAAGGTTTGCCCCCAATAGTCCTCCCCGATTGATATGAGGATGGCGATGTGAGGTACCTTCTTTGATGGATGTTATACGAGATCGTTGAAATTTTTCAAACACTGTATCCAGTTCTCGCAAGAGAACCTTCTTTTGCGATGCTTTTAATTCATACAGGTCCCCTTTGAACTTAATATGTGTATCCTTCACAACGGTGCTAATGTCATAAATGCGTTCTTGCTGTTCATTATTAACATTCACGAGTTCATCTAAGGTCAGCTCATAGTAACGAGCCAACGCGCACAGTGTATCGAGGTCTGGTTCTCTATAGCCAGTCTCGTAATTGGACAATGCTGCATTACTAATGCCTACAGCCTTGGCGACTTCGATTTGGCTCTTTCCCATGCGTACGCGAGCCCGTTTTAAGTTCTTGTAAAATTGCATGTTCATCACCTACATCGATTACGTCAAAAGAATATTACAGTGTTTCACTGATAATTTTGAAAGCTTCTTCTGCAACAGCCAATGTTTTTTCAATTTCAGCCGATTTATGACAGATAGATACAAAGTTACTTTCAAAAGAGCTTGGTGCATAGTAAATACCATGGCTCAAGTTATGATGGAAGAATGTCTTGAAATGGTCCGCATTGCATGCACTAGCGTCATCAAAATTGTGAACCGGTTTATCTGTAAAGAACAAGGTAAACATGGATCCCACACGTTGCACCACCGCTGGCACATTGTATTTCTTAGCCAATTCTTCAAGGCCATTACACAATGCTTTTGTGCTATCTTCCACTTGTTTAAAGATGGTTGGGTCTCGTTGCAACATGGATAATGTAGCAAGGCCTGCTGTTACAGCCACAGGATTACCACTCAAAGTACCGGCTTGGTAAATAGGGCCGGATGGTGCTACTTCGCTCATAATTTTGCTAGAACCGCCAAATACAGCGAGAGGCATGCCACCGCCAACGATTTTACCAAGGCAAGTCAAATCGGGTTTAATATTGTATAGTTTTTGTGCACCACCGCTGCTAGCGCGGAATCCACACATAACTTCGTCAAAGATTAATAGTGCACCATGCGCCTTTGTTACATCGCGCAAGGTTTCAAGGAATCCTTCTACTGGAGGCACACAGCCCATATTACCTGCAACAGGTTCTACGATAATACAAGCAATGGTATCGCCCATTTCATCAAATAATTGTTTAACCGCATCAACATCATTGTAAGGCAATGTGATGGTATTTTCTGCGACGCCCTTTGGTACGCCTGGGCTATCTGGTACGCCAAATGTAGCGAGGCCAGAGCCGGCTTTCACCAATAGAGAATCACTATGACCATGGTAACAGCCAACAAATTTAACGATACGATCGCGACCCGTATACCCACGAGCTACGCGCAATGCGCTCATAGTCGCCTCTGTACCAGAGTTAACGAGACGGACCATTTCCATAGATGGCATGAAGGCTTGGATTTTCTTAGCCAATTCAGTTTCTAACAGTGTAGGCGCACCATAGCTTGTACCACGAGGAATGGCCTCTTGCAAGCTAGCTACGACCTCAGGATTCGCATGGCCCAAAATCATAGGGCCCCAGCTCAACACATAGTCGATGTATTCGTTGTTATCGATATCATAGATGCGGCTGCCACTAGCGGAGCTAATAAATGGAGGGTTTGAGCCTACGCTGCGATAGGAGCGAACAGGACTATTAACGCCACCCGGCATATACCGTTTAGCTTCGTCGAATGCTTTTTCTGATTTACCTAGTTGTAACATAGTCACTCCTTATTGTTTAAGCCAACGTGCCACATCAAGGGCATGGTATGTAATGATAATCTTAGCACCAGCCCGTTTCATGGAGAGCATCGTTTCCATAACAAGGCGTTGTTCATCGATAAGACCAGCGGCTGCAGCCGTTTTAACCATGGCATATTCGCCGGATACATTGTAGACAGCCAATGGCAATTCATAACGATCACGGGCTTCGCGAACGATATCCAAATAGCATAATGCCGGTTTAATCATGATAATATCCGTACCTTCAGCGATATCGAGTTCGATTTCACGCATTGCTTCTAAGCGATTAGCCGGATCCATTTGATAGGATTTACGGTCCCCAAATTGAGGAGCTGAATTAACGGCGCCACGGAATGGACCATAGTAGGCAGATGCATATTTTGCAGCATAGCTCATGATGGATACATTGGTGAAACCAGCTTCATCAAGAGCTTCACGAATAGCACCTACACGGCCATCCATCATATCTGATGGCGCCACCATATGAGCACCTGCTTGCGCTTGACTAACCGCAACCTTGCACAATAGAGGCAATGTTTCATCATTTAAAATTTCGTGATGATCAATCATGCCGCAGTGACCAGTAGAGGTATATTGACATAAGCATACGTCTGCAATGACCAAGAGATTTGGCACCGCTTTACGGATGGCTTTAATCGCTTGTTGTACCGGTTGTTCCATATCCCAAGCAGAGGAACCTTGTTCATCCTTATAGGTAGGAATGCCAAAGATTTCTACACCACGAATGCCGAGGTCATAAGCCTCTTGCGCCACCTTTACCGCTTCGTCTACGGATAAATGGTATTGTCCTGGCAATGTGTCGATTTCTTTTTTTATCCCTTCACCAGGAACGATGAATAATGGATATATCAAATCAGTTGTATCTAATGTTGTTTCTCGTACTAAATCACGCATTTCTGGAGAAGTGCGCAAACGGCGAGGACGATATGTTAAATCGTACATAGTAAATTTCCTTCTTCCGTTTAATAATGACAGTATATTAGTTAGCGCAGTCTTTCACGATTATGTCTACAAGGCCTTCTGTCGTATATACAGGACTAATGATATCTACCTTTAAACCTGCACTCATAGCCGTAGCGGCCGTAATAGGTCCGATACATGCAATCTTTGTATGTTCTAATAGTGAAAGTGCATCCTCACCCAATAACTCCAATGTATTGGTAACTGTAGAGGAGCTAGTAAATGTAATATAGTCGACATGACCATGTTGCAATGCATCTACCAAAGCCTCTTGTTGAGATGTATCTTGTTGCGTTTCATACAAGCGCAAGATATCTACGTCGATATCTAAGTGACGCAATTCACGAGGAATCACTTCACGAGCCTTCTTAGGTTGAATTAATAACACCGTATCTCCAGCTTTTACATGCTGTTTCAATGCATCAACAACAGATTCAGCCTTATAATCTACAGGAATAATATCCGGCGTAATGCCATAGTTAGTCAACGCCTTAGCTGTGGCACTGCCGATAGCACATACCTTAGCATAGCCTAAGGAACGCGCATCCTTGCCTTCCCCATACAATGCATCAAAGAAGTAGCGTACCCCTTCAGCGGATGTGAATACGACACAAGAATAGCGATCTACGCCATGTAATAAACGTTTATCTTCATCAAATAATTCTACAGGCTCTG
>ERZ773214.1511-NODE-1511-length-13476-cov-14.918337_pt1 | contig 13476 bp, 5 predicted proteins | sample MGYA00511238_ERZ773214 | MGnify/ENA primary metagenome ERZ773214 (study PRJEB29015, sample SAMEA2738157) | human oral metagenome | biome: human oral; feature: human-associated habitat; material: saliva | place: China | collected 2259 ...
CCGGTTGGCACTTTTCAAAAGTATACTTAACCGCAACTACTAAGTTAGAGTAACTCACTTCCTTAAGTTTCCAACCCTTAGCATGCATTTCCCCAAGGTATAAAGCCTCTCTATCATAATCCGCAATGGTAGTAATTCTATAAACAACCTTCTTTTCCATCATCCTTCCTCCCGACTGTTTCTGTAGAGTCGTTCAATACGTTTCAATTCTATCTCCAAAACTTTTTGTCCCAAGTCAGTGATCTGATAGATTTTACGTTTTTCCTCTTCTCGGACAAAGGAAATCAAGCCATCCTTTTCCATCTTTGACAAGGTCCCATACATAGTCCCTGGACTAATCGAAACTTGCGAATCTGTCATCTCCTTGACCTTTTGTGTAATACCATATCCATGATTCTCCTTCTGTAGACAAAACAAGATATAAAAACCCGTTTCAGTCATGGGAAGGTAAACACGCCTGATCTTATCTATTAATTCCATTTAACCACACTTCCTATTTAATTCGATATATCGCACTTCGTTATATAAAATATATCACAACTCGATATAAAATGCAAGAAAAAGAGAGAACGATTTCTCGTTCTCTCTTCTTAGGCTCAGGAATTAAGAATTCAGTTTCTTATTTACTAAGAATGACTTAATCTTTCTTGCGAAGGACAAAAGCTGCTAGGCTTGCAAAGGCAAGACCGATGATTGAAAGAAGACCAGATACTGCTGAACCCGTGTTTGGCAACAAGTTCTGATTTTGACTACTTCCTTCTTCTGGTTGGCTATTATTTCCAGAATCTTTATTTGGTGCCGAGGTGAATTCCCAAGTACCGATGAAGTGGGCATCCGCTCCATTGATGGTTTCTGATACCTTGTCATAGAACTTAAAGCTCCATGTGCCTTCTGCAGTCTTAACCTCTGTTTGACTTGGTTGAGTCGGAGTCGCTTGACTGCCATCTTTCAAGTTTGTTTGGTCTGCTGGAAGCAAGATTTTCACTTCTTGTGGAAGTTCTTTACCAGGGGTTCCACTGATAAACTCATGAACCGCTTTATGAGTCACTGTTGGAGCTGGGGTAAATTCCCAAGTACCGACGAAGTGGGCGTCCACACCATTGATTGTTTCCGATGTCTTATCGTAGGACTTAAAGCTCCATGTGCCTTCCGCTGTCTTAACTTCCGTTTGACTTGGTTGCGTTGGCGTTACTTGACTGCCATTAGGTAAATTCTTTTCTGTTGCTGGAAGCAAGGAGTTCACTTCTTGTGGCAACTCTTTGCCTGGAGTTCCACTGACAAATTCATGGTGTTTTTCGTAAAGAAGGGCCGTACTTACCTGATTAGAAGGAGTTGATAAGTTATCAACATGCAAGGTTACAGTATTGTTAATTTTTTCAGGTCCTTTTTCTTCCACTTTTTTGTTTGTAGCTGTTTTATAAGTGATAATAATCTCAGCGGAAGAATTTGATTTTATGTATTCAGGTGTCATTTTAACAGTAACTGTCTGACCTGATTTCTCGATCGTATAGTCACGTCCTTCTTGTAGAGTCACTCCACCTGATTCAACTTTAAGTTCTTTATAGTCCAAGCGATCATCAAAATTTTGAACCATCTCAATAGATGATGGAGCTGCTAAAAGATCTTTATCTGGAACCGGAACTTTAAAAGTAGCCTTATAAGTTACATCCTGCCCCTCTTTAGCAGGAATCTCAGTAGGTTCCACCTCTAGAACTGGACTTGGGTCAAGCTTTTCAACATACAGTCCAAATACAGCCGAACAGGTTTCTGTAGATGAATAACCGAAATTCAAGCTGTTACTATTTGAACGAAGCGCTAAACCTGAAACATTATTTTCATAGTAACCGCCTCCTGTTATTTGAGTAGCAATCCATGAAGTACGGTCACTTGCTTCTTCCTGTTTCAAGACATTGGCATTGTTCATTAATCGAAGGTTCACATCATTCTTATAGTTTTTTACATAGAAGGTTTCCTTCAAATTGTTTGCATCAATTGCATCAATATCTGTAGGTTTCATGACCAATTTCAAGTCTGTTTCTGTTCCATCAGCATAGCGAATTTCTGCTGTAACATCATCATCAATCCAAAATGCTTTATTCATGATGTAGTCATGATTCGCATCCACATAAGGAACATTACCAATTTCGAAAGCACTACTTTCCCATAATTCAGAAATTGAGAAAAATTCGACAGTAGACTTTTGAGCACTATTCATTTCAGACTCTGATTGAGCAGTATTTAGATAGTGAAGAGTGACCTTATTGAATTTTAAATAAGCATCTACTTGCTTTCCGTGAATATTACCAATATTTGTGAATTTTAGAGATAAAGGATTTTCAAAAACTTGATCTTGTTTTTTACTTTTATCTACTTTAAGAGTAAAGTTTTCCATCTCACCTGGATAAGCACCCCCACTTAGATATTCATAATGGGGATTTGATAGATGAAACTGATCAACAGACTATGATTTAGATAAAACACTGGCATTGTTAATATTTAAATTAAACTTACGAATATCCAAGGTTGAGATATCCGTTCCATTTTTAATCTCTTCTAATGCAGCATAAGACTGAACAGGAAGAAGAAAAATAGAAAAAAGTAAAACAATCAGGCCGATGTAAGCCTTTGTTTTTCTACTAAAATTAGTAGAAAACGGCACTTTCATGCCTCTTCTCCATTTCATAATTAACATCCAAACTAAAAATGATTTATATACAATCATTTTAAAAAGAAATGTTCACCTCATTCTAACACAAAAAGGAGGCAATTAAAAGTAGCTTATAGATAAAAATTTATTAATTTGTATTTTCAGATTGTCAATTTTCGGTGAGAATAATTAAAATATCAAAATTTCAGAAAAGGCGTTTACACTATGTAAATAGATGATTTATAGTTAAACCAATTATCACTTTATGAGTTTCATAAAGTACTCAGGCTACCCATAGTAATTCATTTTAATTTATAAAGAAAGAACCCAAGAATAAATTCTGGGTTCTTTTTAGTATTTCTAGTACAAAAGATGCTTTTGTACAATTAGAGAGCCTTAGTCTTTCTTACGAACGACAAAGCCTACTAGACCAGCGATAAATAAACCAATCATTGAAAGAAGATTGGTAGAAGCTGTACCTGTACTTGGTAGAACTTGCTGATCTTGGCTTGCAGTTTCTTCTTTCTTAGTGCTTTCAGCTTGGTTCCCTGTTATTGCAGTATCATTCTTATTACCGTTGGTTGTTGTCGAAGCTACTTTCTTAGTTCCAACTTCAACAATCTCATCTACTGCTGGAGTGGTGATTGTGCTCGATTTCTCAACACGACCTGTTTCAACGCCGTCTGTGTATGTCACTGTATAAACAATGGTGCGAACACCCTTCTTACCAGCAGCTTTCACTTGACGACTTCCTTCTGGAAGGCCTTCGTTCTTCACTTCTTTGACTTGGAAAGCAACATCTTCTGTCTTCGTTTCTTCCTTAGTCGTTACAACTGGGACTACTACTTCAGTCGTTACAACTGGGGCTACTACTTTCTTAGTTCCCACTTCGACAACTTCGTCTACTGCTGGAGTAGTGATTGTGTTTGATTTCTCAACACGACCTGTTTCAACGCCATCTGTGTAAGTCACTGTTTCAACAATCGTACGAACACCTTTTTGGCCAGCTGTTTTCACTCGGCGAACACCTTCAGCTAAGAGTGCATTTTCAACCTCACGAGTCTGGAAGGCAACTTCTTCAGTTTTGGTTACTTCCTTAGTGGTTACAACTGCTTTTGAACCTGTATAAGTAATCTTGTTTTTGGCTGCTTTCTTAGTCTTGCGTGAAACTTCTTTACGAGATTTTTCAACACCATCCACTTTTGTCACTTCATAAGTGACTTCATCGATACCTTCTTCACCTTCTTCAACACGTGTTTGGCCTTTATCCAGTGCTGGGTCTACTTTCGTTTCTTCTTTGAAAGCAACTTTTTCCTCCACAGTCACTGTTTCTTTGGTTTCTACACCTGTTTTCTTAGTTCCAACTTCGATGATTTCTTCTACTGGTTCTTTGGTAACTGTCTCGCTTTTCTTAGTACGAGCTGTTTCTTTACCATCTGTCAGTGTGATATCCCAAGTAATAGTCTTAGTACCTTTAACACCCGCTTGTTTCACATTGCGAGTACCTTCTGCAAGATCGGCGTTGTTTTCGGTACGAGATGCATAAGGAATCTCTTCTGTCGTAGTGATTTCTTGATGCTCAACTTTTGGTTCCGCTGGTTGTTCCGTCTTACCGGCCAACAAAGCTTCAGCCTTGGCTTTCAACTCATTGTAGCGAGCTTCATATGCCACAAAACCTTTTTGACCTTCTGGACTCTTCATTGCCTTCTTTGCGATAGGAAGGTAGTCAGTAGCTTCCGCCAAGCTATCTTCTAATCCAGCTTTGTTGTCCTCATCATTAGGATTAGCTTTATAGTCATCTATGAAAGCCTCTACATTATCAAGCATTCTTTTGAATTTAAGTGCAATGTTTCGCTCTGCTCCATCTGGAATTTCTTCATCTTCCGCTGGTGTTTCTTCTGCATGCACTGTTGGAATTTGATATAAATCTGGAGCCACATGATAAGTTGCTACTCCAAGAGCGTTTAAAGCAAGTATTGAAATCCCTAACTTTAATAATTTTTTTCTACTCATTATTTTTTCCCTTAACACTTTCAATATACAGTAAGGAGAAGAGTAAATTTTTCTACTCTCCTCTTACTATATGATACTAACGTTCAGCTTTACGCTTCCAAACTAGAAGCCCTGCAAGTCCTGCAGCAAGAGCTGCAAATACCTCAAGAACTGTAGAAACTTCAGAACCCGTATTTGGTAATGTTTCACCTGGTTCTGTTGGTTTTTTCGGAATATCCCCCTCTGCTGGTGGGATATTTGGGGCTGGTGGCGTTACCGGAACCGGTGGCGTTACTGGAACCGGTGGTGTTACCGGAACCGGTGGTGTTACCGGTGTTGGTGGCGTTACCGGAACCGGTGGCGTTACCGGTGGTGTTACCGGTGTTGGTGGGAACACCACAACCTTGTTGGTAGTCTTTGGATTATGGTTAAAGCTTACTTTAGCTGTATTTGGTACACCTGTCGCGAATTGTGTAAAATCTGTTCCTTCTTTGAAGTTAGTGTAAAGTACAAGACGTACGGTACTTCCCTTCAAGGCTTCAAGAACATCCTTATCGCTGATTTCAAGAGTTACAATGTTTTTAGCTTCATCGTAAGTAACAGTGGCAATTGCTTCCAAATCTTTACCTACTAATTCACCACGGTCATTTGAAACTTTAGACAATTTATCAATAGCTGCTTGAAGCTTAGTTTGAGCTTCTTTCAGGTTCTTGATTTCATTTTCAAGTTTCTCTTGTTGTTGTTTCTTATCAGCCGGTGATAATTCTGCTTCTTTCTCCGCTGGTGCTTGAAGTTTAGCCAAGTTTTCTTCAGCTGCTTTCAACTCTGCCTCTAGGCTTGCAAGGTTTTGACTTGATTCGGTGTCAGCAGGTTTCTTATCTTCTGTTGCAGAAGAATCAGATGTAGCTGGTGTTGTAGTTTCATCTGGCTTAGCTGGTTGCGATGCCTTAGCTGCTTCCAACTGCGCTTTCAATTCAGCCACTTTCGCTTCCGCTGCTTTCAAATCTTCCTTCTTGTTATCCTCTGTTGAAGTCTCATCAGTTGACTTGCCTGTCAAAGCTTTGAGTTCTTTCTCAGACTGTTCAAGTTGAGCTTGAAGAGTTGCTTTGATCTTGTCAAACTGAGCGTTTTCAACTTTAAGAGCGATACGGTCTTTGTTGACTTTCAAAACTGAATCAATTTCATCACTGATCGTGAAGTTCGTCAAATCTGTCTTGACAAGACGACCATACTGATCTTTCTTGGCATTTCCATTTTCATCTACTGGATCCGTTGGAACCGGAGTAGTGATATCGAAGCGGAATGTTTCGTTTGCTTCTTTCAATCTGTAACCACCAGCTGGATTTGATCCATCTTCTGGTCCAACAGTTTTAGCTGGTTCACCTGGTGTTGGATCTGTTGGTTTTTCTGGGTCACGCGGTTTCACCGTTACTGGTTTTGATTCCTTGCTGCCAGATTGACCATTGGCATCCTTGAAGTTGACAGTTGCTTTATTTGGTACCAATTGATTCGTGTAAGCACTCAAATCACTGTTGGCTTTGAGTTTAGCTGGGATGTACAATTGAATCTCTTTGAAGCCTTTTAGTCGAGCGAAATCTTTCACTTTTACAGTGACAGTGTTTCCTTCAACACTTGTTTCAAGAGCTCCATTTGCATCACGACCGTCCACATAGGCTACTGGTGTATCAGCGATTGCCAAAACAGATTCAAGTGTATCTGTTACGGTGAACTCTTTGTACTTATCAATATCTTTTGGTAAAGCTGTATTGACATTGTACATGTAAGGTGCATCGTATTCGACATCCAAGTGGTCCAAGGTACGGTTGATTTTCTTCGTAATTTCTGGTTCTGGTTCTTTTGGAACGATAACCGGAACTTTATTCGAATCTTTGTGTAATCCTGGTCTATTTGGAATGTTCGCATCATAAGAAGCCGTATTTGGAACAGTGAATCCACGATCTGTTAGATATGGAGTCAAATCAGCTCCCGCTTTGATCTTAGCGTCGAATGTTAACTCAACTGCTTGACCGCCATTGGCTTTGACTTGTTCTTCTGTAAGCGTCAAGGTAATGGTTTGACCTTCTACCTTGATTTGACTTGCTTCAAGCGCTTGACCATTCAATTTAGCACTTGAAGTTCCTGCGAATTCAAGAACGTCTACGAGTGTATCTGTGACTGCGAAGGCTGTCGCATCTTGCGCTACACTTGTTTTCACGTTGTAAGTGAAGACTTGATCGCGTTTGTCAAGAGTTTCAGCTTCTTTGCCATTCACATCTTTCTTGATTTCTGGCTCTTCTGGTGTTGGAGGCGTTACTGGAACTTCATTTGAATCCTTAGTGAAGCCTGGTTTGTTTGGAAGATCTGCCTTGTAAGCTGCCTTGTTCGGAACCTTGATTGACTTATCTTCTGTTACATACGCAGACAAGTTCGCACCGGCTTTGATCTTCGCGTCGAATGTTAATTCAACTGCTTGACCGCCATTGGCTTTGACTTGTTCTTCTGTAAGCGTCAAGGTAATGGTTTGACCTTCTACCTTGATTTGACTTGCTTCAAGCGCTTGACCATTCAATTTAGCACTTGAAGTTCCTGCGAATTCAAGAACGTCTACGAGTGTATCTGTGACTGCGAAGGCTGTCGCATCTTGCGCTACACTTGTTTTCACGTTGTAAGTGAAGACTTGATCGCGTTTGTCAAGAGTTTCAGCTTCTTTGCCATTCACATCTTTCTTGATTTCTGGCTCTTCTGGTGTTGGAGGCGTTACTGGAACTTCGTTCGAATCCTTATGGTATTTTGGATTATGATCAATATCATAAGAAGCCTTATTCGGAATCTCTGTCTTACCATCTTTATTCACATAAGCGGATAAGTTGGCATTATCTCTAATCTTAGCCTTGAAATTCACTTCAATAGACTTACCGGCATCTGCTTTTACAGAAGCTTCTGTAAAGGCAACTTTGATCACTTGGCCAGAAAGTGTCACTGTCGCCTTCGATCCTGCATCCTCACCATCAAGTTTAACAGTAGCTGAAGCATTCTCACCAACAAATTCTAGAACTTCTTTCAACTCGTCTGTCATCTCAAACACAGTTGCGCTGGCAGGCATTGTTGTTTTCAAAGTATAAGTAAATTCTTCATTACGTTTTGCAAGATCGTAACGTTCTGCTCCGTTTACTTCCTTCTTAAGCTCTGGAGTAGTGGTTGGTGGTGGTGTAACTGTAACTGGTTTTGATTCTTTCTTAGAATCAGGATTATCATTAATGATGTAGCTAGCAGTATTTGGTACTACCGGCTTGTCTTTTGATTCATTTGGATAAGCCGCTAAGAGTGCATCAAAGGTAATGCCTTCCTTCACCTTAGCCTTAAATGAAACTTGTACAGCTTTACTAGCATATTGTTTCACTTGATCTTTTCCAAATGTGACCATCAAACGTTGACCTTCTGTTGTTACAGTGAGGTCTTGAACAGCTTGGCCATCAACAGTGACCGTTGCTTCTCCTTCAAATGCCAATTCTTTGACGATATCATCTGAAATGGTGAAGCTATCTGCCACATGTGGAACCGTTGAGTCAATCGTATACGTGAAGACTTCTGATAACTTACCAAGATCTGCGTGTTCCTGACCATTCACCTTCTTAGTGATTGGTGGTGGAGTAACTGTAACCGGCTTGGTTTCTTTCTCACCTTGTTGGTCATTCTTGTTAGTGTATGTAATCTTAGCTTTGTTCTCAATAGATGGAACAGTTGAGCCTTTCTTCACTTTGGCATGAATCACGAGCTCTACTTCTTGGTTACCGTAGTCACCCGCATTCGCAAAATCCTTCATCGTTGCAGTCACGGTTTGACCTTGAACTGTTACATCGAAGAATTTCGCTGCCGCTCCCTTGATTTCAGCTTGACCTGGAGTCAAGTTCTCATCCAAGGTATCCGTTACAACGAAGGACTTGTACGTTGTAATATCATTTGGCAATTTCGCTTTGATATTATAAGTAAAGTCGGTTTCTGCACCGATTGTTGCCTCTGTCAATGTTTCGTTGATTTTCTTATCAACACCTGGTTCTGATGGAGGCGTTACGGTGACTGGTTTCGTTTCTTTTTCTCCGCTATGATCGTTCTTATCTGTGAAGCTGAACTTCGCAGTATTTGGAATGTTGATACGAGTCACTCCATCATTGATCTTAGCCGGAATAATCAATTCAACTTCTTGACCAGCAAGGTCTGTAGCCTTCGCAAAGTCCTTCATCGTTGCAGTCACGGTTTGACCCTCAACTGTTACATCGAAGAAGGCTGCAGCTGCTCCTTTGATAACTGGTTTGCTTGAAGTTTCATTGATAACTGACAAATCTCCTTCAAGTGTATCTGTAATCACAAATTTCTTGTAATCTGTAATATCGGTTGGAAGTTTTGTCTTGATGTTGTAGTTATACGCTTGACCTGTCGCGATATCTAAGTGATCAAGGGTTTCATTGATCTTCTTCGTTACAGGAGGTGGCGTTACAGTGACAGGTTTCGTTTCAACTTCTTTCTCTACATTATTCTCATTTGTAAAGGAAATAGAAGCCTTGTTTTCAATGGTTGTACCTGTCACACCATTTTTAACTTTTGCAGGAATGACTAGTTCAACAGTTGAGTATTTTGCAAGTTCACCAAACTGACCATCCTTCACCGTTGCCGTAATCTCTTGGCCATTGGTGTGGATATCAAAGAGGGCAGCTGCAGAACCTTTAATACTTACGTCACCTGCAAGTTCCAAATTAGCATCTAGTGTATCACGAATCACAAATTTCTTGTAATTAGCAACATCACTTGGTACTGCCGTTGTAATGTTGTAGTTGTATGGTTGCCCATCAAACGTTTGGAAGCTATCCAAGTTTTCATTGATTTTCTTATCAATAGTCGGTTCCTTTGGTTTTGGTGGGGTAACCGTTACTTCGTTAGAGGTTTGTTTCACATCATTCAAGATCACATCCGCTGTATTTGGTACTTTTACTTGACCATCTTTCTTGTATTTAGAAAGATCAGCACCTTTACGGATTTTCGCTTTAAAGGTTAATTCTACATATTGAATGTCTTTCACCTTACGGCGATTCACTTTACGAGTGATTTTTTCAAGACCAGTTTTGTCAAGTGTCAACGAAACGGTTTGACCTGAAACAGTTGTCGCACCTTTCAAATCAGTGTTATCTTTTCCACCGAGTTTCACATTTAAGCTATCTGCTTGAACTTCTAACTCTGGAACAACTGTATCTGTCAGCGTAAAGTTGTCCGCAATACCTGGCCATGGAGCCGTCACCTTGTACTCAAAGAGTTCCTCTTCTGCCTTCAAATCTTCATGTTCTTTGTCATTAACCTTCTTCGTAATTTCTGTTACAACTGGTGGTTTCACATAAACAGGATTTGAACGGCGAATGGTACTTGGTTTAGTGTCTGTCTTGGCATGTGCATCTTGGTTTGGTTGATTGTCATCACCATTCCACATGATGTTCCCTTGGTTTAGGAGACCAAATCCATTACTTTCCTGAAGGAGAGCCATGAATTCTTTACTTGATTGATTATTGCGGTATTGTTCTTTCAAACGAACCTTAATGGTCATTTGAGCTTTCTTCAATACCAAGTAATTATAGTTGGATCCTTTAGCAGGAACATCCGCAACCACAACACTTTGAGAGTTGCCTTCTGAATCATCTTGACTAACTACACGAGTGGCCCATTTTTCTCCATTTGGTCCAGTAGCTGAACTTTCAACTACTTCCAAACGGTAGTCAAGTGGGTCTGTCAACATGACGTTCTTTTCAAATTCGTAGGCTACGTTATTGAAGTTATAATCAAGAGTATAGGTGAATTCCTCTGCCTTGTCTGACAATTGTGCAGAATAGGCTTTTTTCTTTGTCAAACCAAGCGGGTCATCAATTTCTCCCAAGTCATTACTCTTATCTGCATCGGTAATTTGCTTAGTGACACTTGGGTAACAGTACTCGAGTTTTTGAACTTCAACTTCTTCATCACGTCCACCAATCTTACGGGTTGTATATTCACCTGTCTTGAAGACACCAGTCAATTCAGGGACTGTAATTGTTTCATTCGTTGGTTTGTAATCAGCTGGCGGATCAACTTCATCCTCTTCATTCGTTTCAGGAGCACGTGCTTCCTTACTCAAATCATAGTCGAAATTGTTATCTCCAGGGTTGAAGACACTATCGGGTACATAGATTGTGACATTGTCACCTTCTTGATTGATTCGACCACGAATTTGTTTTGATGGATCTGTGACTTTTTCAACAACCGTCTTGCCATTGATTCGAACAGCATCAACCTTATACCCAGGTGTAACAGTGAACTCACCTTTGATGTCTTCCTTAATCAACGCAGCAGCTACCGATTCTAAAATTCGATTTGAGAACTTGTCGATATCGCTTTGTTCATTAACATAGAAAGAAACGTTCTTTCCGTTCACAACTTTGTCTGGTGAAGCCATTGATTGAAGAGCATCATGGAAGATTCCTTGAACTGAACGGTTGTCGCCGATATTCAATGTTCTTCCAAATCCATTCAAATAAGCAGAACCATATTGGAAGTATGGGTCAGTGAACCCTGCTACTCGCTCCCAGAAACCAATAACTACAGAACCTTCTGATCCAACAGCATTCTTAAGGGTATTTCCTGCCTCTTTTAATTCGTTTGCACGGCTGACAATATCTTGCGCTGCTTCAGGGAAATAGTTTTGACCAAGTCCCCATGCAGGTTGTAGCTTATAAGTTCTGGCATAACTTTTATCCATAACAACATTACCATCTGGGAGACGGTAACCATTGGCCACACCATCCGTTACAAGGAGGAATACGGTCTTACGACCATTTTTCATTTCTCCTTTTTGACTGTTGTAAGCAGCAAGAGCATCCGTAATACCAGGAACTGTAGGAGTTCCACCTCCAACAGTAATATTATCAATAAAGCTATGAATAGATTTTTGATCTGATGTTAAATCACTTGAACTAAACTGATAATGTTTACCAGTAATTCCCTCATTTGTATAGGTATCCATCGCTCCTGTGAAGTCTTCATTATCAAAATATCGAACCTGATCTAATCCTTGGTAAGCTGAAACGAAGACGCGGTCAGTCGTATCTGGATCCCCTGTACTCACTAAATGTGGGTCAGTTTCATTGTACTGTTCAGGTTTCACATAAGTGGTCAAACGCTTCAAGGCATTCTTAACACTAGGAATAGTTTTTTCAAAGGATCCACTCGCATCCTGAAGAATAACTAAGTCGATCGGTTTACGTGGAACTGTCCACTTTGTTTTTTCTGTTTTCTTTACCTTACGATAACATCCATTCTGGATAATTTCCGTATTCTCTCCTACTCGTCTAGCAGCCCCTTCATCAGCTGATGCACCTCGAGCAAGGAACAATCCAGCCAATCCTAATGGCACAGAGAGAAACAGAATCATAAACAGAATGGAGACCTTTTTAATGAAATCTCTCATAGTTTTCTCTGAAATCCTATTGCGATTTCTTCTTCCTCCTTTATTCTGAAATAGATGTATGTCAGTCTAGCAGTTCTTGTAACTCTTTCGAGAAAATTTCAGCAGTGGTATGATTTACTAATACATTTTTTACCTGTTGCTGTTTTGTCACAAGATACATACTTGGTATGGTTTGAACCTGTAAAAGATCGGCTGCGGACTGATCTTCGTCATAATAATACGGGAAAGTATATCCTTTTTCTTTGATATACTGATCAGCAGTTTCCCTTGTTTCTTTTCCTGGTTCGTTCATATTCAGAAGAACAAAATGAATTTGATCTCCATACTTTTCATACATCTGCTGAACAATGGGTAGTTGTTTCTGGCAATGCGGACACCAACTAGCCCATTCGACAACTAACATAGGTTTATCATACAGTTCCGAGATTGCAATCAATTTTCCATCTTGAGAGGTCATTTTAAATTCTGGAAGTTGTTGACCTTTTAAACTCAAAGCTGAATTGTTCTCATCGCTTGAAGTCGATTGCGAAACGGAAGAAGCACCTATATCTTCATCCTTAGTGGGTCTAGAGATACAAATTAAACCCACCGTTAAAACTATGGTGACTTCCATCTCTTAAAACGGAAACGACCATATGTCTCTCTACACAAAATCCCCTTTCTTATAATAGTAAAACATCATGAATAAGTTTCAAGTAAAAAATATATCAACCTATAAAAACGAGAGCTAAACCTCATTCATGTCAAATGATATTTTATCATTTACTAATTAGTATTTCAAGAAATATGTTGTCAAATTGTAAACTTTTTTTCAGAATGTTAAAAACCTACTATTTCATACGTTAGAGAGTTTCTTGAGATAGAATTACGGGATTCTTATTCTGAGTTTTTTCAGAATATTATTATTTTTTAATCAGTCCAACTAATAATCCATTTTCTCGCAATTTACTATGTTATATATACCAAAAACAACATCAAAATACATTTAAATGTTTGCAATAATAAAAAAAGATTGTCCACTCAGACAATCTTTTTTTATGTTCTCAATATAAGTCAAGATAATTATCAACTTCCCATTGTGAAACGAAGGTTGCATAGCTAGCCCACTCGATACGTTTGGCTTCAAGGAAGCTAGTGTAGATGTGTTCACCTAGGGCTGCCTTGACCACTTCATCTTCTGTCAAAGCTTTTAAGGCGTTATGAAGAGTTGATGGAAGATCGGTAATTCCAGCTTCCTTACGCTCTTCTGCTGTCATGATGTAGATATTTTCTTCGATAGGAGCTGGTGCTTCGATTTTGTTTTCAATACCATGCAAACCAACTTCCAAAAGAACCGCCATAGCGATGTATGGGT
>ERZ773214.1514-NODE-1514-length-13462-cov-28.912881_pt1 | contig 13462 bp, 9 predicted proteins | sample MGYA00511238_ERZ773214 | MGnify/ENA primary metagenome ERZ773214 (study PRJEB29015, sample SAMEA2738157) | human oral metagenome | biome: human oral; feature: human-associated habitat; material: saliva | place: China | collected 2259 ...
CCTCACTTTGATATAAATTATATCATATCTAAACAGGGAAAGGAATCCAAGGATTTCTTTCCCTGTTATCATTCTACGCCGATTAGGTATATATATTCTCATTAGACTCTTCTATTTTATTATAAATAATCCACTTCACCTTTATAAGTATTTCCTAAATTTGCAATTTTAGCATCGGAAATAATGGTATGAAGTAAACCAATATTATAATCACTTGTAGCACGATTATAATCAATTGTATGAATATACAGATTATGAGCATCTTGAGTACTAAAATGTAATTCACCAGTGCCATCTTCATACTCAAACACTATGAACACACCAGGAGCGCCATCATTCCATATATACTTATGGCTGCCATGACGCATATTGGGCTTCAGTCTTAACTGTGCTTGTGTAATCCTTAGAATATCTGCCATATTGGCCCAAATCGGACCTTTATGTTCGTATGGGTGCACGCTAATAGTCTGTGTAATACCACCTGATGTTTTATACACCTTTATATTATCCGAACCGGTGCTCTCCTCTACTGCATTATTCAAAACCCTATACGAATAGTCATTATAACTTTCAAAATGACTAGACTCATTTAAACGAGCTAATGGAGAAATGGTTGGCACAAGATAATTGGCTATAATATCCTCAATGCCTCGCTTACCAATTCCCCGTTCACCATCTTCTCTAACCAATAAAGTAATAACATATTGTGTATTAGGTTCGTTCGGCAAAGCAAAAGAAATATCATTGGCCACAAAACTAGGTGTCTCCTTTGTTTTCATAGTACTCCAACGTCCATTTATAATATTGTCTCTTTTGAAAGTACTACCATCAATACTGGATACATCATATTGATCTTGCTGCATATTTGTCCATTTTTCTTTCAACGCAGAGCGTACATCATTTTGCGTCAATGTATTATAAGGCTTGCCCAAATACTGTGCACTTTCTTCATAGGGACGAGATTCCATAGATAAACTTGTATAAATAAAAGGATGGTTAAATCTATAGAGAGAGCCATCAGTTCCAGCTATGCCAGGAAGTGGAACCATTTGCGTGCCACCTCTAAAAGCTGTAAATGGCAACGTATAAAACAGCCCCCCTTCTGCAGTATGCATATGTACCTCTGTTACAGCATTATATTGAGCCCTCGATATAGAATAATTTAGATTTCTACGTTGGTCAGCAGTCATTTCATTAAGACGAAAGAGTATCTCCGCTTCTTCACGATCACCACCAGCACTTATAGCCTTATAGATTCTTTCGTTAAGAATCTTATCCATTAAATCATTCTTATACATTTCATTGCCCACAACTTTCGGATTATAGCCTGGTAACTCTTGGGCATTACCACACCCACTCAAACACAGGACAGCAATTAAAAAGCCCAATAACAAAGATTTTCTAAACATAATTTCTCCTCAATAAGCACTAACTATATTTTGTATATTGTAACATACTCATATAGTAATAAAATAATAACAAAAAAGGTTCCTATTGGTCACATAGGTGACTATTAGGAACCTCTAATCTATTTACTTTTATTATTTACACATCTATATTGAAGTTGAGGCCTCTAAATGGGTCCAGCCTTTGCTAATCTTCTAGAGATTGGCGGTGATCAATATGAGTACATTCAAAGTGTTATCGTTGATGATTTCCTTTGGCATACTTGTAGCGACCATTATCATGGCAGCAAAGTGATTGACCTCTAGCTGAAAGCTAGCTTTCTAATCGTGGCATGAAAAAAGGCCCGACATAGAAGTCAGACCGTTTCTTCAATTAAATCAATATAGAAGCGAAGTCTGGCGACCAAACCATTTATGCCTCACTTTGATATAAATTATATCATATCTAAACAGGGAAAGAAATCGGAGGATTTCTTTCCCTATTTTCAATTACAAATGTTTATGGTGCATACGATAGTGACTTATATCATCGACAAGATATCCTCTTAATTGCTATATTTGTAATATATTACTACTGGGCTGACGGATACGTAGAATTGACTACATGCACAGTAGCACACATCGTGTAATAGCCGACCGTCTGGGCAAGCTTTTGTTCAGGCGGTCTTTTTTTATTTTCTTGTAGCAAATAATACTGTACAAAGTTTTAATCATCTCACCTATATGAAAGGAGTTTTCTTATGAGAAATCGTTGGCTTATTGCACTAGCAGCTATTGGTCTACATATATCCATCGGTAGTGTGTACGCGTGGAGCGTGCTTACACGACCTATCATGGCAGATATGGGCTTTACTATGTCACAAACAACATGGACCTTCTCCTTAGCTATTCTGATGCTGGGATTATCTGCAGGCTTTTTAGGAGCTTTTGCAGAAAAAATAGGTCCCAAGAAAAGCGGACTTCTTTCAATGTCATTCTGGGTGGCAGGACTATTAGGTACAGCCTATGCACTTAGCATACATAACCTCACCTTACTCTATCTCTTCTATGGTATCATCGGTGGTATCGGACTAGGTATTGGTTATATAACACCAGTTTCTACGCTCGTAAAATACTTTCCAAATCGCCCAGGATTTGCCACAGGATTAGCCATTATGGGCTTTGGATTTGCTTCACTCATTGCAGGACCACTTATGCAATTCCTCGTAGCTCAAGTTGGATTAGTAAATAACTTCATTATCCTCGGTGTAATCTATCTAGTGGTTATGGGCGCCTCTTCTCTCTATTTGAAAGCACCTCAACCAAAACAACCACCTCGAACTACGAAAGATAAATCCACTATGTACGTTCATAATCATGGCATGCTAGCCAACGATGCTATGAAAACTTGGCAATTTGGTGCCCTTTGGTGGATCTTCTTTATTAATATTACCTGTGGTATAGGTCTTCTATCCTTAGCGTCCCCTATGGCACAAGAAACCATTGGTATGACACCTGCAGCAGCTGCATCGCTAGTTGGTATCATCGGCATATTCAATGGTGGAGGTCGCATTGCATGGTCTACTATCTCCGATTACTTTGGGCGAGCGCAAACTTACATACTGTTTTTTATTATACAAATCATCGCATTCTATTTACTCTCCCAAACCAATAGTGCCCTCACATTCCAAATTTTAATCCTTCTTATTATCACCTGCTATGGTGGTGGCTTCTCCTGTATGCCAGCATATCTTGCAGATCTATATGGTATACGCCAACTCTCCACTATTCACGGCCGTATTCTAACGGCTTGGGGATTAGCAGGCATCGTTGGTCCTATGCTCGTATCATACTTTCACGAAGCAGGATATGGATATACTACTGCCTTAATATGCTTTGCTCTTCTATTCGTATTAAATACAATAATTGCTATAATCTTAAAAATATTCGGCAAACGAGGGCTGCATAACTGATACTTAATTCTAGTACAATAAAAATTGTAAATGAATTATCACAACCAAAATTTCCCCAATTAATTACAAATCGAAAGAGGTTCCTATTGGTCACCTAGGTGACTATTAGGAACCTCTAATCTATTTACTTTTATTATCTACAGCACTATATTGAACTTGAGGCCTCTAAATGGGTCCAGCCTTTGTTAATCTTCTAGAGATTGGCGGTGAGTGAACGCATGAAAAAAGGCCCGACATAGAAGTCAGGCCGTTTCTTCAATTTCAAATTACTAGAAGCGAAGTCTGGCGTCGAAACCATTTATGCCTCACTTTGATATAAATTATATCATATCTAAATGGGGAAAGGAATCGAAGGATTTCTTTCCCTGTTATCATTGTGCGCCCAATAGGCATATATATGTTTATTAGGCTCTACTATTTTATTACCTATTGCAATTCAAAATAAGCTAAGACTTCAATCTTAGATTAAATAAGTCAATATCTCTATTATACATATCTCCAGTATTTAACAACTTTACATCTAACAACATATTTTTTAGTTGCTCCAAAGTATAATAGCCATTCACTTGATATGAAGCAATATGACGATATTCATAGTCTTTATCGCGTGTAATAAATTCTAATCTCCCCTCTCCATTAGATAATTCATAATCCAATAATAACCCCGGAATCCCATCAAACCAGACAAAACTTTTACTAATCCGAGACAATCTAATCTCTTTATTTAAGGTATGACCATATAAAGAATTAATATACTCAATATGGGTCTCAAAGTTATATGGATCATCTGGTTTGGCATTCAATAAAAAATGCTGTTGCTTATCATGTAGTGGAATCATCTGAAGGACTTGATTTACTCCATGTGGTCCTTTATGCGTTACAGTATAAGATTTAGATCCATATATACTGTCCTTATCTGTCGATTCTGTACGAGTTGAACCATTTAGTACCCGATACTGTAACTTCTTCGACATCGTAATAGTAGAAAATTCGTTAAGTCTATTCAACGAACGTACCGAAGGCAACACATAATTGGCAAGAATTCTATTCGCTTTTATATTACGTTCTGACTCTGATTCAGATCCTGCAACATACGTACCAATACTATGACTAGTATTAGGATTATCTTTGCTTGTAAAAGTAATGCCTACAATAGTACCTTGATTTGATTTATCCAAATTAGTAACGTTTAGATTCCAATATTTTGTATTATCTAATTTTTTATAAATAAATGTTCTTTCAGAACCACCTTTTTCAACAACATTATAATCTCTAGCGACATATGTACTGCCAGTAAGACCTTCTAAGGTATAGTTATGTTCACTATTTTGAATCTTAAATACACTTGAAAATGGAACTGTGAGCTGTATCCCACTATTTTCTGTATGTTCTATTATTTCTGTTTGTCCATCTATTGGCGTCATAAACTGCTTAAAATCATGGCGTAACATTTTCTCCAATTCAGCATCATCAGATATCTTACGCCATTCTTTTAATTTTTCAAAAGTACCATCAGCTTTAATTTGATTAATCATAGCCTGTGTACTAGCAATTTGCTCCAATGCGATTTTAGGACTAAGATATACATAATCTTTATACTCATCTTCAGGTATTTTGGAGTTTGCACCAGGTAGGTCTACATCTATAGCATGACAAGATACACAAATTGAACTCAATACAATAGCACTTAATAATAATCGTTTTAACATATTCATCTCTCCACAAAAAGTAATTTTAACTGTATTGTAACATAATAAGAACATAATTATGAATACGATTACAAAGCGAAAAAGGTTCCTATTGGTCACCTAGGTGACTATTAGGAACCTCTTATCTATTTACTTTTACTATTGACAGCACTATATTAAACTTGAGGCCTCTAAATGGGTCCAGCCTTTGCTAATCAACTCGAGGATTGGCGGTGATCAATATGAGTACATACAAAGTGTTATCGTTAATGATTTCCTTTGGCATACTTATAGCGACCATTATCATGGCAGCAAAGTGATTGACCTTTAGCGGAAAGCTAGCTTTCTAATCGTGGTATGAAAAAAGGCCCGACATAGAAGTCAGACCGTTTCTTCAATATTAAAACTTAGAAGCGAAGTCTGGCGACGAAACCATTTATGCCTCACTTTGATATAATTATATCATATCTAGATAAGGAAAGAAATCGAAGGATTTCTTTCCTTGTTTGATAGTACGCAGAATAGATTTCTAGTAGTCAATATTACGACTACTAAAAACCTCTATATAATAAATATCATCTTACTTTTGAAGATAATAAGTAAAGCAAATCTATATCACACATGTTATATTATAGCCAATATAAGTATTCTTTATTAGTCCCATGATTCAACACTTGTACTAAAAGCCAAACCACCTACTGGCCCCCATCCATCTCTAATAGGCATATCATCGGAATGATAACAAATAGTATTACCATATGTTGCACTAACTTTAAAATTCCGTTTTATAAATGCATTAACTACACTTTTACGTGGATGATTACTATCTTTTGCAACAGATGCACATGCTTTTCTATTTTCAACACAATTCATATTGGTAAAACCAGTTATCTTGTCTAATGTAGAACTGGATATATTATGTCGACTTCCATGATGGGGTATTTGAATTAAATTATAATCCGAAAATTGAATATTATTACAAATACCATAATCATAAGCTGCATTTAAGGCCTTTATTCCAGCATCTCCGGTTAATAATACATTATAAGTAGATAGTCCTAAATGGAGAATAACAGATGTTTCATTCTCTGCACTTGTTGATACATTTTCACGAAGAGTATCTGCACCAGTTAAAGATTCAACTATAAATTTTTTAATACTATTAACAGCCTCAGTAAACTTAAACCCACTTCTTTTTTCATCAAGACTATTTTTAGATGAGTCTACAATTTGTTCGATATAAAAAGTTTTACTTGGACTAAGCACTTTGATTTCATCGTTAATATATTCCCCCTGAAAAATTGGTAAAACAGGTATGTTATATTCATTAGCTAAATCTTCAATTCTCTTAACATTAGGATAAGAACCATATAACTCTTGTTTCAAAGAGTCCTTAGTTTTACGACCATCATTAATATACGGCCATAAAGATTCAATGTAGTTCCAGGGACAGTTCATATAAATTTTTCCTATTTCAATTTTTCCAAATAATTCAATTATCCCACTAGTATGATCATTATCAGGATGAGAAATAATAACACAATCTAATTTTTCTGTATCATAGTAATCTTTTAAATGCCTTTCTATAGTCTCACCAAATGCTTTTACACCACCATCATATAATACATGAACAAATTCTTGTGCCCCCTCAGGCATATATCTGAATAAAATTGAATCTGAATCTTGATTTACTGAACTGTTAGATAAAAAATCTATTTCATATTTCATAATATACCCCCATAAATTAAATGTATTTACTAACACGCTTATTAATGTATCCTGTTTGTTTTCTATAACTAAGTAAAAATAATACTATCAAAAATAGGTTATAAATAACAATTTTACTGTTAATCAACATACATATATCGTTAATCTCTTTCTGTATAAATACTAAAAGAAATAGTATTAATCCAGTTAAAATCGTACGATAAATATTATTAACTGTATTTAATTCAATGATAGTTTTATCACATTCAATAGCAGTTAAATAAAGTTTATAATCAATAAATGTTATAAATTTTATTTTTTTTAGTAGTGGCTCAATACATATAGATCCAATTCTACTTATTATCATCCCTACAAAATACGCCATAAAAAAGATGTAAACAATTGGTATCTGATTCCAATCATATACGTTCCAAAATATATTATAAGTATAAATATAAATCATTCCAGGAAATAAATTATTCCATATATCATAACGCCTTAAATATTCCAGTAATATCTCCATGATATTTGTACCTCAATAATTTCTATCATGATTTCATGTGATTAATTATTAAACAAACCATTCGTTAATTAAATCTTGTATGCTTCCTTCTTTAGCATAAGGTATAGTATCTTCCTGCACAAAATTCTTCCTACTTACATCATCTCCAATAGGTCCAAAGATAAAGTTTATAGCAATACGATAGATAATAGCAGATGGTGCAAATCCATAAACTTGGTTTTCAAGAATATGCTTCAGCCTTGCCGCATCATCTGGAAATTGTTGTTTCATAGATTCATTGTTATATAAACGTTTAATCAATTCCGCAATATATAATCCAGACTTCATATATAGATCAATATAAGTTTTGGTTGAGTCATCAAAAATATTAGGATTTTCTTTTTCTAGTTCATCTACCATTCGTTTTACAACTTTTTTAGGAGTAAAGATTTGATTTGTTTGTTGAGGTGGAATGTAGTCAAAAATATCTTCTTTATTCTCTTCAAAGTAGTTGGCAAGCTCTGCTTTTTTACGGAGGAATTCAAGAATTGCTTCATTAAATGTTGGAGCATCAAATAAATGACCAATAAAGCCTTCTCCACCATCACGTAGGTATTTAAATTGATCTAAAGTAATACCAGTAACTTCATGGAATACATCTTGATCTACATAGGTATCAAAGTTTTCTAATGTGAGATTTTCATCTCCATAAGCCATAAGGAAACTTGGAATTGTTCTAGCAAAACCCCGTAGATGACCACGAATTTTTTCTTCACCACTATTCATTCGGTTTTGTAAAGCTTCTACTTCCTGTTGTTTAATGATTTGTTTAGGCAATTCATGTAATGTTGTACTAATATCTTTTGTAAATTTATCTTTATATTCTGCTTTTACAACACTAATTGCTTCTTCTCGTTCGGTTTCAATCGCTAGCTTTTCCTCATCTGATGTAGCAGCTTCAATTTTCTCTTTATATTCAGCTTCTTTATGTGCAATAGCAACATTTTGTGCCTTATCATTTTCTTCGGCTACCATCTTAATAGCATCTTTAATATCTTTTTCAATTCGTTGTGCTGCTCGATTTTTAAGACCATACGTTTCTTGCATTTCCTGAACAATTGGTGTAATAACAGGTGCAGTCACACGAGATAACATATCCTCCAATGTCGGTTTTAAATCTTCATTACGTATTGTATTTTCAATATTTGCAATTGAACTTCGTAATTTATCTCCAAATAAAGCCTCTTGTTTATTAATAACGATTTCATCTGAAACAATTGGATTATCATCATCATCTAAATCGACATCAACAATATCTATGTCATCGTTTCCCATAACAACTTTACCTTGAGATGCTTCAGGCAACTCACTTAGAATATCTAAAACAGTTTGAGTCGCTCTAAAAATACCAGCAATATTATCAAATAGAAGATTAGACATAAAACCACGTTTAACAACTTCTTGGGCTTTAATTTGCTTAGGAATCGTCATTACCTGAGCCGCATCAATTTCTATCATTCGACCAGAAGAGTCCTCAGCTATAACAGGGAAGAAGTTTAATAATTCACCGATATTCTCTTTTCTTTCATCAGTCGTACCATGCCCATTAGCAGTCGCCATAGATAAATCATTAGCAAACTTATCATAAATAATCAGTGTACGTTCTGGTGCAAAATCAAATACATAAGCCCGTTCTTTTCTATAGTGTTTACCTTTTTCTGTCCAAGAATATGGATTTTGTGCTCTAAAAGCAGCCTGCATATACTGAGCTGGTGACTTCATATTACATAGCATAATTACACCAGTCCATTCAGGTACGGTTACACCTGTTGTTAATTGTCCTACTGAAAGCGTAATTGTTTTCTCATGATCTGCTATAGCTTTACGAACAGCCGCTAGAGAACGTAGATTCTCAGTTCCCTCATCACTATTATGTTCATAAGCATTATCTGATCCTGCAGCTAATACAATTCCATAATTTTCAAAAGTAGGATGATTTTCTAGTAACTTCTTAAGTGCCTTCGCTGAATTTACACGATCTAAAATCCAGAATGTATGCTTTAATTCATTACGTAGATCTTTTGTAGAGAATGGATATTTTTCATTATGTGTTAAAGTATCAAGCCACGCAACAACTGCTTCTTTATGAACAAATTCACCACTCTCATTAGTAGCAAAGAACTCATTCAAATCAAATGCATAGTCACAGTTTTCACCATCAACAGTTACACCATCATTAATGACATCTAAAACCATCTTAGACATTTGATAGGTAAACATATTCAATTGAGGTAATGCTTCGTATGGACTCTCACTTTCACACATGCTATCCCAATTTTTCTTGGCTTGTTGTTCATCTGCATATGACCAATTATAAATCTGTTCATCACTAAATTGACCCTTGGCGATTGATTTAAATGGTGTACCCGACAAATGAAGGGTCCAACGTCTATGTATATTGCTAAATGCAAAATCAGATTTACGTGTATCTACTGCTTCATGAGCTTCATCTATGATAACTAAATCCCAATGTAAATCGGCCACCCATTTTAATTTATCGTATTCTCCACCAAAATATTTAGACCCTTTTAAATCTTGTAAGCTGATGAAAGCAATTTGTTTTGCCTCATCATGTTCACTGAGATATTCAATAAATTGTTCTCGACTTATAGATGGTCTGTCTTTTAAAGAATCGGTACTGCTAACAAATTTATATTCTGTATTACCCGCAATAAACTGATCAAAATCGTCATACCATGAATTCGCAACAGCTGGACGATTGGTAAGCACTAATACATTGGTTACATCTAATTGCTTAACTAAATCATAAGCAGACAACGTCTTACCAAATCGTGGCTTTGCATTCCATAAAAACTCGCTATTTTCATGATTTCTAAAATAAGTTAATGTCTTATTTACAGCTTCTGCTTGCTCTCGGCGAAGAGTATACTCTTGTCTTTTGCCCGGTTGATAACCAGATATATCATGACAAATAAATTTGTTAAATAAATCTTCTGATTTTTCTGGTGTACCATTAAAGTAAAACCATTCTGTTTTTGGTCTACGTTCTATATCATGAAACTTTAAGAAGCCGTGAAAATCATGATCTTTAAAATTTAGACCTTTATCTGGTCCGTCTACATATTCGGCTAAATGATCCCATAAAATTTCAGTTTTAACAGCCGCTGTATGAGTTTGTTCACGAATTCGAGTCTCCACATCCCGTTCCGTGTACCCAATCTTAATCCACCCATCATTAGTGGTAACTTGCGGTGTAGTATATGCATAGATTTTAGGTTCTACAACCTTCCCTGTTTTAATCTCTATCCCCATTAGTCCATAGCCCTCACTTTTGATTCAATAAAATCTATTTCATCTTGTGAAAGATTATATTTTTTGTACAATTGTTGATCTATATTTTCAATGGGCTGAGACCAATCAATATCTGAATTAGGCGTAAAGTCTTGAAGTGGAACGTATAACCATTTTTCAGCAGTATTATGTTGTGTTATTTTTAAGATACCTAACATTGCTCTTGCAAATTTACTCTTGATATATTTTAAACAAGAATTTGCTTCATTATATGTATCGAACTCACCAATTGCAATAAATGTCTCTGTATACCCAATTAAAGGTTCTCCAATAAACGGATTAGATAGTACTTCTCCTAGTACACCACTACCATTAGCATTTGGTAATATAACTTTAAACTTTTCAAAATTACTTGGCACTTTTGCATATTCATAATCAAAATACCTATATACTCGCTCATTTTTAGCTCTACCGATAAAAGATATATATTTTTTCTTATCAACCGGTTTTTGTGTATAAAATAATTCAGGTAAAATATCAAACGCATTAGTAGAAATACGACGATCACTAGTACGCTTCATAAGCTCAGGATATGCATCATAAACTTTATCGCTAAATCGATATGCACCACGATTGGTAATAATACTAGATAAAGATATAAATCCACTCATAGATTTAACTTTATTCATTATCAAGCTCAACTCTTTAAACGGGGTAAATACCTTTATTGGTCCAAAATTTGAATGTTGACTAAAGTATGAAATTGCAATACCACCTTTAATATCCGTATTAGAAAAGACCTTAGAACTATCTTGTTCATAATAAGAAATTTTAAAATGTGTATTGTTTAACATTTTATTATTCCATTGTTTTGGCGTTCCACCGGCATTAAATAAAAATCTTGCTGGTGTAATTAAACAAGCAAGATCCCCTACCTCAAATGCCGAATCAATAAATTTATGATATATTGGCATATCTTTCGTACTTGTTCCCTGTGCTTCCTCTTGATACGGTGGGTTTCCAATTACAACATCAAATTTCATCATTTCATCTCCCTTTGAAATTGAATCTACAGATACTAACACTTTATTTTCCCAATCTTTGACAAGTGTAAACATATCTCCCTTCTTCTCTTGATCATTTACGTCATCAAATAGATTGAGTTGAATATTATCCTTTGATTCATCTGAATATGGGGTCTTCTTAGTTAACCCATTCATTTGGAATATATTATAAGATATAATAGTTGCTATTTGTTTGATTACCTTCATAGTCGGTAATTTATCAAATTTATGATTATAATATTCACAAAATGATAATAATAAGTTTTCACGAGCCAATAGTAATGAATCACCTTGTAATTCATAACCATAACTTGATTCATAAGCTATTTTAGACCATTTAATAAACTCATTCTCCGTATTTGATTGTTCAGATATTTTTTGCAATTTCCGGTCTAAAAAACCAACACGCTGTTCAACAGGAATAATATCTCCAGTAATAGGATCATAACGAGTTACAATATATGGAGCCTCACCGCAAGCAAGCTCTAACAAACGTAAAGCAATGAAGCTTTCAAAAGAAATATCACCAATTTCATTCAGTACAATAGAAACTTGCTTATCAACAAGCCAGGATGGAGTAAATACTTCACCACGTTTACGTGTACGTATCTCTTGATTTCGTTTATTCTTTTCAACACGTGGTTGAATAATAGAATCATAAGGACCTATAATTAGATTTTTTTTTATAGGTTGGTCAGCACAAAAAGGCTTCCCCATACCTTCATAAGAAGGAGAAGCCCATACAATATTTTTATTTGTAGTCCGATCTTTTAGTAAAATTGTTAACAGCGTTCCAGAATCATTAGCAATTCCTTCTTCACTAATATCCACTGTTAGTAATTGCATATATGCCTCATTTCTAACCAATAATATATTTGTACTCATTATATAATTATTCATCTAATTTTTAAAGTACACTTTACTATATGAAAGTCATTACAAAATTATGCTTGATAGGGCATGATAATCTATCAACTACAGATTACCATGCCCTATAACAGTATTTTTCAAATTATTTTTTTGCATAGCCAATTTTCGTGCAATTAAAATTTCCTTTTCATAAGATAAATATCTCCATATTAAATATAGTAAACAAATAAAGGATAAACTACTCAATAACAGATGATATATAATATTATTATCTAAAACTGGAGAGAAAAGGACTACACACCATAAAGCAAATAAAAGTCCATATGTAATTAGATATTGTTTTATTGGAGCAGATGAAAATAAAAGAAAAATAAATAAGAATAAAGTCCCCACTAGAGCTATTGATACCCCTGTAACTAATATAATCCCATATATCTCTTGATTTTTTTCAGTTATAAAAACATTTACTTGAAAGGGAATAAATAAAGTCGTGAAAGATGTAATTAGAGTTATCATAGTCTTGTTTACAATATCAAGCGATATCTTAGATTTATCTATAAACTCAAGTTCTATCATTCTCTGTTCATCATTTAATCCCTTATATAATCGAGTATACTTTACAAAATTTCTACGAAACACTTTGCTTCTCTTATATAGAATAGGTTCCTTTTTGAATTCTCTCTTTAAGTACTTCCAGTTTCTCTTAAAATTTAATTTAATCTGAACAGCTTTATCAATACATATTTGAATAAGTAAAATAATATATTTCATAAATAATCCTTTTTCATCCATTAATATCATCCAACACATCTATTAATAAAATTTTATATTTATAGGTATATAGTTATTCCCCATTTTTAAATATTATAAATGAATTGTATTAAATTTAATCCAATTTAATATATCTATAGAATATCATATTTTATTTGACTCATAGTAGTATAATATAAATATAGAAACA
>ERZ773214.1515-NODE-1515-length-13457-cov-23.363229_pt1 | contig 13457 bp, 9 predicted proteins | sample MGYA00511238_ERZ773214 | MGnify/ENA primary metagenome ERZ773214 (study PRJEB29015, sample SAMEA2738157) | human oral metagenome | biome: human oral; feature: human-associated habitat; material: saliva | place: China | collected 2259 ...
GAACGCCAACATGATACTTCATCACCGTATGAACCTTCATACCGCCTTTCTTCTTACCACTCTTGGGGTGTCTGCCTACACCCTTGAGTATGTTGTCAAAAAGGGTAATCGTAGTTGAATCCATCATATACAGAAGCTTTTCCCATGTCTTCTGTTCACCTTTAGGGCGGCTGTCCGATAAAAAAGAACCATAACGCTCTAAGAGGTACGCATAAACGCTTGCAAAGAACTCTTGTGGGCGACGCTTGTTGGCATCAGCAAGCGTACTACGACGGACGACATAGTCGATGCCAAGATGATGCAGTTTGTTTACTTCAGCCTTCATGCCTATCTCCACTTCCCGAAGAGAATCAAAGTGTTTGAGAACACCGAAAAGCATTATGACAAGGTGAGTCCACCCATCAAGACGCTTCACATAAGCTTCACTTCGGGGTGTTTCAAGGCTGATTTGCTTGATTTGTTGCTTATCGAGTAATTTTATTACCTGATTATAGACCGGCTGTCCGATAAAATGTGTACTTTTGCCCATGTTATTGAAGTTTTATCGCAGAAACAAAAGTAACAAAAAGGGCTGAAATCCGAGTGAGGATTTCAGCCCTTAACTTTTATATGTGAAAAAGGTTTACCGGACAGCAATATTTTCTGATGTATTATTATTTAGCACATATCGTGTTTGTGCCCAGCACGTGTTGTGCTGATAGTAAGCACCAATGGTGCTGAGTGCAAATTAGCTTGCAATAGGTTATCAATTGCGCGCAAAAATATTTACATAAATATAGTCTTATAAGCTTCAAAAAAATAATATTGCTGTCCGATAAAACCTCTACATGCTGCAATACTCTCTCTCAATCCTGCTGAAATGCACATGATTAGTTCTAATTTCAAATTCCAAGCCCCCTAAAATAATGACAACTCTTCTGGTGGGGCTTTTACCTGGGTAATCAATCTATCCCAGTCTCTATGTGGCTGCTCAAAGAATCTTTGTATTGAGACATAACTCATAAGTAGAATTCTTATCATTGTTGCCAAGCCTGAGAAACTCCAAGATCTCTTTATTTTGTCCTTCACTAGTGTTATAAGCAGATTGGCTATAAGCGTAATCCATATTTGTATTTTTATAGCATTCGCACTCTCTCCATAGAAGTATCTTAGAGGGAAATTCTGTTTTATTTGCTTAAATAAGGTTTCTATTTGCCATCGTTTCTTATAGATAGCTATAATATCTTCTGCCGACATCTGAGAATCATTGGTCAGCAGAGATATTAATCTGATTTTCCCTTTCTTAGTCTTATCCTGATATGTAATTTTTCTTGCTTTATGGTAGATATCTTTTTCCTTTGTATGCTTATGAAAGATAATGGTTTCTACACGTACAGCTCCATAATCTGTTGTCATCTCATAATCTGTATCAGCAATTCTTTCAAAGCTAAGATTACTTTTCATCTTAGTTACATATATAACGCCTCTTTGCGTGAGTTCTGAGAACTTTTCATAGTTGATATAGGCCCTGTCAAAAGCAATCAGTTCCTCATTGGCGTATCGTTCTGGAATAAGTGCAAATTGGTCATGACTGGCTGCGGATGTGAACTTGATATTGCTTGGAACATTCTCATTGGCAAATATCTCTGTATGTACTTTTATTCCACCCTTTTTCTTACCAGTTTTGGGGTTACGTCCTACACCTTTAAAGACCAAGTTAGAAAACAGACTTATTGTCGTAGAATCTATTATCTTTAGATTCTTCAGCCATTTAGGCTGTCCACAATTTCGGCTGTCCGAGTAAAGCTCATGGCGGTATTTCTCATATAAGTTCATATAGATTGAACCGAATATCTCGGAATCTCGACGTTTGTTTGCATCTGACAAGGTACTTCGATAAGGAAAATGCTTTAAACCAAGATGATTAAAGCGATTAACATTAGCAAAGAGAGAGGCCTTTATCTCACGCAGAGAGTCTAAACGCATCATTACTGCATAAAGCATGACGACAAGATGATGCCATGCGTCAAACTTCTTTATATAGTGTTCACCTCCCTGAGCTTGGCTCAGAGATGCAAGTTCCAAAACGAAGTGCAATAAAAGAGTGTCCCTCTCCGAGCAGATGTACGACACCGCGAACCAGCATATCTATGACATGTTGAGCGGCGGAAAGAGCCTTGCCAAACAGCAAATTACAGAACGAATGGCTGAAAAAGGCTTACCTTCGGACACTGTTTTTATGAACCTTTTTTGGAGAATGCCGAATGCGAGGCACTCATTTGCAGCAGCCCTGAAGTGGGAAACGCACATACCTACATGCTCTTAGACGAGCGAGTAGCCCCTATACCCTTACCCACAAAAGACGAGGCGTTGAGCATATTGGCACGCAATTACTTTAGAAGTCATGCCCCAGCAACGTTAGACGACTTCTGTTGGTGATCGGGATTGTCAGTGAAAGAGGCGCGATTGGGCGTTGAAATTATTGAAAAAGAGTTTCAAAAGGTCGTTTTCAACGATAAAACTTATCTGCTGCACGAATCTTCTTCAATCGACATCAAAGAGAAAGAAAGATTTATCTTTCTGTCTGCTTACGACGAATACATCATTGCCTACAAGTATCGCGGCGATGTTTTGCAAGCTTCTCACAACAGCAAAGCATTTACTAACGGTGTTTTCTTTCCCCTTATCCTACAAAATGGTAGGGCGACGGGTAATTGGAAAATGACTTTGACACGCCGAAACATCGCCATCAACACGTCTTACTTTGATAACAACGCCCCCAACAAATTTGTCTGCGGCTGAAGAAAAAGCCCGTTTGCAACTTATTTCGTTCCATAACTAACGGTAAAGATACCGAAGTTATCGAGTTTCATGCCATATTTGGTTAAGCCATAAAAGGCGAAAAGACTGTCTAGTTCGCGTTGCGAACGCCGCCGCATAATCCAATCACGCTCCTGATGGTTGTTTAATACGAAAGCAATCATTTTTAACTGAGGGTGCCAAGGCTGACCAGTATAGACCAAAAAGCCGCCCGGTTGCAGTGTGGATAAAGCACCAGAGATGGCCTTACAAACAAGCTCGTTATCACCAAACAGCTCAAATATACCAGAAATAATAACAATATTAGGTTCAAAATTCAGCTGTCGATATGAGTCTTTATTAAAACAATCAAGACGAGTAAACCGTATATTTTGAAGTCCTTGCTGTTGTATCTGTGCCTCGCCGAAAGCAATATTTGCTTCCGAAAAGTCGTTTATAACCACTTCTATTTCCGGGAACTTGTGTTTGATGTCGAACAAATAATTACCCGTCCCACCGGCAATATCGAGTATTTTCACGGGTTCATTGCGCTGTTTAAGCGTTTCAATACGCTCTTCTACGGTTGCGATGAGATGCTCTCGTCGTATTCTTACTCCTCGCCAACCAATGGCGTTAAGATAGCCTTTGTCTATCCATCGCCCAATTGGTCCGCATCCCTGTGCTTGGTTGCGATAAACATAATCCAGAGACATACCCGAATCAAAACCATATTTTAGTCCCACACGCATTCCTTTACTAAGAAATCCCAAGTGATGGAGCATCCATTTCTGCATCCGAAAGCCCCAACGTTCAATTCGGGGAAGCATATTCAAAGTCATTTTGTTATACTCGTCAACTGTAAATTTATCAGGCATACAGGTCGCCGGCGGTTGTTCGAGTGAGAAACAGCGGTTAATAAACTCAGCAATAGGATTGTAAACCTGCTCACGTTGCGTTTCAAACAATAGCCCGTGATAAAACCCTTTAAGCTTGACAAACCGCTTTTGGGTGGAGCTGATGTCAACAAAAAACCGCTTTTGCATATCGTCTTTCACCACGTAATCTTTACCGGCAGAGAGCAATAGCGTCGGTATGGTTATGGCAGCAGCATCTTCTACTATACGCTTTCCTGCTTTCAGCAAATCCAAGAGATAGTGCGCATCAATTTCTCTAGTAATTAGCGGGTCGGTGTCGTACGCCTTTTGCTGTTCCACATCATGTGTCAACACCTTCGATTTTACATAACTGGGCACTGTTAGGTGTTTGAAGAGCCGCGCTGCCAACGCAATTCCCGTCTTTGCAAAAGGCACATATAACTTAATGGTAAACGCAGGAGCAAGAAGTGCCATACCAGCAATACGGGGCGCAAAGTCGTGACACCACGCCGAAACAATTACACCTGCAATGCTGTTAGCCACCACAAAGATGTCTCTCTCAACAATTCCATACTGCTCATAGAGGTATTTTACGAAAGCATCCAAGTCGCGTACATAGTCCATAAAATGGGGCGAAACGGATTGCGAAGTATGCCCCAGTCCACGCATATCAAAGCCAAAGATGTTGAAATGCACAAATTGCTCGTTCTCGGCAAAGGCTTGCAAACGTCCCGAATGTTCGTGCCCGCGATGCAATATCACAATGGTTTTCTGCGAAGGGTTGTAATTCCACACCCTATAAAAAATATCTGCGTTGTCAAAACTCTTAAATGTTCCTGTTTCCATTTTTATCTTTGGTTAAATTTTTACTTATCATTAACTGCACCGTTTCACCTATTCGGCGACTCCGAAAACGGCCCATTGCACAATGAATATATAGCTTTCGAGGCACATCTTCGGCTTTCATCTTCTCTAAAACCGTATTTACAATACGCTCCTCACAGGCTTTGGGGATAGTGGCAATATCCAAAAGCGGAAAGCAATGGTAATCTGCCGATGTGCGAAAGTAGGCGTTTTCGGGTAATTCGGCTGAAAGGTCGAACACCGAAACCTCTCCCAACATGGCGAATTTCCGAGCAGAACGGCATGAAAGCAAGCCTCCAACGAAGATGTTGGGTGCAATTTCTACAGGTGCCTGACGAGAAAACAACCACAATATGCGATACACTGCGATATAGGGAAAATAGAAAATATAACGCAAAAAACCGATGCAACCGTGGTCGTCTTTAAGAAAATGTCGACTAGAGCGATAATAAGCACGGCCCAATAAAAGCAAGACGAGTATGCCCCACAATAAAAAAATACTTCCTAAAACCGAATGTTCGATGGCAAACAATAACGCCGTCAACCCCACAGCGGCAACAAAAAAGTAAACCGTTGCTATTTGTTGGTTGCGCTTTTTACGGTAAGGAAACATCCATAACGTCAGAAAACCTGCCATCAAACCGGTAGTAATATCGATGAAATGGTGCTGATACACCAAAAGGGTAGACAGCATTAACAACACCAACCACATTCTCAGTAAGTTTCTGAACCTGCTATTTCGCACCCCACTCCAAAAGATGCAGGCATAACCTATATGTAAAGACGGGACCTGATTAAAAGGTGTATCGTACGTATTGATGAAAGAAAACAAGATATGGGCTGTTTCCGGACGTACAAAACTTTGTTTTAACGGAAAGATAATAAAACAAATTCCCGATAAAACGGTTATAAAAACGATGCGTTTACTTAATGTCGACAGCTGCCGAAAAGTATTGCAGAGGAAGAAAACCCATATAAAAAACACCACACTACTGCTATAAAAATAGATGGCAAAAGGTACAAACGGTATGGCTTTTTCAAACGAAAAGCAAAGCGAAGACACCTCTTTAAGCGATGCCGCATAGCTTGCAGCAAAAGTATAAACAGCATAGAATACACCCCAACAAATAACAAGGGCGATGTATTTGCTTACTTGCAAGCATTTGTTATCTATACCGCAACGCTGCATCAAACCGTTTGGCAAGGGCCGCTTACACGTCCATACAGTTTTGTTGTTTATTTGGGAATGCTCCATAATGTCTTTCGGTGCATAAAAGCCGATAACAAACAAGTGGGTAAAAGCGAAAGAAAAGCGATGGAAAGGCGCATTTTTGGCGGAAACACCACCTGTTCTTTGCGCTGCGCTATGGCCTTTGTCATTGTTTCAACAGCCCGATTTAAGGGCATGCAGAACGGACATTTGGAAAGGTCATTACGGTATATCTCTCTCAATCGTGGCGTGTCTATGTAGCCCGGAACAAGTGTTGTAACCGTTATTTGATAGTCGGCAAGACTTCGGCGATAAGCATCGGCTATCTGTATCAATGCTCTTTTGCACTTGGCATATACGCTTGCGCACGGATAATGCAACAATCCTGCCACCGAAGCAATCACTACCAAATGTCCGCCGGATGCATTCATTGCTTCTCGTGCCACTTCCATCGCATTCAATGCACCCGCGATATTAACCTTCAACATTTGTGAAGTCTGCTCAAAATCCACTTCTTCAGTAACGCCGTTACGGTAATATCCAGCAGCAACAATCATCATGTCCAACCCCTTATCGGCACAAAACACTTCTACGGCAACGGTTAATGCGTCCTTATCACACACATCCAGCTGGTATGCAAGCAACAGTTTGTTAACCTCATCACTCCTGTCTATTCGTGCCGTATTTCGTCCGCACACCCCCACCCGATGGCCTTTGGCAGCATAAAACCGCGCCAAGGCCAAGCCGATACCCGATGTTCCGCCCGTAATAAAGATGTTCATACCTGTTTGTTTTTAAAATGTTGGGCAACCCTATCGTATCCGTATTGCCATTGAAAGTTCATATCTTTTACAAACTGGGCATAGGTTTTGGGCAGTTTCAGTTCTACCTGGAGCTTCAGAAGATTGATGTTTTTTTCGATGTAATGGCCCGAAAGTGCCTGGTTCATGTCGGCCGTGTCTACCCAATAGTTCACCGAATGCGTCATCACTTCTTGCAATCGGCGGTTTCCACTATATCCAAATACGGCTCTAATAAGTGCCTCGTCGATGGTGCCAAACCCCTTTTTCTTCTCAAAGATAATTGTTTCGCCAAGTTGTTCGGCCAGTTCTATGGGCATCAAATCAATAATTCCGCCCGCAAAATAGGCACCTTTGTAATGCACGGGCTGAACGTAGAACATATCCGAAACAGATATTCGGGTGGCAATGGGTAAGGGAACATCTTGAAACAGCTCAACTTGCGAGTCGATGGCACTACCCTCATAGCTTTTAAAATTGCAGTTAACAGCCGGCAAATCGATGTTTCTAGCTGTCTCGGCATCGGTAAAAAGCACCTTCCGATAAAGTTTTCTTCCGTTTCTTTCTTTACCGATGTCAGCCCTGTCAAACAACAATCGGGCACCTACTACGATGGTGGGAAGGGTTGGTCGAACAGCCAACGAGGGCAAAAGCGGGCGTATGTCGGTGGGCATGTCTACGATAAATTTATCGAAAATATTTTCTATATAAGGAGCATAGAATGTGTTTCGTACCTTGCGCTGGCAATAGACACCTATCTTATACAGCATTTTGAAACGTGTCATTCGGGTGTTTTGCACAAAGCGATACAGCTCTTCCGACTGTATAAAGGCCTTTCGCTGCTCGTCGGTAGCAAACGAGTTGATGATGTTGGCAGCGATACTGCCACCGCAAGCGGCAATCAGCAGGTCGGGCTTTACACCATAATGTTGCATCGCCGCATACATGCCGAGATACAAAGCATAACGTGTACCACCGCCAGAAAAAACCGCAACCGTTGGATAAGGTTTCTTTTTCATACTCCACTGCTTATCAATACCATCGGTTTACTCAGGCGTTTGCGAATTCCTGGTTACTTTTAACGTCTTCTTTATCCTAATCCACGTGCTGAGTACAAGCAACAAATCGATAACCCCAAAGATGTAAACGGAATATCCTGAAAGGTTTATACCAAACAAACAGACCACCCCGTAGAGGCCGAGAACGAAAGCACGGTCGCTCTTGCCCATCGGACCATCATACCGTCGTTCTACCGACAGCACCTTTCCCATCACTCCTGCGTATTCATTAATAATGCTGAGGGCAATGAAAGCCACAATAAAATAAAGACTTTCGGGATGATACTTCAACAGCGGAAAATAAATAATGGTGTCCGAAACGACATCACCCACTTCGTTTAACAGCTCTCCCTTTCGGGTTATTTGATTGTAACGACGAGCCATCATGCCGTCTAAGGCATTCAGGGCCATACGTATCAGCAGTCCCACAGGCAGGCAAAGGTAGAGCCATGTACCCACATCGCCCGCAAACCAAAACAAAATGCCGATGACAAGTGAGAGGACACAAGCCCACAAGGTGATTTGGTTGGCAGTAACTTTTGCACGATGCAACAACTCTAAAATAGGCGTTAACACCCGTTGAAACTGCGGTTTGATGGAATAGACAGATATCATAAGTACTTTGTTTTACATGAACATTCTTAATTCCGCAACACTATTATAAATTAAACTTTTTAAGTACCAGAGCAACAAAAAGTTGCTCAGGATTTTGCCATGTCAGAGTTTTCACTTATCTTAGTGTTGCAAAAAAAACAAGAGAATCCGACGATGAACATGGCAAAGATACAAATTAAATCTGAGAGACTCACTCCTTTTGGGGTGTTATTTTCAATCATGGAGCAATTTGACTCCACACATTATCATCTGTAATCGACTCAACCCTCGGTCTAAGGTGTAGATCGTTCGGTTATCAGTACAGCGAAATCATCCGTTCTCTCATGAGTATCTACTTCTGTGGTGGTTCATGTACCCAAGGATGTCACTACTCATTTGATGAACCACCTCTCGCTTCATCCGACACTTCGCACTTGTAGCTCTGATACTATCCTCAGAGCGATAAAGGAGTTGACGCAAGAAAACATTTCATACACATCAGATATGGGCAAGACCTACGATTTCAATACGGCTGACACTCTCAATACTTTATTGCTCAATTGTATATTTGCATCTGGCCAACTGAAAGGGAGTGAGATGTATGATGTTGATTTCGACCATCAGTTCATAGAGACAGAGAAGTATGATGCAAAGCCTACATACAAGAAGTTCCTTGGTTATCGCCCTGGCGTGGCGGTTATTGGCGATTTGATAGTCGGTATAGAGAATAGCGATGGTAACACAAATGTTCGTTTCCATCAGAAGAACACGCAGAAGAGGTTCTTTGAGAGATTTGAACAGAATGGGCTCATTATCAATCGCTTCAGAACTGATTGTGGAGCATGCTCCAAGGAAATCGTGGAGGAAATAGAAAAACACAGCAAGTCCTTCTATATCCGTGCTAACCGCTGCAGTTCGATCTACAATGACACCTTTGCTCTCAAAGGCTGGAAAACAGAGGAAATCAATGGCATTGAGTTTGAATTGAACTCTATCCTTGTTGAGAAGTGGAAGGGTAAAGCATACCGACTTGTGATTCAAAGACAGAAACGGATGGATGGTATGCAGGATTTTGGGAATAATACTGCGTATTGCCTCAAGTCACATTGTGGGGTAAGGGGATATTGTAGGCAGAAGTGGGTGTTTCAAATTCAAATTATCTGCAAATTCAGTAATGAGAGGATGTGTAAATGCAATAAGGATGTTGAAAGGCTTAGTTGCGGATTTGAGGTACTATAAATTTGATAATAGGTTTTGCTTTTATAGACATTGTGTTTACAACTCATAGTATCACCATATAATAAGGTATAAAGCTAAGATTTTTAGTAATAAGAATATCTGTTAAAACAAAAAGACAGACTCTACTAAATCAGAGAGCCTGTCTTTATCTATATCGGAAAATCGTGTAATTCTATTAGAATGGTAAGTCATCTGTAGAATTTTCTTCTGGCTGTGCAGGAGGGAATGGAGTAGCCTGTGGCGCAGCAGGAGCTGGCTGAGGAGTGACTGGAGCTGCAGCAACAGGCGCACCAGCCATAGCAGCTGTAGCGTCTACACGCTGAACGTTCCATGCACGAATATTGTTAAACCAACGACCGTTGTACTCGTGTGCATCAATGTCAAAACTTACATTGAGTTCATCACCAGCCTTAATAGCGAACTGCTCAATTCTATCAGCACCAAAAACATTGAAAACCATCTTCTTTGGGTACTGGTCGTGTGTCTCAATCACATACTCCTGTGACTTCCATGGTCCTCGAGCTGAAGTTCCCTCACGTGCAGGAAGAACAGCAATTACTTTTCCTTGTAAATCCATTTATCTTACTTGTTTTGGTTATTTTAATACTTTATTCTGTTTGCGAAATTACTAAAATAGTTCTAAAAAGCGAAACTTTTATACTTAATTTTTGTTTTTCACGTCCCTTTTTTGTATTTTTGTACGATGAAGTTGAAAGATGGTAGTGAACTTGTTTCAGCCGTCTGGATATATAATAAGTGTAACAGAATATTAACTAAAATAAGATACTAATGAGATTTAACCTTTCAAGCACTGCATTGAGCAGCCGGTTGTTGACTCTCTCTCGAGTAATTAATAGTAAGAATTCTCTTCCTATCTTGGATTGCTTCTTGTTTGAAGTTCATGATGATCAGCTTACTATTACTGCGTCAGATAGTGAGAATGTCATGTGCGGAACATTGAATCTTGAGAGTTGTGAAGGCGAGGGCAATTTTGCAGTGAACAATCATACGATTCTTGATGCTGTGAAAGAACTCCCAGAGCAGCCATTGACATTGGATGTGAATCTGGATGAAATGAAAATTTATGTTACCTATCAGAATGGTTCTTATAACTTCCCAATTCTCGGTGCAGATGAGTATCCAAAGGCGCAGTCTGTATCAGATAATGCAACGACAATTACGCTTCAAGCAGAGAAGTTATCAGATAGTCTGACACGTTCACTCTTTGCGACAGCACAGGATGAGCTTCGCCCAGTGATGAATGGTGTTTATTTCGATTTGAAGGAAGATGGGTTGGCAATAGTTGCCAGCGATGGTCATAAGCTTGTAAGAAACAAAATCTTCTCTATTAAGAGTGATTCTCCTGCATCATTTGTCCTTCCTAAGAAGCCAGCTTCATTGTTGAAGAATGTTCTTTCAAAGGATGGAGGCGATGTTATCATTCGTTTCGATGAGCGTTCTGCAGAGATTTCTTTTGCTGAAGGCAACCTCGCATGTCGTTTGATTGAAGGTAAATATCCTAATTATAACAGTGTAATCCCACAGGATAATCCTAATCAGGTTACGATTGATCGTAAGTCATTGATTGGTGCTTTGCGTCGTGTATTACCTTTTGCAAGTGATTCTTCACAGTTGATTCGTTTCCATGTGTCAGCAGGTTTGTTAGAGTTGAATGCTGAAGATATTGATTTTGCAACAAGTGCTAAGGAGAGTGTTACCTGTGAGTATGGTGGCAATCCTATGAGCATTGGTTTCAAGGGTTCAAGCATGCTTGACATATTGAATAACCTTGAGAGTGATGATGTCGTCATTCAGTTGGCTGATCCATCACGTGCTGGTGTAATCGTACCAGGAAGTCAGCCTGAGAATGAGGATATTCTTATGCTGATTATGCCGATGCTGTTGAACGATTAAGAAACAAGTGAGATAGATTTTATCGGGAGGATGGCTGTGTATCTTCTATATAGCCATTCTCCTTTATGATTATATAGGGTTATACACAGACGTATGAAACTGAATTTGACAAAGCCTTTGATTGTTTTCGACTTGGAAACAACAGGGCTTGACCTTGTAAACGACCGTATTATCCAGATTTCTTTTATTAAGGTTCATCCTGATGGAAAGGAAGAAAGAGAAAATATATTTATTAACCCTGAAAAGCCAATACCTGCAGAGGTGACGCTATTGACGGGTATTTCTGATGCTGATGTGGCTGATGCACCAACCTTCAAGCAGAAGGCTAAGGAGTTATCAGACAAGTTTGTTGGCTGTGATTTTGCTGGATATAATTCCAATCGTTTTGATGTGCCAATGTTGGCAGAAGAGTTTCTGCGTGCAGGTGTTGACTTTGATTTCTCAAAGTGTCGTCTGATTGATGCACAGAATATCTATCATAAGATGGAGCGTCGTAATCTTGCTGCTGCCTATAAGTTCTATTGTGGTAGGAAGATGGAGGACGACTTTGAAGCACATAAGGCGGATCAGGATACTGAAGCTACATGGCGTGTGCTACAGGGTGAACTTGATATGTATGCTCCCGGCAATCAGGAAGAAGAGGATCGTGTGTTGAATAACGACATGGATGAACTTGCAGAGTTCTCTCGTATGAATGACTTTGTAGACTTCGCTGGTCGTATAATATGGCGTGACATGACTGATAAGGATGGTAACCAATTGTTGGATGCTACAGGAAAGCCACGCCGTCATGAAGTATTCAACTTTGGTAAGTATAAAGGTTGGGATGTTGCAGAGGTTCTGCGTAAAGATCCTGGTTATTACAGTTGGATGCTTGCAAGTGATTTTACTTATAATACAAAGCAGGTCTTGACACGTATTCGCCTGAGAGAGTTTAATAATAAGTAAGGTAATGCTGAAAGGAAAGAAAATAGTTTTAGGCATAACAGGCTCTATTGCAGCATATAAGAGTTGTCTTATTATCCGTGAGCTGATAAAGAGTGGGGCAGAGGTGCAGGTGGTTATTACGCCTGCTGGTAAGGAGTTTATTACTCCTATAACATTGTCCGCATTAACACATAAACCAGTTGTAAGTGAGTTTTTCTCACAGAAGGATGGTACGTGGAACTCTCATGTAGACCTTGGACTATGGGCGGATGCAATGGTTATTGCTCCTTGTACAGCTGCTACGCTGGGTAAGATGGCAAATGGAGTAGCTGACAATATGCTTATTACTACTTATCTTTCAATGAAAGCACCTGTCTTCATTGCGCCTGCAATGGACTTAGATATGTATAAGCACCCATCAACGCAGAAGAATATTGAGACGTTACGTAGCTTCGGGAATCATATTATTGAGCCAGGTAGCGGTTTTCTTGCCAGTGGTTTGGAGGGTAAGGGAAGAATGGAAGAACCAGAGAATATCGTTAAGGCTTTGGCGGATTTCTTCTCTACTTCATCGGAGTCACCATCTTATACAGAAGATTTAAAAGATAAAAAGATTCTTATAACAGCTGGTCCTACATACGAAAAGATAGACCCTGTACGTTTTATAGGTAATTATTCGTCTGGTAAAATGGGCTTTGCTTTGGCAGAAGAATGTAGCCGACGTGGAGCAAAGGTTGTACTCGTTGCAGGGCCTGTAAGTCTTACTTGTTCTGATCGTATTCAGCGAGTTAATGTTGAAAGTTGTAAGGAGATGTATGAAGCTGCAGTAGGGGAGTTCCCTAATTGTGATGTAGCAATCCTTTGTGCAGCAGTCGCAGACTTCCGACCAGACGAGGTTGCGGAGCAAAAGATTAAGCGTGAGGGTGACGATTTGCTGTTAAAGCTGAAGCCTACGCAGGATATTGCTGCAGCGATAGGCAATATGAAGGGAAAAGAACAACGCATAGTTGCTTTCGCTTTGGAAACGAATGAAGAAGAAAGCAATGCCCAAAGAAAGTTGGAAAAGAAGAATGCTGATTTCATTGTTTTGAATTCAACGAGAATTCCGGGAACGACTTTCCAGGCAGATGATAACCAAATAATGATTATCAACAAAGAAGGTAAGAAGAGTTATGCTAAGAAACCAAAGACAGAAGTG
>ERZ773214.1516-NODE-1516-length-13453-cov-9.345723_pt1 | contig 13453 bp, 14 predicted proteins | sample MGYA00511238_ERZ773214 | MGnify/ENA primary metagenome ERZ773214 (study PRJEB29015, sample SAMEA2738157) | human oral metagenome | biome: human oral; feature: human-associated habitat; material: saliva | place: China | collected 2259 ...
GGTACAGCTAATGTAGGGTTGTAGATGATAGGAATACCAAAAATAAGAGGTTCGTTGATGTTAAAGATACCAGGAACGATTGAAGCCTTACCAATAGCGCTTAATTGCTCAGATTTGGCACGAGTTGCAAGCCAGATACATAGACCTAAAGTCGCACCAGAACCACCTGCAATAACAAACATATTAGAAAACTCGCCGGATACAATAAAACGGGTACCTTCTGATGCATTACTCGCCATATTTGCAAGGGCAATTGGACTAACAAAGGCAAAGATAATGTTTGCACCGTGAATCCCAACAATCCATAGCAATTGGGTCAAGAAATAGATAATCATCAAACCAATCCATGAATTGGTCAAGTGAGTTACGAAGCTAAAAGGAATCGCAATCACTTTGAAGATGTCTGTCCCCACCATTGATGAAGAGAACTGTAAAGGCAACTACAAAGCCAGGAATCAAAGCAGAGAAACCACGAGATACACCTTCCGGAACTGCTTCAGGCATCTTGATGACCCAGTTTTTCTTGAGACAGAGACGGTAGAGCTGAACTGTTACTACTGCCATGATAATGGCTGTGAAAATACCTGTTGTACCAAAACGAGTCACTCCATTACTAATCGCCCAACCATCAGCAATAACAGCACCTTCTTTGAGACTAGTCACTGCTGTCATAGCACCTTTTTCAAAGACAATTTGAGGAATGGTCATGATGAAAGCAAAGAGTGACAACATTGCTCCGTTGAGCGGATTCATGTTTAGACCTTCTTCTTCGGCATAAATTTTTGTCAATTCATAGCCCATAGCTAGAACGAAATAAAGTGATAAGACACCCATTGTTGCATAATAGGCAATCATGTAGAGCGATTGGAACTTATCAAATGAAGCTGCAAAAATATCTGCAACGATTGGCCAGAATGAGAAGGATTGTGGCAGCACACTAAATACTAAAAACATTGAGCCAACAATGGTAAATGGTACTGCCCCCATACCTGCAGCTGTGATCGCCCGCACTATTTTGTACTGAGCAATTTTCCCCATTGGTCCCATGAGATATTTCTCTAAGAAACCAAATAGTCCTCCTTGTTGTTCCATAACGAAACCTCCTTATATTTTTACATTATTTTTTCTAATTGCTGAAGTCTTAACAAAGCTCGATCTCGACCTTCCAAAATTAATCTTATTCTATGAAGACTAAAAAGACTAACCAATAGACCTAACCCCAGTACGAAAGCAATAAACAACTTGCTATTTAGCTTAGCAGTGAAGATAGGAAAGATGATTGAGATTTGATCAGTGCATAATACAAGAGCGATCAATAGAATTTGAACGATTGATTGTAAATTGAAAAACAATCTTGTTTTAGTCAAATAAACTTCTTTTGTGCCATACATTTTAAACTGCTCAGCTATTGCTAATACAGCAAAAAACAGCAAAATGATCGGCATGACTACATATAAAGTCCAGTTAAAGAGCTGGACAAGCAACCAGTACAAATTTCCAAAAAACATAGCTGCTAAAGAATATCTTAGCATCAAATAACGGTTGAAATAAGTCGATTTCAAGCTATTTTCTTTCCGCTTTTGCTCTTGTGTTTGCATGTTTCGCTCCCCTTCATTCAGTTTATCTCATTGTTCAATCTTACGATACAGATTCAGCATCTCAAGAGCTACTTCCCGAAGCGTCATGGTTGTCATAAGGTGGTCTTGAGCATGAACCATAATAATTTCCATCTTCATCTCAATTCCACTTGCATAATCCTGCAGTAACTTTGTCTGAGCGCGATGGGCTTCTACTAATTCTGTATTTGCCAGATCTAATTTCTCCTCAGCCTCGTCATAATGTCCCTCACGCATGGCTGAAAAAGCTTCATGGACAGTTGCTCTAGCATTGCCACTATTCAAAATAATTTCAAAAGCGGCCACTTGTAGCTCTTCTTGATTCATAAAAAGCCTCCTTACGTTATCGAATTCTGAGAAATAGTTTTTTAAAGTCTGTGAAAGTTTGACAGTTGATCATCTGTTCTTGTAGTTCTTCTTGCTCAAGCAAGAGGATAATTTTGGAAGTCAGGTTAGATAAGTCTTCGTTCCCAAAAACGGAAGGCGAAGGGAGGAATACCAGTTTTATCTTTGGATACTCTGGAGACCACACTACTCCTTCAGGTATGAGTGCAACTCCAATCCTATGACCTTTCGCATAAGCTTTGATTGGATGGGGAACAGAAACAGTATCAGAAAAAACAATCTTTCGAAGTAATGAGCGATAAAGTTGACTTTCACTATATAAACTAATATTGATTTTTTCTGCAAAAGATTAAAAGTACACTCACAAGCAACTCCTTTTAATCCTCTATCCAAGAACTGACTTCACACTTAAACCATCTTTGAATAGAAAAAGCGATAATCATTACCCTCTCCTCCTACGCATGTTTTATTACATGTAAAGTTATTTTACGAAAAGACAAAACCAACTTAAACTTTATAGGAAAGCAATCTTTATTTCCAAACAGCTACAACTATAAGGTTTCTGCACATCTTGTCTTTCTATCATTTAATCTCCTCCATTGCTAATAAAAAATCACGACATATTTTCATGAACATAGTTACGAACAAGAGTAAAATTACTCGTTATAATCAAACTGACAACTGACTTGAAATCAATTAGTTAAAAGCTACAAAGGAGAAGGTGCCTAATTAGTCTCAAGAAGGGCGTTAACAATACTCAAGAGGAGCATGTTCTTGAACCTTAAAGGGTATGTCCTTAAACCACAAAGGATAACTACTTAGTTGGAAGAGTACAAAAAAGACTTTACAATAACACCAAGTGTAGTTTTATAACGATGATACTAATCCTACCCTCTCCCCTACCCAACCCTATAGTTTTTACAACTTAACCCATGTTATACGGATAGTCTTTATCTATGAACGTGACGTTCATTGCCATGCCCATTAAAACCAGCCTAACTTTAGAATCATCACCTTGTTATGCCTTTACTTATTTCTCTAATAACATAGCCATTATTCTTTATTGCACTCGCACAAATCTCTCTATAAACCTTTTGATAACTCCATCGCAATCGAATGTAACCAACAAGTCCAACTTCTGTACATCGTTAACAACACAATTCAGCCAAAATTGGATTTGCTGTCACATCTGTCATACGCAATCAACGTCTAACTTACTAATACACAGTAGGTTTACATGAAATGTTAAATGTGACAGCAAAATGAATTTAAACTTTTCTTATAAAATAGAGTATTATTTTGTCATGACCTTAGTAGACATTACCATACCATTGTCATGGTAGTACTCAAATTAATATTAAATAGTAAAGCAAAGTGAAATAAATAAAACCATTTATTTGTATCTTAGCATGATAAGGCTGCTTCTAAGCTACATGAAAAGTAAAATCAACCCAGCTTACTCATTGTTATAAGCTAATACGTCAAGAGCGGAAACACTTCCCCTACTCCCATATTTTTGCCGCAAGCTTTACAAACTCAACCTTACCATCTATGTAATCAGCAAAATATTCAAGTGCAGGAACACCGTCAGGCAGATTACACGACCCACAACCGCCACATGAGGGTGCCTTACAGTGGAAACGTTCTTGGATGAATTCAATCCTTTCTTCGCGATCAGAAAAATCTATTTGTGGTGCTAACATTGTTATTCTTATTAATTGATGAGAGTTAATCCATATTTATTTACAAACAGAAAAAGCTATATAAAGAACCTTATCGATAATAACCTTGTTTGTTAAATACTATCATTAAATAAGCAAACACTACAATAACACGTCCTTCAGCTGCGTAAAGAACTCTAATTTCAACAAATGAGGATGTTCGTACTCCTCTATCACCTCATGTTGCCAAGTTGTATGAAAAGGTATATGAGCAGCCCACCCCCCAAGTTTTAGTACAGGCTCTATATCCGAACGGAAAGAATTTCCAACCATCAGTAGCTGCCCTACTCCAATCGAAAAACGTTCGCACAACTGATGATAAGATTTCTCCGTCTTATCTGAAACAACTACAATATCCTCAAAATATGGGGCCAAACCCGAACGATGAAATTTATTCTCTTGATCAAGTAATTCACCTTTAGTAAATACTACTAAATGATATTTATCTAATTCACGCAACACCTTCAAAGTTTCAACGACTCCCTTCATAGGCTTACCAGGCAGTTGAAGGAGTTCTTTTCCTAATGCTAAGATTCGTTTAACTTCCTCCGCTTTTAGTTTCCCATCACTTATTTCTATTGCATTTTCCAGCAATGACAGTATAAAAGCCTTACTACCATACCCCAAAAGAGGCATGTTAGCCGTCTCAACAGCAAAGAGAGCTTTTGAGATCTCATCTGCATAAGAATATGAGTTTAGTATCTCGCAATATTCTCTCTCCACTGCCTCAAAGTAAGATTGACACTCCCATAGTGTGTCATCAGCATCAAAGGCTATCAATGATATATCTTTCATAACTTTCTTGTTTCGAACTGCAAAATTACATTATTTATATATACTACAACCATAAAAACCATATAAAATACACTATAAAGACAAGAGACTGAACAAAAATAAGCGTAAATCATGCTGATTTCCTATATAATGATACGACAATAGAGGTCGACTTATGAAAAACGAATAACCATCCTAATAAAATTAAAAGAGCTCACTCATAAAAAAAATATTTCATCAGATGAAATCATCGCCAACCCTTTTATACGTCTACAATACAGACGAAAAAGCATCAAAAATTAGTAATTTATCCAATATTTTTTAGTCGAATAATCTTTTGTCGATTGAATACTTTTACTTAAATTTGCAGCACAAAGTTTATCAAAACGGGAAACTTTTGAAAGTTGAATACGAAAAAAGTTTTCCAAAACTGACAACTTCTAAAGAGAAAATTGGTATCTAACTTATACTTTTTTGAGGATAAATACATATAAAATAATAAACGTCTAAAAACTAAAATAGCAATGGAAATAAAGAACTTCACAATCACTAAACGTGATGGTTCAAAGGAAAGATTCTCCCTCGACAAAATCATGAACGCCATACTCAAGGCTTTTGAAAGTGTTAACGAACCAACTGATTTAGGTGTATTATCTAAGATTATCTCTAATCTTGATATTCAAAATGACATCAAGGTAGAAGATATCCAAAACCAAGTTGAGTTGGCATTGATGAAAGAAGGATATTACAATGTAGCAAAGAGCTTCATTGTTTATCGTCAGCAACATACAGAAGACCGCGAAACACTTGAGAAGATGAAGTTCCTCTCAGACTATTGCATTGCCACCAACGCTGCCACTGGCTCAAAGTTTGACGCCAATGCTAATGTCGAACACAAAAACATTGCAACACTTATTGGCGAACTTCCAAAGCAAGGTTTCATCCGTCTCAATCGAAGACTGCTCGTTGATCGTATCAAGAAGATGTATGGTAAGGACTTGGCTGATGAATATATCAATCTCCTAACCCACCACTTTATATATAAGAACGATGAGACAAACCTTGCCAACTATTGTGCTTCTATCACAATGTATCCATGGCTTATTGGTGGTACAACCTCTATCGGAGGAAATTCCACAGCCCCTACAAATCTAAAAAGCTTCTGCGGTGGATTTATAAACATGGTTTTCATGGTTTCATCAATGCTTGCTGGTGCCTGTGCAACACCAGAGTTCTTGATGTACATGAACTACTTTATTCAGAAAGAATATGGTAAAGACTATTGGGAACATGCCGATGAGGTAGTTGACTTGAGCGTCAGAAAACGTACGATAGACAAGGTTATTACAGACTACTTTGAACAGATAGTCTATTCCTTGAACCAACCTACGGGAGCACGTAACTATCAAGCAGTTTTCTGGAATATCTCTTATTATGATCGTCCTTACTTTGAATCACTCTTCGGGAACTTCTATTTTCCTGATGGTTCACAACCTGACTGGGAGAGTTTGTCATGGTTACAAAAGCGATTCATGACTTGGTTCAATCAAGAACGACTAAAGACTGTTCTCACCTTCCCTGTTGAAACAATGGCTTTGTTAGCAGAGAATGGTGATTGTAAGGATAAGGAATGGGGTGACTTTGCAGCTAAGATGTATTCTGATGGACATAGTTTCTTCACATATATGAGCGATAATGCCGACTCACTCAGTTCATGTTGTCGTCTACGTAATGAAATTCAAGACAATGGATTCTCCTATACACTTGGTGCTGGTGGCGTATCAACAGGCTCTAAGAGTGTCTTAACCATTAACCTCAACCGCTGTATACAATATGCTGTCAACAACAACCTTGATTACAAGGAGTATCTTAATCATATCATCGTATTATGTCATAAGGTTCAATTAGCATACAACGAGAATCTGAAAGAGTTACTGCGCAATCACATGCTGCCACTCTTTGATGCGGGATACATCAACATTGACCGCCAATATCTCACTATTGGTATCAATGGACTCGTAGAAGCTGCAGAATTCATGGGACTTGACATCACACCAAATGAGGAGTATAAGAAGTTCGTACAGACCGTACTTGGACTGATAGAAACGCAGAACAAGGCTTTCCGAACTAAAGAAGCAATGTTCAACTGTGAGATGATTCCTGCAGAGAATGTTGGTGTAAAGCATGCAAAATGGGATGCCGAAGATGGCTATTTCGTTCCACGTAACTGCTATAACAGCTATTTCTATCGTGTAGAAGACAACTCACTGACGATTCTTGACAAGTTTAAGCTACATGGAGCACCATATATTGAACATCTAACTGGTGGTTCTGCACTTCACATGAACCTCGAAGAGCACCTCTCCGAACCACAGTATCGCCAGTTGTTGCGTGTCGCTGCACAAGAAGGATGTAACTACTTCACTTTCAATATTCCTAACACTATCTGCAACGACTGCGGTCATATCGACAAGCGTTATATGCACGAATGTCCACATTGTCATTCTAAGAATGTTGATTATCTCACTCGCATCATTGGTTACATGAAACGTGTTAGCAACTTCTCTGTACCTCGCCAGGAGGAAGCACACCGCCGTTTCTATGCAGGAGAAGATAAATATACAGTTAATACAACAAATGAGAAGTTATGTAAAGAAACGGTTACTGAAACCAAGAACGCATAACAGACATTATTGTAAAAATGCTTTAACTTACTAATAGGGCTGACAGACTTCACGTCTAATACCCCTAAAATCATTTACGGACACACGCTTATGTGTGTCCGTATTTGTTTATATTCCTCTTCATAGATTTCATGCTGCAACATTCAAAAATAAATCCAGCTATCCACAAAAGCAACATGTTTGACACACGACACTATTAAAGAACTCGCCCTACTACCAATAAAGTAACTAATCTTTTATTTTGGTGTCCTCGGATTCGGAGCATTACCCTTGAGACCTAAAAAGAGCTATTCCACATTTATAATCATCGATTTTACAGAGATCCATCCAATCTGCTTCAGATTCATGCAACGAATGGAATGTAAGTACACATGACTCTCTTTGTATGGTTAATATAATCTCATATCCACATTTCATTTCTTTAAGTATATTCTCCAATCTATCTGCAAAAATAAAAGCATTTGATACAATATCCTTACGACAAAAATCCTCAATGTGGACATTATTGAGAAAACATTCATACGCCGTCATATCATCAAACAAATCTAATGTTATATGTGGATTATTGACATAAAAACGTTTAAAGAAAATACATTGTCCATTAACAGTGATTCCTTCTTTTAAAAGATTCGCAAGTCCTTTGGACAGCTTATTTGAAATAGGCTGTCTTTTCAGAAGGAACATCATTTTTTTATTAAATACTATCATTCTCAAAGATATTTTTGTCCTTTTTTATGGCACGTTTGACATCTTTGTTCTCGAGTCATTAGTGTCCCGTTAAAATCGGACATTAATGATATATTATATTTTCCATTATCGTTTGTAATTCCGTAACACACAATGAAGTGATTCTGGTTCCAATGTAAAATACACGGTAACACGCCTTCCTCTGCTAATTTTTCAAAGGAGAGAGAAACCCCATAGTTTCAAAACCGATATATTGGGCACACTCATCTATACCTCGCATAATTACCCCATATCGAGATATATGACAATGCTTTCTCAACATCTCTGCAGCATAAGCAATACTATAAAATCGAGCAATCATACGCAATGAAGCTGGACCGCAGTTCGAAGGCTGTTTAAAATAAGAAAAACGAGGAGGCATTATAAATATATATGTGCTGTTAGGGTAATGGATAATGGGCGAAGATAATACTCTGAATAGTAGTTCTCCATATCTCCAATGGAGCGAGATCTATAACTGCGGATATTCGTGAGATTATCACCGTTGAGGTTGAATTCCACCTTCTTTGACAGCTTAAATTGCAGACTACTACCCATGAAAAGATAGTCTTTACGTTCTGAGGTCAAGCTGCTATTATGTGTATGACTGGCGTGGAGACTCAAGAATAGACGCGAAGAGCACAAGCGGAGGCTCAATTCAGCACGCTGACTTAGTTCGTCGAAGGTGAATGTATGTTGAGGACTCGTCGAACGTTGTCGCTGCCATGTGGCTCTATAATCCAAGCGATATCCACTCACAATATCGAAAGCCAGTGTACCTTGAAGGGCATAGTCTGTGGTGCGATAAGTGGTGAGTACCGATTGGCGCAACATTTCACTCTTCCCCCATGAGCGCGTAGCCGAGAGTTCTATTTGTAGTGTATGCCAATCAATGTCCTTGCGTCCATAAGCCGTCAGCATGTAACGATTACTATGATTGGGCATATATACTGCCTCGACAATCGTATGCGCCTGCGCATCAATGGTAGTTCCGTAGGCGATGTCACTCCACGAACGCTGCCAATTGCCCTCCAAATGGGCAAACACACTTGTAAAGATGTCTTTGAATGCCACTTTGAAATAAGCGCCTGCATCGTAACTGTTGTCGAGTGTAGCACGATAGCGCGAAAGGCTGCGATAGTTTTGCATCACGTTGGCTGTGAGAAGTTTTCTCCAAGGAGTCTCGCTGGCTGAATAGTGAGCATTAGCGTTGAGCGTAAAGTTATCAGTGGCTTTCCAATGTAAAGAAAACGAAGGTTGCAAATATAAATGCAGGCGGTGAGCATCCGTTTCCTCGCCCTCAATAGCAGCGTTGTGGAGGGCGGTGTAGGTCAAAGCTACGGGTACACTGAGCTTGGATTGGAAAGCACCACTCGTGTATTGTGCCACGGGTCCCAAATCTACACTGGCATGCATGTGATTCATATCTCCATTAGGAGCCACAGGTATATTGGGATGAGTGAGTGCAGAAGTGAGTATAGTATAGCTGGTATTCAAATTTCCCGAGGAAGAAAGTGTCCATTTGCAAGAACGAAGGTCGCGCAACAATCTAAAACTATTGATTGTGGAGATAGCAGTGATTTCTATGTCTTGATGAGCAGCCCTCTCGCCAGCAATGATAAGGGTTTGTGGTGTCTTTGAAACTCGATTGGTAGAGGTCCACTCAAAACCTCCTCCCTTTGCCGTACGGTACACCCAATGGGTGCAATTGGTCACTCCCAACGAACGATAGTGCAAGGTTTGTGAAATGGAGGAATCTCCGATAGTTTCGTTCAACATCGAGGGTTGGTACTGATGGGCGGAAAGAATATCTCCTCGCCCCTCATTCCACCGTCCCCAGAGCGAGAACGTATTCTTGAGATAGCGCTGCTGAAAGTTCATTTCATAGATGAGTTGAACATTCGCCGAATGAGTGTGCGTGCGATCGGCTATATCTTCCATCAGCAACTGCTTCACACCATTCGGCAAGAAGTAAGTAGTTTGTGAGAAAGAGTGCCCTCTCGAGAAGTTATGATTGTAATTGAAGTTGTAGTTTATCGTAATGCTGTCGGAGAGCTTTGCCAAATTGTTAAGATTGATGCTATGGCGATAGCCAAACAAACTATTGCCTATTGGCGATGAGGAGTGTTCCACAAGTGAAACCATACGTGAGTTTCCCTCTGAGGAGAAACCATAATGGTCAGTGCCAATCTCTATGGAACGTCCCAGATTGTCACCACTATAACGCAACATATGCTGCTTGCCCTTACCGAAGAACATAGTCTGGAGCATAGCCTCCCACAATGTTTGATCGTGATTGTGTCCAGCACCTAAATTGGCAGATTTGCTCCATATCCCCTTGGCTTTATCTTTAAGTTTTAGATTGATCGCTGCACGCTCGGAGGGAGTTTGATCCTTTCGCGAACGAATATGTTCGTGATTTTCTAATACCTGTACTGTGGCGACATCTTCGGCTTTGATACCCTGTGTGGCAAGATTATAACGTCCCTGCAACATGTCAAGGTTTTCAATGTAGAAATGGTTGATAGGGTTGCCTTGATATTTAATCACTCCATTGTCCTCAATGGTGATGCCAGGCAGTTTCTGCAGCACATCACCTATGGAACGGTCATTTCCACGCGTGTAGGCAGAAACGAGATAGTTGAGCGTATCGCGATTCCCCCACAGTTTTTGCGACTTAACCACGATTTCACGCAGTATTCTGTTTTCTTCCTTGACATGGAAGTCAAATGTTTGCGAATGCGCTTTTATACGAGTCGTTTTCCGTTTGATATTAAAGCCTGAGATACTAAGGAGCACTTCGCTGAGTTGAGTCGTAGCCTTTAGGGTGTAGAAACCTTGTTTGTCAGTTGTCGTATAGGCAACAATACTGGAGTCCGTTGGCTGAAGCAGAGTCACAAGAGCTCCTACGACCTTTTCAGTACCGCAACGAGCCTGTCCATTCACACTTATTGTCTGTGTCTGAGCATTCACAGCACTGAGGGGGGCAACTAAGAGAAGTAAAAAGTACCAAAAACGAGTCATATAATGATCAGAAATCTAAGGGTTGAAATTTAGCAGGTTTCATCTCAATCGGTGTCCCTCCTAATACAACCAATCCCTCTATCACTGCCATACTTTCTATTTCTGTAGGCTTAATGTAATACGATGGATTAGAAACGTAGTTCGGATTCCCAAAGATACGATTGCGTAACTTAACAAATTTGGCACGTGCAGACTTTATACTACTTTCTGGTACAGTGTAAGTAATGGCTTCTTTCACGTTTTCTACCTTACTACATTCAAAACGATGAATACTGTCGGCTGACATCGCACGGACAATCAGACCAGGCAGACCTCCTAATCGCCATGGACCAAAACGAGTGGGCAGTTTTTCGGTAAACCATGCCATCCACTCCCTTCCTCCATACGTTCCAGTTGCTTTCTGACAAGGTAGTCCGCAAATGGTATCGCGTTCGGTTAGTAACGTCCATTTTATCTCGACCATCTTTTCCGTGGTCAAATAGTGATAAGGTGGAATGGTCTCGACAGATGTTATATTTCCCTCAGGATAATTCTGCCAAGTCGTGGGCACATAGAGTAGTTGCTCACTCCTGTCATTTTCTCCATCGTGGCGCTTCTGTCCCATAGTGCACGCCATATCTTGAGCTACTTGCAGGGTAAGCCCATAGTTCACTATATGATTTTCTCCCTTATTGTCAGAAGTCCGACAAGTATAATCATAATGGGCAACTAAAAAAGTAGAAGCGATGCTATCTTTGACTTGTCCATAGAGCATCACAGAAAAACTCCAAGACATCAAACAGAATGTAATTTTACGTAACATTGTTAGGATTGTTGTTAAAGTTGAACTTATTGTTGCACCCTACTCATACGAGCATGGTGCAACAAACTAAAATTAGGCGATGTAGCAATAACCCCCTGTGAATAATCCAATAGATCCATAGGCACAGGAGCCTTGATACCCTTCGTAATCACATGATCCAGAGCATGAACTTTGTGAAGAGTTGAATGAGCAGGTCTTGTCGTTAGCACCACCTACAATTTCAATCATCATCTCATTGTTGAGTGGCTTACAAGATGAAGGCAAGGTGAATTTTTTTAACTTCCTCATTTTTATTTCAGATTAAAGGTTTACTAATAACACAAAAGTTTCCCACCCTAATAAATAGATAGAGAAATAACAGTTTGTCGAATTTTCTTTGTAAATTAGTAATCGCTAAAGAACTGATTTTAAAGACAAGACAACACAACTATTATGGAAGCAAAAATAAAGAAAATAAGCGAGTTATCCAAACTTTTGAGTGTTAAAACTCGGATGAGTGATGATTTATTTCACTTTTTGATAAGTTTGGCAACGATCACTTGTTATCTCGCCTTTCATTATAGATGACACCATGCTTAGGAAAAATGGCGTGAGAAAGGAAGATATCAGTCGTGTTCTCGACAATGTAAAAGATAGGTTCGTATTGGCTACAAACGGATACTTTGCGCTTTCTTTGATGGCAAGACAACCATACCCTGTGATTTTCACTGCATCAGGAAAAAGGAAACAAGGAGACTAAGCTGTATATCGGATTAGGAAGTTATCAAAGTTGCGACCTTAATGATTAGATAGTTGACATAACTCTGTGTTACCTTACATATACTGTCATGGCTTTGGAAAAGAGATGCACAAAACATCAAACCATGGTCAAACTCTTTGCGGATATAGAGGACTATTTCATAGCACAAACGTTATGGAAGAAAATTCTTGCTTGTATCGAGCACATTCTTCGCATTTTAGGAGAAGTGCTTGGGATGACGCCCCAACACCTTATGGCTACAATCAGTGGTAATAACAAAGCGATGTACAAAATCTTTGTAATGGCTGAAGCATTGGAAAAAATGGGATGAGGTATATGGACACACTGCATAACCTCAGTTAGTCATGTGTTAAAAGTCAATGGATATAGGGGAACGACAGGCAAAGGGGAATGAGAAAAACCTGTGTTTGAAGGGTTAGGAAACTTTAGTTACTCATGTATTCCTCCTCATTCATTTTATAATTCATTTTCCTTTGTTTTTGGTTACAAAAATAGCAAAAGGTAAGGAATCTATCCCTGCCTTTATGCCTAATCTTAAAAAAACATTGATAATCAGATGATTATTGCAACAATTCCCGATTTGAAGCATTAACGAAGCATTATCTTTCAAGTATTCTTCTTTTTGCATTTTCAAGTACCTCGAGAAATTCATCCAACATAAATGATTTTTTTTCATCAAGATAAAATTCTATCACAAATTTTTCTGTTTCTTTGTTGACTTCGGCAACCATTTTTTTTTCATACCAGATTTCTGCTACGAGATTTTCTCTATCAGGAACACTTGATAGTTCTATATTAAATTTACTCATATTCTTATTCTAAAAATCCTATAAATGTTTTGCCTCCACCACTAAATCTTGTACATTGCCCTCCTGGAATTCTATATTCCAATACATCTCCAAATCTAACATGAGCCTTACAGTATTGATAGCATTACGATTTGTTACTAAAGTTTCCCACCCTAATAAATAAGATAGAAAAAACAGTTTGTCGAATTTTCT
>ERZ773214.1524-NODE-1524-length-13429-cov-5.354195_pt1 | contig 13429 bp, 9 predicted proteins | sample MGYA00511238_ERZ773214 | MGnify/ENA primary metagenome ERZ773214 (study PRJEB29015, sample SAMEA2738157) | human oral metagenome | biome: human oral; feature: human-associated habitat; material: saliva | place: China | collected 2259 ...
TCTTCTTACATAAAGTTTTTTCTTTGTCCAAAAGTAAAACAACACCTATACCTGCAGCTGTTCCAGCCACTACTCCTAATAAAATACTTCCTAATTTTGACATAGTTTCTATTTAGTTTTTAATTACATTATAAATTAGATATCAATATAAAGTTACGAAATAAAGATGACATAAGCAACCTTTAGACCAACAACCTCATGAAAAGAAATAAAAAATAACATTCACAGAGTGTATCTCGTATAATTTCTCATACATTAACATTGGTTACAATAAACACTTGATAAACAAACAATTACATTTTCATCAAAACGTTGACCTTAGCAAGATGATCTAAATTTGTTTCGTTCTTAATAAACATTCAAAACCTATTCTTCCTTATGCTGCATTTAAAAAGGAATGCCTTTGCATTGCAATAGCAATGCTATTCAATAGCAAACTCAATGCTATTAGAGGGCAAAAGCAGTGCTTTTAAGACACTTTTATATAGCAGACGAGTATTTACCCATCAACAAACGAGGAAGAGCCTCAGAGGCTTTTATTATGACAATAAGAAAAAATTTGAAAAAGGAGAAGGGAGATGATCCATTAAAGAGGCAAACTTTCTTATCTAAAAAACCTCTGGATATAAAAAAGAGGAAATAAACCTAAGTCTATTTCCTCTTCTTATAAATGATAGAAGAACGTTATTGTTCGTTTTCTGCTACTTCTTTTTCAGCGAAATCGAGCACGTTTTTCTTATTAGCTTGCATTCTATCGTACACTTCTTTCGAACCAACGATGATCTTATCCCACTTGCGAAGACCTGTACCTGCAGGTATTAAGTGACCGCAAATTACGTTTTCTTTCATGCCTTCTAAGTAGTCTACCTTACCACGAATTGCAGCTTCGTTAAGTACCTTTGTTGTTTCTTGGAACGAAGCAGAGCTCATGAAGCTCTTAGTTTGCAATGCAGCACGGGTGATACCTTGTAGGATCTGAGTTGATGTTGCAGCAACTGCATCACGAACTTGAACCAAACGAAGGTCACGACGTTTGAGATTAGAGTTCTCATCACGCAAACGACGAACAGAGATGATTTGTCCTGGACGTAGAGTTTCTGAGTCTCCAGCGTCAACAACAACCTTCTTACCCCAAATACGATCGTTTTCTGCAGCGAAATCAAGTTTATCTACCATTTCTTGTTCAAGGAATATAGTGTCACCTGGATCGTTGATTTGAACTTTACGCATCATCTGACGAACGATGACTTCGAAGTGCTTATCGTTGATCTTCACACCTTGTAGGCGGTAAACGTCTTGTACTTCATTTACGATATATTCTTGAACGGCAGTAGGACCCTTAATAGCAAGGATGTCACCTGGAGTGATAACACCGTCTGAAAGTGGTGTTCCTGCACGTACGGCATCGTGTTCTTGAACCAAGATTTGCTTAGACAAGCTTACCAAGTACTTGCGTTGTTCGCCTGTTTTAGATGTTACAATGATTTCACGATTACCACGTTTTACCTTACCCATGGTTACCTCTCCGTCGATTTCAGATACAACTGCGGGGTTAGATGGGTTACGAGCTTCGAACAACTCGGTTACACGTGGAAGACCACCAGTGATGTCACCAGCTCCACCAAGAGCACGTGGGATCTTCACAAGACGTTGACCTGTTTTAATCATTGCGCCATCTTCGATAACAACGTGTCCACCTACTGGGAAGTTATAGGTTCCTATTACATTTCCCTTAGCGTCAAGGATATCACAGGTTGGGATCATTGTCTTATCTTTCGAATCGGTAATAATCTTCTCTGTCAAACCTGTTGTTTCGTCGGTTTCAGCGTGATAGGTCTTACCTTCTACAACATCGTTGAAGCGAACCTTACCTGCGTATTCTGAAACGATTACGGCATTAAATGGGTCCCACTTAGCAACAAGGTCGCCCTTGCTCACTTTATCACCATGTTTAAAGTAGAGTGAAGAACCATAAGGCACGTTCATTGTAGAAAGAACAATATTTGTATTGACGTCAACGAAACGTACTTCAGCAAGACGGCTCACTACCATTTGGCAGTTTACTTCTTTGTCTCCATCTGTTTCTACATAAGGAACGGTACGTAATTCGTCGAACTCGAGGCGTGAATCGTTCTTCGCAACGATTGAAGCATTAGCGGCTGCGTTACCAGCAACACCACCGGCGTGGAAGGTACGAAGTGTCAACTGTGTACCTGGCTCACCAATAGCTTGCGCTGCAATGACACCAACTGCTTCTCCCTGTTGTACCATTCGGCTTGTAGCAAGGTTACGTCCGTAACACTTCATACATACTCCGTGCTTGCTTTCGCAAGTAAGTACTGAACGTATTTCTACGCTTTCGATTGGAGATGCTTCAATGATTTGAGCTTTATCTTCTGTGATTTCGTCACCAGCAGCAACGATGAGAGCACCAGTTGTTGGGTGAATAATATCGTGAACAGACACACGTCCGAGAATTCTTTCATAAAGAGTAGAGATCACTTCGTCGCCATTCTTTAGAGCGGCACATACCAATCCACGTAGTGTTCCACAGTCTTCTTCGTTGATAATCACGTCGTGTGAAACGTCAACCAAACGTCTTGTTAAGTAACCAGCATCGGCAGTCTTCATCGCAGTATCCGCCAAACCTTTACGAGCACCGTGAGATGAGATAAAATACTCAAGCACACTCATACCTTCCTTGAAGTTAGAAAGAATTGGGTTCTCGATAATTTGTTGTCCTTCTGCACCTGCCTTTTGAGGCTTAGCCATCAAACCACGCATACCAGAAAGCTGCTTAATCTGATCTTTAGAACCACGGGCTCCAGAGTCAAGCATCATATAAACAGCGTTAAAGCCTTGGTCTGCTTCGGTCATCTCTTTCATCAAGATACTTGCAAGTTGGTTGTTTACGTGTGTCCAAGTATCAATTACCTGATTATAACGTTCGGTATCGGTGATGAAACCCATGTTATAGTTCTCGGTAATTTGACGTACTTCTTCGTGACCTTTCTCAACAATTGCTTCTTTTTCAACTGGAATGATGATATCATCAAGGTTAAATGAAAGTCCAGCAACATAAGCCATGCGATAACCTAAGTTCTTAATTCCATCAAGGAACTCACTTGCACGTGCCATACCTACTGCCTTAATAACATCAGAGATGATATCACGTAGGGTCTTCTTTGAAATAATATCGTTGAAATAACCTACTTCTTCAGGAATAATTCCGTTAACAATTACACGTCCAACTGAAGTCTCTACCATGCGTTTTTGTAAGCGACCATCAACTAAGTCGTTAACAATTACCTTGATAGGAGCGTGTAAGTCGCACTTACCTTCGTTGTGAGCGATGATTGCTTCTTCAGGTCCATAGAATGTTAAACCTTGTCCCTTAGCACCTGGACGGATCTTTGTGATATAGTAAAGACCAAGTACCATGTCCTGAGAAGGAACGGTGATAGGTGCTCCGTTGGCTGGGTTTAGAATGTTATGGCTTTGAAGCATCAACACTTGTGTTTCAAGAATTGCTTCATTACTCAATGGAAGGTGAACCGCCATTTGGTCTCCATCGAAGTCAGCATTGAACGCTGTACATGCCAATGGGTGCAACTGAATAGCTTTACCTTCGATAAGTTTTGGCTGGAATGCTTGTATACCAAGACGGTGAAGTGTAGGAGCACGGTTAAGAAGAACAGGGTGTCCCTTCATAACGTTCTCGAGAATATCCCAGATAACTGGCTCTCTGCGGTCTACAATCTTCTTCGCACTCTTAACGGTCTTAACGATTCCACGCTCGATCAACTTACGAATAATAAATGGTTTGTATAGCTCGGCAGCCATAAGTTTTGGCAAACCACACTCTCCCATTTGTAGTTCTGGACCGACAACAATTACAGAACGTGCAGAATAGTCAACACGCTTACCCAAAAGGTTTTGACGGAAACGTCCTTGTTTTCCTTTTAGTGAGTCTGATAAAGACTTCAATGGGCGGTTGCTTTCGCTACGAACTGCTGAGCTCTTGCGTGAGTTATCGAACAAGCTATCAACAGCTTCTTGCAACATACGCTTTTCGTTACGAAGAATAACTTCAGGAGCTTTGATCTCGATAAGTCTCTTCAAACGGTTATTACGTATGATAACACGGCGATAAAGGTCGTTCAAGTCTGATGTCGCAAAGCGTCCACCATCTAGTGGAACCAATGGACGAAGCTCTGGTGGAATGATTGGAATGATCTTTAGAATCATCCACTCAGGGCGGTTGATGTTTGCACTTCCACGGAATGCTTCAACTACTTGAAGACGTTTTAGCGCATCTGCCTTACGTTGTTGACTTGAGTCGTTGTTTGCACGATCACGTAATTCATAAGAAAGTGAATCAAGATCAAGACGAGCAAGAAGATCATAGATTGCTTCTGCACCCATCTTTGCAATAAACTTATTTGGGTCTTTATCGTCGAGTAAAGCGTTATTAGGATCGATTTGTGTATCGATGATGTTCAAATATTCATCTTCAGTTAACAAGTCCATCTTGTGTGAACCGTTCACTTCTTCTCCTTCGCTATTTGTTCTACCAGCAAATACACCTGGTTGAATAACAACATAACGCTCGTAATAAATTATAGCATCGAGCTTCTTTGTTGGCATTCCCAACAAATAACCCATCTTGTTAGGTAACGAACGGAAATACCAAATGTGAGCTACAGGCACAACTAAGTCGATGTGTCCTGAACGTTCACGACGCACTTTCTTTTCTGTTACCTCGACACCGCATCGGTCGCACACGATACCTTTATAACGAATACGTTTATATTTACCGCAAGCACACTCGTAATCTTTTGTAGGACCGAAGATGCGTTCGCAGAATAAACCGTCACGTTCTGGTTTATATGTACGATAGTTAATGGTCTCAGGCTTTGTAACCTCACCAAACGAATTTTCCAAAATCTCTTCAGGAGAAGCAAGACTAATGGTAATCTTCGTGAAATTATTTTTTATTTTTGTATCTTTCTTAAAAGCCATGTTTACTTATAATTAGGGTTCTTATAATGAATAAGAATTAATCCAACTTGATACTTAAGCCTAAGCCTCGAAGCTCGTGCAATAACACATTGAGTGATTCTGGGATACCTGGTGTTGGCATTGGATCACCTTTAACAATTGCTTCATAAGCTTTACTACGTCCAACGGTGTCGTCTGACTTAACTGTTAGAATCTCTTGTAACACGTGACTTGCACCAAATGCTTCAAGAGCCCAAACTTCCATCTCTCCAAAACGTTGTCCACCGAATTGTGCTTTACCACCAAGTGGCTGTTGTGTAATGAGAGAGTATGGACCAATGCTACGTGCGTGCATCTTGTCTTCCACCATGTGTCCGAGTTTCAAGAAGTAAGTCACACCTACTGTTGCAGGCTGGTCGAATTGTTCTCCTGTTTCTCCATCGTAAAGATGTGTTGAACATAGGTGAGGCAATCCAGCCTTTTCTGTCCACTCTGATAGGTCTTCAAGCTTAGCACCGTCGAAGATTGGAGTTGCAAACTTAACGCCTAACTTCTTACCTGCAGCACCTAAAATCGCTTCAAAGATCTGTCCAAGGTTCATACGAGAAGGCACACCAAGTGGGTTAAGCACCAAGTCTACAGGACGACCGTCCTCTAGGAATGGCATATCTTCCATTCTAACAACCTTAGATACAATACCCTTATTACCGTGACGACCTGCAAGTTTATCACCAACACCAATCTTACGCTTCTTAGCAATGTAAACTTTTGCCATTTGAAGGATTCCTGATGGAAGTTCATCTCCAATAGAAATTGCGAACTTGCGACGTTTTAATTCTGCATCTAAGAGTTTGTATTTGTGGATATAGTTCATTATCAATTGCTTGATAAGACCATTTGTGTGCTCGTCACTTGTCCAACCTCCTGCTTGAATACCATCGTACTCAAGATTCTTAAGAATAGTTGTTGTGAACTTGCTACCCTTAGTTACGATTTCAGCTCCTGTGTAATCTTTAACTCCTTCAGATACTTTATCTTCTGTAAGAACAAGAAGTTTGTCTACAAGAATATCTTTTAAGTCGTTATTCTTTGCTTCGTATTCTTCTTCAAGACTAGCTAAAAGAACTTTATCTTGTTTCTTTGTCTCACGAGTCTTAATTGCTCTTGAGAATAGTTTCTTATCGATAACAACACCACTTAGTGATGGGTTGGCTTTCAAAGAAGAGTCTTTTACATCACCTGCTTTATCTCCGAAGATAGCACGAAGAAGCTTTTCTTCTGGCGAAGGATCGCTTTCTCCCTTTGGAGAGATTTTACCAATAAGGATATCGCCTGGTTCGATGCGAGCACCTACACGAACAATACCATTATCGTCGAGGTCTTTTGTTGCTTCTTCACTTACGTTTGGAATATCGCTTGTGAACTCTTCAACACCACGTTTTGTTTCTCTCACGTCTAATGAATACTCATCTACGTGAACAGATGTAAGAATATCGTCACGAACAATACGCTCACTTAGTACGATAGCGTCCTCATAGTTGTAACCCTTCCAAGGCATATATGCAACGAGAAGGTTACGTCCTAGAGCCAATTCTCCGTTTTCTGTAGCATATCCTTCTGTTAGAATATCACCTTGTTTCACTCTTTGTCCCTTTGTACAGATAGGACGTAAGTCGATGGTCATATTCTGGTTGGTACGACGGAACTTAGGAATTCTATATTCTTTCAACGCTGGTTCGAAGCTTACGAAATCTTCGTCTTCTGTACGATCGTAAAGAATACGGATGGTTGTTGCGTCTACATAGTCGATAACACCATCGCCTTCTGCTGTAATCATGGTTCGTGAGTCTTCACAAACTTTCTTCTCTAAACCTGTTCCTACGATAGGAGCATCGTTATGAAGAAGTGGAACTGCCTGGCGCATCATGTTACATCCCATCAAAGCACGGTGACCGTCATCATGTTCTAAGAATGGAATCAAGCTGGCAGAAACAGAAGCAATCTGTTGAGGTGATACGTCTACAAGATCAACATACTCTGGTGCTACAACTGGATAGTCGGCATCTTGACGACATTTTACGGTTGCACGGATAAATGAACCATCTACTGTTAGTGGAGCATTTCCCTGACCAATAATCTTGTTTTCTTCTTCTTCAGCTGTAAGATAAACAACATTTTTGTTGTCCATCTCTACTTTTGAATCCTTAACTGTACGATAAGGAGTTACAATAAATCCTAGATCGTTGATGTTTGCATATACGCAAAGAGATGAGATAAGACCAATGTTTGGACCTTCTGGACTCTCAATTGGACACAAACGACCATAGTGTGTGTAGTGAACGTCACGAACCTCGAAGCCTGCACGCTCACGAGACAAACCACCAGGACCTAAAGCTGACAAACGGCGTTTGTGGGTTACTTCGGCAAGTGGGTTGGTTTGGTCCATGAACTGAGACAATGGGTTGGTTCCGAAGAATGAGTTGATTACACTTGAGATGGTCTTAGCATTGATAAGATCTGTTGGTGTAAACACTTCATTGTCACGTACGTTCATACGTTCACGGATTGTTCTGCTCATACGAGCCAATCCTATAGAGAATTGATTAGCTAATTGTTCGCCTACATTGCGCACTCTTCTGTTTGAAAGGTGGTCGATATCATCGACTGTTGCATTCGAATTGATAAGCTGAATCAAGTAACGTATAATTGCGATGATGTCATCTTTGGTAAGAACACGTGTATCCATGTCAATCTCAAGTCCTAACTTACGATTGATACGGTAACGTCCTACTTCTCCTAAGTCGTAACGCTTGTCTGAGAAGAATAGGTTTTGGAATACTTCACGTGCACTTGTATCGTCTGCAGGATCTGCATTACGCAATTGACGATAGATATAGTTAACGGCTTCTTTCTCTGTATTACTTGGGTCTTTAGCAAGTGTGTTAAAAATCAAAGAATACTTGTTGGCCATTTCAGAGTCTTTGTGCAACAATATGGTTGAACAGCCACTGTCGAGGATGTCTTCCATATTCTCTTCTGTAATCTCTGTCTCACGATCCATGATCATCTCATTACGCTCAATAGAAACTACTTCGCCTGTATCTTCGTCTACAAAGTCCTCATTCCAAGTCTTCAATACACGAGCAGCTAACTTTCTACCAATAGATGCCTTCAAAACTTTTTTATTAACCTTAACTTCTTCGGCTAAATCAAAGATTTGAAGAATATCATTATCAGTTTCGTAACCGATAGCTCTCAAAAGAGTTGTAACAGGTAATTTCTTCTTACGATCGATATAAGCATACATTACGTTGTTAATATCGGTCGCAAACTCGATCCAAGAACCTTTGAATGGAATGATACGAGCAGAATAAAGCATTGTTCCATTTGCATGAACACCTTGTCCGAAGAAGACACCTGGCGAACGATGCAACTGAGAAACAACAACACGCTCAGCTCCATTAATCACAAAAGTTCCATTATGAGTCATATAAGGAATGGTACCCAAGAAAACGTCTTGGATAAATGTACCGAAATCTTCATGATCTGGGTCGGTACAATATAATTTCATCTTTGCCTTTAAGGGAACACTATAAGTTAGTCCACGCTCAAGACACTCGTCGATTGAATAACGAGGAGGATCGATATAATAATCTAAAAACTCAAGAACGAAATTGTTACGTGTGTCTGTTATAGGGAAGTTTTCTGCAAACACCTTATATAAACCGTCGTTCTTACGCTCCTCGGGTGGAGTATCTAACTGTAGGAAGTCTCTAAAGGACTTTAATTGCACGTCGAGAAAATCCGGATATGGCATCGGATTATGCACGCTTGCAAAGTTTATTCTATTATCAACAATTTTTGAAGCCATCAATATTTGTATGTATTTATCTACAAAATAATTTCATTAAAGACACAAAATGGTTAGAATTCACCTACTTAGTAAATTCTAACCACAATTGTTTTATCTAGCAAAAGACATCAAAGTCTTTGCAAATTAGATGGGAATTAAATTACTTTAATTCTACTTTAGCACCAGCTTCTTCGATTGCTTTCTTCAAGTTCTCAGCTTCGTCTTTAGAAAGACCTTCTTTGATTGTTGCAGGTGCACCATCAACTAGATCTTTAGCTTCTTTCAAACCTAAGCCACAAGCTTCTTTAACTGCTTTAACAACTTGTAGTTTAGCAGCACCAGCATCAGCAAGAACTACATCGAAAGATGTTTTTTCTTCACCAGCAGCTGCACCACCAGCAGCAGGACCAGCAGCTACAGCTACAGCAGCTGCAGCAGGTTCGATACCGTATTCTTCTTTAAGAACAGTTGCTAACTCATTTACTTCTTTAACTGTCAAATTTACTAATTCTTCAGCAATAGCTTTAATATCTGCCATCTTATTTTATTTTTTTAATTATTCGTTATTGTATTAATTTATTATCTTATTCAGGACGCTCTCCTAAAGTTTTTAGAACTCCATGGATTGTGTTGCCACCTGATTGTAAAGCTGAAATGACGTTCTTTGCAGGAGATTGCAACAAAGCAACGATCTCAGCAATAACTTCATTCTTGCTCTTAATTGAAACAAGTTCTTCTAGCTTGTCTGCTCCTACATATAAGCTCTCTTCTGCGTATGCAGCTTTAAGAGAAGGAACACCTTGCTTTGTGTACTCTTTCAATAATTTTGCAGGACTGTTCGCTGTATTTGTGAACAAAACAGCAGTGTTACCTGTTAAACAATCATACAAAGGTTCAAAATCAATCTCAGATGCTTCAAATGCTTTGTGTAAAAGAGTGTTCTTTATAACAAGCATCTTAATTTCATTCTTAAAGCACTTACGACGCAATTCACTTGTTGTCTCAGCATTTAAACCTGTAACATCTACAAGATAAAAATGTGGATAAGACTTAAGCTTCTCGCCTAACTCAACGATTATAGTATCTTTTACTTCTTTCTTCATTGTACAAAACTTTTAGAGTTATTCAACTGATTTAGGATCAATCTTGATACCCCTACTCATTGTGCTTGAAATAAAGATACTCTTGATATATGTACCTTTAGCAGCAGCAGGCTTAAGTTTGATAACAGTAGCAATAAATTCTTTTGCATTCTGATAAATTTGCTCAGGTGTGAAATTAACCTTACCAATTGAAGTATGGATAATTCCAGCCTTATCAACTTTAAAATCAATCTTACCAGACTTTACATCTTTTACAGCCTTAGCTACATCCATTGTAACAGTACCACTCTTTGGGTTTGGCATCAATCCACGAGGACCTAAAACACGACCTAAAGGACCAACCTTACCCATGCATGATGGCATTGTAATAATTACATCAACATCTGTCCAGCCTCCATTGATCTTTTCGATATATTCATCAAGACCAACATAATCAGCTCCAGCTTCTTTAGCTGCAGATTCTTGATCTGGAGTACAGAGAACCAATACACGTGTTGTTTTACCAGTACCATTAGGAAGAGTAACAACGCCACGAACCATTTGATTCGCCTTACGTGGATCTACTCCTAAACGTACGTCGATATCCAAAGATGCTTCAAACTTAGTAGTAGTAATTTCCTTTACTAACTCTGATGCTTCTTTTAGAGTGTATACTTTCCCTGCTTCAACTTTATCAGCTACTGATTTTTGATTTTTTGTCAGTTTACTCATTTTCTTAAATTGAAGTTATAAATTATTTACCAGGGAAGTCCCCGTTTACAGTGATACCCATACTTCTTGCTGTACCTGCTATAAGTTTCATTGCAGACTCTACTGTAAAACAGTTTAAGTCTTTCATTTTATCTTCAGCAATTACTTTCACCTGCTCCCATGTTACCGAAGCAACTTTTTGGCGATTAGGTTGTGCAGAGCCACTCTTTACCTTAGCAATTTCTTTTAATTGAACTGCTGCAGGAGGAGTCTTAAGCTCAAAACTGAATGACTTATCAGTATAGTAAGTGATAACAACAGGAATTACTTTACCTGCTTTATCCTGGGTGCGGGCATTGAACTCTTTGCAGAATCCCATAATGTTGATACCCTTAGAACCTAGTGCAGGTCCTACTGGTGGTGAAGGATTCGCAGCGCCACCTTTAATCTGTAATTTGATTAATCCAGCAACTTCTTTAGCCATTTCTTTTTTGTTAATATTAAAATTTAATTTATTCAAGAGATATTACATCCGTAACAACGTTCTATCCCTCTTTCTCGACTTGCATAAAACTTAGTTCTAATGGTGTCTTACGGCCAAATATCTTAACCATAACTTTCAGTTTGTGCTTTTCAGAGTTAACCTCTTCAATAACACCACTGAATCCACTAAAAGGTCCGTCGGTAACTTTTACAGTTTCGTTCACCTCGTAAGGGATATTGATTTCATCCGCTACTTCGGTTTCTTCCGCTGTACCAAGCATTCGATTTATCTCAGCCTGTGGAACGGGTGAAGGATTATCTAAACCGCCTAAGAACCCTAATACATTAGGAATAAATCTCAATGTGTGGGCTACGTCACCTTTCAAAACAGCTTCAACAAAAACGTAACCAGGAAGACTGATCTTCTCTGTAATTACTCTTTTGCCATTACGCAAAGAAGCATGCTTCTCTAGAGGTATTAAAACCTGAGAAACATACGACGATAGCAACGTGTTGTGTTTAATCTCAGCTTCGATATATTCTTTTACCTTAGCTTCCTTACCACTTACAGCACGAAGCACATACCAATTCTTTCCAATTTCAGCCATTTGATTTGAACGTATTAATTGGGATAGATAGTACCCATTACAAACTTAAACACGCTATCCATACAAAAAACCATCAATGCAATGATAAGGGAAGCAGATAATACAACCATTGCACTATGTGTTAATTCGGCACGTGTAGGCCAAGTAGTTTTATGCGCAAGTTCGTCATAACTATTCTTGCAATAATTTACTATCTTATTGAACATATTATCTTCTTTTTTGCACGGGTTGAAAGACTCGAACTCTCGACACCTGGTTTTGGAGACCAGTGCTCTACCAACTGAGCTAAACCCGTAAAATAAGATTCCTGCCAGCATAAACTGTGCAAGACAGGAATCTTAATATCTTTAATCCTTAAATATTAGTCTTCAAGAATTTGTGTAATCTGACCAGAACCTACTGTACGTCCACCTTCACGGATAGCGAAACGAAGACCTACGTTCAATGCTACAGCATAGATAAGTTCTACAGTGATTTCGACGTTATCACCAGGCATAACCATTTCTACGCCTTCTGGCAATGTGATTTCACCTGTACAGTCCATAGTACGCAAGTAGAATTGAGGACGGTATTTGTTACCGAATGGAGTATGACGTCCACCTTCTTCTTTCTTCAATACGTAAACTGAAGCCTTGAATTTCTTGTGAGGTTTAATCTGACCTGGGTGACAAAGAACCATACCACGTTTGATTTCGTTCTTATCGATACCACGAAGCAACAAACCTACGTTATCACCAGCAACACCTTCATCAAGAAGTTTGCGGAACATTTCAACGCCTGTTACAACGCATTTCTTATCTTCACCAAGACCTAGAAGTTCAACTTCATCACCTACTTTAACACGACCAGTTTCAACACGACCAGTAGCAACAGTACCACGACCTGTGATTGAGAACACGTCTTCGATAGGCATCAAGAATGGTTTATCCATATCACGTGGAGGTTCTTGGATCCATGTATCAACAGTATCCATCAACTCCATGATCTTCTCAACCCACTTATCAACACCGTTCAAAGCACCTAGAGCAGAACCACGAATGATAGGAGTATCTTCTTCATATTCGTATTGTTCAAGAATTTCATGAACTTCCATTTCAACTAGGTCTAGCATTTCTGCATCATCAACCATGTCGCACTTGTTCAAGAAAACAACCAAACGAGGAACGTTTACCTGACGAGCAAGAAGAACGTGCTCACGAGTTTGAGGCATAGGACCATCAGTTGCAGCTACAACAAGAATAGCACCATCCATCTGAGCAGCACCAGTTACCATGTTTTTCACATAGTCAGCGTGTCCAGGACAGTCAACGTGTGCATAGTGACGATTAGCTGTTTCATACTCAATGTGAGCAGAGTTAATAGTAATACCACGTTCTTTTTCTTCTGGAGCATTGTCAATTTGATCAAATGATTTAGCTTCTTCAGAACCGAAACCTTTTTCGTGCAACACCTTAGAGATGGCTGCAGTCAAAGTAGTTTTACCGTGGTCTACGTGACCAATTGTACCAACGTTAACGTGCGGTTTGGTACGCTCGAATTTCTCTTTAGCCATAGCTTAATTTTCTTTTTATTATGTAATTGAATAATCTATTATTATTGTTTTTCTTCTGTCTCTCCACAAAAGAAGTTAAGAAGTAGAGCTGTAACTGAGAGTTGAACTCAGGACCTCTTCCTTACCAAGGAAGTGCTCT
>ERZ773214.1525-NODE-1525-length-13426-cov-9.144791_pt1 | contig 13426 bp, 10 predicted proteins | sample MGYA00511238_ERZ773214 | MGnify/ENA primary metagenome ERZ773214 (study PRJEB29015, sample SAMEA2738157) | human oral metagenome | biome: human oral; feature: human-associated habitat; material: saliva | place: China | collected 2259 ...
GCAGATGGCCAAAAAGATTTTTGAATACCAGCTAACATTACGGTGATCGAAAGTGCCACCAAGAGGACCGAGCTAAATTTAATAAATTTGAATTTTACATTTTTGTTTAAAAAGATAATTATGCTAAGTAAAATTAAGAACTGTACAATGTTAGTTAAAGTAAAAGCTAAGCTAAAAATCCCCGCGATCACTAATAGTGCATAATCTTTTAACTCTAGTTTTTTATCAATTAAACCAGCTGCAATAACCCACATCACCATTAAGCCAAACTGTGAGAATACGTAAGTTTCGAAAATAGAATTAAAGGCTACTTGTGTAAAGGATAATGTCAGAATAACTGTTGCAGTTAAACTGGTTTTTTTACTTATCCCAAGCTTCTGCATAAAACGGTAGAATAATGTTGCGCTCAGTGCTCCGATGGCTGCCTCAAAAATTACTGCAGCAACAATTACTCCAGTAAATCTTCCGAGCAATCTTACAAAAGGTTGCGTTAATATTACAAACAATGGGTGTACTGAGGTTCGATAATGTAGGCCTTCTTGCATGGTCATATCTTGCAGTACACGTGGTGTATCGCCACCATAGAATACGTCGGTCTCTGTTCCGTTTGTAATTAGGTTTACAAAAGAGAGTAGGAACAGATTGAGGGCAAAGACTATTGTAAATATTTTCAAGAATTCTTTAATCTTGTCGCCGTGGTTTTTTAGAAAATCTCTTATCTTCATCTTTAACTCTTTCATCTTATTGTCCCTTACTCCACCTCGTTATTTTTTAGAAGTCTTCCTTCATTTTCTTAATAAACGCTTTCCAGCTATGTCTCTCCTCAAGTAATTTCTGTGCCTCCTTCACATACTCTTCGTATTTTTTCGGATTCCTCCTAAAATCTTTCAGTTTCTTTACGTAGCCATCAACATCTCTAATTTCTTTGACTAGGGAACCAGTCTTTCCATCTTGGATGAATTCATGTACCCCACCGTCATTACTTGCTAGAATTGGTAGCCCCGCTGCAGTTGCTTCAAGTAGAATATTAGGCACGCCATCACCCACACTTGTGTAAAGTAAAATATCATAATTTTCGGTTGGTAAGTTTGAGAAGCCATCAAACGCACCGCAGTAATTAATTACTGGTACTCCATCAAAGAAATTTTTATCCACGTCGTCTGAAAACGCTCCAAATACATCAATTTGAAATTCTTTTGGATCTAGCTTGTTTGCGATTAGCTTGATCATATCTGGCATTTTTTCTCTTGTTACTCGACTCGCCCAAAGTACTTTCATTTTTTTATTAGCCTCAGCATGATGAACCGGCTTTATTTTATCCATGATTGGCTGGTACTGTACCTTGAATAGTTTTTTATCCAATGCATTTTTCTCAATCGACTCTTCGACAAAAGTTTGATTATCCGTAAAGATCTTCTTTACTACTGGATAAATATCAAAGATGAATGGATCATCAAAAGAAAAGCGGCAAGTAAAATTACTCTCTGGGATAAAGCAAGATGCGAATACTGAAACGGTTAAGTCATAATGATTTTTGATTAACTCTTGATGTTTATATGCCCACGCATATGCATATTCTGAGTTAATAATGTGTAGTCTCTTACACTTAAGTTGTGTAATTACTCTTGATAATAGCTCATCTTTTTCGTAAGGTGGGAGTCCCTCCGCCAATTTACCAAATTCAATCAAATCGGTATTTTTTGGCAACATTTTAGCCCAAACATTTTTATTTGGTAATGTAGTGATGACTGTGAATTTAGAACCCGGATGAATTTCTTCTATCGCCTTCATCATATTTAACATCACCTTGTCCGCACCACCACGTACCACCCAAGGTACCATAAAAATATAATCAGGTACATGAGTCACCGACTGTGCAATCTTAAGATAAGTTTCTCCAATTATTGAAAGGTCACTTGGGTCATAAATTTGAGTTCTTTTCAAGATAAATGGGTATGGATAAAGTTGAGTTTCAAGAGGATTAATTTTTGCCCATTCTCTCACCACAAATTCCGGGATTTTCTCAAGTTTATTTTTCTGATTAAATTTATTCAAAACCTTTAAAGTTAGTTTTGCAGGTGGTGTAATGAAATAATTTAAGAAATTATTGTCTCGAATTTTCTTATATAATTTATAACCTTTTCTCTTTAGAGAAACTTCAACTGGAACATCAGCGTGCGAATCTGCACGAAACTCGCGTACCTTCGCAAAATCAAAAAGGTCCAAGTATGGAATAATTTGATGCATATTATTGCTAGAGGAAAGTCTTGAATTATTTGATCTACGGTAAAAAAGAATCGTTTCTTTTGCAATTATGTGCTTAATTCCAGCATTTGTTGTTTCCACATTAAATACATAATCTTCGTGAGAATAGCCTCCAACTAGGTGTCGATAAGGGAATTTTAATAGTGTAGAGGTTTTCGCCATTAGGATTGCACACCAACGGTTTTCTCCTAGTAGTACAATTGTGTCTTTTTCGCGTGGTAAGGTTTCCGTCTGAATAGTCAAAACGTTATTTACCTCAGTACCGAAGGTTAAAATTCCTTCCGGATGTACAATCACTTCTTCAGTTGCACCAATTAGTGCCCCATAAGCCACGACCAGCCAGTTATCTGATATTAAGTCATCTCCATCGAGAAAAGTTAAATATTCACCATTGGCTTTTTGTGTTAGGAAATTACGCGATGGTCCAGGGTCGCCAAAGTTGTTTTCATAAATTACTACATTTGGCATCTTCGCGTATCGCTTAAAATAATCCTTGGTGATCTGGTCGCCATTATCGATATGAATCAAGATTTCATAACTAATCTTTTTTTCCTCAAGTCTCTTGGTTGCCTCAAGAATACTTCTCATCGTTTTATGCGCCACCAACCCTTCGTTGTGCACAGTAACTGCCACCGTTAAATCATACCTCTTCATATTAGCTTGTATTATAGCATAGTGTATCTAATGTTATAATTAAGCCATGAGAAAAGACGCCAAAAAGTCATCCTCGAGTGCAAAAGTTGTTATTATCCGTAATACCTTTCCTCAATTTTACGGAGGTGGAGAAACCTATCAACTAACTCTTTCTAGTCTTCTGTCAGCCCATTCTTATCACCCGATTATCTTTAGTTCTTCGGAAAAACTCTTAAAGAGTAGTAAACAGTCCAAGATTTCTTGTCAGCGAGCCCCCTTCCTTAAGTTCCAAAACTGGAGTGGTCTAAAGAATCTTCTACTTCCATTCTATTTTCTTTGGCAGCTTTATCTTTATTTTTGGTATCGTCACCAGTTTAAAAAACTAAAACCCACAACTGTTATCATTGAGTCTCGCGATGATTTTCTCGCTGCCACACTCGCAGCCAAAAAACTAGGCATCCAAACTCTCTGGATCGATCATATGGATTTTCGCAGTTGGGTTCTTCAAAACGTTGAGCAGAAGTATAAGAATTTCATTGGTAAGCAAATTTTAAAAGTCGCAAGAATGGTAGATCGTATTATCTTTATTTCAGATTATGAACGCCAGTTTTTTGAAAAACTCATTAAAAAAACATCGCTGCCACCTTTTCAAAATCTAATCACTATCAAGAATGGCGCCATCGATACTTTTTCTGAATACCAAGCTCTTCCGGTTGCTCCAAAATCCCTCATTTATCTGGGTCGCCTTGAGGATTACAAAGGAATTAAGGAGTTGATTGCTGCCTTTCAGGAAATTTCATCAAACCATCAAGATGCTACTCTACATATTTATGGTGCCGGTCCTCTTGCTGATTATTGTAAACAGCATCAAACCTCGCAGATTATTTATCATGGGTTCTCCGATCAGCCCCTAGCTAAGGTCGCCTCTGCTGAAATTTTTGTTTTGCCATCATATATTGAAGGACTCAGTCTCGCTCTTATTGACGCTACCATGTTGCAAAAAGCAATCATCACAACCAATATCGATGGTAATCCAGAGGTTGTACAAGATTCTTTTAATGGACTTCTTGTTCCGGCAAAAGATCAGCACTCTCTTGCTAAGGCTATCGATAAACTTTTACAAAATCCTGCACTTACCCAAAAATTCGCTAAGGCTTCCAGAATAAAATACCTCAATGAATTTGATTTTGCGAAAACTGTTAAAGAGCAACTAATTCCAATCATAGAAGGGAAAGATCATGCCTAAACGCCCCCTAGTCTCTGTTATTGTCCCAGCTTATAATGTTGAAAAATATCTTGCTCCTTGCCTCGACTCTATTTTAAATCAAACCTTCTCTGATTTTGAAATCATCCTTATTGATGACGGTTCCACTGACCGTACTGCAGAAATTATTTCACAATATTCTTCTAATCCGCGTATTAGAGTTCATACTCAGCAAAATTCCGGTATCTCCGTTGCTCGTAACCAGGGACTTAAAATGTCTCGCGGTCAATATCTTTGCTATATTGATAGTGACGACCTCATTGCTAAAGATTATCTCGAAAAACTCATTACTCCACTTCTTCAAAATCCCGAAATTGATATCACTGTTTGTGGCTATCAAGAAGTCTATCAGACTCATAGTTTTCATCACATTCCCACTCCGAAGATCTCTTCCGGTATTCAAGCTACTCAAGATTTTCTTATCAAGCAGCAAGATCTTGATATTCTAATTTGGAATAAAATGTATCGTAAAAACTTATTTACGGATAATCACATCCTCTATCCTGCTGGTCAGATTCATGAAGACAACCTTACTACTTATAAACTATTTTTCGCTGCAAAAAATATTCAATATTTAGAAGAAGAACTCTATTTTTATCAACGTAGAAACTCTTATATCACTAAAAACTTTACTTCCACCGAAAAGACTCTGACTCGTCTTAAGGCAAAAGAGCAGATGGCGAAAGAAGCAAAGATCTATCTCCGAACTCCTGAATTTAAACTTATTTGCAATGTTGCACTTATTTTGGCCTATTTTGCCTACATTGATAATGCAATTACATGCCATATTGACCAAAAATACTATCAAGAGTATCGCGAGAAAGCCCTTCACGCTCTTATGATTAATCAAAAAAATCCCTATCTTACTCAAAAACTCCGTCTCTATTCAGTCTTACTCTCCACACCAAAGGGCTTTCTTTATCGTATATTTCGCAAAATCACCCTAAAACAGGTATAATATAGTTTAAAATCACCAAAAAAGGAGTTAACATGAAAATTCTCGTCACCGGTGGTACCGGTTATATCGGCTCCCACACTGTTGTCGAACTGCAAAATCAAGGCCATCAAGTCGAAATCCTCGACAATCTTTTTAATAGTAAGATTACTGTTCTTGATAAAATTAATCAAATTACCGGCCAAACCCCAGTCTTTCAAAAGATTGACCTACTCGATTATCAAAAAATGCGTGAACTTTTTGCCTCCACGCATTTTGATGCGGTCATTCACTTTGCTGGCCTAAAAGCCGTTGCTGAGTCTATCGAGCAGCCTCTTCGCTACTATGAAAATAATGTCACCGGCACTCTCAATCTCTTGAAGTGTATGGCTGAATTTAAGGTTAATAGAATTATTTTCTCCTCTTCTGCCACTGTCTATGGTAGTACCAACTCTGGCAAACTCGATGAGTCAATGACTACTGGTATTGGTATCACCAATCCTTATGGAGAAACCAAGCATGTCATAGAAAAAATCCTTGAGTCCGAGGCTACTTCCCGTCCTGAACTTTCAGTTGTGATCTTAAGATATTTTAACCCAGTTGGCGCTCATATTTCTGGTCTCCTCGGTGAGGATCCAAACGGCATTCCCAACAATCTTATGCCAGTCGTTATGCGCGTTGCTGAGGGTAAAATTAAAGAGCTTCAGATCTATGGTGACGATTATAACACCCCAGATGGTACCTGCATTCGTGATTATATCCATGTAGTAGATTTAGCAATAGGACATATAAAAGCTTTAGAAAAAGTATCTGAAAAAACAGATGTTTATATCTATAACCTAGGCTCGGGAGAAGGCACTAGTGTATTACAACTTGTAAATACATTTGAAAGTGTTAATAAGGTCCCTATTCCTTATAAAATAGTTCCAAGACGTTCAGGAGACGTTGCAACTTGTTATGCAAATGCAGACAAAGCATATAAGGAATTAAATTGGAGGACAACAAAATCGATTGAAGACATGTGTAGAGATACATGGAATTGGCAATCAAAAAATCCCAATGGCTATAATTGATGATACTGTCTATATGAGTGCTGTATTTTGGAAAAATTACTTAACCTTTTAATGAAATTCATATTTAATGAAAGATAAAATTTTTTAAAAAATTTTTTGAAAGCGCTTGACAAAGGAAACGGTTTCATTGTATAATGTAAACAAGATGACACCGATGTCAAATATAAAAAAGAAGGTCTTTATATGAAAAACTTAACAAAAATTAAGTTCAAAGAGAATGGGGAATTTAATCATTTCCCTGGGAATACAGTTGTAGCAAATCTTTATACTAAACAAGATTTGATGGAAGTTGTTGATATTATTCAATCACGTTATAGAGAATTACCATTTATCGATAAGTTTACTTTAACTCCAAGGAATTCTATTCACATGACTGTAATTGAATTGTTGTGCCATGAAAATCGTGAAACGGAGTTTTGGAGCAGTAATCTTCCTCTAGATACACCTTTACAGGAAATACATGATTACTTTGCTAAACAACTTGAAATTTTTCCATTGTTGGATGAAGAAATTCATATGCGTGTAACTGAAATGGGAAAACAAAACATACTAGTTGAACCTGCAGATGAAGCTTCTGCAAAGAGATTAGAAGAAATTCGTACTTATGTCTCAGAAAAAGCAGGTGTTCGTTTCCCTAATCATGATAGATATCAATTCCATATTTCAATTGGGTATCTTCGGATTCCTCTAACCGAAGAGGAGGAAGAAGAGTTTACTAAAGTCAGAGCAGAATTAACTGAAATTTTATTAGAGAAGATTCCAACTATTACTGTAAACCGTATTGACTATACTGTATTTGAAGATATGAGACAATTTGTTCCATATCACGAAAAATTTAAATAAAATAATAAAAAAGGAGAACTTATCATGAAAAAAATGAAAGTTTGGTCTACTGTACTTGCAACGGGAGTTGCTCTTACTACACTTGCTGCTTGCTCTGGAGGTTCAAATTCTACGACTGCTTCTTCATCTGAAGAAAAAGCTGATAAAAGTCAAGAACTAGTAATCTATTCGAACTCAGTCTCAAATGGTCGTGGTGATTGGTTAACTGCTAAAGCAAAAGAAGCTGGTTTTAATATAAAAATGGTTGATATCCCTGGCGCTCAATTAGCAGACCGTGTTATTGCCGAGAAGAATAATGCAGTTGCAGATATGGTATTTGGAATTGGTGCTGTTGATTCAAATAAAATTAGAGATCAAAAATTACTAGTACAGTACAAGCCTAAATGGTTAGATAAAATTGATCAATCTTTATCAGATAAAGATAATTATTATAATCCTGTGATTGTTCAACCATTAGTTTTAATTGGAGCGCCTGATGTAAAAGAAATGCCTAAAGATTGGACTGAATTAGGTAGTAAGTATAAAGGTAAATATTCAATTTCTGGTCTTCAAGGTGGTACAGGACGGGCAATTCTAGCAAGTATCTTAGTTCGATACCTTGATGATAAAGGTGAATTAGGCGTTTCCGAAAAAGGTTGGGAAGTAGCAAAAGAATATTTGAAAAATGCATACACTCTTCAAAAGGGAGAAAGTTCAATTGTTAAGATGTTAGACAAAGAAGATCCAATACAATATGGAATGATGTGGGGTTCTGGTGCATTAGTTGGACAAAAAGAACAAAATGTTGTTTTCAAAGTTATGACTCCTGAGATTGGTGTACCATTTGTAACTGAACAAACTATGGTTTTAAGCACTAGTAAAAAACAAGCGTTAGCTAAAGAATTTATTGATTGGTTTGGTCAATCAGAAATTCAAGTAGAATATAGTAAGAACTTTGGATCTATTCCTGCAAATAAAGATGCCCTCAAAGATCTACCAGAAGATACTAAGAAATTTGTTGATCAAGTGAAACCACAAAATATTGACTGGGAAGCTGTTGGAAAGCATTTGGATGAATGGGTAGAAAAAGCTGAATTAGAATACGTACAATAAGAAATAAGAGTTAATTTTTATGTCCAAGTCTCTCTATTATTTCTAAATTTATGGAAGAAATAAAGAGAGGCTTTTGGTTTAGTAATAGAGGGAGTTAGTGAGATGATTAAATTTGATAATATTCAAATTAAATATGGTGATTTTGTTGCAATTGATAATCTGAATTTAGATATACATGAAGGGGAATTTTTTACATTTCTTGGGCCTTCAGGATGTGGTAAATCAACTACTTTGAGAGCATTGGTAGGTTTTCTAGATCCATCATCAGGAAGTATTGAAGTTAATGGAACAGATGTCACTCATTTGGAACCTGAAAAGCGTGGAATTGGTATTGTATTTCAATCTTATGCGCTATTTCCAACTATGACTGTTTTTGATAATATTGCATTTGGTTTAAAAGTTAAGAAGGTAGCTCCAGATGTTATTAAAGCTAAAGTATCAGCAGTAGCAGCAAAAATTAAGATCTCTGATCAACAGTTACAGCGTAATGTATCAGAATTATCTGGGGGTCAACAACAAAGGGTAGCATTGGCTCGTGCTCTGGTTCTTGAACCTAAAATTCTTTGTCTAGATGAACCATTGTCAAACCTTGACGCAAAATTACGTGTAGATTTGAGAAAAGAGTTGAAAAGACTTCAAAAAGAGTTAGGTATTACTACTTTATATGTTACTCATGACCAAGAGGAAGCCTTAACTTTATCTGATAGAATTGCAGTCTTTAACAATGGATACATCGAACAGGTCGGTACACCTGTAGAGATTTATCATAATTCTCAAACTGAATTTGTATGTGATTTTATTGGCGATATTAATGTTTTGACCGATGAAACAGTCCACGAAGTATTACTTAAAAATGCAAGCGTTTTCTTAGAAGATAAAAAAGGATACATTCGATTAGAGAAAGTTCGATTCAATCGTGAAACTGAACAAGATTTCATTCTAAAAGGAACAATTATTGATGTTGAGTTTTCTGGAGTTACAATTCACTATACAATAAAAGTTTCTGAAAGTCAGATTCTTAATGTAACAAGTATTGATAGTCAGGCTGCTATTAGATCTGTCGGAGAAAGTGTGGACTTATTTATCACACCATCAGACGTTCTGCAATTTTAAGGAGGTGCAGTATGCGTCATAAATTAAATTTAAAAGATTGGCTTATTCGTTTAGGGTTAATCTGGTTCCTAGTAACATTTATTATTTATCCAAACTTTGATCTAGTAGTGAATGTATTTGTAAAAGGAGGAGAATTTTCCCTTGAAGCTGTACATCGTGTTCTAAAATCTGAGAGGGCACTTCAGAGTATTATGAACAGTTTTAAGTTAGCATTTTCACTCATTATTACAGTTAATGTCGTAGGTATTCTTTGTGTTCTATTTACAGAGTACTTTGATATTAAAGGTGCTAAAATTTTAAAATTAGGCTATATGACCTCTTTAATTTATGGAGGAGTGGTTTTAGCGACTGGATATAAATTTGTCTATGGTCCTTATGGATTGATAACAAAATTTTTACAAAATGTTATCCCTTCTTTAGACCCTAACTGGTTTATTGGGTATGGTGCAGTCTTATTCATTATGACATTTTCAGGAACTGCTAATCATACATTGTTTTTAACAAATACAATTCGAAGCGTTGACTATCACACTATTGAGGCTGCACGAAATATGGGAGCAAAACCATTTACTGTTTTCCGAAAAGTAGTGTTACCAACCTTAATTCCAACTCTATTTGCACTTACTATTATGGTTTTTCTTAGTGGTTTGTCTGCAGTAGCAGCACCCATGATTGTTGGTGGTAAAGGATTTCAAACTATAAATCCAATGATTATTACATTTGCAGGGATGGGGAATTCTCGTGATTTAGCTGCCTTACTTGCAATTATTTTAGGTATTGCAACTACAATTTTGCTTACTATCATGAATAAGATAGAAAAAGGTGGAAATTATATTTCTATCTCTAAGACTAAAGCGCCTCTTAAAAAACAAAAAATTGCATCTAAGCCTTGGAATATCATTGCTCACATTGTAGCATATGGATTGTTCACAGTTTTCATGCTTCCACTAATTTTTATAGTATTATACTCATTTACAGATCCAGTTGCAATTCAAACAGGTAACTTAACATTATCAAACTTTACTTTAGAAAATTATCGCTTATTCTTTAGTAATAGTGCGGCATTCTCTCCATTCTTGGTCAGCTTTATTTATTCTATTATCGCTGCGACAACAGCAACAATTCTCGCAGTTATATTTGCTCGAGTTGTCAGAAAACATAAAGCTCGCTTTGATTTCTTATTTGAATATGGTGCTCTACTTCCTTGGTTACTACCAAGTACACTTTTAGCAGTAAGTTTATTATTTACTTTTAATCAGCCACAATTTCTTGTCTTGAATCAGATTTTGGTAGGTAGTTTGGTAATTCTACTTATTGCATATATAGTTGTAAAAATCCCATTTTCTTATAGAATGGTACGTGCTATTTTATTTAGTGTTGATGATGAGATGGAAGATGCAGCAAGAAGTATGGGTGCTTCACCTTTTTATACTATGATGAAGGTTATCATTCCATTTATTTTACCGGTTGTTCTCTCTGTTATTGCTTTAAACTTTAACTCTTTATTAACTGACTTCGACTTATCTGTATTTCTTTACCATCCATTAGCTCAACCGCTGGGTATAACTATTCGTTCAGCAGGTGATGAAACAGCAACTTCAAATGCTCAAGCACTTGTGTTCGTTTATACTATTGTATTAATGATAATTTCTGGTTCTGTATTATACTTTACTCAGAGACCAGCTAGTAGAAAAAGGAAATAATAATGCAGGCAACAAGCTTAGGACTATCATATATCGAAATTGTATTAAGAATTGTACTTTCATTAGTTATTGGTGGAGTAATTGGTTTAGAGAGAGGAAGTAAATCTCAACCAGCAGGTATTCGTACACATAGTATTGTTTGTCTGGCTGCATGTTTAATTATGATGACTAATGAGTATGTATCTTATAAATTTGGTACAGGAGATCCTACACGCTTAGGTGCGCAAGTTATATCAGGTGTTGGTTTTCTTGGGGCTGGAACAATACTTATTACAGATAAAAAGAAAATAACTGGTTTAACAACTGCAGCCGGAATATGGGCTTCAGCTGGAATCGGTCTAGCTATAGGTGTTGGTTTTTATGAAGGAGCCGTACTAGGAGCAATTTCTGTTTGGAGTGTTATAACTATGTTCCAACCTTTAAAAAAATATCTTCAAAGTCGTTCAAAGATAATCGAATTGTATATCGTTGTTAGATCTACAGAGGCATATAATCGGGTACTAGTATACTGTGCTGAGAATGGCATTAGAATGACTGATTCTAGAACTGCATTTGGAGATGTTAATTCAGAAAGAATTGAATATTTTGATGTTCCAGAAAAAAAAATAGCATCATTTATTACTCTAGAACTATCAGGAAGATTTGAACATCTTCGTTTGATGGAAGAAATTGCTAATATTATAGGTGTTATTTATGTCGAAGAAATTAGCTGAAATTTAGTAAACAAAGGGACAGATGTTTTTGTCCTTTTGTTTTTTAGATGTTTTAATCATCTAATTTTTGAGTAGATTTTTGCTCAGAGGTTTTTATGAAAGATTTTAAAATCTATTTTGATTTAGGTAAAATAGAATATTTTGATAATAATTGTTTGATACAAGTATACAAATTTATTTCTTTTTATGATATTTGTGAAATGGTGTTTCCCTTTCATTTACCTCCTGATGAGTTGATAACAAATGTTATTTTTAAAGAAAAAATTAAGTCTATGTTAGAATGTTACATTGACAGGCTATTATTTGTTTTTATAATCCTTACAAATTTTACTGAAAAAGATAATCTACAATTTTATGGTAGTTTTTTCTCATATGAATTTATTTGTCGTGAAGTTGGAAACATTCTTAAAAATAAAGGTGTGAAATGTAATTTAAACTTTTTTGAAGGGGGAGAATATTTGTAAAATTAGTTTCGTGAATTTGTGGATCTTAAATAATTTACTAAATTCTCTTGTTAAAAAAAATTAAATATTGTATAGTAATATTAGAATGTTCGTAATGGAGGACTGAAATGAAAAATATAAATGGGAAAAAGGTAACTATTTATGATATTGCACGTTTATCAGGTTTTTCTCCAAAAACAGTTTCACGAGTTATTAATGGTGGAGTAAATGTTAAAGAAGAAACTTATCAAGCGATTCAAAAAGTTATAGAAGAATTGTCGTATATTCCAAATGCGTATGCAAGAAATTTAACTAAAAAAGAAGCTATAAATATATTGATTTCTGTAAAAAAAATCGACTCTTTTCCTTTAATTTGGTTCCAAACTTTATTAGATAAAGTTTTACAAACTTGTAAAGAGTATGGTGTTAACGCTATTGTTGAATATTTTAGTGAAGAGGATACAATTAGTAATTCAATAATCTCGAGTACAGGAAGTTTGATAGATGGTGTAATAGTATTTTATGAAAGTAAAGAAGATATTCGGATTAATTACTTGCAAAAGAATAAAATGCCATTCATAGTTTTTGGAGAATCTAGAACACCTAATGTTGTGTATGTTTCTAACAACAATTTTCAGGCCACTTATGACATGATGAAATTAGTATCAAAAGAAAACATTAATAGTATGTGGTTACTTATGGGAGGAGAATCCCTTGTTAATATGGATCGAGAGAGAGGGGTTCGTGCTTTTTTAAATGATAAAAACTATGAAATGGATTTGAAAGTTGTATATGGTCTAACTACAATAGATTCGGTTTATTCATATGCTACAAGACATCTATCTAATCAAAATTATCCTGATTTGGTTTTTGTATCCGGGGATGAGAAAGTACAGGGATTGATTCGTGCTTGCTATGAGAAGGAAATTACTATTCCTGATGATATTTCAATAATCGGATTTGACAATATTCCAATTTCTCAATATTATACTCCAGCTTTATCTACAATTTCTCCTAATTATGTTAAATTAGCTCAAGAAATGATTGAAGGGGTATTAGCAATTATAAAGGGGGAAAGTGTCACATCTGTTGAAGTTTCTACTAAACTTGTTAGGAGACAGAGTTTCTAGTATTGTTTAATTCTTGAAAATCCTAATGGAAAAGATGGAGTGTTCTAAAGTAAGTTCTGTTTAGCATCTATTCAGTTTCTATTGAGTTGGATCCAATTTCCAACAAGTGGGACATTTTCACGTTCGATTTACTAAAGACATTATCACATTCGAATCACACATCTTTCAAAAAAATCGTAAAAAAGTCTTGACAAAGAAAAAACAAAGTATTAAAATAAGT
>ERZ773214.1531-NODE-1531-length-13411-cov-2.799940_pt1 | contig 13411 bp, 9 predicted proteins | sample MGYA00511238_ERZ773214 | MGnify/ENA primary metagenome ERZ773214 (study PRJEB29015, sample SAMEA2738157) | human oral metagenome | biome: human oral; feature: human-associated habitat; material: saliva | place: China | collected 2259 ...
GCGCAGCTGCTTCTCACTTCAAGCGGCGCATCCACCTGACGGCTCAGAATGAGCGCATCCACATAGGGGTTGGAGTCCGCGATGTAGTAGGCATAGGCAAAGGCCGCCGCCTGCTGCTCTTCCACATTGCCGCGCGAGGGGCTGATGGCCGTGAAGCCCTGCTCCGAGAGGATGATGTGGCGTACCTCTCCTGCGCGGTTTCTGAAGTTCGAAGCCTTCAGGTAATCCGTGAGGACATTCAGGTTCTCAAAGTCGATGATCTTGGTGCTCTCGTTCCGCACAATGGCACCGGTGTTGTGATCGTCCCAGAACTCCGGCTCCGTCATGGGATACGGATACGGGTGGTAAGCAAGCTGCCAGTCGATGTTGCCGTTCCGGTTAATCTCTGCGTTTACCTTGTCGAGGATATGCTTCGCGGAGTACATGGTCTTCTGATCCGCATTCGGATCGTTCCAGTTCATGTCGATCGAGAAGAAGACACGCGCGTTTGCCTGCTGCGCCTTGATGGCCGTGTAGGCGACGCGGAAGGCGCGGACATACTCGGTCACGTACTTGTCGATGTCCATCTTGCCCATGTAGTTCCAGTTTCTGCCGTTGTTGATCTCGTTGCCGATGATCCAGTTCGAGACGCGACCGTAGCTCGGGTTCTCGCCGTTATAGCGCTGTGCAAGGAAGCTCATCAGCGCACGTGTGGTCTCATAGCCCTCCTTGGTCGCCGTGTTAAAGCCGTAGTAGAAGACACCGTCCGTCTTCTTGACACCCGGATAGATGAGCTCGGGCATCTTATCGTTCCAGCCGTTTAAGACGATGGCTGTGACCATCATGCTCTTACCGGAGAAGGCGCTGATGGTTTTATCGTACTCCGCAATCTGATTCTTGTCGAAGTGGTAGGTCTTTCCCTCGTAGGTGTAGTCGATGCCGGTTCCCGCGGTGATGTGCGCAAAGTTAAAGTTCACGTTCACGTGCTTCACGCCGAGATCGAACGCATCGCTCAGCATGTTGAGCTCCACCAGCAGGCCCTTCTTCGTGAGCGGCTGCTCATAGGGCTTATCGCTCTTTGCGACTATCTCCGGGTTGGTGATGTAGGCGCGGCGGCCGATGTCGTAATAACGGCCGTTCTTCCAAACCGCAATTGCGAACTGGTCGTAGAGTCGGGTCTCCGGCGTGCCGTCAAGGAGCGGTGCGGTGAAGGAGAAATTCGCGCCGTACGCCGCACTCTGAATGGGCTGTGCGTCCTTGATGCTGTCGTTATAGGGATCCAGTGCAAAAAAGTAGAGCTTACCGTCCTCGGAAGTGCTCTCTCCGCTGACCGTACCGCTCACGGTCACCTGATCCTTGGTTGCGGTCGCGCGAATCTCCGCGCTCTCTGCGTAAGCCGGCAGCGCAAAGAGCGCGCTTAAGCCCAGTGTCAACGCGAGCGCGCGGAAGCGCTGCGTCCATTTATTCTGTACTCTCATCTTGCTTTCTTACCTCCTTTGCCTCAAGCCATTATAGCCGAGACCGCTCGTAAATGATTTGCAAACTTCTTACAATTTCTATACGCTTTCCCCGAACTTCTTAAGCGCTCTCGCCAAACCGAGTTCGAGGAGATACACTTCATCCGCCTCGGCCGCGAGTGCACACTGGAGGCGCCCCACCGCGTCGCGCAGGGCTCTGTCCCGCCGCTCGATCGGCACAAGGCCGCCGCCTACACTCGATAGAAGCAGTGCCTCTCCGCAATTCCGTGCCTCTTCCGCAAGCAAATGCACGCTGCTTGAAAGTTCCGCTTCGAAAGCTGTCCTATCCTCTCGCAGTAAAATCTCCGTGAGCGTCTTAAGCACAGTTTCCGGCACCGCCCGAAATCCCGCGATATGTCCCTCGCGGCACAGCCGCTCCGCAAACCGCAGCTTGCCTTGATAGCGCGCCCCCGCAATCAATACAAAGGGACGCTCCGTGCGAAAGGTGGGCGTAAATTCCTTCCGGTAGAGCGCAAAAGTCGCCCCGTCCACCACCGTCTTCCCCGTAATCCGAATCGGCGCACAACGCGCGGCCGCGCGCGCGGCGACCGCCCCGACTCCGGTGGTCTTCCGCACAAACTCAGAGGTTTCGAACTCACCCGGTACGGCCGCGAGTTCTTCCGCCGTAAAAAAGCGCGTCGGGAGTTCGAGATAGCTCGCGAGCGCCGATACGGCGAGTTCATCGCGTTTTAAGTCTATGCTCGCAAGTACGAACAGGGCATCTTTCGAAACATTTTGTTCTTTCAGAAAGCGGAGTGCCGCCTCCCGCAGTACTTCAACCGGCGTATTTCTACGGCAGCCCACTCCGAGCGCGTAAATTTTCGGGATCAGCTGAAGACAAGCGTTCGGCGGTATCTCCCCCGCGGCACTCACGCATATGCCGAGTTTTCCGGCCTCCGCCTTTCCGGCATAGAGTCCCGACGGCAGTGTTTCTTCCTCCCGAAGCGGGTAGTTGCTCTCAAAGGCCACGGTCTCGCCGCGTAGCAGTGCCGCGCTGATGCGCTTTGCATTCTCCCGGCTCTTGATTACAAGCCCGTTTTTCTTTGCGAAGACATCCACGGCAAAGCGGCCGTTTAAGTCGGTCGCCGTACTGATTGCGACAGCGGCGCCGAGCTGCCGTCCGATGAGGCGCGCGAGCTCGTTGGCACCGCCCACGTGTCCCGAGAGCAGGGGTATCACAAAGCGCCCGTACTCATCGAGACAGAGCACTGCCGGGTCTTGAAACTTATCCCTCACAAAGGGGGCTATTTTCCGCACCGCAATGCCGCTCGCGCCGACAAACACCAGCGCTTCACAGCGGGCAAAGGCCTCCTTCACCTCCGCTTGAATACAAAGATATCCTTCCGCTCGAAGCAAGGCCTCGATTTGAGCCGCCAGCTCCCTGCCCCTTGCCGTATAGGAATAAATCGCAAATTCTCGCTCTTTTTTCTGTGCCGATTCTGTCATTGTGTTCCTTTTGAGACTGTATTTTTATTACAAACAGAAAAAGGCAGGGGAGAACATCCCCCCTGCCTCTCAATTCGCTTTTTACTGCTCGTCCTGCGGTGCAGCGTCCTCGTAGACAACCTCATCGCCCTGCATGTTCTCAAGTGCCTTCATGCTGAGGGAGATCTTTCTGTCGTCTGCGTTGAACTCGACAATCTCTGCCTCGATCTCATCGCCGATCTCAAGAACATCCGACGGCTTGTCGATGTGCTTTCTTGCGATCTGGGAGACGTGAAGCAGTGCATCCACGCCCGGCTCCAGCTCGATAAACGCGCCGAAATCGGTCATGCGTGCAACACGGCCTCTGACAATGTTGCCCTGTGCGTACTTCTCAGCCGCATCGATCCACGGATTCTGGTCCGGGAACTTTAAGCTCAGCGCAATCTTCGTGCCGGAAATCTCCTTGATGAAGACTCTGACGCGGTCGCCGGACTTCAGAACCTTCTTCGGGTTCTCGATTCTGCCCCAGCTCATCTCGGAGATGTGCAGGAGACCGTCAGCGCCGCCGAGGTCCACGAACGCACCGAAGTTGGTCACGTTCTTGACCGTACCCTCAACCACATCGCCGACCTTGATGCGAGCAAAAAGCTCCTTCTGCATCTCTGCCTTTGCAGCCTGCATGAGCTGCTTGCGGTCGCCGATGATTCTTCTTCTGCGCGGATTGAACTCGGTAATCACGAACTCAATCTCCTGATCCGCATACTTATTCAAATCTCTCTCATAAGAATCCGAAACCAGGCTTGCCGGAATGAACACGCGTGCCTCGTCAACCAGCACGCTCAGTCCGCCGTTCAGGACCTGGACAACCTTCGCCTTCAAGACCTCGTGGTTGTTGAACGCCTCTTCCAGGCGCTTATTGCCTCTGTCCGCCGCGAGTCTGCGATACGAGAGGGAAACCTGGCCGTCGCCGTCATTTACCTTCATGACCTTGGCTTCCAGTTCGTCACCAATCTGCACGACAGTCCGGAGGTCGAGGCTGTTATTGTTCGTGTACTCGTTTCTGGTGATGACGCCGTCTGACTTATAGCCGATGTTCAGGATGATCTGATCCTCCTTCACATCCAGTACTGTTCCCGATACAACTTCTCCCGTGTGAATCGTCTTAAAAGACTCATTCAACATCTGTTCAAAACTCTGCTCTGACAATGGCTTGAACCTCCTCAATGATATGTTTGGGGGTGGATGCCCCCGCTGTAATACCAATTCGCTGAAAGGGCGCCAAAAGCTCAGGATCTAGTTCTCTCGCGGTCCGGACGTAAAACGTATTCGGACAAACTGCGGAACAGATTTCCACAAGTTTTCTCGTATTGGAACTGTTTTCCCCTCCGATCACGATCATAGCATCGACTTCGGAAGCAATTTTTTTAGCCTCCGCCTGTCTTTCCTGCGTCGCGTTGCAAATCGTATTAAAACAAGCTATATCATAACCTAACTCTCTGATTTTATCAACCAGCATTTTAAACTTTGCAAGTTGAAACGTTGTCTGGGATACCACAGACAGCGCAGTGTCCTTCGGAATGTCGAGGGCCAGAAGCTCTTCTTCGCTCTGAATGACTTCGGTATCTCCCCTGCCCCAGGCGCGAATTCCCTGCACTTCGGGGTGCTTCGGATCGCCGACAATCAGCACCCGGCGTCCCTTTCGGTTTTCCGCCTCGACTATCTTATGTATTTTATTGACAAAAGGACAGGCCGTATCCACAATGCGCAGTTTCTTCTCCTCGCAGAGGCGGTATACCTCAGGTCCCACGCCGTGCGAGCGAAGTATGATCGTGCCCGCTTGCTCCGGGAGTGCCCCCACCTTTGCCGCGGCATCGGCATCCTCAAAGACAACCACGCCCTTTTCGGTGAGATCCCGCACCACCTCCTCGTTGTGGATAATGGCACCGTAACTGTATACCGTATCCTTGCTCTCCTCGGCCTCGCGGTACACGGACTCGACCGCCTTCTTGACGCCGAAACAAAAGCCCGCGCTCGAGGCGAGTATCACTTCTCTCTTTCGCCGCTCCGTCACTCTGCTTCCTTCTCTCTGACCAGCGCGAGTATGCGCTGCTGTACTTCCGCAATGCCAAGCTCCGAGCTGTCTAGGAGGAGCGCATCCTCCGCCTGCCGAAGCGGCGCGACCGCCCGGTTCCTATCCTGCTCATCGCGGGCCGCAATGTCCCGCTTCACTTCCTCGAAATTTGCCTCTATGCCCTTCTCCCGGAGTTCCGCCGTGCGGCGCTTTGCGCGCACTTCGACACTCGCGGTCAGAAAAACTTTTGCGAGCGCATTCGGAAGTACCACGGTGCCTATGTCCCTTCCGTCCATGACGACCGGCTCCCGCGCGGCAATTTCCCGCTCGATCACGAGAACCCGCTGTCGAACGGCATCTTCACGCGCAAACGCGCTCGCCGCCTTGCCGATTTCCTCGCGCCGTATCTCAGCGCTCACATCCCGCCCGTCGACAAAGACGTGCTGCACGCCGTCCGCAATGCAGAGGTCAAGCCGCAGATTCGGCGCAGCCTTACTCACCGCCGCGCTGTCCTCCGGGGAAATCCCCTGTTCGAGCAGCGAGAGTGCCGCAGCCCGGAACAGCGCCCCGGTGTCCACATAAATCCAGCCGAGTTTATGACTTACCGCCCGCGCAATCGTGGATTTTCCGGCACCTGCCGGTCCGTCGATTGCGAGTGCCTTTATTTTCTCCATCTCTTCCTCCCGCTTATTCCGCTTCCGCGGCGCTTCGTCCCGCGAGCATGCCGGTCGACCAGGCAATCTGCAGGTTAAAGCCGCCGGTCATCGCGTCTAAGTCCAGGAGTTCGCCCGCAAGGTAGAGCCCCTTTGCGGTTTTACTCTCCATGGTATTCGGAGAAACCGCTCGAACCGAGACACCGCCCTTGGTTACCACCGCCTCGTTAAAGCCGCGAAGACCGGTCGCCGTGAAGCAGAGTCCCTTGGTCGCTTGGCGAAGCTTGGCGCGCTCCGCCTTTGTGATATCTCTCACCTTTTTCTCACCGGAGATACCGCTCTGCCGCAGTACTTCCGGAATGAGGCTCTGCGGAAAGAGCGACGGCAGTATGTTTTTTAGGCTCTTATTTTTGTTTTCGTCGAACTCGCGCAGCAGTCTCTGCTCCAGCTGAGCTTCCGTGAGCGCAGGCTTTAGGTCGATGCGAAGCTCTAACTCCTTTTTTGTTCGAAGCAGAGGACCCGCAAGGGCGCTCGCCGAGAGCAACAGGGGGCCGCTCATGCCGAAGTGGGTAAAGAGGGCCTCGCCGAAACCCTCGTAGACCTTTTTCTTACCGTCCCTCAGCGTAATCGTGACATTCTTTAACGAAAGCCCCTGCATCGCGGCACAGCTCTCCTGCTCTTTCAGAATCAAGGGCACCAGAGAGGGATAGCGCTCCGTGAGCGTCATACCCGCGGCCTCCGCAAAACGATAGCCGTCGCCGGTCGAACCGGTCGCCGGGTAAGAGAGTCCGCCGGTCGCGAGTATCACGGCGTCCGCAGAAAGCTTATCTCCGTTTGCCAGCAGGACGCCCGTCACGCTGCGCGCTTCTGCCTCGCCCGAAAACAGCAAGTCACGGACTTCCGTGTTGAGGCGCACGCGAACGCCCTTCGCCTGCATCTCCCGCTCCAGTGCGCGTATCACATCCGACGCATGGTCGCTGACCGGAAATACGCGCTCGCCTCTCTCGGTCTTTAACGGGCAGCCGGCGCGCTCAAAGAAGCGCATCACATCTTCGTTCGTCAAGGCACGGAAGGCACTGTAGAGAAAGCGCGGGTTGCTCACAACCTGCGCTTGCACTTCCCGCATGGGCGCCGCATTCGTCAGATTGCAGCGCCCCTTGCCGGTGATATAAATCTTTTTTCCCAACTTCTCGTTCTTTTCGAGCAGCGTGACCGCCGCGCCCGCTTCGGCAGCGGCCACCGCCGCCATCATGCCCGCAGCGCCGCCGCCCACCACAATGATTTGTCTCATGTTTTAACTCAAATCTGCGTCAACACGAAAATCGTGTAGATCGCTCGAATCGCATTTTCAAAGTCGCGGCTCTTGACACCGATGATGATGTTGAACTCCGAAGAGCCCTGGTCGATCATCTTCACATTGATGTGCTCGTGCGTGAGTGCCGCAAAGACGCGTGCCGCCGTACCGCGCTGGTCCTTCATGCCTCTGCCGACCACCGCAATCAGCGCGAGATCGTCTTCCAGAATAATCTGGTCCGGGTGCACCGCGCGGTGAATGCCGGTCACAATCTTCTGCTCGTGGTCCAGGAACTCCGACTGGTGCACGACTATGGTCATCGAGTCGATGCCGGAGGGCATGTGCTCGAGACTGATATCGTTGTCCTCAAAGACCTGCAGCACCTTGCGGCAAAAACCGATCTCCGAGTTCATCATGTCCTTGTCGACCGTAATCGAGCAGAAGCCCTTCTTGCCCGCAATGCCGGTAATCGTGTAGCGCGGCTTTCTGCAGGTGGAACTCACAATCATGGTGCCGCTGTCCTCGGGACGGTTGGTGTTCCGGATGTTGATCGGAATGCCTTCCTTCCGCACCGGAAAAATCGCATCCTCATGCATGACACCCGCGCCCATATAGGAGAGCTCGCGGAGCTCCTGGTAGGTGATGGTCTCAATGACGGCCGGGTTTTCGACAATGTGCGGATCCGCGCAGAGGAAGCCCGAGACATCCGTCCAGTTCTCATAGAGATCTGCGTGGATGGCGCCCGCAATGACAGAGCCCGTGACATCCGAGCCGCCGCGGCTAAAGGTCGCAATGCTGCCGTCCTGCTTTCTGCCGTAGAAGCCCGGAACCACCGCGCAGTCATAGCCGGCAAGCTTTGCCGCGACCTCACGCTCCGTTTCCTCCGCGTTAAAGCTGCCGTCGTTGTGGAATAGTATCATATCCGCCGGATCCACAAAGGGGAAGCCGAGGTAAGCCGCCATCACATGACCGTTCAGATATTCGCCGCGACTCGCCGCATATTCTCTGCCGCAATGTGCGCGGAAATTCTTTTCCAGTTCGGCAAATTCCGCGCCGAGATCCAGATCCAGCGAGAGTCCGTCGATAATCTCCTGATAACGCCCTTTGATTTCCTTCAGCGTCTCCTGAAAGAGCGCCTCATCTTCCGTGCTGTCATAGAGCTGATAGAGGAGATCGGTGACCTTTGTGTCGCCGCTGTGGCGCTTGCCGGGCGCGCTCGGCACGACATAACGCCGCGCCGCATCGCTCCGGATAATCTCACCGACCTTCTTAAACTGCTCCGCACTGGCGAGGGAACTACCGCCAAATTTTACTACCTTCTTCATGCACTCCTACTCTCCTTACTGATTTGTTTCTTTTGGGATGGAGAGCTCACCCGCGAAAATACGCTACGCCTGCGGCAAAGATGCCGAGATCCTGGCGGAGCGGAATATTCTTGTTAATGTGTTCTCCGATTCTCTCCGGATGCGCCATCTTACCGAAGACGCGTCCGTCCCGACTGGTGATGCCTTCGATCGCCGCATACGAGCCGTTCGGCGTCCAGAGCTCGTCGGTCGAAACTCTGCCCTCGAAGTCGCAGTACTGCGTCGCGACCTGACCTGCCCGGAACAAGGCCTCGATGGTCTCCGCCGGTGCGACAAAGCGTCCCTCACCGTGCGAAATCGGGTTCGCGTACACACCGCCGAGCTCCGCGTTCTTGAGCCACGGGGACTTGTCCGAGACAACCTTCAGGTTCACCATGCGGCTCAAATGTCTGCCGATGCGGTTCATCGCAAGGGTCGGCGCATCCGGCGCCTGCTCCTTGATGTCCGCATCCGGCAGGAGGCCCAGCTTGATCAAAGCCTGGAAGCCGTTGCAAATGCCGAGCACCAGACCGTCGCGCTCGTTTAAGAGCTTTAAGAGCTCCTCCTTCACCACCTCATTCCGGAAGACCTGCGCAAAGAACTTTGCGGAGCCGTCCGGCTCATCGCCCGCCGAGAAGCCGCCCGGCAACATCACAATCTGCGCGTTTTGAATTTCGTTCCGGTAAGCCTCAACCGAGGAGGCAATGTCCTCCGCCGTCAGATTGCGGAAGATGGGGGCGTTTACAATGGCGCCCGCCGCCTCAAAGACACGCACCGAGTCGTAATCGCAGTTCGTGCCCGGGAAGACCGGGATAAAGACGCGCGGCGTAGCAATCTTGTGGCTGCAGACCGCAATGCTCTCCGCACGGAAGAGCGGGCGATCCTGAACTTCGCCGCCCTCGGTGACGCGGGTCGGGAAGACTTCTTCGAGGGTCTTACTCCAAGCGGCTTCCGCTTCCGCAAGCGAAAGAACGCTGCCGCGGTAGGAAAGCACGGGCTCCGCCGTCACCTCGCCGAAGCGCTCCGTGCGGCAGGACTGCGCCTCGACCGCATCCGCCTTCACTTCGAGCAGGAGATTGCACCAGCCCGGCGCAAAGAGGGTCTCTTCCGTGACGCTATCATCCAGCTTTACACCGAGGCCGTTTCCGAAGGCCATCTTAGCGACAGCCTCCGCTGCGCCGTGGCGCTCCAAAACATAGGCGCTCAGCACGCGCTTTGCCTTGATGTCTTCCGTTAGGGCGCGGTACTGCGCCTTCAGATCCTCATAGTCCGGCAAAAGATCGCTGTCGCGCTTCACCGTGAGCAGCACAAGGCGATTGCCCGCCGCTTTCAGTTCCGGTGTGATGATATCCTGCACCGAGGCCACATCGACCGCAAAGCTCACCAGAGTCGGCGGCACATCGATCTCGTTAAAGGTACCGGACATGGAGTCCTTGCCACCGATCGAAGCGAGGCCGAGCTCGAGCTGCGCCTCATAGGCACCGAGCAGGGCCGCAAAGGGCTGAGACCATCTCTCCGGCTTGTTGTCATCCATGCGGCGGAAGAACTCCTGGAAGGTCAGGTGAATCTTGTCGATATCGCCGCCCACCGCCGCGACCTTCGCGACCGAATCGCAGACCGCGTAGACAGCGCCGTGATAGGGACTCCAGCTCGAGAGATAGGGATCGAAGCCGTAGCTCATGACGGTCGCCGCGTCGGTCTTTCCGCGAAGCAGCGGAATTTTTGCAATCATGCTCTGGGTTTCGGTCAGCTGGTGCTTACCGCCGTAGGGCATGGTAACCGTACTCGCGCCGATCGAGGCGTCGAACATCTCGACCAGCCCCTTCTGCGAGCAGACATTCAAATCGCCGAGGACTGTAAGCCACTTCTCCTTGACATCGCCGCCTGCCGCATAGCCGAAGGGGTTCTCGCTCCGCTTCGGCAGTTCCACTTCGACTTCCGCCGTCAAGTGAGCGCCGTTCGTGTCGAGGAAGGCGCGGGACAGATTTACAATGTCCTTGCCTCTCCAGGTAAGCACAAGGCGCGGCTCTGCCGTGACCACGGCGACCGGTGTCGCCTCTAAGTTCTCTTCCTTCGCATACTGCAAGAAGGTATCCACATCTTTCGGGTCGATTACGCAGGCCATGCGCTCCTGCGACTCGGAAATGGCAATCTCCGTGCCGTCGAGACCCGCGTACTTGAGCGGAACCTTGTCGAGCTCAACCTTAAGGCCCGGTGCAAGTTCACCGATTGCGACCGCGACGCCGCCTGCGCCGAAGTCGTTGCACTTCTTGATTAAGAGGCTCACCTCCGGGCGGCGGAACATGTGCTGAATCTTCCGCTCGGTCGGCGCGTTGCCCTTCTGGACTTCGGCGCCGCAGCTCTCGATCGAAGAAGTCGTATGAATCTTAGAGGAGCCAGTCGCACCGCCGATGCCGTCGCGTCCGGTTCTGCCGCCGAGCAATACAATTACATCGCCCGGGTCGGAACTCATGCGCACCACGTTCTTTCGCGGTGCCGCCGCGATCACCGCGCCGAGCTCCATGCGCTTTGCGACATAGTCCGGGTGATAGATTTCTTTTACATAGCCGGTCGCAAGACCGATCTGGTTTCCGTAGGAAGAATAGCCGTGCGCCGCCTCCGTGACAAGCTTACGCTGCGGGAGCTTGCCCGGCAGGGTTTCTGCGAGCGGGCGGGTCGGATCCGCCGCGCCGGTAATGCGCATTGCCTGATAGACATAGGTTCTGCCGGAGAGCGGGTCGCGAATCGCGCCGCCGAGGCAGGTCGCCGCACCGCCGAAGGGCTCAATCTCCGTCGGGTGGTTGTGGGTCTCGTTCTTAAAGTTGACGAGCCACTCCTCCTCCTTGCCGTCCACCGTAATCGGCACGACAACGGAGCAGGCATTGATTTCATCCGTCTCCTCCTGGTCGGTGAGCTTGCCGTCCTTCTTTAAGCGGCGCATGCCCATCAGCGCGAGGTCCATGAGACAAATAAACTTATCGCTTCTGCCGCCGAGCAAATCCTCGTGGTCGCGGAGATAGCGCTCATAGGTCTTCGTGAGACGCTCACGGAAGTCTCCGTCAAGGAAAGCAATCTTCGTGAGTTCGGTCTGGAAGGTCGTATGGCGGCAATGGTCTGACCAGTACGTATCCAGCACCCGGATTTCGGTCACGGTCGGGTTTCTCTTCTCGCTCGCAAAGTAGCGGCGAATCTCCAGAAAGTCCTCATAGGTCATCGCGAGACCGAAGGAGGCATAGAGTTCGCGGAACTCGTTTTCCGGCATGTCAACGAAGCCCTCGACGGTCTTCACATCTTCCGGCGCGGGGAAGTTCTGACTCAGGGTCGCGGGCTTCTCTTCCGCACACTCTCTGGAGTCCACGGGATTAATACAGAAATTCTTGATGGCCTTGAGCTCTCGCTCATCGAGCTTACCCGAGAGCACATAGGTCGTCGCGGTGCGAATCAATACCGCCGCGTCCTTGTCAATCAGACGGACACACTGCTCCGCGGAGTCCGCGCGCTGGTCGAACTGTCCCGGCAGATACTCTGCGGAAAAGACCAGATCTCCGCTCTCGCGGGGAAAATCCTCCTCATAGAGCAAATCGAGCGGCGGCTCGGAAAAAATGGTGCCGCGCGCCTTCGCATAGGTGCTGTCCTCGATATTCTCGATATCGTAGCGCACCAGAACGCGCACGCGCGCAATGCCGGAAATACCGAGATAGGTCTTAATGTCCTCAAAAAGCTCTCCGGCGCGCACCGCATACTCCGGTTTCTTCTCTACATAGATCCTTCTAACGCTCATAGTCTCTCCTTCCGGCTTTTACCTGACGCACCCGAGTGCCTGCATCCACATCGCAAGAAGACGCTGTACCTCATCAATCGGAATGCCGAGGCGTATGGCAAGGTCCTCCGGACTCGCCTCTCTGCCGAGCTCCGCCGCGAGTTCGCTCGCAAGATCGCTCATCGCATTCAGGCGTTCCGCAAGCGTATGTTCCTCCGCATCGCTCTGACTTTCCTCCTGTACGGCTTCCTCCAACGCGGTATGCACGTTCCGCTTTATGGTATCACGAAGTACAGCGCTTTCCAACGTTTTTTCATCGCAGAGGGCTGCGGTCAGCGCGAGATTCGCGACACCGATCAACTCTCCGACATCCATTCTGCCGAGATAGGGGCGAATTTCCGCGAGCGCTGTCTCGAGATAAGCTTCGGTGAGACGTTTTCTGGCCCGGCTGTCCTCCGGCTTTGCCCGCAGTTGAGCGACCAGCCTTTCCTCCTCCTCCGCCTCGAGTGCGGGAATCTGCTTTAAATCTTCTAAGTAGAGGGCCAGCACATCTTCCCCCTGCCCTTCTTCACGCGAAGCTTCCTCGCGCGCCGCTTCGTCACGAAGCGTCTCGTCTTCTCTCCCGTCCGAGAGCTGACCCGCTCTTCTCATGCCTGCCTCCTTACAGTTCGGCGATTACCAGTCCCATTGCCCGTAGCCGCTCCGCAGCGCTCCGGTCCCAGAGTTGCTCGAGCCCCTTGTCTCCGGGGAACACTTTGACACTCACACCGCTCACAATGCGGAGCGTTTTCTCCTCGTAATTCAAATTCAAATAGAATCCGCTCACTTCCTCCGGACGCAGCTTACTGCCGCTCTCCGCGAGAAAGGCCGTGCTCTCCGCAAGGTCAAGGCGCAGCACCACGCGAAACGCGCTCGGCGCGCGCTTGCCGCGTATCGCCTGAAAGGCCAAGGTCTTCACCTCGCCCCAGCGGACAAAGTCCTCGACGCCTCTGCTCTGTCTTTCCTCTTCACTGTACCAGTCCTTGGCCACCCTGCCGTCCAGTTCCAGCGAAAAAGCGGTCTGAAAGCTCGCCTCTACGAGCAGGAAGCGGTCAAAGCTGTCTCCTCGAAACAGAGCCTCGGTAAAAGCCCTGAGTTCCTCTGCCTTATACGCCTTCATAGCGCAGCGCCTCCCGGACCGCCGTAAAAAAGTTCGCGCCGCTGTAACTCTTGCCGACCGCTGCCTCTACGCTGTCCCAAAGTCCCTCGTTTTCGGCAAAGGGGTGTGCGGCAAGATAGCGCTCATAGGCTTCGCGCACCAGATTCTGCAGTCTCTCGTCCTGCAGCTTTTTTCTGCGCTTTGCCGTCTCCTCCTTGTCATAGCTTTCGG
>ERZ773214.1533-NODE-1533-length-13394-cov-3.021441_pt1 | contig 13394 bp, 18 predicted proteins | sample MGYA00511238_ERZ773214 | MGnify/ENA primary metagenome ERZ773214 (study PRJEB29015, sample SAMEA2738157) | human oral metagenome | biome: human oral; feature: human-associated habitat; material: saliva | place: China | collected 2259 ...
CGACGACCTGCCGCTTACAAGGCGGCTGCTCTACTAACTGAGCTAACACGGCTTATAGGTTTTATTTTAACAGAGATCTTTTATTATCACAAGGGGCATTTGCAGCTTTTCTCTATTTTTAATTTAGACACGGATGGATACTATAAACAGTATATTTCGGGTGCTATTGAATAATGCGTGGACGATTATTGGAATGATGATTGTTTGAGGTAGTAGTACTGAGCTTCTTCTGCCTGAGGGTGGTATTATTAATCTCATTCGTTGCGGCCACGGTTTTGTTCTTTATTGATTCTTGCGCGGAGCGATTTTTGTGGATGGAAGAGATAGCGGCTTTTTTAATAGCGTTAATTGGAGCGCTGGCACGAGGATAAATGATCTTTGGTTGTGGACGTGGGCGAACCCTGGCTGGCTCTTTAACTTTTTTCTCTTTCTTTTTTGTCTTTTCAAGTTCAGCTTTTTTTAATGCGTCCTCGGCGATTTGCTGCTCAATGCGTGCGGTGGTAATATCGATATTTTCTTGATCCCCCGTCTCTTCGTAGATGCTAAGAATTTGCCTTAATGTTGTGGTAGATTTATCAAGATTGTAGGCTGATTCAAGAGCTTCAATGGCAGCTTTTTTGTGGCCGAGTTTTTCTTCGGCTTTTGCTAAAGCTAGGAAGCGAGCGGCGACTGTACTATCGAGTTTGAGTGCTTGTTGAAATGCCATGGAGGCTTTTTCGTAGGAGCCGGTTTCAAGATAGATTAATCCCACGTTATGTAATGACATTGGGTTATTATCAAGAGATTGTGCAATTTCAAAACATTCGATAGCTTCGTCAAAGTTTTGTGCCTTAGCATAAAGAATGCCGAGACGGTTATACGCTGCAGCGTTGGTCTCGTCGAGCTTTAAGATGGTGAGGAGGGCTTTTTCCGCGCGAAGGGTCTTTCGGCTGTTCATACTGTCTTTTGCGATAGTCCAGAGCTTCTTGATCTCTGCATCGTATTTAGTACTCTCCTTGTTGGAAGACTTTTTGATAGCAAGAACTGGCTCGAAAAATGCGAGAAAGATGGCAAAACTTAAAATCAGCAATGCGCCTAACATATTGTCTTATTTTAACATATTTTGATAGATTTAGAAAATTTAGATTAAATTTGCGAGAAGTTGAAGTTTTTTATTGCCATTTTTAGAAATATTTTGATATGCCAGATCTAGTCCTGCAATTTTTTTTAAAAAAAGTTGATTGTTGGTTTTATAGAAGGACTTATATGCAAGCTCAATGGTGGTTTCAATGACTTTCAGGATGAATGCTTTGTCGTTATCAGAATCTGGATCAGATTTTTTGGGTTTTCTTTTTACGAGTTCTTCTGCTAGATGCAAAAGTTGGTCTTTGTCGGCGACTAGAAGTTTTTTAGCGTAGTCTAAAATTTCTGGAGGAACGTCTGGAGGTGACACGAGATTATCAGTGGTCTTTAGATAGAAAAGCATGGCCCTTGAGCGTATGGTAGGGAGTAATTGAAAGGGTTTTTGAGTGAGAAGTAAGATATGAATATGTTCACCAGGTTCTTCAATGGTTTTTAGTAAGACATTACTAGATTTTTCGGAAAGGAGTTCGGCGTGGCGAATGACAAGATATAGCTCTTTGGTTTGTTTATTCCTGGTGAGCTGCAATAATTCCCTAACTTCGTCAATTTGTGAGTCGATTGAATCCGCGTTAAGGGATAACGACACTTGAGGCGCAAGACTAAGTTCGATGTCGGGACTTACTGCAAAAATAGTGGTAGAGAAAGCGCGGGAGATTTGAGGGATTTTTTCTAATGAATCAATAAACATCTTGATTCTATTGTAACGTAAAATGTGTCGAGGAAGTGTTTTTTAATCGAAAAGATTAAACTCTGGAGGAAGTGGGGCTTCAAAAACCTGCCGATTGCTGGTGGGGATGGTAATTTCAAGCGCCTTGGCGTGGAGGTAGAGTCGATCGGTGGAATCTGGCTTTGCCGAACCATAGACGCGATCCCCGACAATTGGCGTACCTAGATATTTGAGATGAACACGTAGTTGATGGGTGCGGCCAGTGGTTGGTTTAAGTTCGATTAATGAGTAAGTTTTTCCCTCTTTAAATTCATGTCCAGAGAAATCGGAGTTTGCGAAAATTTTTTTGAGATTTAGTAGATCCGAGTGAGTAAATTTCTTGGTCTTTAAGACTTGGTAAAAAGTTTCAGATTCTTTACCACCAGCCTCTACGATAAAGGTGGTTGGGTGTTTGAGATTTCTGGCAATGGGAAGATTGATGACAGCAGTAGTTAACTTTGGGCAACCCTCAACAATGGCATAGTAAGTTTTGTGAGTTTTTCTATCTTGGAATTGTTTTCTTAAGAGAGTCTGAGTGGAGGCGTCTTTTGCAAGAATAACAATACCACTAGTGTCGCGATCTAGGCGATGAACAAGTAGTCCAAAATCTTCTAAGGTTGGCTCAAGACAATAGTCTCCCTTGGCCATACTGAGCAAACCAGCTGGCTTATCGAAGACCACTACATGTTCATCTTCATAAATTGTGGTAGGGCGAACTTTATTAGCTTCTTGTTGTTTTAAATTGGCATTTGTAAGGGTTTTTGGGAGGATTAATTCAATGACTGAATCTTCGGTGAGTGGCGTATTTGGCTTGGTGGCCACCTTGCCGTCAACCTGGACATAGCCAAGCTTAATGAATGACTGAAGAGTATTGCGATTATAGTCTGGGTATTTCTCAACAAGGGTATGATCTAGGCGAATACGTGGCTTTTTGGTATCTCTTTCCGTCAAAACAAGATCGCCATTAATAACGCGAGAAAGTGAGGGCTTGCTAAATTTTTTACCAGTTCGATACATTTCTTATATTATAATATATTTATATTTAAAATCAAGCTTAAGCTACCTGAGGCCAATGGATTTCTGTACCTTAAAGAGCGTCTGATTGGCTTTTTGTGTGGCATAAGCTTCGCCTTCAGCTAGTAGATCGAGGATGGCTTGGTCGGGAATACTGTTGGCTTTTGTTTGGAAATAAGAGAGGAAATCCGATACTGTGGTCGCTACTTGTTTTTTGAAGTCTCCATAACGACTTTGATTAGACCATTTTTCAATAACAGTAGATAGTGGTTGATTGCTAAGTAGTGCTTCAATTTGCAAGAGATTGGAGATGCCTGGTTGATTTTGGAAATCAAAATTGATATTCGCCAAAGAGTCGGTAGTGGCGGACATAATTTTCTTAGCGGCCTGTGCGGGGGTATCTGACATCATAATTTTACTATTATCAGAATCGCTGGATTTACTCATTTTCTTTTCTGGATTTTGCAAATCGCGGATACGAAGACCAGAAGGAGTGTCTTTATCTTGATTGCTGAAAGTATTACCCAGCGTTTCCATGAATTTAACTTGATCTGCGGTTTTTTCGGGAATAGTAAAAATTTCACCATACTTACGGTTGAAACGTTCTGCAATATTACGGGTGAGTTCTAGATGCTGGAATTGATCTTCACCGACCGGAACAAAATTAGCATCATAGAGTAGAATATCGGCGGCCATGAGAATTGGATAATTGAAGATACCAACATTGGTTGAACTGTCGTTATTTTGACTTTTTTCTTTGTATTGAGTCATACGCAATGCTTCACCCATTGAGGTATAACAATCGAGAATCCAACAAAGTTCAGAGTGCGCTGGGATGTAGGATTGACGATAGATATGGATATTGGAATTAACTTTGAGGCCAGCCGCAAGATAATACTTTAGTTCGCGGATAGTGTTTTGTTGTAGATTTCCATGCTACTAATGATTGAATGTAAGTCAGGGATAAAGATATTAACGTGATGCGTCTCAGAGTATTTATTGGCTAAACGCACCATGGGGAGAAGCGCTCCTAGAAAGTTTCCTAGGGTGATTTCAGAATTGATACGGATGCCAGTGAGTATTGTTTTCATAGTTTTCCTTGTGGAAGTTAATTAATCTTGATAGAAGAATGGATGTCCACTACTATAGAAAATTATACTTTAAATCTTGGGCTTGGCAAGTTTACTATAATTTATAGATTTTAATTTCGGGATAAGGGCTAATAGATAATAAAGCTTAGATATAAAAAGCCTCTATAAAAGAGGCTAAAACGAGTGAATTTATTGGTTATGCAGGTTCTTTAAATAACGGAATAGTTCGATTGTTATCCTTGATGTTTGCTAGTATGTACTGGTGACGGAAACGATCAATGATGTCCATGATGGATAGCCCAGCTTCGTGATCACCGTCAAATTTTACAACCAGAGTATAGCCATTTGGTGCGCCTTGCAATTCTATGAATTTACAGCGGTAGCCGATTAGCATGGACCTGAGGTTGCTTTGGTTCCTTCTTGATACTTCCACATTTGCGATTAACTTCATACGCATATAATTCACCTCCTAAGGTACTCCCCGTTTTGTCAGTAGTATATCAGATATATAGGAAATAAAAAAGATCTGATTTTGCAGATCTTAGGATATGGTGGAGCATAAGGGATTCAAACCCTTGACCTCATCAATGCGAATGATGCGCTCTATCAGCTGAGCTAATGCCCCACATATCTTTAGTATACTATAAAATCTAGTTTTCGCGGATGGCTTTAATAATTTGGCGTAGATTTGGCTTAGTGCCATACATTAAAACACCGACGCGATAGATTTTTGCAGCAATAATGCCAATTAAGCCGGTTGAAACTAGAAGGATGATAATTGAGCCAAGAATCTGGATAAAGGGGACTTCGCTCATGGCAATGCGAGTAAACATGGCCATAGAAGAGGTCAATGGGAAGAAGGAGAGGAATTGCATGGTGGGATTGTTAATGTCGGTAGAGTTCATGGCTGATGAAGTAATAACAAAACCAACGGCGAAAATCATCTGGATAAGTAGGAGAGCAGAGGACATATCTTCAACTTTAGAGACGGTAGAACCCATAGCGCCGAAGAGGAAGGAGTAAATTAGGAAGCCGAGAATGAAGAAAATAATAGCGTAGACTACTAGTGAGCCTGGAATATTGAAAAGGATGCCAACGAGAGGGTTCTTCTCAAAATAGGAGGCGTTGTATTGGTAGGAGAGGATAGCGAAGCCAAAGATGACTAATAGTTGAGAAAGACTGGCGGTAAAAGCGGCCATGATTTTACCAAACATTAAAGATGCTGGCTTGGCGCTAGTAATTAAGACTTCCATGGCGCGTGAGGTTTTTTCGGTGATAACACTCATGGCAACTTTTTGGCCAAAAAGCATTATAACTAGGTAGAGAAGTCATGATGTAGGCGTACCAGAAGTTCTTGCTGCCTCCTTCGTCGATATTCTCTATCTGATGATTGATGGTAAGGTCCTGAAGACCAGCAATCTGGGAGGCACTGAGGCCATGTTTTTGTAGATAATTACTAGTATAGAGTCTTTTTAGTGTCTCGTTCATGATTTCAATGTTTGGATCTTCTAGCAAGGCAACATTAGTGAGATAGGTGAAGGATTTTAGGTCACTACTAACTAAGAAGGCAGAGGAGACAGTCTGGTCTTTTAGCTGCTTTTTAATTTTGTCCGTATCGTCGTATGTAATTTTGACATCTTTCTGTGGAAAACTACTTATAAATGCAGGTAGTAAGGATTCAAGATCTTTACGATCCGATTTTATAAGGATGACAGTTTTCTGCTCTTCGTTTGAGTGAGATGATTCGTTGGTCTTAATGGTTGCCTGGATTCTTGGCATAAAGAGCCCGCCAACTACGAGTAGGGTGAGAACCAAAGTGGTAATTAAAAAAACCTTATCTTTAAAATACTTGGTTAGTTCGTGTGTAAAAATTGTGAGAAATTGTTTCATATTAGGCCCTTTCATTACCTTCAGATTGTTTAATTTCAGCGATTTCCTTTTCGTCGCCTGCGTATTCGACAAAGATGTCGTTCAAGGTTGGCTCCATAATACCGATACTGTCGATATCGTATTCCTTGATTAGTTTCTGCATCGTCTTTTGTTTATCTTCCGGTTTCTTGAGATGTAATATAATATTTCCGAAATTATCTTTCTCAGCTTGCTCCGGGAAGGTGTCTAAAATTTGCTTTTCATCCTTAGACGAGATTAGGAGTTTGTCTCGCTGATAGCTCTGCTTAATCTTCTTTATGTTGCCCGAGATCATGATTTCACCATTTTTAAGGATTAAGATATCATCACAAAATTCCTCAATGTAATTCATTTGATGACTGGAGAAAATAACAATCTTATTCTGTTTGACTTGCTCTTTAACCACGTTTTCTAGAAGTTTGGCATTGACTGGATCGAGGCCAGAAAATGGCTCATCAAAAACTACAATATCTGGATCATGAGCGATACTCGAGATGAGCTGGATTTTTTGTTGATTCCCTTTTGAGAGCGTGTCAAGACGTTTGTCTTTATACTCAGTCATATTGAGAAAATCGAGCCAATAGTTAACTGACTTGATGGCATCTTTTTTATCCATTCCTTTTAGTGTTGCAAAATAAATAAGCTGGTCGAAGATTTTTTCTTTAGGATAAAGGCCGCGCTCCTCCGGAAGATAACCAAAACTGACAGTTTGATAATTGATTGGTTTGTCGTCGACATAAATTTCGCCTGAGGTAGATTTAAATACATTCATCAAGATACGAATGGTAGTGGTTTTACCGGCTCCGTTGCGGCCAAGTAGACCAAAGGCATGTCCACTTTTTACGGTGAAACTGATATTATTAAGCGCAGTTTTTTGCCCGAAGATCTTTTTGATATTTTTAAATTCAAGTTTCATTAATAGCTTCCTTTCTTAATTATTTATAATGGCGGGTACTGGAAATTTTAGGGATAATTCAATAACTGTTTGATGGATTTTGCTTAGTTGATTTTGGATGTCAGATTGATTCAATCCTTCTTCGTTTTTTGCTTTGAGACAGAGATCCATCACTTGTTTCATCCAGTCTGCAATCTGCTGCATTTCGGACTCCTTCATGCCTCGTGTGGTGATGGCTGGAGTGCCCAGACGTACGCCAGATGGACGGAAGGCTCCACCTTTGTCGCCTGGCACGGCATTAGCGTTTAGAGTAAGTCCAACGAGGTCGAGGGCGCGTTCGTAGAATTTTCCGTCAATGCCGAAACTTTTTTGGACATTGATTAGAACTAAATGATTATCTGTACCGCCGCCTTGTAATATAAATCCGTGTTTGATTAAACTATTTGCTAAGGCTTTTGCATTAAGGACGATTTGCTTAGCGTATTCTTTAAAGCTCGGCTGTAAGGCTTCAAGGAAGGAAATGGCCTTAGCGGCAATTACATGTTCTAGTGGACCGCCCTGGGTGCCTGGAAAGACGGCACGATCAATAAGGATAGGGATATTTTCTAAAGTATGCTCAGGTTTTTTGAGGGGTGAAGCGACGTTGCCATTGGAGAGAATAAGTCCGCCACGAGGGCCACGTAAAGTTTTATGGGTAGTGGTGGTCATAACGTGAAAACCATAGTCAAGGGGGTTGGGGTGGACGCCGCCAGCAATTAATCCTGCAACGTGGGCCATGTCGGCCATGAGGAGGGCGCCAACTTTTTGCCCAATTTCGGCGATACGTTTGAAATCTGGAATTTTCATGAATGCGGAATAGCCAACTAGTATAATTTTTGGCTGTTCAGTCTCGGCGAGATGTTCAATTTCTTCGTAATCAAGATCACCATCATCAGTAGTGCCATAAGAAATAAAATTGTAGATTTTGGCAGACCTAGTGACTGGAGAACCATGAGTGAGATGGCCACCGTGGCCAAGATTCATGGCAAGAATTTTATCACCAGGCTGGCACCAGGCAAAGTAAACAGCTTCATTAGCATTGGCGCCAGAATGTGGCTGGACATTGGCGTGATCAGCATGGAAAAGCTTCATGGCCCGTTCGATGGCGAGACGCTCAATGCGGTCAACATTAGTTTGTCCGCCGTAATAGCGATAGTTTGGAAGGATTTGTTGTGAGATTTGATCTTCGTTCCAGTGGAAATTAACATCTGGTTTACGTTCTTGAATTTGTGTTTCTTGCCAACTTAATCCTTCGAAGGAGGGATATCCTTCCGAGTATTTATTAGTAAGAATGGAGCCCATAGCCTTTAAAACATTAGCGGAAACGTAGTTTTCGCTTGGGATTAATTCGAGTCCTTCGGCTTGGCGAACTTCTTCCTGCTTTATTAAATTAAAGATGGGGTCTTCCTGTGTATTATGAGAAAAATTTGACATAACTATATCCTGTTTAAAAATTTATGAACGTTTTTGGTATAAGTTATGGATATAATTTAGATCATGAATACCTTCCTTATCTTCAATTATATCACTGTTCTGGCCAAGTTTTTCGACTGTATATTTTGATTTATCAAAGTCCGGAAAATAAACGTCAGCTTCAGCATCTTCACCATCTACTTCAGTTAGATAAATTTTGTCACAATGAGGCAAGAATTGTTGATAAATTGAGCCGCCACCAATGATAAAAAATTCCTGGGAGTCATTTTGATGGTCTTTGATGAACTGGTTTAAGTCATGTAGGACTGTGACTTCTTCAGGGAAAGTTGGCTCTTCATCTGGTGAAAGTACATAATGTTTTCGACCGGGAAGAAGTCTAGGGAGACTAAGAAAGGTGGTCCGTCCCATGACGACTGGGTAACCCATAGTGGTTTGTTTGAAGAATCTTAGGTCACCAGGGATATTAAAAACTAAACCGCCCTTTTTGCCTAATTCACGGTTTTTACCGATGGCTGCAATAATACTGAAACTCATGTGTGCTCCTTTGAAAAATATTAATTACCTTAAAGGTTATTCTGTGACCGGCATAATAATGCGACCCTGATGTTTATAGTCAATTAATTGAATGTCTTTTAATTCCTTGGAATTATCAAACTTGAAGAAGTCGTGAATATTAGGATTGATATATAGTTTTGGGGCCTTATAAAGTTCACCGTCTTTTTCGATTTTCTCATCCCGACGCCGCAGTTGCTCCTCGATGCCTGGTATTTGGTTTTCATAGATATGGGCATCATTAATCACATAGGTCATTAGACCTGGTTTTAGATTGCAGACTTTGGCGATAAGATAACAGAGTACGGCATACTGGGTGACATTGAATGGCATTCCGAGGGGGACATCGTTTGATCTTACAGTAACGATGAGATTGAGCTTTTGATTGTTATCTGAAACACTCCATTGGGTATTCCAAACACAAGAAGGGAGAGCGGCGGTTTTGATCCATTCATTTTGCCATAAGGACATAATCATACGACGGTTGGTGGGGTCATGTTTAATTGTCTCAATTAGACCTTGAGTTAATTGATAGCGATTAACGATCCAGCCGTAGGCGGTACCAATGGTGTGGGCAAATTCTTTACCAAAATGTTTACCTTGATAATTTCGCATCAATTTCCCATTGATCCCAAATTTTGATATTTCTTTCCTGTAGCCATCTGACGTCATTACTTTGAGCTTGGTAGAACCAGAGCATTTCAAGGACGGCGGTTTTAAAGGCGACAAATTTGGTGGTGAGGATGGGAAATTCTTCTGATAAGTCAAATTGTAAGATCTGGTGAGGTAGGCGAATAGTGGTTGTGGGTTTGATGGTCTGAGCTAGGTGATTAGGGAAATTAGACTGGATATCTTGACTAGTTTTTTGATCAAGGACTTTCGGGTTTGTAGTGACACGTTCACCAGTGGTGAGAATTTTTTGACATAGCTCTAGATATTGCTCGTCGAACTTGCTCATATGACCTCCATTTTTAATTAGTATAGCATTCGGTTTAGAAATAAAAAAGCCCCAGCAAAGCTGGGACTAAAGGAAGGTATGTATTATAGGGCAAGTAATCTAGCCTTTTTAGATTTCCATTGATCAAACCATTCGCCACGTACGTCAATGACTGCTGCTTTTAATATTTTGTAGAATATGTCGTAATAGTAGCAGTTATGTTGATGTATAACGAGACTGGCGGCAAAAATATCTACTAGGGTTTCACTGCCCATAATTTCAGCTATTTTCTCTTCCCCCTCAGATATATGATGATTGTACTTACTGTGCAAGACACCATAATACCCAGATGATTCGTAGATGAGACCACGCAGGATCGCGTCAAGCTTATCTGCTAACTTACATAGATCACGGAATATTCTATCCTCTACTGAAAGCGTATCAGGATCTTGAATGTAGATTTTAAAATCCCTCAGAATCTGCTTACGAAGCTTGTGTTTTGCGTATTTTAACCTTTTCTTCAAGCAGACGTATTCCTTGTTGTCGGCATCAGGATCCCTAAGTGGATTGTCAGGTATATCACCGTTCTCTGTTTCACCAAGATCGTGATACTGCATAAAGAGTATGGCACGATCAAGGATACTCTTGTCGATTTTTTTACCATACCTGTCACGAATTTGTTGGAGTAAAGCTACTGCTCCAAACGAATGTTGTGACAATGTTTCTGGGCATAAAGCCTGATCTGGATGCATTTTCTTGGCAGACCCATAATTTATGAAACCGGAGCGTGGGAATTGATCCATTTTCCTAAAATTGAAATAGTGCCTCCAGATTAGGTCTGGACGTTTTTTGGATTTTTCCCTTCTCTTCATCTCATGATATTGCTTAGGTGGAAGACCACAGAAATCATCATCTGGAGCTAATTTGATTTTATTTGGATCGTAATTCTCTTTTTGCTTTTCATTATCTGTCATATCAGATACCCCCTTTTCTGAAAACTCGGTTGTAGATACATCCTGATTTGACGTATCTCTGTAACTTATAAATATCGCGTCACCAGAATTCATGGCTACGATGTCGGTGCCTTGTTCAGGCGTTAATAAGTAGATACTAAATTCGCCACTGTTGCTAAAATCTATAAAATAATACATAAGATTCCTCCTTTTTAATGTACTTAAGACTCAATAGAAACATCAAGCTTTAGCTTGCTTTCCTCGTGTATTATCTCTGGTATTATATAACTCATAAGCTTTAATCGCAAACATAACCAGGACGATTTTTATGTTTGACTCGAAAGTTTTTAAGCTTGATTTTTTATAGAAATGATATTAGAATATCCCCTAACTTATTGTTCTTTAAAAAAGGAGGTTTAGCTATGGAGAAGAAGGTTTTATTGTCTGAGGATGAAACTGTAAAGACAATCAGTACATTTTTAAGAGGTTTTGCAAGTACTGGAACACATGTGCAGACATTGACGGCGCTTGGCTATGCGAGGTCAAAACATGCGGGTCAGATGAGACGGTCGGGAGACCCATATATCTTGCACCCTCTTAAAGCGGCAACTTTTGCCATTTCAAATGGGATTACGGACGATGTTTTAATTGCTGCAATTATATTGCATGACGTGCCAGAAGATACGATGACACCGATTACGGAATTACCATGCAATAGTGAAGTAAAGCATGCGGTAGAATTAATGACTTATCGTCGCTGTGATGGTGAGTCTAAATTGTCGGCAAAGCGCAGATATTACAACGGCTTGATGGAGAGTAAATATGCTCTTCTCTGTAAGGCATATGACCGAGTAAATAATCTTTGGACATTGTGTGATCTTTCGCGCGAGTCGGTTGTGAAGAATATTTATGAAACAGAGTTTTTCTTAATGCCGCTGCTTAAAGATGGTAAGGAGCTATGGCCAGAATTTGCAAACCAAATAAGTGGACTTCGTGATATTTTTCGGGGGGCTATTTATTTTTACTCAAAGACTTATAACTTTGAGATACCAGATCAAGAACCTAGTGACGATGAGTGGTCAAAGATTCTTGGGGAGTGACGGGAGACATGAAGGTCTCCCTTTTTTAGATATAATAAGTTGGTGTTAAAATTAATGTAGCTCATTAGTAGATACTTTCCAGATATTTTCCTGAATTTATGTTATAATGAAGATGTCGGGGTATTAGCTCAGCTGATTAGAGCGCTTCGCTGGCAGCGAAGAGGTCAGGAGTTTGAATCTCCTATACTCCACCAGATTGTTTTTAAAACTCACTGTTATGGTGAGTTTTTTATAGGTACTGTGATTGTCTTTATTTTTTACTTTAATTTTTTGTGTGACCCTTTAAAAACAAATAATTTTGAAAAGAGATAATTCAAAACTACGGTAATAACATTGCAAAGTAACTTCCATATCAATTTATCATGATGAAAATGATCGACCATGAGCCACATTATAAAAACTTCCACAAAGAGAGTAATAATTCTAGCAATTAGAAAGTTGATTATCTCTTTTGTGGTTTCTTTTCTGGACTTATTTTTGCTTTTAAAAACCCAAATTTTGTTTGTGACAAAAGCAAAAATAACAGCAATGATCCAAGCAATAATGGTGGCTGGAATAGTCTCGACTACCGTGAATCTTGAGAGGGCCCAGAAAGAAATTAGGTTGATTAAGGTTGTAAGTACGCCGAAAAATAAGTAGGCAATGAGGTGTTCATATTTCAGAATGAAATTCTTTAAGTCCTTAATTGAAGTAAGAGCTTTAAGTAGATCTTTTAACATAAGTTCATTATATCACTAGACAAAAAATACCCCAAATGGGGTACTCTTTGTCCAATTTGCGTAAATAATTAACGCTTGGAGAACTGTTCGCGCTTTCTTGCGGAGCGAAGACCGTATTTTTTGCGTTCTTTCTCACGAGGATCGCGTTTGATGAGGCCAGCTTTCTTAAGAACTGGACGTAGGTCAGGAAACTCTAGGGTAAGAGCTTTAGAGATAGCTAGTTTAATAGCATCAACCTGACCAGCAAGACCACCACCTAATACGAGGATGGTGATATCAAACTCTTTTTGCTTACCAGCAAGAGCTAGTGGATCAGTAACCTCAGCAAGAAGTGATTTATTGCCTGAAAGGTAGTCAAGAGCAACTTTGTTGTTGATGGTGATTTCACCTTTACCCTTGAATAGACGAGCACGGGCGGTTGCAGCTTTGCGACGACCAAGACCGTAGGAATATTTGGTAGTAGCCATTATTTGATCTCCTTTGGATTCTGAGCAGCGTGAGCATGTTCAGCGCCATTAAAGACGCGGAGACGAGCTAAACGATCTGCTGCAAGCTTATTTTTTGGCATCATGCCCTTGACAGCTTCTTTAAGAGCGTAAGAAGGATCTTTTTCGATAACTTCTTCAAGTCTTAATTCTCTTAATCCACCTGGGAATCCACTGTGGCGATAGTATTTTTTATCAACCATCTTGTTGCCAGTAACTTGAATGTTCTTGGCATTAATGACAATGACGTAGTCACCATTATCAACATGTGGAGTGTAGGTAACTTTTGATTTACCCATAAGTTTGTCGGCGATGACGACTGCTAATTTTCCAAGTGGAAGAGTGCTGGCGTCAATAACAAACCACTCGCGTTTGATTTCTGCGGTTTTTTGGCTAAAAGTTTTCATTACTTAGCCTCCTTTTTGAGATCGAGATTGAT
>ERZ773214.1540-NODE-1540-length-13343-cov-5.736680_pt1 | contig 13343 bp, 8 predicted proteins | sample MGYA00511238_ERZ773214 | MGnify/ENA primary metagenome ERZ773214 (study PRJEB29015, sample SAMEA2738157) | human oral metagenome | biome: human oral; feature: human-associated habitat; material: saliva | place: China | collected 2259 ...
ATCCAGCTACGCCTACTACACCAGATAATATTATTCCTGTAAGTCGTGAATGATTACCTAATGCAAAACAAGCTGCTGTTATAGCTGCTCCTATATACTGATATGTTATACTAGTCAAGGCTAATCCGTCTGGCGTGGTTGCAAAGTTTGTATTCATCTTTTTAGCAATATAGAGACCTATCGTTACACCTAAGACGATTCCTCCTGTTTTCATTATAACTTTCAGGATACGGGCGGTTGCAGTTAAATAATATTCGTCGATTGCATCTTGTAAGGCTCCAACGATCATCATTCCAGCCACTAATAGCACTATTCCGCTAATTGCTATCAGTGTAGGATTTATGTAAGAAATTATATCTAGGGCTTCATAATTATTAATAAAATTTGTAAGCACTGCGGCGATTACGGTAACTCCAGCTGCTGCAATAACTTGTATAAAAAAGCTCGGTACACCTATGCGATCTAATTTATCTAATATCCAACTAGTTAAAAATCCAATTAAAAAACTTAAAACTATAATAGGTATTGACCCAGTATAAAGTATACTTATTCCCGCACCAATTCCACCGTCGGATAAGTAAACCATCCAGCGTGAATACGATTTTGAACTTTCTAAGATTTTCTTAAGTTGTTTTTCTGCATCAGACAGAGTGATCTGCCTGGAGCGTATCATCTTTGCTAATTCTTGCAAGCTTTGAATAGTCTGATAGTTAGTTGTGCGCGTGGTGATTGTCCGAATCATAGTTAATGGTTCTTTATTAATGCCACGATCTTGAGATATTGTTAAGAGTGTATAGCTTATATCAATGTGAACAGGTCTTTTACAATAAGTATTCGTAATAGCAAGAGCACTATGTACTACATCGCTGGCCGCTACACCCATGGAAAAAAGTTGATCTGCGATACTCATGGTTAGCCGTAGTGCACGCATATTTGGTGTTAAGTTCTCATCAATCTTTTCGAAATCAATTTTTGATAAATTAGATGGTGTATTTAAGTCAATCTTCTTAGCGGCTGACTTTGCTAATTTGAGTAAAACTTTGTGTGTTGGTAAATGCGGCATATCATTATAATTATAATATGCTAGCCTAGAGGTAGCAACAATTTGTATTGAAAAAATCAAAAGCGCTCCAATATTTAGAGCGCTCTGTGATTTTTGTTATTTACTTCCTATGTAAATATTGTTTTATTATCTTTCCAGGAAATTTTTACATTATCACCATCTTTGATTTTTCCCTCTATGAGTTCTATCGCGAGTGAGTCTAAGATACGTTTTTGGATTAGACGTTTAAGAGGGCGAGCACCAAATGCAGGATTATAACCATCGTGTGCTAGCATTTCCTTTAGGCTATTATCAAATTCAAGTTCTATATCTCGACTATCTTTTATTTGTTTAGCAACCTTTATTAATTGAATATCGACTATTGCATTCATAGCTTCTGGTCGAATTCTATCAAACAATACAATATCGTCTATCCTATTTAGGAACTCAGGTCTAAAATGTTTCCTAAGAATGTCTAAGACTTTATTATCAAGTTCCGTTAGGTCTTCACCGCTATAATCCATAATTAGCTGAGAACCTACATTGCTTGTCATTATAATTATTGTATTACTAAAATCTACGGTTCGTCCTTGCCCATCTGTTAATCGCCCGTCATCTAGAACTTGTAATAGAATATTAAATACATCTGGGTGAGCTTTTTCAATCTCGTCAAATAGAACTACACTATATGGGCGACGTCGAATTGCCTCAGTTAATTGACCACCTTGATCATATCCAACATATCCTGGAGGCGATCCAATCAAACGCGAGACTGCGTGTTGCTCCATGTATTCACTCATATCTATTCTTACCATAGCATGTTCGTCATCAAATAATTGTTGACAGAGACTGCGTGCTACCTCTGTTTTTCCAACTCCTGTTGGTCCTAGAAATAGGAATGACCCAATAGGCCTACCTATATCTCCAAGACCTGCTCGCGAACGTCGAATTGCGCTTGCTACGGATACGATTGCCTTATCTTGACCGATAACCTGTCTACTAAGAGATTCTTCTAATTTAGCCAATTTGCTACTTTCACTTTCAATCAATCTTTCCACTGGGATGCCAGTCCAACGTGCAACTACCGATGCAATGTCATCTGGTGTAACTTCTTCACGCAATAATCTTTCTGTGGTTGGTATTTCAGAAAGTTCTTGTTTTGCGATATTAAGCTTTTTTTCTAGTTCTGGGATCTCGCCATATTTTATACGACTAGCTGTCGCTAAATCTGCTTCTCTTTCAGCACGTTCAAGTTGACCGCGTAAATCATCCATTTTTTCGGCAGCTGTGTTTACTGTTTTTAGTATATCTTTTTCGTGTAGCCATCGATTATTCAAATCATTAGCTTTTTCAGATATATCATTAATTTGGCGCTTAATTTCTTCTTTTCGCTCTTTGGCATTTTCTGATTTATCCTTTTTTAAGGCATCTTCTTCAATCTCAAGTTGCAAACGTCGATTGTTTAATTTATCTAGTGCTATTGGTACACTTTCTAACTGCATCTTTAGGGAGCTAGTTGCTTCATCAAGTAGATCAACCGCCTTGTCTGGAAGAAATCTATCTGGTAAATAGCGTGTAGATAGACGAGCGGCCGATACAATCGCATCATCAGAGATATTAACTCCGTGGTGAACTTCATATTTTTCTTTTAGACCACGTAATATAGCAATTGTGTCGTCAAAGTTTGGTTCTCCTACAAATACTGGTTGGAATCTACGTTCCAAAGCTGCGTCTTTTTCGATATTTTGACGATATTCAGCCAAAGTCGTTGCCCCGATCATATGCAATTTTCCGCGTGCAAGAGCGGGTTTTAACATATTGCCAGCGTCCATACTACCTTCGCCACCGCCAGCTTTTACCATTGTATGGATCTCATCAACAAATAAAATTATCTCTCCAGCCGCGTCATCTACCTCTTTAAGTACGCTTTGTAAGCGTTGCTCAAATTGTCCTCGGTAACTTGCACCCGCAACTAAACTAGATATCTCTAGTGAAATTAACCGCTTATTTTTGAGAGAATCTGGTACATCACCCTTCACTATTCTTTGTGCTAATGCTTCAACGATAGCGGTTTTACCAACACCTGGCTCGCCAATAAGTACAGGATTGTTCTTTGTGCGCCTAGATAATATTTGCATTGTACGTCGAATTTCTTCATCTCGTCCAACTACCGGATCTAATTTACTTTCATGAGCTAAAGCGGTGAGATCCGTACCGAATTGCTCTAGTGGTTTTTTAAATTGTTCATCTTGATTTGGTTGCATATTTCCTCCTTTTAATTTTTTAATTTAAGTAGATGTAAATATTTTTGTTTGAATTTAAATTGATATATTTTAGCCTCGGGATTAATGACGAATAGGGGGTCTGTATGTTCAATAACAATTATATCAAAATTAGCACTCAATATGCAAGAGTGCTAATTAATAATAAATTGCCAAAATTAAATAAATATGATAAGCTGGCTAGCAAGTACTCAAACTGAGTATTATTTGTACCTTTCAAAACTAGGAGATAAAAATGGCGTACGTATTTTTGCCATCTATAGATAAGCATATGTATTCTGATGTTGACGATGAAGAAAGTAAGGATTTTTTCAGTCGGTTTGAAAGCGGTAGGCTTATGCCAGGTTTTTTTCCTTTTGCGGAAGGTGAGCTTTCGTATAATGATATGGAAAAGATTATTGCCTATAATCTGAGTCTTCGGAACAATCCTACATTCGTTAAGTCTGATGATACAACAAAATCTACCGCTGAAACACAGCCTTTTATAAAGCTCAAGTGGTCTGGTGTTGATGGTGATTTTTCGGATTATGATGTATATTTTAGTGAGGATAAAAGACTACTGACCTTGGAAAAATATTTCAGGAATGAGGTTTTAAAAAATAAACTCGCTGACGAATATCCTGACATTTGGCATTTCGTTGCAGATAATAAGGTGATGGCGGAAGCAATTGCTGATTATTGGTTTTCATTGGTAAATCTTGATTACAAACGCCATTGTTGGTATAGTTCTGAGACAGAGTTCTTACGAGAAATTTACCCACTCTATGGCTCACTTTATGATGACATTACTTTGTTTATTTCCAAATTACTTGGCTATTCACAGAAATATAGTAATGCATCTAATCTATTTAAAGTGGTTAATTCCTAGGTTTAGGAGGTAATTCCCCGCCGTAATAATCGGCGGGTTATTTTATTGTCAAGATTAATTAGGTATGATATAGTAGATAATCGATATCCACTATATTTAATTTGGAAAGGATTGTATGAAGTTATCGGGAGCTGTTGAACAAGCCTGCTGTATTATGGCGCTTTTGGCCGACCCTAAACGAACCACACCAATCACCAATGACGCATTGGCAGAGAAAATGGCAGTATCGCCGACGTATCTGAAGAAGATTAGTCGCAAATTGGTGGTTGCGCAGCTCATCACTTCAGCACAAGGTGCTGGCGGTGGTTTCGTTTTGGCAAGGGAACTGAAGCAAGTGACGCTGCACGATGTTGTCTTGGCGATTGAAGGCGAAGCACCGTTCTTCCAACCCCAAGGGATTATCGAGCGAGTGTTTGCGACGCGTCGCCGCCAAGTTGAAATTGGTATGAACATGATCGAAAAAGTCTTTTCCGAAGCACAGCAACAGTGGAGTGATTATCTAAAAACAGTAACGCTAGAGGATATTGCCAAGGAGGTAATGTATGGTTGAAAAAGTAAAGCGGTTGTCGCGCCGCCGCAGTAATATGGTGCGCGCCGAGTGGCGTCATTTGTGCAAGAATAAGATTCTGCTGCTATCAATGGCGGTGATTTCGTTTATCCCGATTATGTACAGCGGCTTTTTCTTGGGGTCAATTTGGGATCCGTACGGACAAACTAAGAATTTGCCGGTGGCGTTTGTCAATGAGGACAAAGGAGCGCAGTTGAACGGTCAGGCGCTCAATGTCGGACAGTCAGTTGAGCAAAAATTAAAAGATAACCATGATTTAGGCTGGGATTTCGTAACTAAACAGCAAGCCGATAGCGGTGTCGATAGCGGGCACTATTATGCAGTGGTGACAATTCCGGCGGATTTTTCGGCAAAAGCTGCCTCAATCACGCAGAGCAAACCCCAGCAGGCGGTCATTCATTACACGATCACTCCTGCCAAGAACTACGTTGGTTCGCTGATTAGCAATCAAGCGGCTGAAAAGGTGAAGACTTCGGTGGCTGAGCAAATCACTCAGGCGTACGCTAAGGGTGTGTTAGAGAATATCAATAAACTTGGTGGCGGTTTGGACACGGCGGTAGGCGGCGCAGCACAGCTACATAGTGGCTTGGCAACTTTGCAAACAGGCGCCCAAACCTATACGGGCGGTGTTAAGCAACTGGCGGCTAACCAGCAGTCGCTGGCAAATGGTTTGTCTCAACTGGCTGAGGGCTCGCGCCAATTGCAGGCAGGATTGGGACAGATGTCGAACGGTTTGCCGAGCCAAGCACAAGTAACGCAATTATCAAACGGTGTAACGCAGCTGCAGGCAGGTATCAATCAGTTAAATACTAGCGTACATAATCCGTCGTCGGAACTGGCAGCGCAGCAGCAAAAGGTTGCCAGCGAGGCGCAAACTTTGGCGGCAACTATGCAGGCGGCAAGGGCGGATTTGACGACAGCTGGTGGCATGTTGCAAACATTGGGAACTAATGCGGCAAATTCTGGCGGTTCAACAACCATAACCTTGCCGCAGATTAGCCAGCTTTCCCAGGTGCTTAATAAAACGCAAACGATTACTAATCAAGTGGCCGCACTACTTAAAGATTTGCAAACACTGACGGTGCAATTGAGCAAACAACAAAGCCAACTACAAACTGGCGTTTCCACGCTGGCTGGCGGTGTCAATCAACTGGCGCCGAATGCTATCAATGCGTTCAACGGCTATAATAATTTGAGAACGGCTAATCATCAGTTACTTGGTGGCTCGACAACGTTAGCGAATGGTTTGTCGCGAGCACAAGCGAGCAGCCAGCAAATGGCTAACGGCGCGGCAGTCTTGAACGCTAATTCGGGCACCCTGCTCAACGGTACATCACAGCTGGCAACTGGTGCGGACACGCTGTCTGTCAAATTGGCTGACGCCGCCAACCAGATAAAGCTCCAGCCGACTGGCGCAGCAACGCAACAGCAAATAGCTAAGCCAGTGTCGTCAGAGACCAACGCTCGGGGTGATGTGCCAAATTACGGCTATGCCTTGGCGCCGTATGTATTGTCGTTGAGTTTGTTTGTTGGAGCAATTGTTCTGAATGTCATTTACCCAATTCGTAAGACTTTTGCCGAGCAGGAAAGTGCTTTTCGTTGGTGGTTGGCTAAGGCATCGGTCGTTGGCCTGGCGGCTTTCGCTCAAGCAACGATTCTAATGCTAGTTATGGTCTACTGCTTAGGCCTGACTCCAGAACATCCAGTGCGCTTTATCGGGGCAATTTACATGACGTCATTTGTCTATATGTCTATTGTGTCGTTTATGGTGATTACGTTGGATAACCCGGGCAGATTTTTGGCAATGGTGCTATTGGTATTGCAATTAGGTTCAAGTGAGGGAACATTCCCGATTCAAACAGCCAATGGCTTTTTCCAAGCAGTCAATCCGCTGGTGCCGATGACTTATTCTATTCGGGCGCTGCGCCAGGCTATTTCGGGAGGCTTAGGCAGTTCGTTCTATAGCGATAGCATGTGGGTGCTAGCGGGCTTCTTGCTGGCGGCTAATCTGCTGATGATCGGCTTCTTCATCTACCGCGGCAAGCGAAAATTCGCTCATACTTCGGTGGACGGAGACGATTAAGCCTCTTTTAAATCTCTAAGGAAATGCCAGTGTCTTAAGGGAAAACGGCGCTGGCATTTTAGTTGGCGCAGGGTCATTTTTGACAAAATACGGGCAGTTTGCTAAAATAAAGCTACTAACGAGAGGGATTTCTAGCGAGTAAAAGCACCTCTCTACCTGGTTTTTAGATTATTGTAATAAAAAAGGAGTATAACAATATGGGTCAGCGGCGACTGGCAACCCCCAAAGGCGATGATACTGGTAAACGCCCTTTGCAGGTTAAACAAAAATCAACCAATACTGTACTGAACGCGACAACTACGCGCAAAGGCGAAGTCTTTCGGGCGCAGCGGCGGATGTCGGAAGGTGTGAATGCGCAGGCTAGCCAGCATCTGATTAATGTGCCGGTCAACAAATCGGTATACAACGGCTATGGCGGCAAGCAATTTAGCCTAAAAGACCAGCCGAAACGTCCGCGGGCGCCACGGCCAACGCTGAAGGTGATTCCGATTGGCGGTGTCGGCGAGATGGGTATCGGCAAGAACATGACGGCGATTGAATATGACAACGATATCATCGTCATTGATATGGGTTTTTTGTTTCCAGGCAGCGATTATCCGGGTATAAATTATATAATTCCTGATACTCAGTGGCTGGAAGAAAATAAGCATCGGATTCGAGCGCACGTCTTTACGCACGGCCATCTCGACCACATTGGTGCATTCCGGCATATCATCCCGAAATTGCCAGCACCAGTTTATGGCACGAAGTTCACGCTTGGCATGCTGCAGCGGACGATGGAAGAGACAGATGGCACTTTCACGCCAGAATACCATGAATTAAATCCAGAAAATCATGATACTGTACAACTTTGTGATTCATTTAGTATTGAACTAGTACGTGTCAATCACTCGATTCCAGATGCAGCTGCCGTGGTGGTGCGGACGCCAGTTGGTAATATCCTCTCGAGCGGCGACTGGCGTATTGAAGAAAATCCGGTCGATGGCAAGAAATTCGATTTCAATCGGATTAGCGAGATTACCGAGAAAGAAGGCTTTTTGTTGTTCATGAACGAGTCGACTAACTGTGAAAGCGACGGTACGCATACGCACGGTGAATTCGATATTCAGCACAGTATGGGCGAGGTGATGGATAAATGGTCGAAGAGCCGGATTATTGTCAGTAGCTTTTCTAGTCAGTTGCATCGAATTCAGCTACTTCTCGAGGAAGCGAAAAAGCACGACCGCAAAGTGGCGTTCGCTGGCTTTAGTATGATTCAGAACCTAGAGGTGGCGTTGCGTTCGGGCGTGATTAAAGTGCCGAAAGATACTGTCGTCAAGATGGAGGATTTGATCAAACTGCCTGATAACAAGATAACAATTGTCTGTACTGGCAGCCAAGGCGAGTTCAATGCGGTACTCAATCGGATGGCAACTGGCGCCCACAAATACGTTAAAATTAAGGGCTCAGATGTGGTAGTGCTGAGCTCGAACCCGATCCCTGGCAACGAGAAATACGTAGTGCGGACAGTTGATGGCCTGATGCGCGAGGGCGGCGAGATTATTCAAAATGGCAAAACACACCTAACTGGTATCGGGCCGCTGCACCTATCGGGTCACGGCTATTACGATGACCACGTGCGGGTGATTAATGTGGTCAAACCGAAATATTATCTGCCTAATCATGGCGAGTTTCATATGTTAGTACACAATGCACGCTTAGCCGAGAAAGAATGCGGTATTCCGCGGCAAAATATATTTGTTTGTGATCCAGGCGATATCATTGAGTTTACTAGCGATGGCGCGCACAAAATCGGCCGCATTGTTCACTCTGGCGGTACGATGTATGATGATGCCGGCGCGGTAGTCAGCGAAGTGGTGCTCAAAGACCGTATCCACATGAGTCAAGAAGGTATATTTATAGTCATATTGACGGTTCAGCGCGGTACGGGGCGGCTCTTGACTAGCCCAGATATTATCAGCCGCGGGTTTATTTATATGCGTGATAATGAAGAGCTAATGGGAATGATCCGCCAATATCTCAAGCAGAAAGCGGCGCGTAGTTTCTCTGTTAAGTATGACATAGAGGTGGTCAAAAAAGAAATCAAAGACGAAGTAACGCATATTTTGTATGATCAGACGCGACGAACGCCGATTGTCATTCCAGTAGTTAATGAAGTTGGCGGCGCAGCGAAAGTACACGGCCGCGCCCCGCAAGCTAGATCTGCTGGCCAGCCGTTGATGCCGCAGCCGTCAGGTAAGCGTTTCCCGCGCAAACAGACCCCTGATACCGAGACAGTAGTGCCGCGGACCGCTCAGACAGCCGCTCGTACTAACAGATATGTACATGAGGTTTTCTAGATAAAATTAGATATTGTAACATAAAATTGATATATTAACTATTTTTAGTTACGATCAAGACATGAAGAATATTGAATCTACCCCCCCATCTTTATCAACGCCATTAGCAAGTATTAGTGTTTGTCCAGAACTCGCTGCAATTGAACCGTGGTCTACGCCAAATCCAAAAGTTAGAGTTTATTTTGAAAAATCTCGTCCGGATGCCTGGCCTATACTTCCGCCAAGAGATCAGCTCAATCCGCAGGCGCGGGAGGCGCTGGCTGTCTTTGATAAGGCAGACGAATTGCGGGCAGAACCTGGATATGAAGAAGTGTTGGAGCTGGCAGGCTTACGGTTAGAAGTAGACATTAAAGATAGTAAAAAGCAGGCAGCGGAAAAACTAATAGACAAAGGGATTAGACTAGGAAAAATACCTCCAGAAGATAGGGAAAGTAAACTAGCAAGATATACAGAAAGATCCGGATGGGTAAAATATAAGATAGAAAGACAAGTACTTAGTGGTGAGTTGCCTGGGGATAGCTTTCTGTGTAAACCTCTTCAACTAGGAAGTTCGGCTTTAGAAAGGCTGGCCATATTGGAAGCTCTTGGTTTTAATGAAGGAAACATCAAAGGTTCTATTGTATTTGGAAGTAAGCATAGATATGACAGAAAAGTTCAAGAAAGTGATAGGTTCTTTAGGTCAACAGAGGAAGAACAGAGAGAGCAGTTAAAACGTCTGCTTGATGACGCTAAGACAAATCAAGCGAACGAAGAAAAACGTAAAAAAGAGGCTGCTAGGGTAGCTGGTATTGAGAGAATGTCTGGAGGTGATGTAGAAAGGGTTGTTGAGTGGTTTGAATCTTGTGCGGAATCATTGCGGCAAGATGGCTATGTATTGAGTTCAATGGTAAACCTTGAGTCTAGCAGAGAGAAAGCTGAGCTTGTCAAAGGAAGTATCGCAGAACTACGCCAATATTTTCCAGATTTGCGCTATCCAAGCGGCTTGAGTGTACTTGATTATTTATCAGAGACTTATGGTGCGGATTCGACAGCAGCAGTATTGGTTGGCGCGCAGGTCGTAGGAACAGGTAAAGTTTATACTCTTGGTCTAGACTGGGCGACTGTTTATAGAAAGTTAGATTCCTCAGATAGCCGCTCGTACTAACAGATAGCGCTATTGCTTTTTGTAGTAATTTATGCTACAATAGTAGTATACCCTTTTAGATATAAACAGAGTACAATAGTTAACGGTTATGGTAAAGAAAAAGACGACGCGAACTCGAAAATCGACTAAAACAACTCGTACAGCACGCGCTAGCAAAGCAGCGAAAGCACCAGCACCGCAGCATGAAGTACCCTCTGGGTTTTGGCCGCAAGTTGCGGCGGTGATGTTGATGGCGCTATCGGCATTGCTGGTGGTGTCGTGGTTCGGTGCGGGCGGTCCGTTACTTAATCAAATGCTAGAAGTGTCTAAGCGAACGATTGGCTGGGCGGTTTATATAGTGCCAGTTGTCGGTTTGTATGTAGCTGTTAGAATATTTGGCGCCGAAAACAACCGATTGCCAGCAGTCATGAAATTTGCCTCAATTTTGATAGTTATTTGGTCCAGCGGCTTATTCGGGCTGTTTCGTGAAAAGGGTGCGCTGTCGACTGGCGGTGTTGTCGGCGATGGTTTGAATTCGGTCGTCTTATCGCTGGTTAATATACCAGTCGGTATTTTTATTTATATTTTGCTGATTGCGATTACGCTATTGTTTGTGTTGCAACTGCGGTTTAGCGATATTGCAGCAATGTTCAAGACGGCAGTAGCCAGCAACGAAAAGGCAGAAAACGAAGCTAATGTCCAGGTTATGCGCAAAGCTGCCGAAGATGATCACGGCAAGATGGACGATTTCAAGCTTAATGAAGGCGTGCCGACGGTGTCGCAAGATGACAGCAAGCAAAGTGCGAAGCTTAAAATCAAACCGCAAGCTAAAAAAGCCGAAGCCGATCGCGACGACAAAATGGCGATGCTGGCGGTTAGCGACCCGAACTGGCAATTTCCTGGTCTTGATTTGCTTGAAAAGAAAGAAGCGCCGGCTGATGCGGGCGATATCAAGCAAAACGCGCGCATTATCCAAGACACTTTGCGTGAATTTAACATTAATGTCGATATGGAAGGCGCCAATATCGGCCCGAAAGTGACTCAGTATACGCTGCGGCCGCCGGCTGGTATTAAATTGAGTAAAATTACAGCGCTAGAAACCAATATTGCGCTGAATTTGGCGGCGTCGAGCTTGCGCATGGAAGCGCCGATTCCAGGCAAAAAGGCTGTCGGTATTGAAGTACCGAACAAGAAAGCGGCTGACGTGCGTATCCGTTCAATTCTCGAAAGCGCTGAATGGCGCCGCCGCAAAGAGCCGCTGAGTTTTGCGATTGGTAAAGACATTTCAGGGCTGCCGTTTGTCGGGGAGCTTAACAAAATGCCGCACTTGCTGGTCGCCGGACAGACAGGCTCTGGTAAATCGGTGATGATTAATACGCTACTGTGCAGTTTGCTGTATCGTAACGCACCGAGTGATATGAAGTTGATTTTGGTTGATCCGAAGCAAGTCGAGATGGCGCCGTATCAGGATATTCCGCACCTGTTGACGCCGGTGATCGTCGAGCCAGAGAAGACAATGAGCGCACTGAAGTGGGCGGTCAACGAGATGGAACGCCGTTATAGCTTGCTAGCCGAAGAGCGAGTACGCGATATCAAAACTTATAATGAACGGGCTAAAGCAAAAGGTAAGAAAATCGGTGTTGCTGATGAAAAGGGTAATGTACAGCAAGTTGATGAAGGTACAATGCCGTATATCGTGATTGTGATTGACGAGATGGCCGATCTGATGATGGTAGCTAAGCGCGATGTCGAGGGTCTGATAGTCCGTCTGGCGCAGAAAGCGCGGGCGGTTGGCATTCACTTAGTGCTGGCGACGCAGCGCCCGAGCGTCGATGTGATTACCGGCCTCATCAAGGCAAACGTACCGGCGCGGATTGCCTTTACGGTGGCCAGCCAGACTGACAGCCAGACAATTCTCGACCAGGCTGGCGCCGAGAAATTGCTGGGCCAGGGTGATATGCTGATTAAAACTGCTAGCATGCCGAAACCGAAGCGTATTCAGGGCGCTTGGGTGATGGACAGCGAAGTGAATAAAATTACTGATCAATTGCGGATGCAGGCGCCGCCGCAGTACAACGACGAAATCGTTAGCCAGCCAGTGCAATTGAATGGTAAAGGCGGCGTGGTGATGGACTTCGGTGGTAATAGTGGTGACGACATGTTCAAGGACGCAGTTCAAGTGGTGGTACAGATGCGCAAAGCATCAACGTCGTTATTACAGAGGAAACTACGGATTGGTTATTCGCGAGCAGCGCGGATTATGGAAGAAATGGAAGAGCAAGGAATTATCGGTCCGGCAGATGGTTCGCGGCCGCGCGAAGTGCTGATTTCAAGTGCAGACGAGATTAACTCGGGCGGCGATTTCTAGGGTTACTAAACGCCGACATATTCGCCGAGGACAGTCACCTCGTGGTTGCTGCGCTCGATATCGCGGATAGCTTGGTAAAGCGTTTGCCCGGCGCAGTCAACAACCACAAAAAATTTATACTTCCAGGGCTGCCCAACGATCGGTTGCGACTGCAGCTTGGCGAGGTTGATGCGACGTTTGGCGAATATCTGCAATACCTCGACGAGGGCGCCAGGCTGGTGGTCGGTGGTGATGACCAGAGAAGCACGATTAGCATCAACGGGTCTATCGGTCGGTTCAATCACTAAAAAGCGGGTAATGTTGTCGGGATTATCATGGATGGAGTCCTCTAATATCGGTAGATCATATAGCTCTGCGGCCATTTGGCCAGCGATAGCGGCGCAGTGCCGGGAGCCATTTTGTTTGATAAATTCGACGGCGCCAGCGGTATCAAAGAATTCAATTGGTGTTGCTTGCGACAAGCGTTTTTGTAGGAAACGGCGGCATTGAGAAAGAGCTACCGGGTGAGAATAAACCTCAGTAATATCGCTGATTTTGGCGCCTGGTAAACCTACTAGCATTTGCTCGACCGGCAGTTTGATCTCGCCAACGATAGGCGCGTCGCATTCCTCGATATAACGGTAAACTTCGTTAATGCTGCCAAATAGAGTGTTCTCGACCGCTGTAATAA
>ERZ773214.1541-NODE-1541-length-13339-cov-22.725384_pt1 | contig 13339 bp, 9 predicted proteins | sample MGYA00511238_ERZ773214 | MGnify/ENA primary metagenome ERZ773214 (study PRJEB29015, sample SAMEA2738157) | human oral metagenome | biome: human oral; feature: human-associated habitat; material: saliva | place: China | collected 2259 ...
ATGGTCATAAGTTTACTTGCGAATCAAAACCTGAGGTGACAAAGTGGATGGATTACGGAAAAGACCATTATGCAACAGTTTCTTTCAGCAATGCTCCAGACGGTAGAATCGTTGTTCTTCCTTGGATGAGTAACTGGCAGTATGCTAATCAGGTGCCTACACAACAGTATCGTTCTGCCAATGGTTTGCCACGAGAACTCAGTCTCTTCACTTATGAGGGAGAAGAGTATGTTTGCGTAAAGCCATCTCCTGAGGTATTTGCAGCCTTTGAGCAGAAACCTACAGGAAGTCTTCAGTCTGCTGCTTATCTTGAAGTTACAAATATAAAGAGTAATGCTTCTATCGTACTCTGCAATGATAAAGGCGAGAAGGTGACGATGGTTTATGATGAAAAGAACAGAACGTTCTCTATGGATCGAACAGAAAGTGGTTTGACCGACTTCAACAATGACTTCAAAGCTAAAACCACAGCACCTACCTATGGAACTATAAAGAAACTTCAGATTTTCGTAGACAATAGTAGCATCGAAGCTTTTGATGCTGACGGAAAGATGTCAATGACCAATCTTGTGTTCCCTAACAAGCCTTATGACAAGATCCTTGCAAAGGGTTGTAAGGTTAAGGTATATAACTTAAAAAAATAAATAGTATCATCAGTGAAGGCTTAATAATTCGTTCGTTTATCTCAACTCTTTCTTTATAGAAACATTTGTTGTGTTTAATGAACTTAAATTTTAGTGCATTTCTTTTGTAAAAGTCTAACTTTGTAATCGAAAAAAACGATTACTTTACCAATAAACTAACAATTTAAAGATTATGTCGAAAACCAATAAACTCGCTCTCTTGCCCGTAATGCTTTGCTTTTTTGCAATGGGCTTCGTTGACTTGGTGGGTATTGCCTCCAACTACGTAAAGAACGACTTGCAACTGTCGGATTCTACAGCCAATGTTTTTCCATCCCTTGTTTTCTTTTGGTTTCTTATCTTCTCCGTACCAACAGGTATGTTGATGAATAAGATAGGACGTAAGAAGACGGTACTTATAAGTCTTGTCGTCACCTTATTCTCTCTTCTCTTGCCAATATTTGGTGAGTCATACGGCTTGATGCTCGTGTCGTTTTCATTGCTTGGAATAGGCAATGCGTTGATGCAAACATCGTTGAATCCACTGGTTTCAACGGTGATGAAAGGTGGAAATTTAGCTTCAACACTTACTTTCGGACAGTTTGTTAAGGCTATCGCATCCTTTATGGCACCTTATCTTGCTATATGGGGAGCGCAGGCAAGCATTCCAGCCTTTGGTCTCGGATGGCGCGTTCTCTTCCCAATTTATCTGATAATTGGTACAATTGCTACGCTGTTACTCTTCTCAACGCCTATAGAAGAAGAACCTATTGAAGGCAAAGCAAGCTCTTTTGCAGAATGTTTCAGCCTATTGGGTAAACCTATTGTGTTGCTTAGTTTCCTTGGTATCATGTGTCACGTTGGTATTGATGTTGGTACAAACACAACGGCGCCAAAGATTCTGATGGAGCGTTTAGGTATGTCATTGAATGATGCGGCTTTTGCTACATCCCTCTACTTCATCTTCCGTACTATTGGATGTCTTACAGGTTCGTTCTTCCTTCGTGTGATGAATAATAAGTTTTTCTTTATTATTTCGGTTACGATGATGGCACTTGCTATGTGTGGAATGGCTGTGGGAACGTCAAAGACTGTACTGTTTGTGGCGATTGCTCTTGTTGGTTATGGTAACAGTAATGTCTTCTCAATGGTCTTTGCACGTGCTTTACAGAGTGTTCCTGATAAGCAGAACGAAGTGAGTGGATTGATGATTATGGGACTTTTCGGTGGTACTATCTTCCCTCTCTTGATGGGATTTGCCAGCGATGGGTTCGGTCAAGTGGGAGCAGTTATTGTAATGGCGATAGGTGTACTCTACCTTTTTTCGTATATTCCAAAAATGAATAATAAATAAAACAGATATGAAACAGTTGATCGTTGGCCTCGGAGAGGCGTTGTGGGATTGTCTTCCTGAAGGCAGAAAACTCGGTGGCGCACCTGCAAACTTTGCTTATCATACAGGACAGTTTGGGTATGATTCGTTGGCTATTAGTGCTGTCGGAAATGACGTCTTGGGTAAGGAAACCCTCGATGAATTCGGTAAAAAAGGTGTAAAGTACCTGATGCCAGAGGTGGATTATCAGACGGGAACGGTACAGGTAGAACTCGACAGTGAAGGTATACCTACCTATGACATCAAGGAGGGAGTAGCTTGGGATAACATACCGTTTACTCCCGAGGTTGAAGAAGCAGCCAAGAACTGTCGTGCTGTATGCTTTGGCTCACTTGCACAGCGTAGTAGTGTAAGCCGCCAGACAATACAGAAATTCCTTGAAGCAACGCCAAAGGATTGTCTCAAGATATTCGATATCAATCTTCGTCAGAACTTCTATACAAAGGAGGTTATCACCACTTCGCTCCAGCATGCCAATATCCTCAAGATTAATGATGAGGAACTTGTGTTGATTGGTCGTCTTTTCGGTTATCCAGGTCTTGATATAGAGAATAAGTGTTGGCTGCTTTTAGGAAAGTATCACCTTGATATGCTCGTGCTGACTTGTGGTGTCAACGGTTCGTATGTCTTTGCGCCAAACCTCAAGTCGTTCCAAGAAACGCCAGCGGTTGAGGTTGCTGATACCGTGGGGGCAGGTGATTCCTTTACGGGTGCTTTCACTTCAGCCATCCTTGCAGGCATGCCAATCACCGATGCTCATAAGTTAGCAGTGGAAGTTAGTGCGTATGTCTGCACGCAGAATGGTGCTATGCCAAAACTCCCTAAGGAGCTATTAGACAGAATTAAGTAATTTATTCCTTTCTCTGATACGTGATATTGTTTCCGTGTGGGAAATATTTATTTATCGTACGTATCTTAACAGGCAAGGGATAAGTGGCATTTAGATAAAGTATATGGTCCGAATTGATTGAGTGAAGGATAACTTTTCTCGATTAATTCGGGCTTTTTAGTGTACTAATATTGGAGTTCTTAATATGTAATTTATGCTCTCCTTTTCTATTAAATACCCCTCCTTTCGAATTATTTTCATGAAAATAAATCTTTTTTTTCATGAAGATAAATATTTCTTTTCACGTAAATAATTATTTTTCTTCATGAAAATAATTCGTAGTGAGTGTCAGGTTGTAGCTGTTTCTGTTGGAAATATATAATAAAAAATGGGATAGTATCAGCATGAAGCAGATACAATCCCATTTGATAAGTTAATCAACAGTAAAGAAGATGGTTTTAATCTTCCCAGATATTAGTTGTGTTTTGCTCGGTGAAAGGATTCGCCTTGCTTCCTGCTTCACCAGGACCACCTGTATCAATATCGTCTTGACTCTTTTCATTTGGACTACCTGTACTTCCAATACTTGCCGAGTCTTTTGTATTGCTTTTACATATAAACTTCTCAGTAATAACGGCATGAATATCCGTCATTGGTTTTATATATTTTGTTTTCTTCATGACTTTTCTTTGTTTAACGAACGATGTACTTCTTTCCATTAACGATGTAAACTCCCTGTGGCAATGCTTTCAGGTTAATTATGCCCTGCTGTACGAGCTGTCCCGTAATGGTATATACCTTTCCCTGCTGCATGTCGTGTACTGCTGGCATAACAGGAAGCGTGTCAATAGCAGTTGTTTGCCCGTCAATGCTTTCTAAATAATAGCTGATTGATGGCTTCGCATTCGCACCATTGTCCTTATCCATCAAGACGCAAGCCGTGTAAGGAGTCCATGTTCCGCTGTTAGACTTAATCCACTTGTAAAAACCGTTCTTATATTGGGTCTCATTGTCACCTGAATAGTAATAATAAGAATACTGCTGCAGGTGCTTGTTCTTGTCATAATTACTAATGAAAGTATAGGTAACACCGTCTGCAGTCTTTACAACCTTTTGAGCTTCCAAACTTTCCGGTTTCTCTTCTTGTTTCTTGATACCCACGATGGTTGTTTTCACACCCGTCTGCGTTCCCTTGTGCAGGGAAGGGTGAATCATGTAAGGATGGTGAGCCTTTGTCTCTGTTACAGGCTGCTTAAATTTCAGTGTGACAATCTTGTCATTATTAGGCTTTGTAACAACTTCTACATCGGAGAACTCTACAACCTCAACTTTTGAACCGTATGCACTCTTGAGCTGCTGGGCTGTCATGTCAAATGGCAGACACATTGTGTACCACTTGCCGTCTACACGTTTGTCGTCATCCCATGTGTCATCTTCTTTGTTCTCACCAACCAAGGCGAAGTTCTTCCAGCCTGCATAGTCACCATATTGTCTGGTGTATTCACCAACTTCTACTGTAGGCCAAATTTCACCATTCTCTGCCTTCATACTGTTAGTTGTACCGCCAAGCGTGCGTGAATGTTCGTTTACATAGTCGTTTTTAGCTTCTTTGGGGTAATGCAGCATTGCCAGGGGTGTGTTGGAACCATCCTCTTTTTTGTAAAACTCTCGTTTCAAAGGAGGGGTGTTACTTGGATTCGTATAAATGAATGATGCAGATGCATACTGGTAAAAAGCTTGGTTTTCAGCTCTTGTTTTCGTGCCTAATACATATACATCTGTAAGTGCTTTGTTTTGTTGGAAAGCTTGTGCCTCAATTTTCTCGACACTTGCAGGAATTGTAATTGTTTTCAGATTCTCGCATACGAAAGCATTTGCCTCAATTACTTTCAGCGTGTTAGGCAGGTGGATGGCTTCAATTGCTGCGCCATTGAATGCACCATTACGGATATATTCAACTCCTTCTGGTAACACAATATCCTTTAAGGCTGAGCATCCAAAGAATGCATTAGTGCCAATTTCTTTCCATCCTGTGCCAAAGTCAACAGATGTGAGATTTGTGCTGCGTTCTAATGCGTATTGTAATAACTGACTATTACCATTCTCATCAACCTTTCCTAATTTGACAGTCTTGAGGGATTCCCCAAAGGCTTGTGCTCCTATTTTAACACTACGTGAATCATTATCAGGAATAATAACATGTTCTATTTTACATGATGCGGCCGTAAGGCATTGTTGTGGTATGTTTGTTGTTGTACGTGGAAATGTGATAGTTTTCAAGTTATCCATATACTTCAGATTGACTAAATCGTTATCATTCGTGAAGTTTGCAAACTCAAGGTCGAGTGTGTTTAAGTTGGGAAAGTTGTTTTCCTCCTCTGCCTTACCACAGATACGCTTTAAGTCCTCACTGCTCATTGTTACGCCAGGTTTGGTTACAACTTTCAGTTTTGTTGTATTCAAGTAAGGGGCTATTAGGCTTGAAGCCTCATATTGTGCGTACCCTTTCATCGTAAACTCATTGTTAATGTCGCCAGATGCTTCGAGCGTGAAGACCACCGTCCCGTCAGCTTCTTTAGTTACATTTAGCTTTGCCCATGTTGACTGCAATGTAATGATTGACAGAGCCAACATTAAGATTAATCTTTTCATTTCTTTTTCTCAGTTTTAATATTTATAAGTTGTTTAAATTCAATAAATTATTCCACAAGTTTCGGTATGAAACTGCAGATTGTTGTTGTTTGATTGGATGTTTGCTGCGAATAGTCGCTTGAAATTATTTTGTAATATGTTTAATTTGCTGCAAAAGTATTATAATTATTTAATACTTCGGTTGTTATTCTTAAGTTTAATATAACTTAACATAAATGTCTTTGATTTTAATAAAAGTAATAAAAGGTAACAATAAGTCTTTTGAAAAGCCAACAAGAGGCACATTATGATTTGCGTTTTCATTTTTTTTTATGTAAGTTTGTAGACCCGTAGACATTACTGCACGATGAAATCGGGAAAGACAAACACCAAGAACCTAAAGTATAACATATCATTATATGAAACCAAACTTAACAAAGACACTTCTGCCCATAGCTGCATTGGCTTGTGGACAAGTTAATGCAATGGTGCAGAAACACCAGCAACGTCCAAACATCATTTATATCATGTGTGATGATATGGGTTATGGCGACCTTGGATGCTATGGACAGCAGTATATCCTTACACCGAATATTGACCGTATGGCAAAGGAAGGTATGCGTTTTACACAAGCGTATGCTGGTGCTCCGGTGAGTGCTCCATCGCGTGCCTGCTTTATGACAGGACAACATTCTGGTCATACGGAAGTACGAGGAAACAAGGAATATTGGGCACCAAGTGACCCTATTTATTATGGAAAAAACCGTGATTTCAGCGTTGTTGGTCAACATCCTTACGATCCAGAGCACGTTATTTTGCCTGAGATCATGAAGGGACAAGGCTATCGTACGGGTATGTTTGGTAAGTGGGCTGGAGGTTACGAAGGCTCTAAGTCAACTCCTGATAAGCGTGGTGTCGATGAATTCTATGGTTATATCTGTCAGTTCCAAGCACATCTTTATTACCCTAACTTCCTTAATGAGTACAGCAGGGAGCGTGGAGACAGTGCTGTAAAGCGTGTTGTGATGCAGAACAATATTGACTATCCGATGTTTGGTGAGCAGTATGCACAACGTAAAGACTACTCAGCCGACCTCATACATCAGCACGCTTTGAATTGGTTGAAGCGTCAGAACAAGGAAAAACCATTCTTTGGTATCTTCACTTATACGCTTCCTCATGCAGAGTTGACACAACCCAACGACTCCCTCGTGGCTTTCTATAAAAAGAAGTTTTTTGAAGATAAGACTTGGGGAGGGCAGGAAGGCTCACGATATAACGCCGTAGAGCATACCCACGCACAGTTTGCTGCGATGATAACTCGCCTTGATGCGTATGTTGGAGAAATCCTTCGCACCTTGGATGAGCAGGGACTTGCTGAGAATACACTCGTCATTTTCACCAGTGACAATGGTCCTCATGAGGAGGGTGGAGCGGACCCAGCCTTCTTTAACCGTGATGGTAAGCTGCGAGGACTTAAACGCCAGTGTTACGAAGGAGGAATTCGTATTCCGTTTATTGCCCGTTGGAAGGGACGTGTTAAGGAAGGAGTGACCAATGACTTGCCGTTTGCATTCTATGACTTGATGCCAACTTTCTGTGATGTGGCAGGTGTACGCAACTTCCCAAAACGCTATATTAATAAGAAAAAGGCTATCGATTATTTCGATGGAATCTCTATTTTCCCAACCTTGATGAGCGATGAAAAGGCACAAAAATGCCACCCACACCTTTATTGGGAGTTTGCTGAGACCAATCAGATTGGTGTCCGTATGGGAGATTGGAAGCTCATTGTTATCCGTGGTGTACCACATCTTTACAACCTTGCAACAGACCTTCACGAAGATAAGGACGTAGCACAGGAACATCCAGAGCTTGTTGATCAGATGGTAAAGATTATCTATCAAGAGCATGTTGACAATCCGTTATTCCCAATTACAATGCCGATGGAAAGGGGAAAATAAGGCTTAAACAACTAAAAACTATTCTATATGAATCAAAACATTACAAAGGCAATCTTGCCGTTGGCGGCACTGTCGTGTGTCCACGGTAAGATGCTTGCGCAGGATGCGACACGTCCTAACATCCTTTACATCATGTGTGACGACCACGCTATGCAGGCAATTAGTGCATATGGTAGTCCTATCTCGAAGTTAGCTCCTACACCAAACATCGATCGTTTGGCACAACGAGGAATGCTCTTTCGCAACTGTTTCGTGGAAAACTCATTGTCAACGCCAAGTCGTGCTTGCTTGATGACAGGACTCTACAGTCACCAGAATGGGCAAAGACAGTTGGCTGAGGGTATCGATACAACAAAGACTTTCGTCCCAGAGCTGATGCAGAAGGCAGGTTATGAGACTGGAATCGTAGGTAAATGGCATATGATGTGTCGCCCAAAGGGCTTTGATTATTATCATATCCTTGATGGTCAGGGAAAATACTATAATCCAAATTTCTGCACAACAGGCAACTATGGCAAGTATAAACAGGAGATGGGTTATGCTACAACACTGACTACTAAGCATGCGATAGAGTTTCTTGACCATCGACAGAAGGACAAGCCCTTCTGCTTGTATGTGCATCATAAGGCACCACATCGCAGTTGGTTTGCTGAACCAAAGCATATCGGAATGTATGATGGGGTAGACTTCCCATTGCCAAAAACCTTCTGGGATAACTATGAGAATCGCGGTTCGGCAGCTAAAACACAGAAGATGAATATTGAGAAAGATATGGAGTTAATCTTAGACTTCAAGATTCCAGAGCTTCTCGATACATCAGACGTGGAGAGTATGGCTTCTTATGCAGGTTTGATGGGCGAACTTGGGCGTATGACTGCAGCGCAAAGAATGGCGTGGGATAAGTATTATATGCCAAGAAACCGCCGTTTCATCGAGGCGAAACTCTCAGGAAAAGACCTCGCAGTGTGGAAGTATCAGAATTATATTCGTGATTATATGTCTGTCATTGCTTCGGTAGATGAGAGTGTCGGTCAGCTGTTAGATTATCTTAAGGCACATGACTTGGATAAGAATACTGTGGTTATCTATACCTCAGATCAAGGTTTCTATATGGGCGAGCATGGATGGTTTGATAAGCGTTTTATGTATGAGGAGTCTTTACACACCCCACTTATCATCAGCTACCCAGGCCATATAAAGGAAGGAGTTGAGAATACTGATATGGTACAGAATATCGACTTTGCACCGACTTTCCTTGCTTATGCTGGTGTACAACAGCCAAAGGAGATGACAGGTAAGCCACTGCAGCCGCTGCTTGCAGGTAATAAGCCAAAGAACTGGCGTAAGGATTTATATTATCACTACTACGATTATCCTACTTATCACCTTGTTCGTAAGCACGATGGTGTACGTAATGATCGCTACAAACTTATCTATTTCTATGGTAAGGGCGGTATGCGTGCCGTGGAGGAGAATAAGTATCAGAAGATTCCGGGTACGAGTGAGTATAACTGTCTGAAGTATTTGAATGCTACACACTACTTCAACGATGATGCTGATGTAAGCTATTACGAGCTTTATGATCTGCAGAATGACCCTGATGAGTTGAATAATATCTACGGAAAGAAGGGTACGGAGAAGGTAACAAAGCAGCTGATGAAGCGTTTGAATGATTATCGTAAAGAACTGAAAATAGATGAATACTAAATAGCCTTTTGCTTGGTTCGTTTAGAACTTATAAGTGTTAATGGCATGATAGAGGGTCAAGTCAATTCTTTCCTTAGTGTGATTTTAGGGAAAGATTGACTTGACTCTCTTTTTGATTTGTTACTATTGGAGAAGAATGTGCAAACGTCTTTATTGCTGTATCATAACAATAAAGGTGTATTTAGCCTGTGGAAGCCTTCTTTTTAACCTTGAATTAGGGAGATATTTATGCTCCGCACCAATGGTGCGGAGGCTTAACACCAATGGTGCGGAGGGCTAACACGAATGGTGCGGAGCATTAACTTGTCGAGTATCTATCACCTTCAGAGGATAAACTAAGGGCAAAGAAAAAGGATGCACAGCCAGTGCATCCCTTTGTTATATAGTAGGTAAACAGTTCAGAGAACAATGAGTTAAATAGATTTTACCTTTGTGAAGGATAAGGTTAGAGCAGCTTTAGAAGCTCTTCAACCATGCCTTCAAGTCCATCATCATCTCCTCATGATAGCGGAAGCCAATCTTGCTACCCCAACCATGGCCGCCACCAGGATAAACGTGGAGCGAAGCACGAACGTCATTGCGGTACAACTCGGTGTAGAAGTTTACACCATTAGCTGGTGGAACAGTATCGTCGTCGTCGCTGAGTGCAATGAAAGTGCGTGGGGTCACACGGCTTACGTTCATGTCAGCACTGTATTTCTTCTCGTCACGCTTACTTGGATTTTTACCAAGGAAGTTCTGACGACTTCTGTCGTGTCCGTAACCTTCCATCATTGAGATAACTGGATAGAAGAGAATTTGGAAGTTAGGCTTTGCCTCACCCTGACTTCTTGTTGCGATAGTTGCAGCGAGGTGGCCACCAGCAGAGAATCCCATGATACCAACATCATTACGATTAATCTTCCAGCTTGTTGCATTCAAGCGTACAAGTTTCATCGCCTGTTCAGCGTCAGACACAGGAACTTCTGGTTGACCATGTGGCATACGATACTTCAAAACAATGGCTGCAATACCTTGGTTCTGGAAGAATTCTCCCCAATCGTAGCCCTCTTTCTCCATAGAAAGCGTCTCGTATGCACCACCCGGACAGATAACTACGGCACGACCAGTAGCTTGTTTCTCCATAGGAAGGAATACGCGAACCTTGGCAGAGTCGTTTGGATCACCATTATCGTAAGGTGGACGTCCATTATAAAGTTTAATGTCGAAGACACTTTGAGCCGACATTGTCATAGTGGCAGTGGCCAACCCCATTACGAGGAAAAGTTTTTTAAAATTCATTCTATTCTCAGTTTATTTGTTTTGTTCGTTTATCCCCTCTCTTTTTCTACGATATTTGGGTAGATAATTGATTTACAGAAAACAACACGTTACTGTAACAAGAAGAGGAATAAATCGTGTGATTTTGAACATGTAGTTGCAAAGTTAACAAAAAGATACGATTTCAATAGTAGATGTTTAGAGTTTTTAGTATATTTGCAAGCAGAAATAATAAAAGGTATAGAGTATAAACGAATTTTAATAATTTCGTATGACTGTTAACAACTGCCTTTTAGTTAGCTTTTAAAATGGTTACATCAATGTTCAAGAACAATATACAATCTCAAGATGCACGTATTAGATAAATTTCGGTATTGCCCCGTATGTGGAAGTAAACACTTTGTTGAACAGAATGAAAAAAGCAAACGCTGCGAGAGCTGTGGCTTTGAGTATTTCTTAAATCCAAGTTCTGCAGTCGCAGCATTTATTCTGAATGAGCAAGGAGAACTGCTTGTTACACGTAGGAAGTTTGAGCCTGGACGTGGAACATTGGACCTTCCTGGTGGTTTTTGTGATATTGGGGAGACGATTGGCGAGGCACTGATACGTGAGGTGAGAGAGGAAACCAACCTGACAGTCAAGGAAAAACATTACTTCTGTTCGCTTCCGAATAAGTATCGGTATAGTGATTTTGATATTCCAACACTTGATGCCTTTTTTGTTTGTAAGGTAGAGGATGAGACTGTATTAAAGGCTGCTGACGATGTAGAAGAGGCAATGTGGCTTCCTTTGTCAGAGGTTCACACAGAGCAGTTTGGGCTCCGTTCTATTCGTCAGGCACTATATGATTTCCTGCAAATGGAGTCGAAAAACTTAAAAAAGTAGAAATTTTGCCTATTATATAAGGTGTAAGCAAAAAGTTTAAGTACTTTTGCGTCCTTGAAAAAATGTACAAGATTGATTATGCAAGAAAACTTGGTAATAGTAGAGAGCCCGGCAAAGGCTAAGACCATAGAGAAGTTTCTCGGTAAGGATTATAAGGTGATGTCATCTTATGGACATATCCGTGACTTGAAGAAAAAGGAACTTAGCATTGACCTCGATACGTTAAATCCTGACTACGAAATCCCTGATGAGAAGAAGAAAGTAGTCAGTGAACTGAAGAAGAGTGCAAAAGCTGCCGATAAGGTTTGGTTAGCTTCCGATGAGGACCGCGAGGGAGAAGCTATCAGCTGGCACCTTTGCGAGGTTTTGGGATTGGATGAGGATAAAACGAATCGTATTGTTTTCCATGAGATTACCAAGCCAGCTATATTGAAAGCTATCGAGTCACCACGTCGTTTGGATATGAATCTTGTGAACGCACAGCAGGCTCGTCGTGTACTCGACCGCTTGGTTGGCTTCCGTCTTTCACCAGTGTTGTGGCGCAAAGTAAAGCCTGCTTTGAGTGCAGGACGTGTGCAGAGCGTAGCCGTTAGATTGATTGTTGAGCGTGAACGCGAGATACAAAACTTCAATTCAGAGCCTTACTACCGCTTGAATGCAGTCTTCGCTGTGACCAGTGAGGACGGTTCAAAGAATGAAGTGAAGGCAGAGTTGAGCAAGCGTTTTAAGACACATGAGGAAGCATTAGCGTTCCTTGAACTGTGTAAGACTTCAAAATTCAAGGTTTCATCGATTGCTAAGAAGCCTTTGAAGCGTACTCCAGCTCCTCCATTTACCACCTCAACCCTCCAGCAGGAAGCTGCAAGAAAGCTCGGATTTACCGTAAGTCAGACGATGATGGTTGCCCAAAGATTGTACGAGGCGGGTCGTATAACTTACATGCGTACTGATAGTGTGAATCTTTCAGCATTGGCTATCGAGGGCTGTAAGACAGAGATTGAGCGACTCTATGGCGAAGATTATGGTAAAGTAAGAAAGTATCAGACGCATAGTAAGGGTGCTCAAGAAGCACACGAGGCTATCCGTCCAACTTATATCGATAATGTTTCTATCGAAGGAACAAGCCAGGAAAAGCGTCTGTATGACCTTATTTGGAAACGTACAATCGCATCACAGATGGCGGATGCAAAGATAGAAAAGACCACAGTGAATATATCACTTGAGTCAGAAGAAGGCAAGAATACCACCGATTTACAGTTTATTGCCAATGGTGAGGTAGTAGCTTTCGAAGGTTTTTTGAAGGTATATCACGAGTCAACTGACGATGACGAAAACAGTGAGGAATTCTCACATGCACTCCCAGTAATGCATGAAGGCGAGGAGTTGGAACGTCGTGAAATCGTGTCAACAGAGCGTTATTCACAGGGCCCCAACCGCTATACGGAAGCAAGTCTTGTGCGTAAACTTGAAGAACTTGGTATCGGTCGTCCTTCAACTTACGCCCCAACAATCTCAACGATTCAGCAGCGTGAATACGTGCAGAAGGGAGATCGCAAGGGTGAAGAACGTAAGTATGCTGTTGACTCATTGCTTGGTTTGAAGATTACCTCTAAAACAAAGAAGGAGATGGCAGGTGCTGATAAGGGTAAACTTATCCCAACTGACATCGGTATTGTTGTAAACGACTTCCTTATGGGTAACTTCCCTGACATCATGGATTACAACTTCACGGCTAAGGTTGAGCAGGAGTTCGATAAGATTGCAGAGGGAAAAGCAGAGTGGAATAAGGAGATGAAGACCTTCTACCAGAGCTTTGAACCAGAGGTGGAGAAGGTTATGAATGCTCGTTCTGAGCATAAGGCTGGTGAACGCGAACTTGGTCTTGACCCTGCAACAGGCAAACCAGTGTTTGTAAAGATTGGACGTTTCGGTCCTGTGGTACAGATAGGTAGTGCTGACGATGAGGACAAACCACGCTTCTCACAGCTCCCATCAGATAAGAGTATGGAAACCATTACCCTTGATGAGGCTTTGGAATTGTTTAAGT
>ERZ773214.1545-NODE-1545-length-13316-cov-5.114773_pt1 | contig 13316 bp, 20 predicted proteins | sample MGYA00511238_ERZ773214 | MGnify/ENA primary metagenome ERZ773214 (study PRJEB29015, sample SAMEA2738157) | human oral metagenome | biome: human oral; feature: human-associated habitat; material: saliva | place: China | collected 2259 ...
CAATAACCACAGGAAGATAATGCTTAACCATCTTGACTTTACCATCAATGTTATGTTCTTTCTTGTATTCATTGGCTAATTTACGCACGTCAAACTCAGCAATAATATTACCCTTATTATCCACAACAGCATAGGTATTAGGTAATCTTTCACCTTGTTCATCATAAACTGGTTCATCTTTAGGAGCAAAGAGAATACTTGCTACTTGTGCATTAGAGTTCCAGTTTATATCTCCATAAGTCAAGAGTTTTTCTGTGTAAGGTCTAAGCTCCGTTTCAAGCTTTTCAAGTACCTCATGTCTTCTTGGACTAATTGGAACTCCACCTTTTTCAACCTCATAATAAGCTTTATAAACTCTCATCTCATGCTTAAACACCTTAAGCAAGTCATAGCGTGCAATTTTCTTTTGGAAAATCTTCAAGAGCTTCATAGGATACAGCACATCATCAAGACCATAGGCTTTGAACTGTTCTGTAATTGTACCAGTTTTAGCTTCTTTGGCAATATCATACTTAACATGGAAATACTTCTCTGTGAGTGGTTTAAGACCTAACTCTTCTTCTCCACAAACGTGAGCAAGAACAAGAGTGTCTAACCATAAGTTTAAGGAGATACCAGTCTTAACATAAAGGAATAGTAAGTCAAATTTACCATTGTGGGTAACTAATTTACATTCCTTAAGCTTTTTCATTAAGGCTATCTGTCTCTTATTACCTAGCTTCTCCCAATTAAAGAACTTACGAGTATATGCTTGTGTCTCAGTGTGTGTGAATCCTAACTGAATTGAGGTAATAGCATGTCTATGTCTATCAAGACCTTTAGTTTCAATATCCAAGCATACTGGTTTTGAGGTGTCTATTGTGTTTAGCATTTATTCCACCCCAATCCTACCATTAGGTCATCTATAGACCCATTGTAGAACCCCTTCATATCTCTACCACAGAAGACCATCACAGAACCGTATTGTGTGAGCATTAGCTTTGTGACCATATATAAGCTATCTAAGCGCATAACATCATCAAACCTAAGACCCATATCTCTACCTTCATGAGCTTTAATTGATATAAGTGCCATACTATACCCCCATAGAAATTGCTTTCTCTAACCAGTATTGGCGAGAAGCCTTTCTCACAGACTTAAAGTATTCACTCTTTCCTCTCAATGAGGTAGGTTTAGTAGGTTCAGTTTTATCTAACCATTTATCTAGGTAAGGTTGTGATACTTTGCTATAAAGCTTTTGTTTTACATTATTCACAGCTTCCCATTCAAGCCATTCAATAGCTTCTTGGCTTAAAAAAGGAAACTTGTGAATATACTGAGGTTGTGGGAACTTATACTGTTTCAGATTCCTGATAATATTACTCTTCATGAATCCACTCTCAACAAATTGGATAATGTATGACTGAATACTCAAGTCTTGCATTTCTGCATCATTAAGCAATTCTTCAAAGAACCACACAAGAGAATCACAGCCATTTTCCAATATATCCTCAAACCAAGGAAGGTCTGCATAACCTTTATAAATCTTAGTCATCTTCAAACCCTCCTAACGTGGAAAGTTCTACCTCTGGCTCTTCATAAGCGCTTTCTCCCTTACGAGAATAAACCTTACAACCCATATTATCATTTACCACAAGGTCATACACGTCACCAGACTTATGGTTACGGAAATATGTAGTCATTCTACTTGAGTTGTTTGTTTTACGCTGTAGTAGAATCATAGATTCATACCAACCTTCAATAAAGGCTGAACCATACATATCCGAGGTTTGAATCTTAGCTCCACGCTCTAGCTTTCTACTGTGGTGAATCAACATCACAGCACAACCTGTTTTCTTAGATAGCTTAGAAAGCATATCTAAACGCTCTACAATGTCTTGGTGACGGTTAATATCGCCATTACCAAAAAGAAGGTACATAGGGTCAATAATAAGGAGCTTGATTCCTAAGTCTCTAATGTCTGATTCTAAGCGATAAATCTGCTCCATTGTGATATTATCATCTACAAAGTAAATCGGAGGAGGTGTTTCACAACCAGTAACAGCATAGATTTTATGTTGTTCCATAGACAAGTTATTCTCACCTTGGATAATCAACACAGCACCTTGCTTAGCCTCTCTGCCATCAAAAGGCTTACCAGTAGCCACAGCACAAGCTAAGTTAAGGGCAAATGTTGACTTGAAAGATTTAGAAGGTGCTCCAATTACACCCACAGAACCATTCTCCCAAAAATCTTCAATGAGCCAAAAGTCTGTAGGGTCAAACGGTTGAATCTCATCAACTCTGACAATGTTAAACCTATGCTTTTTCTTTTCTCCCTTTTGGGTAACACTTGTGATAGACTTGGCTTCTTGCTCTTCAAGGGTAACTTTCTTAGTAAGGCTTGTGACAACCTCAACCTCTTCTTCACCATCACCAGTTTCAATAGCTTCTGCTTTAGCAAAGGCTCTGTGAACCTCAGCATCTACTGTATCTTCTGTGAACTTAGCCATTTCTCTAGGAGCATTTAAGAGTACAAACTTGACCTCTTCCTTACTTGCTCCATTAGCAATCATTTTCTGTTCTAAATTCCAAGCCCATTCTGACCTATCCACAGCCAACCGGTGTGTAAATTCCTTGATAACTTGGTATTCTTCAAGCACAGAATCTAAATCAGCGTTAATTTCTTCAATCACTTCATCACTAACTACTGTTCTTGTAGAAATATCCACATCTTCTAAGAACTTCATAAAGTCACGCTTACGATACACAGTACCGTCACCTTGCATACCACTTACTTTAAAGTCTGTAGCATACTTGTGATTCACAGTACCAGGAATACGATATAAGTGTACAATATCAACACCACAAGGGTCAAAATTATACTTTTTAACAAGCTTTCTACACAGAATTTCATGCTCTTGTGGATTTACCTTATTATCTAATATCCATACCCCTTGATATTTGTTAGGACTTGTTTCCCAATAGTAGCTAGGAGGTAGGTCTGTAGGAATAGGTGCTCCATCAATATCTTGTGCAATAATATAAGTGTCTTGTGCATTTGTTTTCTTACGCTCTTTTCCACCAGTAGGTGTGAATGATAAGTACAGGTCATACTTGTCTCTTAGAGCTTTAACTTGTGTACCTATATGCTTCACAAAGTGCTTTGCTTGTTCAAAGTCACGACTGAATCTATCCTCAAACTCAGGGTCTTCCTTGACTTTACGCTCTAGGTAATATTTCTTGTTTACCCCAAAGTTTACAAGGTCTTTCTCCCCAAAGTTACGCTGTAGGAGTTCTATAAACTTATTCTTAGCCATAAATCTCTCCTTGTACAAAGTAACCATTTCTAGGGTCTGTATCTTCTGGAATTCGTGACCTTATAGACTGTCTTTCATAATAATCAAAGGCTTGCCATACAGGCTCTAGCGTTTTCTTCACAGTGATTGAAGGGTCTAGCTTGTGCAATAGATTCTTAACTACCTTACTACTTTTCTGCCTTAAAAATTTCACAAAGTAAGTTACCATATACTTAAACTTACCCACAGAATACTTAACATTCTCAGCTTCCACAGTAGAGACTAAAACCTCTTCTGGATTTACCTCTTTCCCAAGGTATTCCACAGAAAGCTCAATCAGCTTCTTTGGGTCATGCTTCTCAGTAAGTTCTTTAACCAAACCTAGCTCTTTTAGCAAGTTAAAGTTATTGATATACGTTCTATAATTCACATTTCCCATAATGGTCATCACAGTATGAATATCAAACTCAACAAATTTATCCTTACCACTTTGGTAGTAGGTTGACCACATAATTGCTAGTAGCTGAACTGCTCTAAAAGGCAATTTCCAATCTGATAGCCAATTAGTATTCACAGAAATATAACTCTCTTGTGAATATTCACGATATAAAGCTGGGTCAGTAATAAGTGTACGCTTACAGAAAAAGTCATTAGTCTTATCACTAAATCGTGTATCATCCACACGCTTAACCAATCCTAACTTCACAAGACGAGTAATAGAGTTAGAAATGGTTTGTGATGAGCACCCAAAAATATCCACAAGTTGCTGATTAGTGTAGTGAGAAAACACAGCACTCTTGTCTTCTTGAGCAAACCCACACAGAAAGCTATACAAGAAAATATCTGATAGATTTTTTAACTTGTCATGTTGGAACATTCTAAGTGGAACTTTAAAATACATTAAATAACCTCTCATTCGTTAATTGGTAAATCTAGTATAGCACATTCACACACAGAAAGCAATGCCTAACCTTAAAATTTTTATATTGTACCCAAAAAATGTTTGTAGCTTGACTACGAACATTTTGCTTGGTGTTACAAGTCACACGATTTAATACCTAGAATATGTATACTTTTATCACTAGTATAAAGTATTATATACTAAAAAGCTTTATTCTATTACCATCAAATCTATACATATTCCTAATATAAACATGTAGAATAAAAAAGAATATGTAACCTTTTATCACTAATATAACTAATTATATATTATAAAGCTATATTCTATAACCATCAAAAGGGTACATAATCTATATTCAATTTTAAGAGTTTTTAGCTTGCATGATCCTGCTGTGTGTGCTATACTTATATTAAATACATTAGTAACCTTAAAAGGACAGCAAATGAGCTGTCCTTTTTTCTTTTATACTACATGTTGGTAAATCTTACCTTCAAGGATATAGTTTAGTTGCCACATGTTTGTGAACTCAGCCCCAAGGCTATAGGCAAGGTCTAAACAGTCAAGTAGCTCTTCTTCATCATAACCTTCATCAATGAATCTATCAAAGATGTCTTTAGGTCTCATGAACTGTGACTTACACATTTCTGTGAGGTAGTCTTCTGCTTTTCCATAACCTTTATCTTTTACCCACAAGCTAGGTCTTTCAAGTCCAAACTTAGGAGCAAAATTAGCTATGTTTGAGGTGCGTGTAGAGACTGGTTTTGGCTTTGGTGGTACATACTTAGCTACATACTTCCATTCGCTTGTATCTTGTTCTTGTGCCCATTTAATGAACTTGATTAGTCCTTGTGTGTTATATTCATAGGCATATAGGTTGATAAATTCATCTGTGGTATGTTCGTGCATATAACTAGCTGATACATTCACAATAGGCTTGTTTAAATGTGCTCCCAGCACTGCTACGTCTGTGTATGAACCTGTAGCCATTGTGTAGGTCTTTCGTAACTCATCAAAGATTTCCTTGTGTGATTCAGGGTCAAAATCATAAGTCACCATTTCATGCCAAGAACGCTCATGAACTCCTCGGTCAATTTGGATAAGCATAGAAGCTGTTTTTAGCTCCTCTAGAGCATTTTCTTCTACTGCCTTACGAGAACCCACACAACCTACTTCTTCGTCTGTAGTGAAGAGAATATGAGGTCTGAGACCCATCTCAAGAATATCTAGGATAGTCTTAACTCCCACACGGTCATCAGCACCCAAACATTGAATACTAGACTTGCACTCAGGAGATAATAGGATATAATGGTCTGTTACCAAAATATCTTCCTCTTCTGGTGTACGGTCTTTTTCTGTGCTTGTAACTGTGGTAGTTTGGTAGTAAGTACCATAACTATAACTAGAGTTCTTTCGTTTTGTGTTGATTGTGTCCAAGTGAGCCACAAGACAAGGCTGATTCTCTTTTGAGCTGATAGCTTGAATCATGTAGTCTGTTACTTTAATTTGATAGCCATATTCAGCTAATACTTCTGGTAGCCATTCTTGCATTTCTGATTGTGTTTTAGTTAGTACGTCAATAAATGTGTATTTCATATTATTTCTCCTTTTAAATCAATTCCAATAGTTCTTTTTCAAGTGATGTGAGTTCTTTAACATCTTTTGGTTTTTCTGTGAGCTGTACACCAGTAAAGCTCATATACTTTCTTTTCAATAGTCTTAAATCTAAACCATCTAGTTTGTCATATACTGTGCTTCGTAGTCCTTCATTATTGCTAATATAATGTAGCATGTCATCTTTATTATAATCTTCAAAAAGCTCTTCTGTACCCCATTTAGCATAGTCATTTCTTGCTTGGTTAGCCCAAAAGTTAATATTGTTATAGTTTGGGTCATTATAAGTCTTACAATCAATATCCATACCCTTAATCTTAGAAAAGTTATCTACTTTTTTATTAAAGAAGATACACAATAGAACAGTAGTAAATTCATAGCACGCTTTTGCTCGTGTGCCATTAAAATCTGCATAAGTTCCAGCATGAGCAATATCGCTATCTTTTCTTAGGAAATAAGTTCTCATAGCTGGGTAGAGGGCATAGCCATTATCTTGTGTATATCCTACAGAATACCCTTTTAGATATTCAAACCCAAAAGCTCGCAACACAAGGTGAGTATCAGAACCAGCACCACTTTCAACTTTATTACAGCTATCATTGAAAGCCCAATCATCTACAAGAGTTGGAATTTTAAAGTCTGCTTTATCTACCCACAAATCTCTTGTACGAAAAACCTTATTACTGATTGTTGAAATATTAGTCATATTCCAATCTTCCCACCAATTCTTAACTTCCCCAAAATGACGGATTTCTTCGTCTGTGTAGCTTATTCCAGCTTTCTTAAGCTGTTTAGCCAATTTAGGGGCATTTTTTGATTCATCTAAATCAAGCCCAAAATAGTCTTTTACCATGCTTGCATAAGTAATTTTTACTAGATTTTCATTGATTCCTTGAATCTTTTCATCAAACTGCTTAGACACATACTCTTGAAATTGTGGTAATACTTCTACTTTATGCTCATCATTGACATATTTTTCATCAAGTTTTCTCAAAAGAAGGTAAGAGAACAATTTAGGGTATCTTCGTAAGTTATTTTCTGAAATAAATTGGTCAAGGTCTTTGATTTTGTTCTTAGGCTCTGTGTAAACCACCCCCTCATTTTTCTTACGGTAAATCAGCAAGTCCAATACTTTTGAAAGCTCTTCTCTATGGTCTTCATACCACTTTTCAGGGTATTTTAATAGTGTACGCTCTTTATCAACTCCTACAAGTACAGTAGGAAGAGGACTAGTTAGGTAAATATCCTTAAAGGTATATCCACTAGGGAATAGACTTTGATATTCTCTTAGCTTATTCACTAAATCCCATGCTCTGATAACCTCTAGAAAATCTGTTTGACCATTTAAGGTCTTAACAGCTTCCACAAAGTCAGCTCCATATCCTTCAATGTCTGCTGGGGCTTCAATCTGTGCAAGTTTTTCAGCAAGCTCTTTGTTTGTTTTTACTCCTTCCACAAGACCTTCAAACTCTTTCTTTGATAGCATTGATTCCTTGAATGTTTCCATATTTTCTTTGTTTACAGATTTCATTTTCATTTTCTTCTTTCCTTTACTTTATAAAATACATAATTCTTTCACACCGATAAGCTCCCCATGTTTGTAGAATTTTCTACCTGTAATATAAATCTTATCTGTGTATCCAAGCTCTTTCAAGCACTCAGCAGTTATTTTCGATACAATAATACCATCATATTTGTTAAGTAATTCTTGCATTTTTCGTTCTGTGATATTAGACCTATAATATAACTTAGTTAGCTTGATTCCTTCGATTTTGCGTTGCCGTCTCATAGTAACCTCAGCCCTCAAAGGCTCTTCTGTCTCACAAGGGTGTATAGTGGTTACTACTGTTCCGTACCTATCCACAATGTAAATATCGTGACCTGTCAAGTTTGCTAACATTAGATATAAAATCCTCCTCATATATAATATCATATACATGGTATTCTGAGTGCCACCCATTATCAATTACTTCAATATAGCTATTATTTTTATACTTATTGAACTTAACTTGTCTGTTTAAGCCCTTAAGCTTAATCATTTGACCTGCTGTTAAAATTTTATACTTTGGTACTAGTTCAAACAGCTCTTCATTTACATCATGGTTTATTGAGTTACTTTGGTTAAATGCTCTTAATAATAAATAACCATTTGCATTATACCCCATTACTCTGCAAGGTCTGTGATAACAAGTAATTGTGTAAAACGTATTGTCAGTGCACCAAACCACATCACCTTTTTTGAATTTCCTAGACATAAAACCCCCTTTTATAGATAATTCTTTCTATATCAATATCTTCCCACAAACCGTTAACTCTTACCCTTATCATACCATTATATAAATATTTTACAAATTCTACCCTTTTTCCACTATCTATACCATGTATAGCTATTTCTTGACCTTCTTCAATAATATCTGTAGGTGGAACAAGTTCAAAATATTTATCCTCTACATTATAAGTTGAACCATCATCAAAAGGCTCTATAATTAATTTACCAAGATAATCATATCCTTTTACTGTGCAAGGTCTCATGTAGCTTGTATATCTGTATTTTCTATTAATACAGCGAACAATATCTCCTTTACTAAACATAAAATATTTTCCTAACCCTTTCTACATCATAAATCTTATACTGTTCTACTTTATTATCTGAATGTTTACATTTTATATAACCACAATCATGATACCCTTTAAAAATAAGCATTTCTCTAGTCCTACTATGTATAAGCTTATCTCCTGGTTCAAGTATTCCACCTTCTGGTACAAGCTCAAATTTATAGACATCTACTACAAAAGTCATACCAGTATCTAATACTTGCACCCTCATTTCTGACCCTAAACATTTTAAAACTTTACAAGGTCTATGATAACATGTGACTGAATAATAATGAGTTTTAGACCAAACAATATCGCCAACTTTAAACAAAGAAACCACCTATCTTTCTTATATCCTTAATTTCTACTCTAATAGGGGATTCATCAAGAGTATTACACAAGACTGTAGAATAATCCTGATAACTTTGGAAAACAAGTATCATGCCTTCATATTCTAAAATATCCCCAATGCGCAATATATCATTTTCTGTGATATGCTCAAATTCTTTAGTCTCCACTGGATAATATTTTCCTGTATCAAGGACTTCTACAATCATTCTACTAAAACCATCTACCCTTACAACCTTACAAGGTCTATGATAACTTGTCATACTATATCTTTTAGTCTTAGACCATACCTTATCCCCTACCTCAAACATAAAAGCCATTTCTCCTAACCAACTTAAATAGAGTTAAGTTTGCGTGCTTTTTCTGTCCACTAGCTTTTTTACCATCATAATATTTTAAAAGTTTAACCCACCCATAATTAGAATTATCTTCATCAATTTCCACAACTTGACAAATTAAGCCTTTGTCATAGAACATTACATCTTGTGTTAGCTCTATTATATCTCCTATATTAAACATGAAATACTCCTTCATTAAGGTCTTCTACTTCATTAGATTCTCTGGATATTACCAATTTTTCTCCATTTAAAGTATTTTCACAAAAAGTAGTCATTCCTACAATATATAGTATTTTTATAATACTACCCTTTTTGTGTTTTCCTATATCAGTTTTAAGTCTTACTTTTATACCCTCTTTTAACTTCATTTTAGACCTCCTAAAATTCTTTCAAGCTGTTTATACTTAACATCAAAAGGTAAATTTAATGCTTTTTGTAAATCCTTACCAATCAAGAAAGGAGGCTCTTCTTTGTGGTCATAACTATATAAGACAAAAATTTCAATTAAGAATGTATCTAATACTTCTACAGTCACAAGCTTATTTTTAGCAGTTAACCAGGCATTTTTTAAATCCCTTTTTTTATCTTTAATTGTTGGGTACATTTTAAAGTTCCTCCAGTCTTTTTCTTGCATACTCACATTGTGCTGTAGATATTTCACTACCTAGCCACTTAATACCCAACATTTCACAAGCCACACCAGTGGATCCTGTACCCATAAATGGGTCATAGACAACCCCTTTTGTGTAATACATATCTAGTAACTTAAGAACAAGCTCGCTTGAAAAGGTCGCCTTGTTTAGCTTGTTAGCTCCGTCATTATTCCTAGCTTCCACAAAATTATAAACATTCTCATAAAACTTTTGCCCTGTCTTAGCTACTGATTTAACTTTCTTTGCTGTGTCAAAGGTCTTAAGCTCTGACTTTCTCACAAACACATAGACAAATTCACAAAGCCTTGTCAGCTTATTTTTGCTTGTGTTGTTAGGCAAGGCAGTTGACTTCTTCCATACAATCGTATCGGCTATTGTGAAAGCTGTATCATTCAAAATCTTACTGATAACCTTGTACATAATTTCATTAGGTTTATAGTCTTCCTTTGTGTTTGTGGTATCAGTTCCATAACTCATATTATACAAAACTACCCCATTTTTCCTTAAGATGCTATCAAAGCCATGAAATAGGGCTGTAGTCCAATCAAGATAGTCACTATCTGTCATATTGTCTAGGTGTATATCATACCTTGCTTCATGAGTATCCCTGCGCTTGCTGTCTGTGCTGTTTCTACCTGTATTGTAAGGGGGAGAGGTTAACACTAACCCCACTTTTCTCCCTTGAACCTGTATCTTTTGGATAGTATCAAAACAATCCTCGTTGTTAATTCCTAGCATTATACCCTCTTTCTAGTCTGTAATATACATGAATTGCAAGCATAGAATAGCCACAAGCCCACAAAATATTGTAAGTGAAAAGGTGTAATTCAAGTTAGCTAACACACTATACCCCAAGAAAGAAGGCAAAGCCATAAATTTTAGTAATTTCATTTTTTTAATTTTCATTTTATCCTATCCCCAATCTAATTTTTAATTCCTTGTGAAATTCTTTTATATTATAACCCATGTAGAAATTTCTTATAAAGTTACCAACTACAAAAAACTCAAATTTTGAAAAGTCTATTGCCTTTACTAGTCTTAAATATCCCAAGGGGCTGTTATCCACTTCTAAATGTGTACCTGATGGGCTTTTAGCAATAACAGAACCCCCAAAGATATGAACCACCAGCATTTTGTCATATCTGCCCATAAATTTACCTCTAACATAGCCATAGAAGGCTCTCACAAGCCCCATACAGCTTTTTAATACAGTTCCCCTACTTTCATATACCCCCATTCATTTTCTTCAACCTCAAGCACCTCTGGGGCTTTTGTGGTATCGTTATACACTATGATAAAATGCCCTTCACTATTCCAGAACTTGCCTAAAATCTCAGCGTCTCTTAATTCTGCTTTTAGTTTGCTTTCTTCCTTTATCAAGTTGTCTTTTTGTACTATTTTAGTATCTTCCTTGCTTCCTTGTGTTCCTAAAATGTGACCCCCAAAGCTTACCCAAAAGAGTATAAAAAGCATAAAGATGATTGTGGCATATTTCAAGAAATTCAGTTCTTTCATTTTCCTATTATTCCTTTTTATGTTAGTTTATTCTGTTTATATAGTTTTCTTAATTCCTTAAATCCCAAGGGGGAATTTTCCCCCCTTATACTCCTACCATACCATCAAGCCAGTTTTGAAAATTTGTCTCCATTGATTCGTCATTATCCCATTCATAATCTTCTAAATATGTTGAATTTGTGACCATTTTCAAGCGCTTATTTTTGTACCCTTCTAGGGTCTTAACTGATACATTAAGAAGGTAATTATGACCTTCCATATCATTGAAGCCAATAACTTTAACTTTTGTCACTTTAAAGCTGTCAACTTTACCAGTATATAGATAATTCACAACGCTGTCTGTATTGTAGTATTTTGCCATCTTTTATTCCTCATCTTCCTCTTCATCTTCTTCTAGGTGTTCATGGATACAGTCACAACAGTATAGACAACCATCAGCGCCTTCTTCTGCGTCTTCTACTAGGCAAACATTGTAACAATCTTCACAACTGAAAACTTCGTCTTCTGGTACTAACTCACCATCATTTGTGTATGTATAACCACCGCTTAAAGCACAATTTACACAACAGAATAAATGCCCATCTTCTGCTTTTGTATAGTCTCCAGACTCACTGAAATAAGTCTCGCACTCTTCACAATAGCAAACATTATAGCTTGATTCATAATCATTAATGTTTTCACAATAAACAGCGTCAGTGTCTTCTGTGATAAATCTATCAAGGTGTTCACTGAAATATATATCATGGTTGTTATAAACTTCCTCTATAGCGTAAAACTCTAAACTAATAGGGGAAAACTCACCAGTAGTAAAATGCTTGTATTGCGAGCTTGCAAGGTTAGACCAAAAGCCATCTTCATTATCCCAACGAATTAAAGCCCCTTCAAATTGGGTAAAGTCTGCTAATTTAAGCCCAAACGCTACACATAAGGCAATTTGTGGGGCTAGGTAAAATCCATGACCTTGGGGGCTATATAGGTCAGCAAGAGCATAAACCCCATTTGACTCAATATAATAAAATCTTGCACAAGGGTCATCAAATTCATCATAAATATAGCAATAGCGGGATTCTTGTAAAGTATTTAAAATCTCACTAGTAAATTCACCTGCTCCTCCCTTAGAGTTACATGAGCCATCAAAAGCCCATGAATCTTGTTCATCATAATCAGGCAATTCATCTGAAAATTCAAAAGTGAAGGTTGTTTCTTTTTCATTGTTATATACAGCAGTTAAAAGCTCCTGGAAGGCTTGCACCTCTTCCACAGTAAAATCTTTGCCTGCTTTAGTTAGCTGTTTTGTTAGTTTTGGGGCATTTTCCCCAATTTCAAATGTAAATGGCTGATAGTATGATTCTATCATCTCTTGATAAGTTTTAACTAATTCCATAGCCTAAACCTTTACAGCCTTGGGGCTGTTTCCTTTGTTTTATTTAATTTTGCGCTAGTATAGTGCTATCTTCTGACTATTCCCCCTTTTTATAGCTTTATAGGGGCAATCTGTTAACTTTTTGCGTTTGGTCTGCTTTTTACAATGTTTTAAGCAAGTCTAGAAAAGATTACTATTACACTAGAATAGGCTTTAAACTAGAATTGTAATGCTTAATATGATTGTAGCACGTTAAACGCTATGCCCTCCCAACCCTTGCAAGTTGGGGGCTAGGCTTTACCTAGAAGGGCTTAATCTTCAAATTTAATACCTAAATTCTCAAAAATTAACTCAGGATCAAACCATAATAAATCATTTAAATCAGTTTCTTCAATTCCATTAGGGTATAACTCTTCTATCAAAGCTTCAAAAGCTGATAAGCAGTTATTTTCAACAATAGTTTCGTATGTATCAATAGCACCAGCCCAAGGCTCAAATTTAGTTGTAATAATTTTCATGGTATTTACCCCTTTATTTATTTTACCTACTATCATTATAGCAGATTAGTTTATATAAGTCAAGAGAAAAGTGCGATAATATGTAATATTTTATTACTCATATCAACGTTTTTAAGCGTTTTTCTGTTTCTCTTTACTTGGTAATACCATTATAGCACTTTTATTTCTATTTGTCTATAGTTTTTGCGATAATTTG
>ERZ773214.1549-NODE-1549-length-13311-cov-17.600860_pt1 | contig 13311 bp, 12 predicted proteins | sample MGYA00511238_ERZ773214 | MGnify/ENA primary metagenome ERZ773214 (study PRJEB29015, sample SAMEA2738157) | human oral metagenome | biome: human oral; feature: human-associated habitat; material: saliva | place: China | collected 2259 ...
TCTACCAGGTCAACTGGTTCCGTAAGGACGAAGACGGCAACTTCATGTGGCCCGGATACGGCGATAACTCCCGTGTTCTGGACTGGATCGTCCGCCGTGCAGCTGGCGAGGTTGAGGCAATCGACGGCGTCACCGGTCGCTACCCCCACTTCGAGGACTTCAACCTCGAGGGACTGGACATCGACCAGGCCAAGTGGGACAAGCTCTTCGCGATCGACCCCGACGCATGGGCAGCCGAAATGGATGACACCGAGGAATACTTCTCGCAGTTCGGTGACAAGCTCCCCGCAGCTATCACCGAGCAGCTCGCGAAGTTCCGCGCTCGTATCGCTGCTGCAAAGCAGGCCTGATAGCGTCTAGCTAGCATCAAGGCGGGTGGCTCCCCGAGAGGGGAGCCACCCGCCTGTGTTTTAATCGCGTCTATGTCTTAGAGTAGAAAAGGCTTCTTATAGGAAAGGATGGGGTGTGGTCGCCAAACAGTGGAAGTTCATCAACGGCTTCGAATGGGCCGTAATGGATCCGGTTGTTGAAAAGCCGGGAGAACTGTGGATGTGCCTGACCCTTGCCTATGGGACTCTTGACGTGAAGCCTGAGGAAATGGGCGCCCTTCACGTCCTCATGGAGTCCATTCGAACCGAACTTCAACGTCCCATCGAATACGCACCCGGAAAATTCGACGTTGCTCAAGTTGAGTGCCTGACCTACTTTTCAGAGATCGATATCCGCGTCCACGGGCCGCGTGAGATCGTCCGTCAGGCATGGCTGCGTCTTCCCGCGTGCTTTGACCATCCAGAGCTTTTACTCCCCGTTTCAGGACGCGCATCCGCCACGTCGATGTGGACAGCTGACGTGGCGAACAGAACGGGGATCAATGAAGCCTTGCTCTCCGTTTTCCGCAGCGATACCGTCACTTTCGAGGCCGATCGCCACTTTGCATCAGCATGCGATCTCGCGCGGAGAATCTCCCCCTTCGAGGGGCGTTATCCCTGTGTTCTTGTCACGACAGAACCCGATTTCCTTGGTCTAGGCTTTGACCGCGAACCCGATTCCTTGGATCTTGACGATCTCCTCGCCGTGGACGAAGGGACTCCACGAGACCAATACATCCGTGGCAGTCAATGGCAATGTGGGTTGAATTATCTCTTCTCCTTTGCGGTTCCCCTCACGCGCGCGGGTCTTGTCGCCCGCTGGGCAATCGCAATGGATGCAACGAATATCTTGCGCTCACTGGATCCCAAATACTCGGAATTCAAGGTGACGACAGAGGCTTACTCGATCGCCCCTGATCTCATTGCAATGATCCGTTTCGACGGCTTGGATTCTTTCGAGGACGCGCGCCGTTTCCTTGATGCCTATTTCGACCCGGATCGTGACTTCACCGTCAACCTTCAACAGGTCATTAATCGTCATAAAGACGATGAAAACCTGGAGGTTTCCCAACACCTCCACCGCATTAACGACGATAGTATTCCAACGCGTGACGAGGTCCTGGCGCTTATTAACAAAGTAGCGGCGCGCGCCCACATCGCCGCAGATGTCGCCTCGCCCGAGCTGCTTGAGCGCTTCCCGCTGTTGACCGCGCCAAAGAATACCTACGATCGTTTCGCAACCACCAATTGTGTGCCCGAAGCGGTGGAAGCGCTTCCCTTCCCCTCCACCGAGGGCACAGATCTCCTCTCAAGCGTCCCCGAGAGCCTCAGTGGCTATGCTCTTGCCCTTCCGCATCACTTGATGGTCTCTCCTGAGCGTGTGGTTGCCCAGTGGTATGACGCCTCAAAGGAACGCAACACCGCCCAGGTCGTGCGACGCATTGAAATCAGGGTTTCAGACGTTAGGTGTTTGCTTCGTTCAGGAAAGGCTACTGTCCTCATCGATAGTGATGGAAGCTTCCTCCCGATCTATCCCGAGGCGTACATTTCCCCCGAATCCGTGGTGCTCTTGGAGTCTCTCATTCGAGACCTGTCGTCCAGGGTCCCCGTCGTCACGATCGAGGCGCTCTTTGATGAGGAAATCGCTCTGGTCGATCGCTTCACTCGCGAGGGCCCCCGCGCCCTTCAAGAGGGAACAATTCAGCCTCTTCCCGACTATCTTTCTCATCTCGACCTCCCTGCGCCCACCGCTGTGCCCGAGAAACCCCGTCAACGAGGCCGCGCGGGAACTCGCCCGCCGAGGCCTGCCCAAGCGGGATCGGCCTCGGCAGGGAATAGGCGTGCGCGATGGAAGCGGCGACGACGCATGCGCCTGACGAACAATGATGTGGATCTCTCGCCCCACGGTTCCACTGTGCGGAATAACAAAAGCAAGAGGTGGGTTGTCTGGCTCATCATTGCGCTGATCTTTGGGATTTGGCGCTCTTATACCCATTCGAGCCCGAAACAAACGAATATCCCACATGTCACGCCGTTTCCAACGATCTCGGTGACGGTTCCAACCTTCTCAATTTCGCCGTTCACGCTTCCAACGCCCACTCAGACGGGGCAGTGACGTCGCGAGTCGGAACGAGCTGCTGAAAACCAGTAAGATATTGGTAATTATTCAATCACCCGGGAGTTTCCTGAATGTCTACATACCTCACCGATGATGAGCTCAAACGCAGCAAAGAGCTCCTGGACCGCATCCAGAAGATCTTCGCGCAGCGCGTGGTTGGCCAAGAACAGCTCAGGGAAACCCTGATCGTCGGCCTCCTTGCACAGGGCCACATCCTCATGGAATCGGTGCCCGGTCTTGCAAAGACCACTGCGGCCCAGACCATCGCAATGGCAATCTCAGGAAGCTTCCATCGCATCCAGTGCACGCCAGACCTCATGCCAAACGACATCGTCGGTACGCGTATCTGGAACCAGGCGCAAAACGAAATGACGACCGAGTTGGGACCGGTCCACGCCAATATCGTGCTCCTGGATGAAATTAACCGTTCCTCGGCAAAGACCCAGTCCGCGATGCTTGAAGCCATGCAGGAAGGCCAGACCACCATCGGTGGAACCGTCTACCCGCTGCCCAAACCCTTCATGGTCATGGCAACCCAGAACCCCATCGAAGAAGAAGGCACCTACGTGCTCCCCGAAGCACAGATGGACCGCTTCTTGATGAAGGAAATCATCACCTATCCCCAGCCTCTCGAAGAGCTCGAAGTCCTCAACAGGATCGACTCGGGAAGCATGGATAAGCCCATCGATGCTGAACCCATTACCTTGGAAGAACTGACCTTCCTCCAGCAGATGACTCGTCGCATCTTCCTGCACGATACCTTGAAGGCCTACATCGTCGACCTGATTAACACCACTCGCGGTATGGGGCCGAACCCGCTTCCCGGTTTCTCTCAGCACGTGCGCGTGGGTGCTTCGCCTCGTGGTGGCATCGCCCTCATGCGTGTCAGTCAGGCAGTTGCCCTCATGCAGGGGCGTAACTACGTCATGCCTGAGGATATTAAGAAACTTCGTCACCCGATTTTGCGTCACCGCATCATTCGTACTTTCGATGCAATGGCGGATGATATTTCCGTCGACGGCCTCATTGATGCCGTCTTTTCTGCGGTAGCGGTGCCGTGAGTCCAATCATTAAGAGGGGGGTCGTCGAGGAAGGCTCGCAGACCCTAGGCAATGTCGACCAGCACCAGAAGGCTCGGACGAATAGTTCTCAGCTGCGTGCCCTTGCTGGCCGGACCCAATTGCCCGTCTTGCGCAAACTTCTGTCTCTCATGGAGGGCCAGCACTATTCTGCGCGCGCGGGACAGGGCTGGGAATTCATGGATATGGCTGAATACAAGCCCGGCGATGACGTTAAAGACATCGACTGGGCGGCGACCGCTCGAACCGGAACTCCCATCGTCAAGCGTTACGAGGCCAGTGCGAATGTTCAGGTTGTCCTAGTCGTTGATACCGGTCGTTCCATGAGCGCGCTTGCTCCTTCCGGAGAGAGTAAGGAAGCTATTGCTCTGACGATCTGCCAGGCAATCGCGTGGCTTGCGTCGAGCCGCGGTGACCAGGTTGGTCTGGTTTCCGGATGTCAGGGGCGGATGCGTCATATGCCCGCACGCTCGGGTAATGCTCATATTGAGCTGATTTTGCGGCGCCTGGAAGAAGATATCGACTTACGCTCACCCTCTTCGGATTTGGAGACCTTGCTTGCTCGCGTACAAGCGGCAACGCATCGGCGCTCCCTCATCGTCTTGGTCACGGATGAAACGCATCCCCAGCCCACGCCTCGTGCGCTGGAATTGCTCAAGCGATTGAGCGTCCACCATCGCATGATCGTCATGCAGGTTGCCGACGCCGATCCCACGAAGCTTCCCAAGGGGACGCGTATCGTCGACGTTGATGCCGGTCCCTTGCCCGGATTCCTTTTGGAAGATTCGCAGATTGCTTCCGAGGCCGCTGCGCGCGCCGAACAGAGTCGTCAGGTTGTGCGTCAGTTCCTCGATATCCCCGGAATTACGCGGGTGAGCGTGTCCTCGAGCGCTGAAGTGGTGCGAACCCTTTTGTCCGCACTGGAAAGGGAAAATCGTGTCCGGTGAACTGCGCGAAGTCGTCAATTACCCGCACTGGATGTGGATCGCCGGTGTCTTAGTCCTGTCTGCGACCCTTGTGTGGATCGGTGTGTGGGTGATCCGCTGGCTTCGCTCGAGTCGTGGGCTTGAGGAAGACCAGGTCACCTTGATCCCTCTGGATGAGAAGCGTCGTCAGCGCTATTTGGGCTTCATTGACGAGGTTGAGGGGCGTCTGCAGTCCAAGGATCTCAACGAGCGCGAGGTTCACCTGGCGATCGCCGGTATTTTGAGGGCGCTTGGAACTGAACGCAGTGGACGTGATCTTGAAACTGCAACAGTCGATGAGATTCGTCGGATTGTGCCCACGTGGCCGGAACTTGCCAACGCTCTTGAAGTCTGCGAGCACGGTTTCAAAGCTGAGTCCGAGGCCGACGGAAGCGAAACCTATTTCGATGCGAGTGCCATTGCCGGCAAGGCGAGGGAAGTGGTGAAGGCGTGAGATACGGATACCTGATCGCTGTTGTCCTTGTCGTCATTCTTCTTGGCGCGGCCATCGGATGGCGCCATGTTGGCTTAAAGCTCCACGCCAGTGAGAGGCGAGGATGGGTTGCCAACACGGGCTATGTTCGTAATCTTCCCCGTTACCGCGCGCTTATGCGTAAAACTCGGATGGTCGTCGCGGCTCTCTTGACTGTTTTTTGTGTTGGCGCAGCATCCTTGGCTGTCGTCGCAGCGAACCCGGTTGATCGCCGGGTCGACGACCGGCGCCTTGCCTCGCGCGATATTGTCCTCTGCCTCGACGCGTCCGGTTCGATGCTGGACTACGACAGTGAAATCGGCGAAGCCTTCAAGACTTTGGTTGAGCACTTTAATGGGGAGCGCGTCTCCCTATACCTGTGGAGTGGTCGTTCCGTTCGCAAGTTCCCTCTGACCGATGACTACCCGATGGTGACTGAGTACTTGGATGAACTCAGTTCGGTCCTGAGGAACGGTATTCTGGCGCGTACCTCCAGCGGCTACCGGATTTCCAGAGAGCTCGCGAAGTACCTGGAAGGGACCGACGATCCCGATGAGGAAGTTGCTTCTCAGATCGGCGACGGCTTGGCCTCGTGTGTCTTAGGTTTTGACCACACAGATCAAGATCGTTCGCGCACTGTCATTTTGGCCTCGGACAATGAGGTGGTCGGCCAGGGACTGTATTCCCTGAGCGAGGCGATTGACTTTGCGAAGCGTCAAAAAGTTGAGGTGATTGGCCTATTCCCCGGTAATTACCTGGGCACAGATGGCGAGGATATGAAGAACCAGGTCGAGTCGACCGGGGGAAACCTCTACCAGATGACGAGTTCGGGCACAGTGGATTCGATTATTAAAGATATCGAGGCCAAGCAGGTGAACGAGATCGAAGGTGACGCTCGTGTGACGGTCACAGATCGCGTGGGAACTCCTGCGGGCTGGCTTGCCGTCGCTATCCTTTCCTTCCTCGGGCTTTTGGGAGTGACGAGGCTGTAGCCTTCCGATGTGAGCACGCTCGCGTGGGTGCGGGCATGCTCGGTCTGGGTATGGATATAAAAATGTGGGGGCCGCAGCGATTGCTGCGGCCCCCACACCTATTGTCGAATTAGATCATGCGCGGCGACGCTTGAGTGCCAGCATGCCTGCAAAGAGGCTCATTCCTGCCAGTCCCAGGAGCAATGATCCTGCGGCACCGGTGTGTGCCAGGGGAGCGGGCTTCTTGGGGTTCTGAGGCTGTTCGGGGGTGGGCTGAGTAGCCGGAGTGGAAGGCGTGGTTGCCGGGGTGGTCGGAGTCGGCGTGACCTCGCATCCGGGGATGGAACCAACCAAGGTGTGGAAGAAGACCATGGGCTTCGAGGTCGGAGTCTGGTGTGCCTTCTCGCCGGTGAGCACAGCGTTCACCTCAACGCTGAAGGAGGAGTTCTCCGGCATATGTGCAACGGTGAAGGTCAGCGTCTTCTTGTCGGCGCTCACGGTTGGGGCGGGAGTTCCCGTCACCGACTGTGAGAAGCCGTTAGCAACAAGCTGGCCAGCGCCAGGGGTGAGCGCAGAGGCGATCGAGGCCTCGTCGAAGGTTGCACCTTGGGGGGCGCTCACGGTCATCGTTGCGTTGTTCAGTTCACGCTTGGTTGCGGCGTAGAAGCGCATGCGACGCGTTGCGCCAGCAGCGTCGGAGTATTGGCGTGAGGGATCCCAGCCGTCTGCTCCAGCCTCGCCCCAGAGCTGGCCGGTGCCCTGCCAGCTATCGGCGTACTTCTCACGGCGATCAACATCTTGCGAGTAGGGGGAGAAGACGGTACGGCCAACAACTCCTGCCTGGCAGTGACCCACGGTGAGCGAAGGGGTGGGGATGGGGCTGCAAGCATTGCCGTTTTCGTCGGTCGCGCGCAGGCCGCTCAGGTGAGACGTCGCCTCGTAGTGCTTGGTGTGGTCACCGCTACCAACAAATTCGATGACAGCTGCGCGTCCCAGGGGCAGGCCCTGGTTGAACTTGAGGGTCCAGATGTTGCGTGCAGCGTCCGTCTGGGTTGCGGTCGGAACGACGTCCCAGTGCAGGTTCGATGCGAGTGCGCCGAAAGTTTGGCCACGCATGAAGCGATCAACATCGCCGTTGACGACTTGCGAGCTCAGATCTCCGAAGAACTGAATGTTCGTCATATCATCGGGAAGATCGACCGTCAGCTCAGCGCCGGGGAGGATTTCGTAGTTAGCGCCGACCGGGATGCGCCAGTACTGAAGATTCAGGTTTCCGTTAAACCAGTGGTGGTTTTCAAGAATGGCCTGGCTGCCGTGACGAGGGTGAACGCTCTCCATGAAACCCGAAGTGGCGTAGGGGCCGGCACGCAGTCCCCGGGGGATATTGTTCATGTTCTCATCGAGCATTGCGCGCGCTGTCCAGTCGACAACGCAGCCGGAGCTACGGTCGCCGTTGATTTGTCCATCAGCGCCTGCCTCGACGGCGTTTGCGCCTACGGCAGTGAGGGAAGAGAAGAGGAGTGTTAGTCCAAGTGAACCAGTTGCAATCTTTGAGAGCGTTTTCATTTTGCCTCGAATTTCCTGGTGATTGTGTATTTAGGACACTGTGCTGCGGATTCAAATTTACATATATATCTCTTCAGTCGTCAAATAGATGTTCTATCTGCTGAATGTGGGTTCGCCACTATACTTGCCAGTGTTTGATTCGATCCCAGGAGGAATATTGTCGCTCTCCTTCCGACCGCTCATGCCGGTTTACCTCGTCGTTGTGATAGCTGCGGCATGCCTATTTTTCTCCTGGTGGAGCGCCCGTCGTCATCAACCCTTCAGGACTTCTGATCTGGTCAGACGAGGTGGAATCTCCCTCGCTCTTTTGTCGATTTTGGTGGGTCCTTCGATCCCTGGAGAAGCGCAAAAAGTCACAACCAACGTTGAGGTGTGGCTCGTGATTGACCGCACGGGTTCAATGGCGGCCGAGGATTGGGATGGCTCAAAGCCTCGTCTAGACGGTGTGCGTCACGATGTCGAGACCATTCTCAATGCCGCTCCGGGTGCTCGCTACCGTATCGTGACCTGGGATTCCGAGGCCGATACTGGACTTCCACTGACCACTGACCTTGGTGCGGTTCGCTCTTTCATGAGCACGCTGACGCATGAAGTGAGTTCCACCTCTCGTGGTTCTTCTCCGGACCGTCCGGCGGCCTACCTTGCTGAGGAAATGCAAGCTGCCGCAAAGAAACACCCGGAGAATACTCGCGTCCTTTTCCTCTTTACCGATGGGGAGACCTCCAACAGCGATGCATGGCGCGGCGCGGGCGCGGGTGAGTCAGACGACTGGAAGAAAGTCCAGCCCGAGCTTTCAGGCGGCCTCGTCATCGGCTATGGGACTGAGCAGGGCGGTCGCATGAAGGTCTCTGCCTTGGGGCAAGAGAATTCGAAGACTCCTGAGTACATCAAGGACTACACCCAGGCTGGAACGCCCGACGCGATCTCAAAGATTGACGTTGCGAAGCTCAACCAGATTGCATCCCAGCTCGGTGTCGATATGGTGCGTTCTCCCAGTGACTCAGCAATCCGAAATGCTGCAAATTCGTCTGTTTCGAACGCCCGTAATATTGCGGATGCTCGCGATACGATTCAAACCTCTCGCTATATTCTCTGGCCCTCGGCAATGGTTCTCACCGTGCTCATGGCATGGGAAGCCGCCATTTTTGCCGGCCGCGTTCACGCCCTCAGGAGGACCCGTGCGATTTAAGCATCGATCGACAGCTCGTGTAGAAGAACGTCCCGAGGGCTTCTACCAGCCGCCTGCGGGTGCGCAGAACGACGGCGAGGCCTCGTCAGAGGAAATTCCGAGCGTAAGGCCGGCCTCGGCAGACCGGGCTCAACGCAGTGCGCGTCGTCCGCGCAATGGAAAACTACTGCGCCCGCTGTGGTGGTCAATGCCCATCGTCGCCGTCACGCTTGCGGTTGGAACCTATATGGTTTCGCTTCCCCTGTGGGCCTGGACCACGGGTAGGACCGTGCGTGCGGGCAATCACGAGGCCGCGCTGACCTCCTATTCGCGCCAGATCTACTGGGGGGACCTGGGGCCTGCGAGCTGGGTTGCGCACTACAACGCGGGTACCGAAGACCTTCGACTCGACCACATCGATTCGGGCGTGGAGCAACTGCGTACCGCGTGGGACCGCGTTCCCAAGGCGCGACAGGTTGAGGATGGGCGCATTGAAACCTATTCCTACGAGTGCACCGTGCGAATGAACCTTGCGCTCGGATTGGAAAAGCAGGGTGACGCCGCGATGGCGAGTGACCGTGCTCAGGCGGCAGCCCTCTACAAGGAGATGGGCGAGGTCGTTTCCCCCTGTCAGTCGACGTCCTCGACGCAGAATCAGCAAAATCAGCAGGGCCAGGGTGGTGGAGCTGATGCTGATAAGGCGCATGATCGTGCGAAGCAGAAGCAAGAGCAGGCTGAAAAGTCCGATAACAAAGACAATCAGGACAACAAAGATAACAAAGACAATAAAGATAACAAGGACGACAAGAATAAAGACGATAAGCAGGATCAGAACAAAGACGATCAGAACAAGGACAATAAGGACAATAAAGACAACAAGGATCAGCAGACTGACAAGCAGAAGGATCCTTATGACGGCGAAACTGCCGAGCAGCGCAAAAAGCGTGAGGAAATGCAGCGCCGCATAGAAAAGGGTGACCAAGACGGTCGCAAGGAGCAAGATCGCAAGCGCGGCACCGGCGGAAATGGCGCCTGGTAAAGGCGATCAGTGACTTAGGTCCCAATGGGGAATAGCTGAAGTTCTGGCTGGGTTGAGATCTTCAGTGCTGCTGAAGATGCGGCTCAGTGATGAAAGGTTTGTCCCATGACGTACAAGGTCGCATACATTATTGGTTCTCTGTCCTCTACATCCGCTAACCGCAAGCTTGTTGGCGCCATGATCGCCGATGCGCCTGAGGATTTGGAATTCGTCGAGGCGAACTTCTCTCAGTTCCCCCTGTACAGCCCCGATCTCGAGGCGGATTACCCGCAGGTGGCTACCGAGTTCAAGACAATCCTTGAAGAGGCCGATGCGCTCCTTGTTGCGAGCCCCGAATATGATCGCTCGATCCCCGGTGGTTTGAAGAATGCCATTGACTGGATGGGACGCCCGTGGGGATCGAACCCGATTGGCGGCAAGCCCCTGTACGTCGTTGGTGCTTCTGTGGGAGCGGTTGGAGCTGCTCTTGGACAGGCTGCTGTGCGCCAGACACTCTCCTTCTTTAATCCGCTGAACATGACTCAGCCTGAAGTGTTCCTTCAGGCAAATGCTGATTCCTTTGGTGAGGATGGTCGCTTTGTTGACGCTGGAACGCAGGCTTTCGTGAAGTCGGCTATCGAGGCCTTCGCGGAGTTTATCCGCCGTCACGCCTGAGCTGGGTGCCCCCCAATACCACAAATGGGACTAAAGTCCCTAAGTGGTGTTGGGGATCTTTTTGTGCCCAGTTTTGAGTGGGTGGAGCGTAGAAACCGGGAATGGTAACGGCCGTGTTTAATGGAGGTAGACACGGTTGTCGTTTCGCTCGAAAGTGGCGAAAATCTGCGGAAAATTTGCATCGAACTCAAGGGTGCGAAAACGTTCAGTCCGATTAGCGCTCGCGGTAACGTGAGTGCCGGAGACGTGAAAAACCCCTGACATACTGCGTCTCCAGAGGGCGCCTGTTGACTCACTTTCAGGCGCCCTCAATCTTAAGATCCATCTGGGTTAAGCTGATGAAGGAATACTTCTTGCACTGAGGATGGGACATGAGCGACACACTGCCTGAGGCCTCGGAACAGCCGGGGGCTGAGCACAGCGTATGCCCGCGTCTGGAGCGTCCTCGCCCACAGCATCCACCCGTCTACCAGCACGCCTCGGAAAAGCTCGATTTCCTTCAGGAACGTGACTGGGGCTTCGATGACGTCGTTGATGCGCTCTTCTTCATCTTCTCCGGAATCGCAACACTGTGGCTCGCATATGTGTTTTTGGCAGGTTCCATCAGGCTCAAGCCCACCGCAATCGCATGGTTTGTTATCTGTTGGGGAGTGACTGCCTACCTCGCGCTTCCGCGGCTTCATCAGCTTCTCACGTGGCTCTATGTCCCCGACTATTTCATTGGACGCACCAGGACTGCTGATGGCTTGCTGGGTGACCCGGTGAATCTGGCACTGCTGGGTAGTGAAATTGATATTCACGCAGCGATGACTGCTGCAGGTTGGGTGCGAGCCGACCCCATCAGCCCCAGAAGTGTGCTCCGTGTGATCCGTTCATGGCTCACTCGCCAGCACTATGATTCGGCGCCGGTATCAAACTTGGTGCTCTTCGGGCGAAAACAGCATTTTGCTTATCAAAAATCAGTTCCAGGGAAGTCGTCGGAGCGCCACCATGTGCGTTTTTGGCGCACTCCTCAAGGTTGGGTCCTCCCTGGCGGTAGGCGGGTCGAATGGCTTGCCGCTGGTACCTTTGACCGGGCAATTGGTCTGAGTCTGCTCACCTTCCAAATCACTCACAAGATCGATGCGGATATCGACATTGAGCGCAACTTCATCGTTGATGATGTCCTCTATGCCTGCGAGGATGCCCGCGTCGAAATCTTGCCTGACTTCTTCAGTGCCTATCACGATAAGAACGGTGGCGGTGACCGAGTCGTCACCGATGGTGACCTTTACCTTCTCGATGTCACCGACGTTGAAGTTGATGACGAAGACACGGTGCAGATTGCTGACGCCCACGTCGTTGATACGCGGGCGCATCGCCGGCGCCCCACTCAGTTGGTCGTAGGAATGATGCTGGTAGCCTGCATGGTTCTTGCCGAGGTCATCAATGCGGTGCTTATTTTGCGAAACCCCTGGAAGTACGCCGCGATCAATGTCGGACCCCTTGATGAGCTCGCAGAATCGCAGATTAATCTCCTCGCACTGCGCCTAACGGTTGGTCTTGTTTCTGTCATTCTGGTCGCTCTGGTGATCGTCACTGCCGCACTTACGTGGCAGGGACACCCTCGCGCTCGCATTATCTTGATGACTGCTCTGAGCTTGAACATTCTTGTCGCCGTAGCCGATATCGCCCACTCGGGAACAAGTCATATCTTGCTGATGACTCTGATCGGATCATCGCTTAACGTTCTGGCACTTCTTGCCTTGTCGGCGAGGGCATGCCATCAGTGGGTGCGCGAACGCAAACGGGATCGAATTGCAGCAGCTCTTGAGCTAGCCAACTGAAAAGCGTCTTAGTTTGCTGGCGCCATAAACCAGGCTGCGCGCGAATCCGTTGCAATCCCTTCGTTATACGCCAAGCCAGCGTATGCGGCCGCATCCTTGCCCAGCTGTGAGGAAAGGAAAGCTCGGAAGGAATCCACGGCCTCGGCGTGAGTGGAAGCCGGTAGGGGAGCGGCCACTACCTCGCGGGAAACGCACGATCCTGGGATCGCTTGGGCGCGGCTTTCCGTGCCCGTGTTCGAGGCCGCGGCAACTGCCAGGCGCGCATCCCACACGAGAATTGGGCGCGCGTGAGAGCCTTGTGCGGACTCGGCCTCGGGAATGATTGAGGCGCGGTGAGTGGGGATTGTGACGCTCCACTGACCCAACGCGTCACCGGTCGAAGGGGAGAAGCTTCCCGATTCGTGCAGGTCGGCTGCCCAATCCTCGAAAACCTCTCCGAGAGCCTTCTGGGCGTTGGCGATGTACTGGCTTCCGATTGCCGAGTTCTCCGGGGGAAGCGCGGTGAGCGGCGCGTAGCTTGAAGATGAGAGTTCCGCTAGAGAGTTCGGTAGCGCCTTGCGGTTTGCGGAAAACCATGAGCGATCCGCGTAGGCGCAAATCGGGTCGTTGCCGATTGCCGTGGGGGATGTCGTCGCGCCCAGGGAAGCGGCCGTGGCCGAATCAATGCCGAAGAGGATATCGGCATCGAGAGAACTCGAAATAGAGGACGCTGGGAATTGCTCAATGGTGTAGCCGCTTGCGGCCTCGAAGGCCGAGACATAGTCGTCTGGGAGCTGCCAGCCGGGAGCATAAGCAATGCGCAGGGTTCCACTTCCGCGTGGGATTCCTTGGTCACCGCTTGCCTTCGTGTGTTTCGCTACTGCCGAGGCCGAGCCCGCTTGGGTGGAAGAACTTGAGTCTGTGCGGAAAGGATCGTCCGTCCACTGGGCTCCCTGCGGGATTGACGGGGAGCAGGCGCTGAGCGCGAGCGTGCACAGGACGGCGCTGGCGAAGCGGCGAGCTTGGTGTTGAGTGGACGGAGAGGCGGTATTGGTCTTTCGCACCGTACCAGTCTAAGCAATAGTGCATAGAAGGTGAGATATTC